>Ga0207678_10005285_pt1 | contig 11562 bp, 9 predicted proteins | sample KBSC63metaG_FD_184319 | JGI IMG/M metagenome (GOLD analysis project Ga0207678, IMG submission 184319) | Corn rhizosphere microbial communities from Kellogg Biological Station, Michigan, USA - KBS C6-3 metaG (SPAdes) (version 2) | ecosystem: Host-associated > Plants > Roots > Rhizosphere > Soil ...
GCGGGATCGGTGATCGCGTACGAGCCGTTGCGCAGGGTCGGATTAACCTGTAGCCCGCCGATCGAGGCGGTATTTGTCACATGGCCGGCCTCGCCATGCCTGCGCATCCGCGGCACCAGTGTGCGGATTCCATTAATGACGCCATGGATGTTGACGCCGAAGATCCATTCCCATTGCGCCGGCGTCACTTCCCATAACGGGGCCGGGCCCAGCGTGACGCCGGCATTGTTGAACAGGAAATGGATATTACCGAATTCGGCTTCCGCCTGATCGGCAGCGCGTTCGAAGGCCGCAGCGTCGGAAACGTCAACCTCGATCGCGCGGGTGCGGACGTTGAAAGCGGAGAGCTCACGGCGGGCGAATTCCAACTGCGCCTGCTCGATATCGGCCAGCACGATGTTAACGCCGTCGCGTGCCAGCGCCCGACAGATGCCAAGCCCGATGCCGTTGGCAGCACCGGTCACGAATGCGGTCTTTCCGGAAAAATCCCTCATCGATCAACCGGCATCGTCTTCAGGCTGCCCGCGTCTGCGTAACGGGGACTAAAACATCCCGATTCCGCGCTGCCTTAACCGTCAACAGAATAGTGGCGCAAGCGGCGATGAGTGCCGGACCGCAGGCGCAGAGAAAGATCTGCGTCGGGGGCAAACCGAACGCCAGTAACGCGCCACCCAGCGCCGGACCGGCGATGCCACCGAGCCGGCCGACCCCAAGCGCCCAGCCGACGCCGGTCGAACGGATGCGAGCGGGATACAATCCTGCTGCCATGGCGTTGGCACCAAGCTGGCTTCCAATCATTGCCGCACCAGCGCCGAGAATGGGGAGCATGATGAATGGAGCCGGCAAATTGGCGAGACCGACCGCAAGGATGAACACTATGCCCGAGGCAAAGCTGCAGGCCAACACGCGTGGCGCGCCGAAGCGATCGATCATCGGTCCGAGCAGTATGGTGGAGAGAATTCCGCCGAGCTGGAACATGCTTGCGTAGAACACCGCAGTCTCGGGCTTGAACCCCGACAATGTCAGCACCGTCGGCATCCAGTAACTGAACAGATACATGTTCAGGAGATTGGCGAAGAACGCGACCCAGAGCAAAATCGTCGATATCGCGAGCCCTCCGGTAAACAACTGTCCAATCGGATTGCCCTTGGCAACGTCGACCAGCTTCGATGCAGCAACCTGCGTGCTGACATTGAGCTTGCGCAGAATTTCCTGCGTCGACGGTGCATCGGCGCGATGCGCGATCAGGAAACGAGGCGACTCGGGCAAGTAGAACATGAGAATCGGGATCAGGAGCAGAGGCGGAATACCGCCCGCCAGGAAGATACTTTGCCAGCCGTAGATCGGGAGTATTTGGGCCACAAGCTGCCCGCCCAGGAAGCCGCCAAGTGTGTTGCCGCAGAACATCAGCATAATCAGCGTGCCGCGCCGCTTGAGCGGGCTGTAGTCGGAGGTGAGCGCGACAGTCACCGGCATCGCACCACCGATGCCGAGGCCGGTGAGGAAACGCATCGCCGTGATGGAGGGGATGGACCAGGTGAACGCGCTCAGCACCGAGAAAAGGCCGATGAAGCCGACGCTGATGATCAGCAGCGGTTTACGGCCGAAGCGATCGCCAAGGGGTCCGGAAAGCAGCGCGCCAAAGAGAATGCCGACGCTCGACATCACGAATGCCGTGGTGAATGCCGGCGGCGGGGCGCCCCAAGCCTTCGACAGCGATGGGGCCGCCATGCCAATTGTGCCGAGATCGAAGCCGTCGAATGCCTGCACCAGCGCGCACAACAATACAACGCGCAACTGCAATGCGCCGAAAGGCTGGTTTTCCAGCGCGTCTTCGACGGGCGACCTTACTTCCCCACTCATCTGTGCCTCCCCTAGGATTTGATGCGGTGCCTTGAGGTGGCACTCTTCTTAATGTTGCGAAACTTCCTCTTAAACGTGTGATGCCCCGGCCTAGGCTGCGATATCCTCACCGAGCGGAACGCGTCGCACCTCATGAGCCTGCAGCGCCGGCAACACTTCGCGCGCGAAGCGGCGGATCTGCTCCAGAAACATTTCGTGCGGCAGCGCGCCGCGGTTGAGACTAATCTGGACTTGATTCGCACCGGCTGCTTCGGCGGCGCCGATAATCCGCTCTGTGACCTCCTTGGCCGTACCGAGCGGCATGTTTTCCGCCTGACGCTCGAAATCCGCCATGGTCATGTTGCGGTAATCCTCACGCAGGCCTGCCGCCGCCTTCATGTTTTCCGGGCGCACATAATCGTTGGACGACTGCGAGACGTAGCCTGCATCGCGCTGCTTGGCGGTTTCCGTGAAGTTGCCGTGACTGAATAGCGTACGGTTGAAGTAAAGATGATAAGGCGCGAATTCGCGCACGGCCTCCGCCTTGCTGTCGGCAACATAGGCCGACATCGCGATGGAGAGGTGGTTGGGCGTGATCTTGTGGCCGTTAGCGGCGAGACACTTGGCAAAGTAGCGAATGATGTCTTCCTGCAAACCGCCGCGCGCCAGTCCCGGCGTGATGACCGCATTCTTCTTGCCGGCGAATTCGATCGATTCCTTGCTGCCGACGATCGGGATCCAGATTTCCGGTCCGGGCTTCTGCACCGGGCGCGGCCAGATCGCGACATCCTTGTAGGACCAGAACCGACCCTCGTATGAGAAGATTTCTTCGCTCCAGGCGCGGGTAACGATTTCGTACGCTTCTTCATAACGCGCGCGAGAATCCTTGAGCGGCACGTTGTGGACCTGGTACTCGCGCGGAATACCGCGCGCGAAGCCCGAGATCAGCCGACCGTTCGACAGGCAATCCAGCATTGCCAGCTCTTCGGCCAGGCGCAGCGGCTCATGCAGCGGCAACAGGTTGCCGTAGATCAGGAGTTTCAGATTTTTAGTTCGCTGCGCTGCGGCAGCCGCCATCAGGTTCGGCGAATTCATCAGCCCATAGGGCGAACAGTGATGCTCATTGAAGCCGACGCCGTCATATCCGAGCTTGTCCATCTCCTCCCACGCCTCAAGATGTTCGGCGTAGGTCCGTACCGCGACGTCAGCCTTAAAATAGCGGTTGGAGAGCGGGTAGGGAAGCTCGCTGCCGACCTTGAGATGGTCGAGTTGTTCGCCGTATGCGAGCAGGTCGAAGACAAAAACCTTCATGGAATCGTTTTCCCTGACGATTGTCGATCCTCACTGAAGGAGGACCTTTCAAGGGGCAGGTTAGGGCTGAAGGCGCGGCCCCGCCAAGGGAGCAAAAAAAATTCCATATATGTGAAAATGCAGATCTTCGGGCAGCGCCGTCGCCGGGTTCGGGCCTGGCAGAGCCAGACTGCCCCGCGCCGATCAGGGTCGCGTGCTGAGCGCAGGCTTGTAGTCCTGCCGCTTGGACCACGACGCATAATAGGCGACTGCGGTCATGATCGATATCCCGGAGATACTGACGAGAACGTGCATCGCAAGCGAGTCCGGGCCCGTTATCAGGACGAAGTGGGCGGCAAAGGAAAGGAATACGCCGGCGCAAAAGACCGGTAGCCATTCTTCCCCGCACTTGATGACAGGCTGCAGGATCCCCCATTCGAACCCGCGCCAGTCTCTCGGCACCACGAGCGTGAAGAGGAAGGCCAGAGCCAGAAAATGAATCACCCTGTAAGGGGCGATATTTTCCTTGTCGTTCGGAAGAAACGTATGGAGCACGGGCTCCGGAACGAACTCGGCCAACAGCGGAAATTTTCCGGCCGCCGTCACAACCAGTGCGAACAGCAGGTAGAGCAGCGCTGCGATGCGAAGCGCCGATATATCCTGCAGTGAGCGAATAGCGCGCATCTGTCTCGCACCGCTCAAGGCAAACCAGGCGCCGAGTACAAACAGAAATTGCCAGCAGAATGGATTGAAGTACCAGCGTCCGTCCGGAAATGAAGTCAGGTTCCAGTCATAGACGCGGGCGGCAAGATACAATGCGGCGGATCCAGCCAAGGTCACGTTCGGACGCCGCAGCATTCCGGCCAGAACGATCGGGAAAAACGCCATCAAAACGATGTACAACTGCAAGACATCGAGGTTGAGCGGTTTGGCCTGAAGCAACAGGCCGTAGATCAGTGTCCGGATCGTATGATCTACGATTCCGGTGACATTGAACTCGCTGATGATAGCGGGCGCGGCGGATTTCCTCGCTACATATCCGATCAGGTCGATATAGATCACGAACAGCGCGACATAGGCGGCGTAAAGCTGCCATACGCGTCTGAATAGACGGGTTGCTGCGACGACGAACCCGCGCTCCAACATCATTTTTCCATAGAGAATCGCGGCAGTGTAGCCGCCGACAAATACGAAAAGATCGGTGGCGCCGCTGAATCCGAAATTCCGCAGGGTTAACGAACTGACCGCGTTGTGCGGCACGTGATCCACAAACAAAAACCAGGCCGCGATACCAAGCAGTAGACGGAGCCGGAGATCGCCGTCGCGCGCAGCGATCTCGGCCTTCATTGACGGATACATTGAGTGTTACGAACTTTGTAGGCCGGAGGAATCGAATCGCTAATTTAGCGTAGCTGTCCGCTTGGCCCGAATAGACTTTGCGTGAGGAGTAACTAAGCAGGCGCCGCGGAATTAGAGCCCTGCATCACATTTTTTTGAGAGCGGGAATAGGACCGATCTCACACCGTTTCGTGCTTGCGCAGATCGTGGACATGATCGAAATGCCTGGCCTGCAGATCGGCGCCGCTCGGGCCGATGTCTGGAAGGGTGGCCTCGCTCAAAATATCGGCAGTGATATCCTCGACCGAGGAATCCGCGATTTCATGGATGAAGCTGACGTTCTTGTACTCACCCGAGGCGATCCGCGAGATGACCTCACGGCGGGTGATTTCAGGATCGACAATGGCTTCGCGGCCGCGGCGGCCGTAATCGATCATTACGACGAAATACTGCATGCTGGAGATCTAACCTGTATCTTGGGGACTGGAATCGGATTCCGGCATTGTTTCTGAAAATCAGAAAATAGTCCAGTGCAAATTCGGATAATCAGAAAAATTGCGTCTGGATTCCAATAGAGGCCAACGGGGGACAGAATCACGTCGCCGCAATTGCGGTAGCGCGCGTTATTTCTCCGGCGTGCGTCCTCCTTGTGCCCTGGCCGCCTTGCGCGTTCGCGCCGCCGCCTTGCCCCGCAAGCGTTCGATCTGGCCTCTGGGCAGGGTGACGCAGATCTCGCCGATCCATTCGAGCTTTACCCCGTTAATCGGTTTGGCGTTGAAGCTTGTCAGGTTTACCAGCGTCGGGGATTTTCCCCGCTCGATCGTCTTCAGATAGCGCTCGCCGGTCTTCAAGCGCACCGCGGCTTCTTCACCATAGAAGCTCGACAACGGATGGCGCTGCTCGCGATAGACTACGATAATATCGCCGTTTTCGTACTTCGGCAGCATGGAATCGCCCGATACCTCGAAGCCGATGGTTTCCTCGGCGATCGGGAACGGCAGTTCGACTTCGCCGAGACCTTCCGGCGGTACCTGCTCATGTTCTGGTTCGATCGATGCGCCGGCGCCGACGCGGCCCATGATCGGTACCGAGTTCAGCTCGAGATATTCCATGATCGGCGCAATTTCGGACGCCTTGATCAGGCGTATCCCGGACAGGATCTCCGAGACCGCTCCGGGGCGAACGCCCATCGCGGTCGCAAGGCCGCCCTTGGTCTTGCCCGGCTTCTGCAGTCCCCGCTCGATCAATCTGATGTCCAGCATGGTCCGTCCTTTCCCGAATTTCAGAAACTATAGCAATTCCGATTATCCGAAATCAAGCTTGACTTTGATTTCGGAATATCGGAAATTGGCGGGCGGCGTCGGGCGACGTTAACAAGAACAGGGACAGATAATGGAACCGACGAACTGGGCGGCCGAGCATTCGGCCGCGCTAAGGGAGCATCTTGGCCGAGGCCTGACCTTTTCGGAGGTCGTGAAAGCGATCAATTCAAAATTCAAGACCGCTTATTCGCGCAACGCCGCGATCGGCCGCGCCAGGCGGATGGGTCTTGGGGGGCCTGACCGGCCGAAGGCGTTGCTACCCGCCCAGCCACCGCGGCTGGACAGATTGGTCGAGATTCGCGCCGCCAAAACCGGGGCGCCCGAGTTTCATTGGCCGCAGCCGGCGTTCGAGGCGGTTAAGCCGGTCAAGCTGCGCTGCGTCGAGATCGAGCCGCACCATCTATCGTTGATCGAACTCGAATATGACGATTGCCGCTATCCCTATGGCGGCGACGAAGAGGGCGAGGCGATCACCTTTTGCGGTCATCCAAAGCGACCAGGCTCCAGCTATTGCACGCCGCATTTTCATTTGAGCCGCAATCCGGAGGTGCCTTCCGAACGGACGGCGAGCGCCGTCTCGCTTAGGGTTGTCGAGGCGGCATGAGCTGCCTGCAGTTGCTGTGATTGCCAGTGCTATTTTCTTCGAGGAGACATCAGCGTGCCCAAGACCAAGCGTAACAAACCCTACAATCCCGCCAGGGCGCATGACCGCCGATCCCGGGATCTGCCACGAAATGCGGAGGTCGCGACCGTCGAGGTCGATGATCCCCTTGCGCTGGAACCGGGCGACAAGATCGTGGCGTTGCGTTCGATCCGCAATGATCCGCTCGGTCGTCTGCATTCGCATCGCCAGATCGACGAAGCGCAGTATCAGGGCGGGCGCGCCTTTCAGGATGATTGGGAGAAGGCCGAGCGCGGCCCGCGCGCGGTCGATCCGACAAGGGAATATGTCGACGGCGGGCAGGCACGTGAGCCGATCACCGAGGGGCAGCGCAAGGCAGTGCTGCGACTCAATCGCATCGAACGTGAGCTCGGCGCCGACGGTTCGGCGCTGGTACACGAGATCTTGATCCAGGGTTTTACAACGGAGCAGGTCGGGCAGCAGCGCGGATTACGCAGCCAGCGCTGGCATGATTATTTCTCGCGGCGATTCCGCGAATGCCTCGATCGGCTGGCGCTGATCTACGGGTTTGCGACGCCTCACCCAATTCCGGTCAAAAACCTCCCGCGCTGAACCGAAGTGGTTGCACCACGTCGTAGGCGGCCTTGGTCAGCGGCACGGCGTAGTCGACGGTCAGCGCTCCGAACGGCGAGGCCCAGGTCAGGCCGGCGCCGACCGAGGAGCGCACGACGTTCGTGTTGGCGACTTGCAGCGATGCCGTCGACCCGGAGTAGCGAAACACGCTGCCGGCATCGACAAAGGCAGTTGCCTTGAGGCCGTATTCGTCGGGGACGCCGGGGATCGAGCTTTGCAGTTCGGCGGTCGTCGCCCAGTACATGCTGCCGCCGACATTATCCATGGTGGTGCCCGGCGTAAGATCTCGCGGTCCAAATCCATTGGGCGCAAATCCCCGCACCATGGTCGGGCCACCGAAGAAATTGTTCATCAGCGGCACCTGCTGGCCGCCCCAGCCGGTGACATAGCCGCCCTGTGCACGCACCATGCCGACCAAATCGCTGTTGATCGACTTGTAGTAACGCACATCCTCTGTGGTGCGCAGGAATTTCACGTCGCCGCCGAGACCGGCCAGATCCTGGCTGAGTTGCGACCTGATCCCGTTGGTCGGGCTCTTTGTATTGTCCAGCGTACTGTAGGTCGCAGTGCTGCCGACGGCAGAGACCCAAGCGGGCCCGTTAGCCGCCGCCTGTTGGATCGGCAATGACGGCGTGAGGCCTGAACTGTTCGGCACCAGCGTGATGTTCTGGTTATAGATCGAATAGCGCCATTGCACGCCAAGCTGCTCGTTGATCGGCGTCCCCAATTGCAGCGTCGAGCCATAGGTCGTGCTGTTGTAGGACTGGTAGCTGTTGGCATCGTTTTGTCGGCCGAAAAGTTCGATGCCCGCGGCGACCTTGGTGCCGAGAAAATACGGCTCCGACGCCACGAGATCTATTCCGCGCGCGAACTGGCCGTAAGTGAAAGCGGCCTGGACAGTTTTCCCGGTACCATAAAAATTGCGGTCGCCTACCTTGACCTCGACCAGCGCGCCATCGGTGGTCGAATAACCGCCGGCGATGTTGAAGTCGCCGGTCGACTGGTCGACGACCTCGACGTCGAGCACGACGCGATCTGGGGCCGAGCCAGGCTTGTTCGATATTTTCACCGTCTTGAAATAATTCAAGTTCTTCAGGTGCCGCTCGGCCCGATCGATCAGGGTCTTGTTGTAGGCATCGCCTTCGGCAATATCGAATTCGCGGCGGATCACGTAGTCGCGGGTACGGGTGTTGCCGTGGATTTCGATGCGCTCGACATAAGTTCGAGGTCCCTGGTCGATCACAAATGCCACGTCGATGCGACCGGAATCGGCGTTGCCGAGTGTATGGGGCAGGGCCCGAGCAAAGGGAAAGCCGAGCTTCGACATCTCGATCGCGAGTGCCTCGCTGCTCTTGTCCAGCGCGTTGCCGTCGAACACGGCGCCGCCGCTGACGAGGAGGAGTGGACGGAGTTTCTCTGCATCGAGTCCGGGCACATTGCAGATGACGCCGATATCGCCGAAGCGGTAGCGCGGGCCTTCGTCGATCGTGAAGGTAAGTGTAAACCCCTTCGCGCCGGGGTCGTACTCAGCCTTGGCTGAGGACACGCTGGCATCCGCATAGCCCTTGCTGCGATAATACAGCCTGAGCAGCTCGCGATCCTGCTCGATGCGGTCGGGGTCGTAGACGTCGCCGCCGGTAAGAAAGCTCAAAATGTTGGTAGCGGAGGTCTTGATTACGGCGCCGAGCTGCCGTTTGCCGAAAGCGTGGTTGCCAGTGAAATTAATCTGCCGCACGGTGGTCTTTGCGCCCTCCGTAATTGCGTAGACGAGATCGACGCGGCCGTTGCCACGGTCGATAATCTGCGGCACGACGCTGACTTCGTCGCGCCCGACATGCCGGTAAGCTTCGATGATACGTCCAACGTCGGCCTGCACCGCGGCGCGCTGTAGCGTGCCGCGCGGTTTGGAGGCGATCGCCGCGGCAAGATCGGCGTCCTTTACCTTCTTGTTGCCTTCGAATGCGATGCGGTCGAGCACGGGCGCTTCGGTCAGATGTACGATGAGCCGTTCGCCTGAGAGATCGATTGAAACCTTGTCGAAGAGGCCCGTTGCGATCAGCGCCTTCAAGGCGGCATCGCGCGAAGCGTCGTCGAATCGTCCGTCGGGCGCGGCGTGAAAATAGGATCGCACGGTCTCGGCATCGACGCGGCGGTTGCCCTCGATGACGATGGCGTCCCGCGACGACGGTGTGGTCTCGGCCAAAACTGGCGGCGCACAAAGCAACCCGAGCGCCGTGGCAAGCCCGCAGCCGGCGACCCGCAACCAAGGCAATCGTTTGCATTGCGTGATGCGTTTGATCTTCACGTCCCGCCGGTCTCCCATCTGACCGGCTGCGATCGAAGTGCCCGCGCGGGGCGAAAAAATGTCTGACACAAGGTTAGTTGCAGGCGGACAACTTTCCGCGTGCCACAATTTGAACGTTTTGCGCAACCGGGGCGTTCTCAGAATTGTCGCAATGGCCGCTTCATTTTCTGCCATCGACAGAGCCCGAGACGTTCGCGCTGCGGCCATCGCGTGCGCGAATATTTCGTCAGGAGCATCACATGCGTTATGCAGCCCTCGTTGCCGCCTCGCTCATGCTGATCCAGCCAGCACACGCGGAGAAGACGCCGGATATCGATCCGCGTGCTTCGCTCGGCGTGGTGCAGCAATGGATCTATAATTACCGGGCGAAGCCGGATTACGTCCACGTCCCCGCAGCAGTGCGCGTATTGTTTCATTCGCAGACTTTCAAGGAGCCGGAAAATGCCGGCATCTATCTCGGTTTTATTGCCGGTGCGATCGCGTCGAATCCGGCCAAGGCCGATCAGCTCATCGCCAGCCTGTTTCCAGTACGTCCGGAAGATGAATGGGTGATCGTCCGCGCCATTGCCTATTCGGGACTACCTGAGTGGCGAAACATGTTGCGGCGGGTCGCACCGCGGATGCCGGCGCGCCGGGTGATGATCGACAGTTACCTCGCAGGCAAGCTGCCGACCCTGACCGACATTCCGCTGGAAGAGATAAAGCCCGGCATGCTCGACAAGCTGCGTGGCGCATTCACCCGCAATCCCTTCGCCAAGGACGATCGGAAGCTGAACACAGCGCTGACCTTCGCAAGCAATCAGGATCTGCTGGATACGCTGTGGGGTTACTATTTCGCCACCGGCTCGTATGTTCCGATTCAGCGCATCATGCAAATGCTGCCGTGGAGCAAGAGCCGCGAGACCGTCGATAAGCTGACGGTCGGCAGCATGGCGCGCTATACGCTTGCGAGCTACGCAATCCGCGACGCTGCGTTGCGCGAATTTCTCCGCGGCGAGCTGGCGAAACAGCCGGCGCCGGTCAAGACGCCGCTCGCCGAAGTGGTGGAGGCCGCGGACACCGTGCAAATCGCGGCACTGCGAAAGGACGCGCTTGCCGCCGTCGACGAACTCAAGACCAAGGGTTCGGACAGCCGGCGCAATCTTGACTTCTGGGGGCAGGTCGGCGTCGGAGCGGTCGCGTTGGGTTGTGTCTCGGCAGCAGCGCTCGGGCAGGTGGCTATCGGCATTCCCTGCGTGATCGGCGGTTCTGCCTCGCAGGGGCTGTTGTCGTTCTGGGAAAAGCAGCAGTGATGCCGGACCGGACGTGGCCGTCCGCGCGGTGCCTACTCCAGTCCTGCGCGACGAAAACCCTCAAGATAATGCTCGCGATCGGCGTCGTTCTTCCAGGGTAACGCGTTCGCGATCCAGGCCAGCGAAATATCGGGTTGTGTCCGGCGCAATTCCCGGAGTGCCGCTTTGGCGTCGTCGATCTGACCTGCCATGCCGGCGGCGACCGTCATTACCCGGTAGGCACCGGTGAGATCGCCGCGATGACGCGTTGCTTCGCGGGCAAGCGCAATCGCGTCATGATAGTTTCTACCGATGAACTGGGCGTAAGCGCCAACGCCATAGTAGATTGCCAATGTAGGGTCTCGGGGGCTCTGGCGGATAGCGCGTTGCGTCGCTGCATAGGCATCCTGCCAGCGACCGCTATAGCACAGCGCCAGGGCGTAGTACCCTTGCGCCGGTGCGAAGTTCGGGTTGAGTTCCAGCGCCAGTTCAAACTCTGCAAGGGAGTCGTCGAGGCGGCGCGTCGAGAAATAGACGCTGCCCAGCGCCGTGTGGGCCCACGCGTCTTCGTTATCGACGGTGACGGCCGCAAGCGCCGCCCGTTCGGCGAGCGGCACCGTGGTTGCAATATCCACCCAGCCTAGATGTACCCCGAACATATAGTTGGTAGCGAGCAACGCCTGCGCCTGGCCGTAATCCGGATCGATCGCGATTGCCTTTTCCAACAATGCCCGGGCCGCGATGCTATCCTCCCGCGTTATCCGCCAGTGGTGCGACAGCGCCCGCATCAGCAGGTCCCACGCGTCCACATTGTTGGGCGGCTTGCGCCGGCTGCGAAAATTTTCCGCGGCATAGATCTGTGGCTCGATCGCCATGACGATGGCGTCGGTGATTTCGTCCTGCACGCCGAACACGTCGAGCAGGTCGCGGTCGTAGTGT
>Ga0207678_10005286_pt1 | contig 11559 bp, 10 predicted proteins | sample KBSC63metaG_FD_184319 | JGI IMG/M metagenome (GOLD analysis project Ga0207678, IMG submission 184319) | Corn rhizosphere microbial communities from Kellogg Biological Station, Michigan, USA - KBS C6-3 metaG (SPAdes) (version 2) | ecosystem: Host-associated > Plants > Roots > Rhizosphere > Soil ...
GCCGGTTTGGGAAGCGGTGGTGTCGGTGGGGCTGGTGGTGCTGCTGATTCCGGGGCTGATCTGGTTCGCCGCGCGGATCTACCGGAACGCGGTCATGCGCACCGGCGCGAAGGTGAAACTCCGCGACGCCCTGCGCGCCGCCTGACGTCCGCCCGGCGCGCGGTGCCGCGAATGGCTCATTCAGGACCGCGGAGGTCCCGAATGAGTCATTCGCGACCTGCGAGGTGAGCCGTGGCCGCCGGGTCGCGACTACTTTGCCCCCAAATGCTCGAGGCCGCCCGGCGCTTGCGGTTTACGCTGCGCCGGACGGCCTCGTCTCCCCGGTCCCCACCGGTAGAACCAGTATGGCCAAGGGTGATCTTCGCGCGCCAGTCGTCTCACTCGATCGTGGGGCGCACGAGTTGCCGCTCCTGGGTACTTGATCGACGATCCGGTGCAAAATCCGTGGAGGGAGTCGGTATGGGCGAGCAACTCAAGGACGGGCTCGGGCAGGCGTGGGCCATGGTGGCCACGTTCGTCCCGAAACTCGTGGGATTCCTGATCATCCTGATGATCGGCTGGCTGATCGCGAAAGCCGTCTCGAAAGGGCTGGCACTCGTGCTCGGGAAAGCCGGTTTCGGGAAACTCGTCGAGCGGACCGGGCTGAGCGGAAAGGTCGGCCAGCAGAAGATCGACGCGACGGGCATCCTCGTCAAATTGGTCTACTACTTCATTCTGCTGATCGCGCTGCAGCTGGCATTCGGCGTTTTCGGGCCGACGAACCCGGTGAGCCAGCTGCTCAACGACATCATCGCGTTCCTGCCGCGGATCGTGGTGGCGCTGGTGCTCGTCGTGGTGGCCGCGGCCATCGCGAAGGTCGTGCGTGACGTCGTCGCGTCCGCGCTGTCCGGCCGCGGGGCGGCGCGGCCGTTGTCGCTGGCGGCCTACTGGCTGATCATGGCGTTCGGCATCATCGCGGCCCTCGGCCAGGTGAACATCGCGACGGCGATCACCGGCCCGGTGCTGATCGCGGTGCTGGCGACGATCGGCGGCGTGATCGTGGTCGGCTTCGGCGGTGGCCTGATCAAGCCGGCCCAGGACCGCTGGCGCGGCTGGATGGCGAACATGGAGCACCAGCTGGAAACCCCGGCGCAGCGCACGGGCGAAATGGGCACCGGCCCGGCGGCCCCGCGCGCGATGGCCGGCGCGGACAGCACCCCGACGCCGCCGGTCGGCACCCCGCGCCCGCAGGGCTGAGCGAGGGAGCGGCGCGGGCCCGGCGGTCGGGGAAGCCGCCGGGCCCGCGCCGCTAGGCTCACCACGTGGGGGTCGTCGCGGCGCTGTGGCGCTATCCGGTGAAGTCGATGGTGGGCGAACGCCTGACCGAGGCGAAGGTCGCGGAACGCGGTTTCGACGGCGATCGCCTGTACGCGGTGCGGGATCCGGACGGCAAGTTCGGCAGCGGCAAGAACACCCGCCGCTTCCGGCGGATGCCCGGCCTGAACACCTTCGCCGCCCGCTACGACGGGGACGTCCCGGTCGTGACCCTGCCGGACGGCCGCACGGCCAGGGGAAACGCCGACATCGCGACCGCACTGGGTCGTCCCGGCGTCGAACTGGTCCGGGAAGCGGACATCCCGCACCACGACGAAGCCGCCGTCCACCTGGTGACGACGTCGTCGCTGGCCTGGCTGGCCGACCGGGCGCCCGGGAGCGCGATCGACGCCCGGCGGCTGCGGCCCAACATCCTGCTCGACACCGGCCCGGCACCGGAGCTCGCCGAAGAGGCCTGGCTGGGTCGGCACATCCGGATCGGCGACGTCGAGCTGGAAATCCTGCGCAAGGCCGTCCGCTGCGTGATGGTCGACCTGCCCTGGGACGGGCTCCCGGCCGCGCCGGGGCTGCTGAAGACGATCACCGGCGTGAACGACATGACGCTCGGCGTGCACGCCCGCGTCGTCCGCGGCGGCACGCTGCGTGCCGGCGACGTCCAATCGGTGGGATGTCTCGCCCCTCACACTCCCTAGGGAATTCACCTCGTCCGGAGCATGTTGGGAGCGGTAGGACGAAAGGGGCGTGACGTGGACTTCCTGCTGCACCACGGGATCACCGTGCTCGGCCAGTGGATTTCGATCGCGGAGCTCGCCGGGCAGGTGTTCGCGCTCGCCGTCGTGTTCCTCGCGCAGCGTCGCACCCTGTGGACGTGGCCCGTGCAGGTCGGGGCCACCGTGCTGCTGTTCGCCGTCTACGTCTCCGCGCACCTCGGCGGGCTCGCCGCGCGGCAGGTCGCCATCCTCGCCATCTCCGTCTACGGCTGGTGGGCCTGGACGCGCCGCCAGGACCCGGTGTTCGGCGTCGTCGTCCGCAAGGGCCGGCTCGCCGAACGGCTCGCCATGGTCGGCGCCTTCGTCGTGGGTACCACCGTGATGGCGCTGGTCCTCGACGCGCTGAACGCGTCCTGGGCACCCTGGCCGGACGCCGCCATCTTCGTCGGGACCCTCGTCGCCTTCGGGGCGCAGGGGCTCGGGCTGGTCGAGTTCTGGCTGGTGTGGCTGGCCGTCGACGCGATCGGCGTCCCGCTGCAGATCAGGTCCGGGCTCTACTTCTCCGCCGCGATCTACCTCGTCTTCGCCGGGCTCGTCGTGCACGGCTGGTGGAGCTGGAACCGCTCCGCCCAGCGGGTCGCCGCCCGGCCCGGGGTCACGGCAGCATCCAGCTGAGCGCCGCGGTGCTCTGACCCCACACGATCAGGCACATCACGAGCAGCAGCCCGATGCTCCACGGCAGCACCTTCCGCAGCAGTTTCCCCTCTTCGCCGGGCAGGTTCGCCGCCACGCAGGCGATGGTGAGGTTCTGCGGCGACACCATCTTGCCGAGGACGCCGCCGGAGCTGTTCGCCGCGGCCAGCAGGTCCGCCGGCAGGCCGGTCTGGTGCGCCGCCGTCACCTGCAGGGCACCGAACAGCGCGTTGGCCGAGGTGTCGGACCCCGAGACGGCGACGCCGAACCAGCCCAGCACCGGGGAGAGGAACGCGAGCCCGGCGCCCGCCGCGGCGATGAACGTGCCGATCGTGGTCGTCTGGCCGGACAGGTTCATCACGTAGGCCAGCGCGAGCACGCCGGTGACGGTGAGGATCGCGAAGCGCAGCTCCTTGACCGTGGCCAGCCACTCGCCTGCGGCGCCGCTCGCCTTCACCGCCAGCAGCCCCGCCGTGATGACGCCCGCCAGCAGCACCAGCGTGCCGCCGGTGTTGAGGAACGGCAGCGAGAACGTGTTGCCGGACACCGGTTTGCCGTTCGGCCCGGCGACGTTCAGCCCGGGCCAGTGGAACTTCCAGGTCGCCTTGTCCAGCAGCCGCTTGACCGGCGGCAGCACGGCGATCGAGAAGATCACGATGATGAGCAGGTACGGCAGGTACGCCTTGACGACGTCGGCGCGGGAGTCTTCCGGCGGCGCTTCGGCGGTCGCCGTCCCGCCGGTGCCGATCCGGACGGATTCGGGCACCGGGCGCCGGGTCTGGGGGAGGGCCACGAGCGCGGCCGCGCCGGCCAGCGCCGCGCCGATGTCGGCCAGCTGCGGCGACACGTAGTTCGAGGCGAGGAACTGCACGAGGCCGAACGCGACCCCGCAGACGAGCGCGGGCAGCCAGGTGTCCTTCAGGCCGCGCTTGCCGTCGACGATGATCACCAGCAGCAGCGGCACGACCAGCGCGAGCAGCGGCGTCTGGCGCCCGACGATCGACGAGACCTCCTGCAGCGGCAGGCCGGTGACCTGGGCGAGGGTGACGACCGGGGTGCCCATGGCGCCGAACGCGACCGGCGCGGTGTTGGCGACCAGCGCGACGACGGCGGCCTTGACCGGGTGGAACCCGACGGCGACCAGCATCACGGCGCTGATCGCGACCGGCGCGCCGAAGCCGGCCAGTGCTTCCATGAGGGCGCCGAAGCAGAAGGCGATGATCAGTGCCTGGATGCGCGGGTCGTCGGAGATCCGGCCGAACGAGCGGCGAAGGACGTCGAAGTGCCCGGTCCGCACGGTGAGCCGGTAGATCCACAGCGCGTTGACGACGATCCACATGATCGGCCACAACCCGAACGCGGCGCCCTGCAGCGCCCCGGAGACGGCCTGCACGACCGGCATCCCGTACGCGGCGATGCCGACGACGAGCGCGACGAGCAACCCGATGAGGGCGGCGTGGTGCGCCCGCATCCGGACGGCGCCCAGCAGCACGAGGACGGTGGCGAGCGGCAGCACGGCGACGAGCGCGGACAGGCCCAGCGAGCCCAGCGGAGTCAGATCCTGGACGAACACGGCGACCTCCGTTTTCCACGATGCGAAAACGGCCTTTCGGCGGGTGCCCGAGATCTTCGTCACAAACCAGGCGGTCCGTCAAGAACTTGAGACCAGTTGGCCCAACGGGTCAGGCGGTAACCCGGATCTCGCGTGATTGAGGCCGTAACTCGCGAGTTACGTCTCTGATCACGCGAGTTACGGCCTCAATCACGCGAGTTACGGCTTGGGGAGCACGGCGAGCGCGGTTTCGGCGATCGCGCGGATGTCGTCCGGCTCGACGCCGCCCTTGCCCAGTGCTTCGAGGCCGCGCAGGACCGCCAGCACCAGCCCGGCGAGGTGGGCGGGGTCCGCGCCGGCGTCGAGGTCGCCCGCGCGCTGGGCGCCCGCGATGCACACCGTCAGGTGGTCCTGCAGTTCGCGGAACAGCTGACGGCTGCGGGTCGCGACCGCTTCGTCGTGCTCCGCGCACTCGGCCGTGCTCTTCGCGATCAGGCAGCCCCGGCGCGCCTGGTCGGCGGCGACCGATGCGGCGATCGCCCGCACGTGGTCGCCGAGCCGCCGGTAGGCCGTGTCGTCGGGGCCTTCGAGCTGACGGCGGATGCCGTCGGTCGCCTCGGTGCAGTATTGGTCGTAGACGCGCAGGAAAAGCGCGTGCTTGTCGCCGAAGGCGCCGTAGAGGCTGCCCTTGCCGAGGCCGGTCGCGGCGGCGATGTCGTCGACCTTCGTGCCCGCGTAGCCGGTCTCCCAGAACTGGTCCCGTGCGGTGCGCAGCACCGCGGTCTCGTCGAAGCTCCGGGGTCTCGCCATGGCCCCAGGCTACCCGTTCTTGACTATCTCGTCCATAACGGCGTATGTTCTGGACGAGATAGTCAAGAACTGGAGGAGCAGCGTGAACCTGGAGAACAAGACCGCGGTCGTGACCGGCGGCAGCACCGGCATCGGGCTCGCCATCGCCAAGCGTTTCGCGGCCGAAGGCGCGCACGTGTTCATCACCGGCCGCCGCAAGGAAGCCCTCGACGACGCCGTCGCCGAGATCGGCGGCGGGGTGACGGCCGTCCAGGCCGACTCGGCGAACCTGGCCGACCTCGACGAGCTCTACCGTGCGGTGGCCGAGCGCGGCCGCGGGCTGGACGTCGTGGTGGCCAACTCCGGCGGCGGGAGCTTCGCCCCGCTCGGCGAAATCACCGAGGAACAGTTCGACGCCACCTTCGGGACGAACGTCAAGGGTGTCCTCTTCGCCGTCCAGAAGGCGCTGCCGCTGCTGAACGCGAACGCGTCGATCATCCTCACCGGCTCGACGACGTCGACGCGGGTCAGTCCGGCCTTCAGCGTCTACGCGGCGACGAAGGCGGCGGTGCGCAACTTCGCCCGCAGCTGGGCGCTCGACCTCAAGGGGACGGGCACGCGGGTCAACGTCCTGAGCCCCGGCCCGACGCGTACGCCGGGACTGCTGGGCCTGGTGCCCGACGACGCGCAGCAGGGCCTGGTCGACGGCCTCGTGGCGGAGGTCCCGCTGGGCCGCCTCGGCGACCCCGCGGAGATCGCCGCCGCGGCGCTGTTCCTGGCCTCCGCCGAGGCGAGCTTCGTCAACGGCATCGAATTCTTCGTCGACGGCGGCCAGGCGCAGGTTTAACGCAAGATCGCGTGAGAGGGCTTGAGGTCGGCGAGGGTGCGGACGCCGAGCAGCTGCATCGTGCGGACCATCTCCGTCCGCAGGATGTCGACGCAGCGCTGGACGCCGCGCTCGCCGCCGGCCATCAGGCCGTACAGGAACGCGCGGCCGACCAGGACCGCGTCGGCGCCGCGGGCGATCGCCGCCACGATGTCGCCGCCGGACAGGATGCCCGTGTCGATCCAGACTTCCGCGCCGCCCTGGACCTCGTCGAGGACCGCCGGGAGCAGCTCCAGGGGTGTCGGCGCGCGGTCGAGCTGGCGGCCGCCGTGGTTGGAGATCAGGACCGCGTCCGCGCCGTGCTTCACGACGTCGCGGGCGTCGTCGACGTTCTGCACGCCCTTGACCACCAGCTTCCCCGGCCAGGTCTGGCGGACCCAGTCGAGGTCGTCGAAGTTCAGCGTCGGGTCGAAGAGCTTGTTCAGCAGCTCGGCGACGGTCCCGTCGAAGTGGCTGAGCGAGGCGAACTGCAGCGGCTCGGTGGTGAGCAGGTTGAACCACCACGCCGGGTGCGTCGCGCCGTCGAGGAACGTCTTGAGGGTGAGCGCCGGCGGGATGGTCAGGCCGTTGCGGACGTCGCGCAGGCGCGCACCGCCGACCGGGGTGTCCACGGTCAGCATGAGCGTGTCGTAGCCCGCGGACCAGGCCCGATTCATCAGATCTTCGCCGGCACCGTGGTCGCGCCAGACGTAGAGCTGGAACCACTTGCGGGCGCTGGGCGCGGCTTCGGCGAGGTCTTCGATCGACGTCGTCGCCATCGTCGAAAGCCCGACCGGGATGCCGTTGCGCTCGGCGACGCGGGCCACCGCGCGCTCGCCCTCGTGCTGCATCATGCGGGTGAACCCGGTGGGGGCGAAGGCGAACGGCAGCGCCGAGGTCTTCCCCAGGATCTCGCGGGTCGTGTCCACATCGGACACTCCGCGCAACACGTTCGGGTGGAACTCGACGCGGCGGTACGCCTGCCGGGCCCGGCGCAGGCTGTCCTCGAGCTCGGCGGCGCCGTCGGTGTAGTCGAACGCCGCCCGCGGGGTGCGCTTGCGGGCGATCGTCCGCAGGTCGGCGATGGTGTGCGCGTTCGCCAGCCGCCGGTCTGTCGGGTTCAGCACGATCGGCTTCGGCCGCAGGATCTGCTGCAGCTCGCTCGGCTTCGGCAGCCGTCGCTTCGTCACCTTGACCAACTCCCTACGTGCACGGGCCCGGCAGACATCGGATGTCTGCCGGGCCCGAACCTAGCACCAGATCACGCGTTCCCGGAATCCGACGTCTGCGGCCCGGCGGCCGTGATGTCGTCGAGCCGGTACTTCGTGGCCGCTTCGAGGACCTTCGCCTGGTCGACCTCGCCGCGCTTGGCCAGGATCGACAGCGCCCCGACGGTGATCGACTCGGCGTCGACCAGGAACTTCCGCCGCGCCGCCGGCCGGGTGTCGGAGAAGCCGAAGCCGTCCGTGCCCAGCGTCAGCATGTCGGTCGGGACGTACGGGCGGATCAGGTCCGGCACCGCGCGCATCCAGTCCGACACCGCCACGACCGGCCCGTTCGAGCCCTGGAGCGCCTCGGTGACGTACGGCACGCGCGGCTCGCTGCCCGGGTAGAGCAGGTTGTCGTGGTCGATCTCGACGGCCTCGCGCCGCAGCTCTGTCCACGACGTCGCCGACCACACCGCGGCCCGCACGCCCCACTCCTCGGCCAGCAGCTTCTGCGCCTTGAGCGCGTCCGGCATCGTGACGCCCGAGACCAGGATCTGCACCTCGGGACCGTCGCCCGCGGGGGCGTCGGCGTACTTGTACAGACCCTTCAGCAGGCCGTCGACGTCGAGGTTCTCCGGCTCGGCGGGCTGCTGGTACGGCTCGTTGTAGATCGTCATGTAGTAGAAGACGTTCTCGCCGTTGCCGTCCGGGCCGGTCTCGCCGTACATCCGGCGGAGACCGTCCTTGATGATGTGCGCGATCTCGAACGACCACGCCGGGTCGTACGCGACCGCGGCCGGGTTGGTCGCCGCCAGCAGCAGCGAGTGCCCGTCCGCGTGCTGCAGACCTTCACCCGTCAGGGTGGTGCGGCCGGCGGTGGCGCCGAGGACGAAACCGCGGGCCATCTGGTCGGCGGCGGCGTACAGGCCGTCACCGGTCCGCTGGAACCCGAACATCGAGTAGAAGATGTAGATCGGGATCATCGGCTCGCCGTGCGTCGCGTACGACGTTCCGACGGCGGTGAACGACGCCGTCGAGCCGGCCTCGTTGATGCCCTCGTGCAGCAGCTGGCCCTTCTCGGACTCCTTGTAGGCCAGCATCAGGCTCGCGTCGACCGACGTGTACGTCTGGCCGTGCGGGTTGTAGATCTTGGCCGTCGGGAACATCGAGTCGAGGCCGAAGGTGCGGGCCTCGTCCGGGATGATCGGGACGACGCGCTTGCCGATCTCGGAGTCCTTCGCCAGCTCGCGGACCAGCCGGACGAACGCCATCGTGGTGGCGACCTCCTGCTTGCCGGAGCCCTTCCGGATGCCCTCGTAGACCTTGTCGCCGGGCAGGACGAGTGCCTTGGCGGCCTTCGGGCGGCGTTCCGGCAGGAAGCCGCCGAGCGCCTTGCGGCGGCCGATCATGTACTCGATCTCGGGCGACTTCGCGCCCGGGTGGTAGTACGGCGGCAGCTTCGGGTTGCGCTCGAGCTCCTCGTCGCTGATCGGGATCCGCTGCGAGTCGCGGAACAGCTTCAGGTCGTCGAGGGTGAGCTTCTTCATCTGGTGCGTGGCGTTGCGGCCCTCGAACGCCGGGCCCAGGCCGTAGCCCTTGATGGTGTGGGCCAGGATCACCGTCGGCTGGCCGTGGTGCTCCAGCGCCGACTTGTACGCCGCGTACACCTTGCGGTAGTCGTGGCCGCCGCGCTTGAGGTTCCAGATGTCGGCGTCGGAGAGGTCCTTGACCAGGTCCTTCGTCCGCGGGTCGCGGCCGAAGAAGTGCTCCCGGACGAAGGCGCCGTCGTTGGCCTTGTACGTCTGGTAGTCACCGTCCGGGGTGACGTTCATCAGGTTGACCAGCGCGCCGTCGCGGTCGGCGTGCAGCAGCGAGTCCCACTCGCGGCCCCAGATCACCTTGATGACGTTCCAGCCGGCGCCGCGGAAGTACGACTCCAGCTCCTGGATGATCTTGCCGTTGCCGCGCACCGGGCCGTCGAGCCGCTGCAGGTTGCAGTTGATCACGAAGGTCAGGTTGTCGAGGCCCTCGCCGGCGGCCACGTGGATGAGGCCCCGCGACTCCGCCTCGTCCATCTCGCCGTCGCCGAGGAACGCCCAGATGTGCTGGTCGTCGGTGTTCTTGATGCCGCGGTCGCGCAGGTAGCGGTTGAACCGGGCCTGGTAGATGGCGTTCATCGGGCCGAGGCCCATCGACACCGTCGGGTTCTCCCAGAACTCCGGCATCAGCCGCGGGTGCGGGTACGACGGCAGGCCGCCGCCTTCACCCGCGTGGCTGAACTCCTGGCGGAAGCCGTCGAGCTGCGACTCGGAGAGCCGGCCCTCGAGGAACGCGCGGGCGTAGATGCCGGGGGAGGCGTGGCCCTGGATGTAGATCTGGTCGCCGCCGCCGGAGTGGTCCTTGCCGCGGAAGAAGTGGTTGAAGCCCACCTCGTAGAGCGCGGCGGAGGAGGCGTAGGTCGAGATGTGGCCGCCGACGCCGACGCCGGGGCGCTGCGCCCGGTGCACCATGATCGCCGCGTTCCAGCGGATCCAGGCGCGGTAGCGGCGCTCGATGTCCTCGTCGCCGGGGAACCACGGCTCGTTTTCGGTGGGGATGGTGTTGACGTAGTCCGTCGAGGTCAGGGCCGGGACGCCGACGTTCCGCTCCCGGGCCCGCTCGAGGATGCGCAGCATCAGGTAACGGGCCCGCTGCTGACCGCCCCTCGCGAGAGCCTCGTCGAAGGAGTCCAGCCACTCGGCGGTCTCCTCCGGGTCGATGTCGGGCAGGTGCGCCGCCAATCCGTCACGGATGACGCGTACGCGTGCCGGGGTCTCCTTGCCGGAGGCGCCGTCGTTCTGCGGGGCCAAGGGGTCTCCTTGCGAAAAGTTGTAGCCGGTGGTGCTCGTACGCGGGGGTGTACGACTCTCCATCGTCGTCTTCCGTCCCGGCTTCCGCACCGCTACTTGGCGGTAACATAGGCCGACCCGGTCGAGCCACTCCCTGCGCGCGGTGTATCGCGCGCGCGTTTACTTCCTCCCCACCCTAGGGGACGACCCTCGGAGGGGTGGCAGACCGGGGGCGCCTGGCACCCGAAACGCCGTCGCGGAGGGCCGGTCGCGGGCCGTATCCTGCGACACGAGTTGTCAAAGATCCGGTGTGGACGGTTGCGCGCGGAGCCTCACCAGTGTTCGCTATCGGCAACCGGGTAGCCGAGTGTGGCGGAGCCGTACCCTTCAAGGGTGCTTCGAAGCCACGCTCCGTCGTAGTTGGAGGAGTGAAAGCAGTGGTCGCCGCGGGAGACGCTGATCAGAGCAGCGTCGCCGAGAGGCTCGGCATCAAGCCCGAGATGGTGGTCCAGGAGATCGGCTGGGACGAGGACGTCGACGACGACGTTCGCGCGGCGATCGAGGAGCAGATCGGCGGGGACATCCTCGACGAGGACGCCGACGAGGTCATCGACGTGGTGCTGCTCTGGTGGCGCGAGGACGACGGCGACCTGGGCGACGCGCTCATCGACGCCAGGGGCCCCCTGGAGGAGACCGGCGTGATCTGGGTGCTCACCCCGAAGACGGGACAGCCCGGGCACGTCGAGCCGAGCGAAATCGCCGAAGCGGTGCCCGCCGTCGGACTGGCCCAGACCGCCAACATCAGTGTCGGCCCGAACTGGATCGGCACCCGCCTGGTGTCGCCGAAGTCGAAGTCGAAGCAGCGCTGAACCGGTCCCGCCGGACGGACACGATAGGGTTGTCGTCGCAGGCACGTGTCCGTTCGGGAGAGGAAACGCTGGTATGACCGTCGAGGTCGGTTCTGAGGCCCCTGACTTCACGCTCAACGACTACAACAAGCAGCCGGTCCAGCTGTCGTCGTTCCGGGGTGACAAGCCGGTTCTGCTGGTCTTCTACCCCTTCGCGTTCAGCGGCATCTGCACCGGCGAGCTGTGCCAGCTCCGCGACGAGTTCGCGGACTACGACAACAAGGGCGTCCAGGTCCTGGGCGTCTCGGTCGACACGCCGTTTTCGCTGAAGGCGTGGGCCGAGGTGGAGGGCTACCAGTTCCCGCTGCTGTCCGACTTCTGGCCGCACGGCGAGGTGGCGCAGGCGTACGGCGTGTTCAACGCCGACGCCGGCTTGGCGGTCCGCGGCACGTTCCTGATCGACAAGGACGGTGTCGTGCGGTTCGCCGAGGTCAACGCCCCGGGCGAGGCCCGCGACCAGCAGGGCTGGAAGAAGGCCGTGGCCGAACTGACGGCTTGAGTTTTCCGGCGGCGGCTCCTGCGAGCCGCCGCCGACCGGGCGCATAGCTCAGCGGAAGAGCACTCGGCTTACACCCGAGCGGTCGCAGGTTCGAACCCTGCTGCGCCCACCGGATGACACCTGCGACGGGCAAGACCCCTCTCGCTGGTTGCCGCCAGCGCGCCGGCGTGCCGGGCTGCGCTGACTGCGAGCC
>Ga0207678_10005289_pt1 | contig 11556 bp, 7 predicted proteins | sample KBSC63metaG_FD_184319 | JGI IMG/M metagenome (GOLD analysis project Ga0207678, IMG submission 184319) | Corn rhizosphere microbial communities from Kellogg Biological Station, Michigan, USA - KBS C6-3 metaG (SPAdes) (version 2) | ecosystem: Host-associated > Plants > Roots > Rhizosphere > Soil ...
GGCGGTCGAGAAAGCAAGGCCTTGGATCGCAACCGCCGCAGCCCTCACCCCAACCCTCTCCCAGAGGGAGAGGGAGCAATGTCTGCCGGAGAATGAGGCCTTACTTGTGGCACATCTAGTAATTGATGGACCACGCGTGGTGCGACCACGCATGGTCCATCATGGATAGCAAAACTCCAGGAAATGCCCGGACTTTTTACTCCGTCCCCCTTCAAGTACCGCCGTTTGCAAAGCAACTGGCAATCACATCTTCGCTCTCACCGATTTCACTTGTATTCATGAATGGAGGCGATGTCATCTCCTGCCAGAAGACCCCCGTGGTGCTTGTTGGCGGCGAGTTGCAGTTGCCGACGCATCGCTTATGGCTGTTGACGCCATTGACCCAATTGCCACCCGGATCTGTCGCCAATGATCCATCCGTGTCAGCAGTTTCCGGCAGGCCACCGCTCCAGCCCAGAATCCACGGACCACCGCTCGCTCCACCGGTCAAGTCGCTGCCGATGACCTTCGAGACTTGTCCACCGGCGACGAAATCGTGCGTGTACCACTCCGGTGACGCCGTGGCCTGCAGAGTCGAACCATTGAAAGGTGCCGCTTGCGGGTAGCCAAACGTCATTTCGACTTGAGTTGCCGGGAAGTTCCAAGCCCGTCCAAGCGTCCCCGTGACATTGCCAATTTTGTTGGCGACCACTTGCCCCACGGGGTTGGTGATCAAGCATGAATAGTCGCTATCGGGATTTCCACCGTTGTGCCAAGCAGTAGCTACCGCACTGCTGATCACTGCCCAACAACCACGTCCCGGGCGCGGCCCGGCATTCCAGCTTGGGCAGAACAGTCTGTTGGTAGCAAATGCGCCCCTGCCATTTGAGTTGCAATGACCTGCAGTGATGAGGGTGCTGGCACCGATGACAGAAGCGGAGCACACGTAGTTGGTGCCGTCCAGTGTGAAGAACAGTTTGCCGATCGTCGACTTCGGATAGGACGCAATCGATTCAGCCTCGCGCCATCGTTGGAAAGGGCCATATGGACCGGAAAGTGGATTGACTGGCTTGGCACCATGCATCGGCAGCAGAAGATCGCCCACAGGCTGCAAGGACAGCGACATCAACGCATCATTCGACAAGGTTTTCGGCGATGTGTCGCAGTGGGCGGCGTTCGGGGGACAGCCTCGAACGTAGCCAGGGACTGCCGGGACGGCGCTGCGCTCAACGCTAGTAGCGGGGCCCATCGAGTGCGGACTTACCGCGATGTGGGCATCTCGCGGTCTCGCCGCCTTCATCCTCTCCGGCGTCCAGTATTCGCCGACCACCATGGCGTTCTCTTGTACGGAAATCTCGTGCGTGACCCCATTCGCGGTCACCGCGGACAAGGACTGTGCAGTGGAAACCACTGCCAATAGAGACAACGCTGGACCAACCAGCAAGCCTGCGTACTTCATTCTTTTCTACCTCCGTTGGATGAGACTGACAGTGCGCGCGTCGCCCCTCGTCCAGTGCGTGCGGTACGTCGTCAATGACGACACTCATAGCATCGGGCACTTGTTCGAATTCGTCAGCCCCTAGACTGCAATAGCCAGCGGGCATGCCGTGTGCCCTGCTTGGCCACATGAAGCGAACGCCAGCGGTACGAATGGACTTGCACCCGGCCGGATTTCGTGCCATGCACGGCGCACACGTTTGAATTCAGCGGCTGCCCAAGGCAGTCCAATCATGGAACTCAATCGCCCCGAGGACGTTTGGGTTGAACATGCTCAAGCCGAAACCACTCTTGCGCTGCGGGGGTGCGGTTGGACTCGAGCTTGATGTGGAACACCGCGCTGGCGCGAAGGATTGGTTGAGGCCTCGGGTTACCTGTGAAGTCGCCATTCATGCGCCAATGGTGTTCGGCATGGACAACCTTTAAGTTCTGGCGGAAGACCAAGAAGTACTCATGCTCCTCGATCGAGGAAGGCAGAGTCATCTGGCAAGCAAACCAACCCAACTGCAAGGCCTGGCAGTTCCTCTCGCGGATGGAGTACGGGCCGAAGGCAAACATCTCGTCCCATTGGAGGTGATGGATGTTGGCAAGATCAACTTCGGTAGTGCGACCTGACCGTACGACTGTGCCGAGTTCTGTGCTGAACCCCCCGGGGGAGGCGGAACACGCCATCAGGACGGCAGCAGAGAGCGCGGCAAGCGTGACGCGTTGCATGTTTCGTGAGGCCTACGGTTTGAACTGAGCGGACGTCACTGGGAAGGCGCTTGGCCCGCGGGACGGATGATGAACCAAACCGGCCCTCGGGCCAAGTGCCTTGCCGGTGGAGGTCCGCTCGAGCGAAGGGTTGGACGAAAGCCGCTACGCGGAGCAAATTCAAGCTGCTCGGCTGTCTCGTAAGGTGGAGATTCACGCACTCGATACTGAGGCGTGAATCAGAGCCACTTCTCGAGGACTTTCCAACTGGCAAATTTTCCGGAGCATTTCGAGCGGCATTGCACCTGAAGCACCTCAAGCTCAAGGGCTGCAGCGCCCAAGACGATCGACGCCTTCGCGCGCGCCATGCGTCGCATCGGCGGACGTGTACGACCAGAACCTGCGGGTCTATGGCGCCGACAAGGTCTGGAGGCAACTCAGGCGCGAAGGCACTGCCGTGGCGCCCTCTGTAAGCATCTCGGCTGCACGCTTACTGACCTCTCACAGGCTGAGAGTTTTTCTTGGCGAATATCAAATACCCGTTCGCACTGAGCTTTATTTCCGATCGCCCTGAGCCTGTCTAAGGGAGTGCCAATCACACTCGGCACAAGGCTTCGACAAGCTCAGCCCGAACGGGAGCTGAGTGCACGGAGGGAGAAACTCTCAGCCTCTCAGCCCTTGCTGAAGTTGTCGAGCGTGCTGACCAGTGCCGCACCACAGCTCGTCTTGTGCCCCTCATAGGCCACAGGTATGCCGTTGATGGTGTGTTCGGAGTCGCCCTCTGCGATCGTGCAGTTGTCATGGCCACGCTTGGGGCAGCTGCAGGGGTCGCCTTTGAGGGCCACGGCGATGCCGTCCACAGTGAACTGCGGGGCGCCGCTTGAGAGCACTTTTCCGCCGTGGTCGGTCGGGTCGCCCACACGGATGACTTTCTTAATCATTGAGGTACGGAAGTGAAAGGTGGACGAGGATTGGGCCGGCTATGCGCGTTCGCCCGCTCATGCCGTGGCCGGAGCTTCCCCAGCGTCGGGCGTGCTGTCCTGTTCGCGGCTTGGCGTTGACGAGACATCTTGCCTCCGGCCACAGCCACGGGTAAGGCCGCATCAGATGGAGCTGCGGGCTGGCGGCTGGTCGTGCTCGACGAGCTTCCACTCCGTTGTCACCAAGTACAAAGGTTGCTCGCCCTTGAGTTTTTCCAACATGGTCCGCTTGCCCAGCACCACCGCACGTGGCATGAGTTCGCCGCTACGGAAGAACTGGCGCCGGTCGCCTTGCACCTTGCCCTTGTCCATGCATTCCCACCAGCCGGACTGCGGGCAGGTATGGCCGGTGGCGACATGTTCTCCCAAGGGGATGCGCTGTCCGGGTCGGGCGGCCGTGACCTTGTTCGCATCGGCGTCGCCGTCCGCTTCATCCCCCGCTGTCGTTGCTGCCGGCCCGTCCACGCGGAGGTACACCACATCCTCGCTTCGCTGGTCGTTGGCTTGACCGAGCCACGACCAACTGACATCGCGGGCGTCGATGTCCAGGTGCTGCGACTGGAACTTCTGGCCTTCCATCACGTAGGTCTGCTGGTGCCACTGGTTGAACACCACGGCCAGCGGGTGGCCGTCAGGCACTTGGGCGGCCCATATGCCGGTGGCCGGACACGTCTGGTGGCCTTTGCAGCGCCGAATGGGTTCTGGGACATCGACGTAGCGCGCAATGCTTCGTGCCACGAGGGGATGGTCATCGAGTACGGCCGGCTTGGGTATCGGCACGGCCAGACCGAGATAGTGGAACACGATGCGCCCGTCTTCGTCCTTGAGACCAGGGCGGGTACGGTCGAAGGATTCGCCCTTCCTGTAGTAAATGGGCACCTGCTCGGCGTCCCAGGTGTGATGGCGGTCGGTCGAATGCCGCATCAGTTGAGCGAGGTAGTAGCCGGATTCGGGGACGTAGGTGTACTCATATTGGACAGGCACATCGACCTGCGGCTTGTCGGGCAGCGTCCAGCCTTCGGAAATGTGGGCGCGGCCTGTGCGTTGCGAGGCTGGATTGGATGTGGGCTTGGGCGGCGCAGCGGGCGCTGGCACAACCGCCTTTGCGGCGTTGATCAGGGATTCTTTCTTGCCATCCCACATCGGAAGTCGGGCCGGAGGAAGCGGCAGGACCTTGTCGAGGTTGGGGAAGCGCAGGTCGGGGTGCGTGTAGAGGGCGTCGGCGAGGATGCCGTAGCGCTCCGAACGGGCGATGTCCTTGAACTTGTTGACGAGGTCCTCGCCCCGTCGAAATGAAGAGCTCAAATAGTTGGCGCTGTCCTCGCTTCCCAGCTTGACGCCCTCGTGAAGCACATTCAAGGCGCGGGCGTAATCTTCGTTGAGAGACGGGTTGTTTCCGTTAAGCGCCACTCCAAGTTCAAGGGCTGCCTTTCCAGAGCCCTGTGTGAAAGCGCACTCCAGCATTTTTAGCCCGATGGGTCGATTTCCCCAGAACGATGGCGGCTCATCATGCGTGGCTGTTAGCTTTTCACCGATGTACGTCTGCGCCGCCATGCTCCCCATATCCGCTGCCTTTTGCCAGAAGGCATAGGCCACAGTCGCATCCCGCTTGAGCCCACCGATGCCGCCCATGTAATAGGCCCCCATGTTGTCCCACGCGGCGGGCACGCCCTTGCGCATCAAGTCCTCCGTGAGCTGAATGGCCTTTTCGACATCTTGCGCAACGCCGGTCCCGTGGAGGTAGGCACCCGCCAGATTGAACTGCGCCTTCCAATGCCCCAGCTTCATGGCCTGTTCGTACAGGTCAGCCGCCTTTGCATAGTCCCGGTCCTTGGGCCACAACTCGTAGCTGGTCAGCGTCAACGCCTGCTGGAACAGCGCCTCTGCCTCTGGCGAGATAGGTGGATTGACCGCTGCCTCGTGCTTGCATTCGAAGGTCGGGCGGTGCGGATTGAACGCTTCGAGTTGCGTAAAGCGCGGCAATTCCGAGTCATGGTCTTTCATGGGGCATCCGGACAAAAGGGGAATGGAAATTAGCAGGGTGGTCAAGCCGGTAGCGCGGGCAATTAAGCTCGTCATCTTCGTGGTGGTGGCCATAACGTCAGACGAGCCTCATGACTGGCGAATCTCTGGGATCTTCAAATGGGTGGATGAAGCTGTTATTGACCGGAGCCTTGCCCTCTTTGCGATTCTTCTTGTTGTTTGTCATTCGCTGTTGCCAATCCTGATACGTCTCCTTCATCTGATCCCGCGTGCATTCCTTCCCATCCAAATCAGCCCCCGCCAGATTCCCCCACACCCGCTTGCGAGCAGCCTGTGTGAAGCTCAATTCCTCGGTGCAAATGTTTAATTCGCTGTCGCCCACCATGCTGCGTGCGTTGAGGTTGGCGCTGCCCAGCGTGGTGTAGACGTCGTCTACGAACATCAGCTTGCTGTGGATGTAGATCTCACGGTAGCACCCCGGCACGATGTTGCGTTTGCTCAAGTCCTCCACGTCCACATCGTCGGCTTTGCCGCCATGGCGCTTGGGATTCTGATTCTTGTTGGCGCTTTCCTGCTGGCTTGCCGCGCCATCTTGCGCAGCACTGTCGCGTTTGCTGATCTTGATCACCTTGGCCGCGTCCGCCGCGTCGTAGGTCATCAGCATGGCCGCCAGGGGCTTAATGCCCCACTTGTTGAGTTCGCTTATCGCATCGGCAGGCGCCGCCTTGATCGAATCCTGCAAAACAGTCGCCTTGGGATCGAACAGGCGCGCCCCGCGCACCAAGCTCTTTACCAGTTGGTTCATCATTCCTTGCCTCTGCCCCTGCCCTTGCTCTTGCTCTTGTGCCTTGCGCTGATCCTGTACCTGCTTGTCGTAAGCGCTCATGCCCTGGCTTTGCCCCAACTGATTGAGGGTGTCATAGGTATTGGGTCGCGCTCGGGCTGGGGGATCACCACGAACATGTGCAGCGGTGCGATCTCGTTCGGCTTGGCCCCTGCTGCTTTCATCGCATCGCAGTACTTCTCGCGAATCTTCTTGATCATCCTCGGCCAGTCGGCCAGCTGGAAGTATTGGTTCTCGACGTAGATGTAGTTCACCGCGTTCGCAGCGGCCAAGGTATAGGCCTTGAGGATGGTGGCGTCCAGGCTGTCGGGAAAGGTGCGAAGAATCTGGGCGCGGCATCGTGCCCCTGCAGGCACAGGCAGATCCCCCGGCGTGATGGACTCTCTTTCATTGCCCAGCGGGGACCCGCTGCTGGCACTGTTTCCGCCGTTGTACCCATCGGCGGTATCCCATCCCTGCACGAAGTTCTGGTTGATGCAGTACAGCGCTTCGCCTTGGACTCGGATGGCGTAGTCGCGGTAGGGCTTGCGCGCCCAGGGTCGATCGAAGGATGAGCGGACCTCGGCCAACTCGCGCAGCTGATCGTTGTACCCATGGGCTGGGGTGTCCCAATAGTCCGTCACGCTGTTCAGGCCCATCACATAGCCGCAGGTGTTGCGCTTCTTCCCCGGTGCCGATGCCGGCGCGTAGTCGATCAGCACGGGCTTTTGGTGGTGGGTGGGAATGAAATTGAGGCCAATCGCCTGGGTGGCGGAACTGACGGATCCCGGCAAATACTTGGCAATGTTCGAATCCATCTTCACCTGGTCGACCTTTCTAAAGCGGATTTCCAGGTTCTTGAATCCTCCGCGGATGGCAATCTTCCACCACTCGTTGCAGTAGTTTGAACGATCAGTCAGTGACCAGGGCGCAGGTCCGCTGCTGGTTGGGACTGGAGCGGTCAGCTCGTGCTTGGACGACGGCAACGGCAAACCGGTCGTAAAGCCGATGTCGGGACAGTTTTCGGCTATCAGCCCACCTCTCACATTCCCGAGGTACCAGATCAACATCCGCACCTTGACGCCTTCGCGAGCCTTGGTCGTGAGCAAGTCCCCATAGGTCGTGCCGCGCGGCCACACGTTACCCGAGCGAGTGAGTTCCATGCCGGGATCGAACCCCCACAGCACCAGATCGATGCTGCTGGTCGCGGCCCGGATGTCCTTCTCTATCGCCCCAAAGCCTTCTTGTCCGCACATGAAGAATTCGAGGTGATTGTTGTTGTGGATCGGATGGGTCTTGACATCGTTCTCCAGGAACCACTGCAGCGTGCAAGTGGCCCGCCGCTTGATCATGTCCACATGGCTGACGTCGGGTCGCTGGATTTCGGCAAGAAGTTTGGTGAGGTCGGTCATGGCCTGCAGGAAGGGCTGGATAGCAAAGGCTTACGCTGGGTTCGATGAATTGGTGTTGGTGTCCGGGGAGGAATCCGAACTGCTGGCCGTGCTGGCGCCACGCTCGCGTTGCGTCAGCCGCGCATCGGCTGCCTGTCCGTCGGCGCGGTAGCCCTTGTTGGACAACTGGTGTTCGAGGCTGCTGGCGTCCGCGGGATCGTAGGCCATCTTTTCTTGCGCCACCGGAACATCGTGCACCGTGCCATTGGGCAGCTTGACCTGGTAGGTCGCGCCCTTTTCAGCCTTCTCTATCTTCAAGCGCCCGTACTCGTCGAAGCGGCCTTGCTCGACTTGAGCCCCATTCTTCAAGAGCGCGTAAGGCTGGCCGGCCATCAGCGCCATTGCCGCGCCGGGCACCGGCAGCATGGCAGCAGCCAGTTGGTTTTGCGGCGGGGTTTCCTTCAGTGCCACATCCAGCGGCTTGATTTGCGGTCCCGGCGCATTGGCCAGCCCCACAACGCTATGCGAAGCCGCTTGCTGCAGCCACCGGCCGTTGCTGCCGTGCTCGATGCCCGAGCCATTCCAGCGGCTGAAGCTGGTACCGCCCACGATCTCGACTTCCTGCTCGGCCTTGATGCTGATCTTGTTGGCCGTCAGCGTGATGTCGAGCTTGGCGAGCAGGTTAATGCTGTTCCTGAGCGCGGTGATGTCGATGTCCGCACTGGCGGCCACCAGCTTCATCCCGGCGTTGTAGGCGAACAGCCGGATGGCCTCCTTCGCGCTCGCGAGCAGGCTCTTGCCCGCGCTGATGCTGGTGTGGCCGCCGCTGGTCAGCGCGTTGTGCTCGGTGCTGACCACGTGGGTCGTGCCCTGGGTGCTGGTCTCCAGGCCGGCGGGGCTGGCCAGGGTCAAGTGGGGGGCCTCGAACTCGCCCGGTGTGCCGTCGGCTGCGGGCCGTCCCTTGACCTCTTTGACCTGGCTTTGCAAGACCTTGGCCACCTCGTCCTGGTCGCCGCTTTGCTGCGCCTGTGCTTGATGGGCCGCATTGGAGAGGTTCTGATGTTGCTGCTGGGCTTGGGCCAGGCGGTCCACCGTCTCGGCCATGTCGGTGATGTGCGCCTGGGCCTCGGGGCGTGACTCGGTGGTAATCAGCAGCCCGTTGCCAGCGCGCACAGCGCCCCACTCGTCGGTGCGCAGCTCGAAGCCCGTTCGGCGGGGCTTGCCCTGCTCCTGCGTGCGGGGATGGGTGTTCCAGCCGAGATTGAGTTGGCTGTAGGCGTATTGGCTGGCGAGCTGAACGCTGATCTCGCCGGGCGTGTCGTCAAACACGAGCCGGTTGTAGCGAAAGCCTCGGATCTCCTGGCTCTGGATGCCGCTTTGCCAGGTGGTTTTAGGAATGCCATCGGTGGAGTTCAACCGCGGCGGCCGGTTGCGGCCGGAATAGTGGCACGCAACGAGAACGGGCTTCGATGGGTCCCCCATCTCAAAGTCCACCACCCCGAGCATTCCCGCCCTTGGTGGGAAGAGGAAGCCCATGCCATTGCCGGCCCAAGGCAAGTCGACCTGAATCCACGCGCTGTCGTTGTGATAGCCGCTGGTGCCGGCGCGGTTCACATGGTCTTCCGGCCGCAGTCCGAGGAACCGCACCTTCACCCGGGCCAGTTCGTCGGTGTGCACCGGACTGATCTCGGTGGCGACGATCTCGACCCGCATGCGCGGCATCACCGGCACGTCGGTGCGCGCATCAAAGTACGGCACGATGCCGACCGCACGGCGCACGGCCGTGAAGGCGTTCATGTACTTGTGGCGTGCATCCGGGTCTTGGTCATCGCCGATGGGCTCCATACACGCCCAGCCTGGAATGTGCTCGCTGCGCTTGATCAACTTGGCGACCCGCGCGCCGATGTCCTTGCGGTTGTTTTCGGCGCGGTGATGGATGCTCGTGACGACAAATTGGCGCTCTTCCCTCTTTCGCAGGTCGAGCAGGCCATGGCCATTGATCTCGTGATATTGGCCCACAGCCATGTCGCGGCTGCCGCTGATGCCGTGCACGAAGTTGCACTCAAAGTCGTGCCGGCTCATGCGCAGTTGGGTCTGCCGCATGAAGTCCTCGCGGTTGTCGCCAGCGTGCGGCACGTCGATGCGCATGTCTTCGAGCAGGGCCGCCAGGGCGTTGCCGTCTTCACCCTGGTCGGTGAGGATGCCGCTGACCGCCTCGTTCACATGATGGGCCTTGTAATCGTGGCTGAAATGTTGGCCGCGGCTGCCGACCAGCCGGCTGCCCTCGGCCCACTGCACGATCGAATCTTCCTGCTCGGTGCCGTCGAGCCGGTGGTAGCGCAGCGCGCCGGCAAAGGGGTTGATGGGCAATAGGTAGCTGTTGTCGAACAGCACCAGCTCCATTGGCGGGCCGACTTCATTCTCGGCCGGCCGGAAATAGAAGTTGATGCCGTGGCGCTTCCACAAGCGGATGAGGAAATCGGCGACCGATTCCTGATGCTGCAGCGTGAATTCGTACTCCGGATAACGGCTTGAATCGAGTTCCATCACGACGCTGAACGCATAGCCCAGGGGCGGGATATTGCGGCGCAGTTCATTGAGCACGATATCGGTGATCATGGGCACGCTCGCCCTGCGGAAGACGCGGGTGGTGATGCGCTCGCGCAGCAGCGTCAGCGGGTCGATGACGTGGAACTGGTAAAGGCTCAACGAACCATCGTCCTGGCCGCGGATGGCTTGCTTGATGAGCGCGGGAATGCGCCGCAGCCGGCCTTGGGCGGTGACGATCTCGATGACGCCGACAACGCCTTTGAAAGCCTCGAAAGGAAGATCGCTGCGCTGGCTGACGCAGGTCACGTGGCCGTTGATGCCGACGTTGATGCCTTCGCGAACATCGATGGACTGTGCGGCGAGAACGCCGTCGAGCGAGCCGTTGCGGGTTTTGATCGTGAAGCGCACTGGCAGGTTTTTCTGGCTGGTCCAGCCTGCGAGATCGCCTACGTGGATGAGATCAGATATGTCCATGGTGTTCCTCCCTGTTTTTGATGGTCATCCCAACGATGGCCTTGTCTTATTCGAAATCATTGCTTCACAGCGGCCAGTGCTCACGGGGGGACATCCTTGAACACGTGCACCCCAGCTGGCAAAGCATTCCCCTGCTCGCCGACTGAAGGCCAGCGGCGCCCATAGCGATGTACATGAAACTCCCGGATGAAATTCTTGTAGTCGTCGGCAAACAAAGGCAAACGACGCTGTTGGTTCGCGGATCGCCAGTGGTAGCGCGGCGATGTCAGCGCGGGCCGAAGTTTATTCTCTTACGCGTTGAGCGCTTTGCAGCGGCACGGAATGAGGGCGATGAAGTCAAGGTCGGCCCATAGCGGGGACCATAGCGAATGTAGTCAGACGCTCGAATGCTGCGATGGCCAGTCCTCCAGAATCCGAAGCGCTCCGCCTCGATCATGAAAGTCAGATACCGCGCGGACAGTAGGAAGTTGAGCATTTGCATGTATTCCATTGCTCGGCGAATCAAGGTAGATTGGAAATTGCAGCCACCTCGGCTGTCAGGGAGTTGCGAATGTCTTACTTCAAACTTGGGCCGAAGGCAAGAGTGGAAGACGGCCCCGACGATTGCCGCCGCCACGTCGAGCTGCCTAACAAGCCAACCTTGCCGATCCACAAACCACCGCCGAAGAAGTAGCAAGACGGCGTCATGCGTGTCTGGCTAGCAAATTGAGACTGAGAGAGGAAAGGCACTCGCTAATTCCCCCTCCGGCCAGCCTTCACCAGCCACTGAACATTCATGCTGCAGACGCGAACGTCAGCAGAAGACGGGGCGCGCGACTGCTGCATTGATGATGTTCACGCGACAGCAGGGTAAACCACGGCGGAGACGGTTAACGCCTTCCACTCTATTCTTTAGTCTCTAGTTGCCATCAGAAATCTTCGCAGCTAGGTCGGAACCACAAGAATGACTACGGTAAGCAACCAGATCTTGAGCGCGGACCATGCGATCTGTCAAAACATCGAGCTTCTTGCTGAGCAGCGGAGATTGCTCTCCCAGAACGTGCTCTCACAGCTCAGAAACTTGGTTGAGGGGGTTGCTGTCCAAATCCACCTCGGCAACCCAGATGCTGTCTTTCATTACGACGCGGTCGAGCCGGCGCTTGCCTATATCAAGAGCAAGGCACAGCTAAGCTTTCTGGGGAAATTT
>Ga0207678_10005297_pt1 | contig 11549 bp, 9 predicted proteins | sample KBSC63metaG_FD_184319 | JGI IMG/M metagenome (GOLD analysis project Ga0207678, IMG submission 184319) | Corn rhizosphere microbial communities from Kellogg Biological Station, Michigan, USA - KBS C6-3 metaG (SPAdes) (version 2) | ecosystem: Host-associated > Plants > Roots > Rhizosphere > Soil ...
GCGCGTTCGCCAGCGAGGCTGTCGAAGCCGCCTTTTCCTGCAGTGATGCTGATTCCCGGCACAGCGGCATCGGCGATGACTTCGGCGGCTGACAGGCGCGCAACCTCGGCCGCCGCCTCGCCCGGACCGCAGGCAACGAGCTCGAACCGGCCCGTCGAAATATCCGCCGCGGCGATTCCCCATTCCTCCCCGGCGCGGCCGATGGCCGCCAGCCAGTTGGCGGAGCCGGACTCGAGCAGGGTTTCCTCGGTCAATGTGCCCGGCGTGACCAGCCGGATGATCGCGCGGTCGACCAGCGCCTTGGAGCCGCGGGCCTTGCGTGCTTCGGCGGGGCTCTCGGTCTGCTCGGCGATGGCAACGCGATGGCCGGCCTTGATCAGGCGCGCGAGGTAGGACTCGGCCGAATGGACCGGGACGCCGCACATCGGGATCGGCTCGCCGGCATCCGCGCCGCGCTTGGTGAGGGCGATGTCGAGACACGCCGCCGCCGCCTTCGCGTCGTCGAAAAACATCTCGAAGAAATCGCCCATCCGATAGAACAGCAGCGCCTCGCCAGCCTCCTCCTTGAGGCGGTGATATTGCGCCATCATCGGCGTCGGGGCGTCGGCGCGGGCCATGCCCCTGACTAGCCCTGTTCGTCATTCCCGCGAAAGCGGGAATCCAGTTGTTATGCAGACATATCTGGCCTCCCGCTTTCGCGGGAGCGTCGAATTGGACTAAGGCTCCGCCCCATGTCGGAATCCAACGTCAAATATACCGAAGCCGAAGCGCTCGAGTTTCACTCGCGCGGGCGGCCGGGCAAGATCGAGATCGTCGCGACCAAGCCGATGGCGACGCAGCGCGACCTGGCGCTGGCTTACTCGCCGGGCGTCGCCGTGCCGGTGCGGGCAATCGCCGAGAATCCCGGCTGCGCCTACGATTATACGGCCAAGGGCAATCTCGTCGCGGTCATTTCCAATGGCACCGCGATCCTGGGCTTGGGCAATCTTGGCGCGCTGGCTTCGAAGCCGGTGATGGAAGGCAAGGCGGTGCTGTTCAAGCGCTTCGCCGACGTCGACGCGATCGACATCGAGGTCGCGACCGAGGATGCGCAGCGGTTCATCGATGCGGTCGAATTGCTCGAGCCGAGCTTCGGAGGGATCAACCTCGAGGACATCGCCGCTCCCGACTGCTTTGTCATCGAGCAGACGCTGAAAGAGCGGATGAAGATCCCCGTCTTCCACGACGACCAGCATGGCACCGCGATCATCACCGCCGCAGGCCTGATCAACGCCTGCCACCTCACCGGCCGGCACATGGGCGAGATCAAGGTCGTGGTGAACGGCGCGGGAGCCGCGGCGATCGCCTGCACCGAGCTGATCAAGGCGATGGGGGTCAGGGGCGACCACGTCACGATGTGCGACCGCAAGGGCGTCATCTACAAGGGCCGGACCGATCTCGATCAGTGGAAGTCGGCGCATGCCGTCGAGACCGATGCGCGGACGCTCGCCGACGCCTGTGTCGGCGCCGACGTGTTTCTCGGCCTCTCGGCGGCCGGCGCGCTGAAGCCCGAAATGGTCGAGAAAATGGGAGCGGAGCCGATCATCTTCGCGATGGCCAATCCCGATCCTGAGATTCGGCCCGAGGATGCGCGCGCCGTGAAGCCCGACGCGATTATCGCGACCGGCCGCTCGGACTATCCCAACCAGGTCAACAACGTCCTCGGCTTCCCCTTCATCTTCCGCGGCGCGCTCGACGTCCGCGCGACGGCGATCAACGACGAGATGAAGATCGCCGCCGCCGAAGCGCTTGCCGAGCTGGCGCGCGAGCCGGTGCCGGAGGAAGTTGCCGCGGCCTACGGCGGGCGATCGCAAAGCTTCGGACGCGATTACATCATTCCCGCCCCGTTCGATCCGCGATTGATGGAGGTCGTCGCATCGGCCGTCGCGGAGGCTGCCGGCCGCACCGGCGTCGCGCAAAAGCCCATCGCCGACATGGATGCATACCGACAGGAGCTGCGCGCGCGGCTGAACCCGACGGTGGGCGTGATGAGCCTCGCCTATGAGGGCGCGCGCTCGAACCCCAAGCGCGTGTTGTTCGCGGAAGGCGAGGAGCCGAACGTGCTGCGCGCGGCGATCGCTTTCAAGGAAGGGCATTACGGCACTCCGGTGCTGGTGGGGCGCGAAGAGGTCTACAACCAGCTGAAGGAGCTGGGGGTCGAGAACCCGCAGGAATATGAGGTCCTCAACAGCCGCAATTCGCCCCTGGTCGGCCGCGCGGTCGATTACATCTACGAAAAGCACCAGCGCCACGGGCTGCTGCGCCGCGAGATCGAGCGGATGGTCAACCAGGACCGCAACTTCTTCGCCGCGGCGATGCTCGCGCTCGGCGAAGCGGATGCGATGATCACCGGCACGACGCGGCCGTTCAGCCAGTCGCTGCGCCAGGTGCGCACGGTGATCGACGACGAGCCCGAGGCGACCCCGTTCGGGATCAATGTGATCGTCGGCCGCCACCATACGGTGCTCATCGCCGACACTGCGGTGACCGAGCGGCCGACGGCCGAGCAATATGCCGCGATCGCGCTGCGCTCCTCGTCGTTCGCGCGGCGCATGGGCCTCGAACCGCGCGTCGCATTCGTCAGCTACACGACCTTCGGCAATCCGCCGGGCATGCACGTCGAGGAGCTGCGCGAGGCGGTGAAGCTGCTCGACGGCTTCCACGTCGACTTCGAATATGAAGGCGAAATGGCGCCGGACGTCGCGCTGAATTACGAGATGCAGCGGCGCTACTATCCTTTCACCCGCCTGTCGGGGCCGGCCAACATCCTCGTCATGCCCGGCCTTCAATCGGCCAGCCTGTCGGCCAAGCTGCTCCGCGCCGTGGGCGGCGAAAGCGTGCTCGGGCCCTACGTTCTCGGCCTCGACCATCCGGTGCAGATCGCCCCGATGACGGCGAGTGCTTCGGACCTCGTGATGCTTGCCGTGCTCGCTGCCGGCGACGCCCACGCCCGCCAGCAGCGCCAGGACGCGCGGGTTTAAATCCGCTCGACGGAGCTGACGGGGTCCGCCTCGCGCAGGGCCGCGATGATCGCGTGAAGGTGCGCGAGGTCGTGGACTTCGATGTCCAGGTGGAAAGTGTGGAAATTGCCGTCGCGGTGGACCAGCGACAGGTTGACGATGTTGGCGTGGCGCTGGCCGAGGATGCCCGACATCGTGCCCAACGCTCCGGGGATGTCGCGCAGGATCACGCACAGCCGCGCCGCGCCGCCGTCCGAGCCCTCACCCCAGGCGAGGTCGAGCCAGTCGGCGTCGACCCCGCTCGCGAGCGTGTCGCAGCCGATCACGTGAACCTCAATCTCCTCGTCCTCGCGCCGCAGGCCGACGATGCGGTCGCCCGGGATCGGGTGGCAGCAGGTGGCGAGATGATAGGCGACGCCGGGGGTCAGTCCCTTGATCGAGATCGCCTTGCGCTGGCCGAGCGGGCGCGGTGAGGCGACGTCGCCGCCCGCCGAGCCCGGCATCAGCGCTTCCATCAGCGCCTCGTCGCTGACCCGCTTGCGGGCGATGGCGATCATCAGCTCGTCCGGGTTCTCGATCTTGAGCTTCTTGAGCGCGCGCTTCTGCGCATCCTTGTCGAGCTCGGCCGGAAGCCTGGCGACGATCTCGTCGTAGATCTTGCGGCCCAGCTCGATCGTCTCCTCGCGCTCCTTGTGGCGGACGAAGCGGCGCACGCCGGCGCGCGCCTTGCCGGTGGTGACGAAGCGCAGCCATGACGGCTGCGGATGCTGCGCCTCGGACGCCAGAATCTCGACCTGGTCGCCGTTCTCCAGCATCGTCCTGAGCGGCACGACGCGGCCGTTGACCTTCGCGCCGACGGTCCGGTCGCCAAGGTCGGTGTGCACGGCGTAGGCGAAGTCGACCGGGGTCGCGCCCTTGGGCAGCTGGATCAGCTCGCCCTTGGGAGTGAAGGCGAAGATCCGGTCCTGGTACATCGCCATCCGGGTGTGCTCGAGCAGCTCCTCGGGGCTTTCGGCATGGTCGAGGATCTCGACCAGGTCGTCGACCCACGGCACGTGGATGTCGGCGGCCGGCTTGCCTTCCTTATAGGCCCAGTGCGCGGCGAGCCCGCGCTCCGCCTGCTCGTGCATCGCCTTGTCGCGGATCTGGATTTCGATCCGCATCTTGGAATCGTGGATGACCGAGGTGTGCAGCGAGCGATAGCCGTTGCGCTTGGGGGTCGAGACATAGTCCTTGAAGCGCCCCGGAACCATCGGCCAGCGCTGGTGGATCAGGCCGAGCGCGCGATAGACGTCCGCCATGTCATTGACGACGATCCGGAAGGCCATGACGTCGGACAATTGTTCGAAGCTGATGTGCCGCTCGGCCATCTTCTTCCAGATGGAATAAGGGTGCTTCTGGCGACCAATGACTTCGGCTTCGAGGCCGTTGTCGGCAAGGTAGAGCTGCAAGCCGAGCCCGATCCGGCTGACAAGATCGCCGCCCTGCTCGCGCAGCTGGTTGAGGCGGCGCGTGATCGAGGCATAGGCGTCCGGCTCGACTTCCTTGAACGCAAGCGTCTGCATCTCGTTCATCATCTCGTACATGCCGATGCGCTCGGCCAGCGGCGCGTAGATATCCATGGTCTCGCGGGCGATCCGGCGGCGCTTGTCCTCCGACGGGATGTGGTGAAGCGTGCGCATGTTGTGCAGCCGGTCGGCGAGCTTCACCAGCAGCACGCGGATGTCGTCGCTCAGCGCGAGCAGAAACTTGCGCAGATTCTCGGCCGCGCGCTCGTTTTCTGACTGCGCCTCGATCTTGCTGAGCTTGGTGACGCCGTCGACCAGCCGGGCAACGTCCTTGCCGAACAGCCGTTCGATCTCGTCGGTCGTGGCGAGCGTGTCCTCGATCGTGTCGTGGAGGATGGCGGTGACGATCGTCTGGTCGTCGAGCTTGAGGTCGGTGAGGATGCCGGCGACTTCGATCGGATGGCTGAAATAGGGATCGCCCGAGGCGCGGACCTGCGAGCCGTGCGCCTTCATCGAGAAGACGTAGGCGCGGTTGATCAGGCCCTCGTCCGCGTCGGGATCGTAGGTCCTGACCTTCTCGACCAGCTCGTACTGTCTCAGCACGCGCCTAAGATGGGGGGATGAAGCGCTATTGTGCAAGCGCGAAAGGGTGGGGGCCGCGGAGGGGAAGGGGACAGCGGCCCCCGGGAAGCCTTATTTGGCGGCGGCGAGGGCTTCGGCAGCTTGCGTCTTCGCGGAGGCATTGCAGCGCTCGAGCTCGTTGGTGGCGAAGGCGCGGCCGTCGACCGTGAAAGAATCGACCCGGCCCGCCTTCTTGGCGAGCGACTGGCACAGCACCAGAGGCCGGCCGTCGTCGGTCGCGCCCTGGCAGGCGGCGGCGCCGCAATTCCACACGATGTCGCGAGCAATGATGCGGTTGGTTGTCGGCTGGATGAGCTTTGCCGAGTAGCTGGCGGCGGCGGCGGGCGTCGCCGCGAATGCCAGAGCGCCAAGGACGAGAGCTGAACGAAGCATCGCTTCCTCCTGTTAAGTTGCGATTCAATACGGATTAGCGTAATCAGTTTCACCTCGCAACTATTTTTTGCCTTCCGCTTGTGCTTTGATGCGGATGCTCGAGGAGGGATCGCGGCGCATGCCGGGTGACAAGTTGACGTCGGACATCCACGCGTTTCGGGAAGCCGCACTGTCCTGCCCCATTCCGGCGGCGGTCGAGGTCATCGGCGAGAAGTGGGCATTCCTGATCCTGCGCGGCGCCTTGAACGGGCTTCAGCATTTCGAGGAATTCCAGGCCGGCCTGGGAATTGCGCGGAACATCCTTTCGGACCGCCTCGGCAAGATGGTCGCGGGCGGAATCCTCGAACGCTCGCCCGATCCGGACGATCGCCGCCGCGTGATCTATTCGCTCAGCGCGAAGGGCGAAGGATTGCTCCCCGTGGTGCTGGCGCTGCGCCAGTGGGGCGAGCAATGGGGCTACGGCGAGATGCGCGTGAAGCTGGCCGATCGGCGCGATGAAAAGCCCGTGCGCAAGATTTGCGTCCAGGCCCACGACGGCCGCGAACTGACGCTGCACGACCTCATGTGGATCAGCGAAGAACAACAAGCGGCGCGGACAGCAGCCGAATAATCATTCCATGCCAAGCACGTGGTCGCGCAGCGCGCGGGCGTCGTGCAGCGCATTGTGCGGCACCTTGCTGTTCGCCGCCGTGCTGAAGCCGGTCAGCTCGACGAATTTGAACGTCAGCGGAGGGACTTCGACCATGGTCCCCGGGCCGGTCAGCAGCAGCATGTTGAATTGCGCAATGTCCTCCGGCCAGTCGGCAATGATCATCGCCTCGGCATCGCCGGCGAGATAGTGCGCGACCGTCCGCGCGGCGTCGGCTCGGCTCATGCGCGGCGAGACCAGGCCCGGGGGCACGGTGTCGAGATAGGGCACGACATGGCGTTGCACCCAGGGCTCGAGCGGCTGGTCGCAGGCCAGCGTGAGATAGAGCTCCTCGCCATGATCGGGCACCAGCGCCAGCGACAGGAGCGCCCCCGCCCAGCCATTATACTCGGTGTCGATGAAGTAGCGCATGGCGGGCCATCTGGACTTCGCCAAAAGGCCCGTCCAGTCTGCGCACATCCAAAACAGGGGGATGCCATGAAGCCCGGCCGTGCTTTGCTCTTTCTCGCCACGAGTCTGTCCGCTGGCGCCCTGGTGGCGCCGGCAAGCGCGGCGCCCAACGATCCGGGTCGCGCTAAGGTCGCCGCCCAGATCCATGCCAATCACGAACAGTCGGTCCAGCGGCTTCGCGACTGGATCAAGCTTCCGACCATCGCCAACATGGGGATCAATCACAAGGAAGGCGCCGAATATATGCGCCAGCAGGCGCTCGATGCCGGCTTCCAGCAGGCGCGGATCGTCGACAGCGGCGGCGTCCCGGGGGTGTTCGCGACGCTCGACGCCGGGGCCAAGACCACGCTCGCGATCTATTTCATGTACGACGTCAAGCATTACGATCCCGCGGAATGGTCGTCGCCGCCGCTCGAAGGGCGAATCGTCGACCGCGCCGGCGAAGGCCGCGCGCTGATCGGCCGCGGCGCGGTCAACCAGAAGGGTCCGGAGACGGCGTTCCTGGCGGCGCTCCACGCGTTCAAGGACGCAAACGTGAAGCTCCCTGTGAACCTCGTGCTGGTGGCAGAGGGTGAAGAGGAGATTGCGTCTCCGCATTTCCACAACATCGTGACCCAGCCGGACGTGAAGGCCGCGCTCGACAAGGCCGTCGGCATCATCATCCCCTCCGCTTCACAGTCCATCGATGGGGCGGTCAGCCTATCGCTCGGTGCCAAGGGGGTGGTTGAGCTTCAGCTGATCTCGAGCGGCGATAAATGGGGCCGGGGCCCGAGCAAGGACGTCCACTCCAGCCTCAAGGCGAACGTCGACAGTCCGGTCTGGCGTTTGATCAAGGCACTCAACACCCTGGTTTCGGAGGACGGCCAGACCCCGGCGATCGATGGCTGGTTCGAGAATGTGAAGCCGCTGACGGCGCGCCAGAAAGAGCTCATCGCCGCCGACGTCGCTGGATCGAACGAAGCCGACGACATGAAGAGCCTCGGCATCAAGCACTGGTACAAGAACGAGGATTATCTGACCGCCTCGTACCGGCTGGCGTCGCAGCCTACGGTCAACATCGAGGGACTGGTCAGCGGCTATACGGGTCCCGGCGGCAAGACGGTTCTCCCCGGGCGGGCCGAGGCGAAGCTCGACCTGCGGCTGGTCCCGGACATGACCAGCGAGGAAGCGGTGCGGAAATTGAAGGCGCACCTCGCCAAGCGCGGTTTCGGCGACATCGAGGTGAACGTCACCGGCGGTTACAGCCCGACTCAGACAGACGAGAGCAGCGCCTTGATCAAGGCCGAGCAAAGGACGCTGGCGACCGCGAAAATTCCAATGACCATGTCCGCGCGATCAGCCGGAAGCTGGCCGGGAGTGACCTTCACCGGTCCGCCGCTCAACATGCCCGCAGGCCAGTTCGGTGCGGGCCGCGGCGGTGGCGCGCATGCCCCGGACGAATGGCTGCTCATCGACAGCACCAATCCAAAGACCGCGGGCCTGGACGACCAGGCCATTCTCTACGCCGACTTCCTCTATGAGGTGGCGCGCGCTCGCGGGCGCTAACGCGGCGGGTAAGCGGAGCAGTCGTCCGTCGGGAGCGGCCGCCCCTTGCGGCACCGCTCCTCGGCCAGCCGCAACTCACGGCCGCGGGCTTCCTCCGCCTTGCGGATCTCGCGCCCGCGCTTCTCGTCGGCTTCGGCCTGGCTCGTGGTCGCGGCGTCGACCCCGGCCGAGGCGACTTTCACCGGCAAGGTGACGACGTCGACGGCGGTGTGGGCGATCGTTCCAACGACGCAGCCCGAAAGAGCCGGCGTGAGAAGCAGGACAAGCAGTGAGCGCATGACGCCATGCTACAGCGTCATCGCTTCCTCGGCGAGCGCTTCGGCCTGTGTAAGGAGCGCTTCGTCGGCTTCGGCGCCGGGCGGGAGCGCTTCGCGGCCGACGATCACCATTAGCGGCACCGCCATCGGAGTGATCCGCGCGGTCTCGACATGAAGCATGGTTGCCGAAGCGCGATCGACCAGCCGGACGAGTCGACCCAATTCCGTCATGCGCCGGCGCGCGTCGTCCCAGGCGGCGCGCAACAGCAAATGCTGCGGTTCGTAGCGGCGCAGGACATCGTAGATCAGGTCGGTCGAGAAGCTGACCTGTCGCCCGGTCTTTTTCTTGCCCGGATGCTGACGCTCGACCAGCCCGCCGATCACCGCCACCTCGCGAAACGCGGTTTTGAGCAAATAGGAGCTTTCGACCCAGTCGACGAACTCCTGCTCGAGGATGTCGGCGGAAAACAGCGCCTTGGGGTCGGTGATCGGCTCGAGCCCATAGCAGGCCAACGCATAATCGTTGGCGACGAAGCCCATCGGCTTGAGGCCCGCGCTTTCCATCCGCCGGGTGATCAGCATTCCCAGCGACTGGTGCGCGTTCCAGCCCTCGAAGCTGTAAGCGACCATGAAATGCTGGCCCTCGTGAGGAAAGGTTTCGACCAGCAGCTGGTGCGGCTCGGGCAGCACCGATCGCTCGGACTGGACTTCGAGCCAATCGCGCACGTCGTCGGGGAAGCGGCCCCAGTCGTTGCGGTCGCACAGCATGTGGCGGACGCGATTGGCGAGATGCGTCGACATTGACATGCGCTGCCCGCCGTAGGTGACGATCCGCGCGCGCTTCGACGAGGCGCGGACGATGATGTCGGTGTCCTTGAACTGCTCGACCTCGAGGCTGAGGCCGGAGAAATAGAAATTGTCGCCCGGCGACAGGGTCGAGGCATAGCCCTCCTCGATCGTGCCCAGCCTGCGGCCGTTGCGGAAGCGGACGGTGAGCAGCGGCTGCTCGACGATCACGCCGGCGTTGAGCCTGTGCTGCTGGGCGATCTGGGGCCGCGCGATGCGCCACATTCCCGCGGCCTCGGGCACCAACCGCCGGAAGCGGTCGTAGGCCTTGAGCGCATAACCGCCGGTGGCGATGAAGTTCAGGATTTCCTCGAACGTCTCGTCCTTGAGACCGGCGTAGGGCGCTGCGGACCGCACTTCGGCGAGCAGCTCCTCCTGCTGGAACGGCGCCGAGACCGCCATCGCCAGGATGTGCTGGGCGAGTACGTCGAGCGCGCCCGGGCGAAAGACCTCGGGGTCGAGCTCGCCGTCGTCGATGGCGTCAAGCGCCGCGCGCGCCTCGAGATATTCGAAGCGGTTGCCGGGGACGATGATGCCCTTCGACGGTTCGTCGAGACGGTGGTTGGCGCGGCCGATGCGCTGCAGCAGGCGCGAGCTGCCCTTGGGCGCACCCATTTGCACGACGAGGTCGACGTCGCCCCAGTCGATGCCGAGGTCTAGGCTCGCCGTCGCGACCAACCCGCGCAGCCGGCCCGCGGCCATCGCCGCTTCGACCTTGCGCCGCGCTTCGACCGCGAGGCTGCCGTGGTGGATGCCGATCGGCAGCACCTGCTCGTTCACTGTCCACAGGTCCTGGAAGATCAGCTCGGCGAGGCTGCGCGTGTTGCAGAAGACGAGCGTGGTCTTGTGCTGCTCGATCAGCTCCATCACCTCGCGCGCCGCGTGGCGGCCCGAATGGCCTCCCCACGGGATCTTGTTCTCCGGGATGAGGATCGAGAGGTCGGGCTCGGCGCCGGGATCGCCGATCACGAGATCGACCCGCTCCATGTCGGCATCGGGCGCGAGCCAGCCGCGATAGGCTTCAGGGTCGCTGATGGTCGCCGACAGTCCGACCCGCCGCAGCCCCGGCGCGAGCACCTGCAGCCGCGACATCGATAGCGACAGAAGGTCGCCGCGCTTCTCCTTGGCAAAACCGTGGAGCTCGTCGACGATGATGGAGCGCAAATTGGCGAACATTTGGACGGAATCGGGATAGCTCAGCAGCAAACTCAGCGATTCGGGCGTCGTCAGGAGGATATGCGGCGGCTTCACCCGCTGCCGCGCCTTGCGGTCGGACGGCGTGTCGCCGGTGCGGGTCTCGACCCGGATCGGCAGCCCCATCTCCTCGACCGGCCCGATGAGGTTGCGCTGCACGTCGACGGCCAGCGCCTTCAGCGGCGACACATAGAGCGTGTGCAATTCTTCCGGCGCGTCTTCCGCAAGCTCGCAAATGCTCGGCAGGAAGCCGGCGAGCGTCTTGCCCGCGCCGGTGGCCGCGACGAGCAAGGCGCTGCGCCCGGCGCGCGCCAGCTCCAGCATTTCGAGCTGGTGCCGCCTTGGCGCCCAGCCCTTGGCCTTGAACCAGCTTTCGACGACTGGCGGCAGGTCGGTCAGAGGTCGTCGGTCCCCTCGCGGCGGCGCTGTTCCTCCTCGGCATAGAGGTCGCGCGTGCCCGCCTCGGTTTCGCCGCTCGAGCGGTTGGAGCGGCGGCGCATGACCAGCCCGATCAGCACCAGCAGCAGGATCGCCGGGCCGAGGACGTCGATGATCCACCATGAGGCTTGATCCATGCTGATTCTCTCCTGCCACGGGAACTGCCCGGCGCTTCACCCTATATAGCTCCAATGGCGCGATTGGGTTCCTGGATCAAAGCCCGTCCCGAGGGCATCTGCGTGGAGCCGGCCGACGCGTGGATCGATCCCTCGCAGCCCAAGCCAAAGGCGCTGGTGACGCACGGCCACGCCGACCACGCGCGTGGCGGGCACGGCGCGGTGCTCGCGACTCCCGAGACGCTGGCGATCATGGAGACTCGCTATGGGCCGCAATCGGGCCAGGGCATCGCCTATGACGAGACGATTCGCGTCGGCGAAGTCGATGTGCGTTTCGTTCCCGCCGGGCACGTTCTCGGCTCGGCTCAGATCGTCCTCGAACACAAAGGGGAACGCGTGGTCGTCTCCGGCGATTACAAGCGCCGGCCCGACCCGACCTGCGCCTGCTTCGTGCCGGTGCCGTGCGACATCTTCATCACCGAGGCGACCTTCGGCCTTCCCGTGTTCCGCCATCCCGACACCGGCAGCGAGAT
>Ga0207678_10005298_pt1 | contig 11549 bp, 9 predicted proteins | sample KBSC63metaG_FD_184319 | JGI IMG/M metagenome (GOLD analysis project Ga0207678, IMG submission 184319) | Corn rhizosphere microbial communities from Kellogg Biological Station, Michigan, USA - KBS C6-3 metaG (SPAdes) (version 2) | ecosystem: Host-associated > Plants > Roots > Rhizosphere > Soil ...
AGCGATCATCGCAAGCGGGATGGAGCCGATCCCGGCGGGGAGCGCGAATTGAGGCAGGCCTTCTCCAGGCGCTGCTCCTGATACGCCCTCAACAGATTGGCTTCGCCACTCTTAGTCAATCGGAGGCTGCTGAGGTCTTCTTGACCGGACCGAGATCGCGCGCCGGATAGTTGGCGCCGGATTCGACGATGTGTCGTCGCACTGCTGCAACGAGCGCGGCGAGATCGCGAGACTCGATCGCATCGACGATCTCGACATGGTGTGCAGCGCTTCTCTGCAGCTCGGCGTTCGAGGGCCACAAGGCAATCGGCCCTGGTCTGGCGCGATTTCTGATTTCCACGATGAGGCTGGCGAGCGATTGGTTCGTTGCATGGCGATAGATCTCATCGTGAAAGGCTGCGTTGGTATTTGCCTGATCCGCCTTGCTACCGCGCGCCACAGCATCTTCGAAGATTTGCTGAGCCTGCTTGATCTTCTTGAGTTCGTCGGGGCCGATATTCGGTAGCGCCTGCCTTGCCGCTTCAACTTCGAGCAGCGTGCGGATCGCCAATATCTCGCGAACGACGTTCAAGTCGGGTTGCGCGACCCGGTATCCGCGATTTTCGACATGCGTCACCATCCCGCTTGCGGCAAGCTGGGTCAGCGCACTCCGGACGTCAAACCGTTTGGCAGCGAAGGCTTCTTCCAGGTCGATCTGGCGCAACCATTCGCCTGGCCGGTAGTCGCCTTGCAGGATGGCGGCACCGATTTCCGCCGCCAACAGCCTCTTCTGCTCCTTCCGTACTTTCATGGCTGCTTCCCTTTTTGGAGCGCTTGACTCACCGCAACTATTGCGCACAAATTGGCGCCAATAAATGTACATAACAAATCGCGACGACGGGAGGAACAGTAGATGTCCGGCATCGATCGTAGAAGCTTAATGGTGATGTCGGTTCTCGGCGCCACGATGGGGCTCCGGGGCACGGCCCAGGCGGCGCCGAACGGGTATCCCGAGAACTATCAGAAGATCATCGACGACGCCCATAACGAGGGCAGCCTCCTCATTTACTCGATTATGTCGCCGGAAAACTGGCGTCCCGTGATCGAGGGCTTCAACAAGCTCTACCCGAAGATCAAGGTCGAGACCCTGGATCTCCCCGCCTCCCGCGAGAGCTTCGAGCGATATCTGGCCGAGCGGAGCACCAACAGCCGCACCTGCGACCTCATCGCGACGGCCGATCCGGGCGGATGGATCGATTTCCAGGAGCGCGGTGAAGTCCTCGACTACCTATCGCCTGAAGCGAAGGCCTGGCCGGATTGGTCAAAGCCGTTTCCCGGCGTCTACACCGTCTCGTCCGACCCCATGGCGCTGATCTGGAACAACACGCTGGTGGCCGACGGCAAGCGTCCCAAGACACTTGCCGAGTTCGTCGAGCTTGCGGTCGCAAACGAGAAGACCTGGCGCAACCGCATCACCAGCTACGGCGTGCATCAAACAACTTTCGGCTACGGCATCAGCTATGCGTTCGTGAAGCAGCACGGCGAAAAGGCCTGGGACTGGTTCGCCCAACTTGCAAAGCTCTCGCCCCGATTCGAGCGCTCCGGCGGCCCAATGACCGAGAAGGTCACCTCCGGCGAATACACCATGGGCTTCTTCGTTTCGGCCATCACCTTCTGGCCGCGCCTGAACGATCCGGCGCGGGCAAAGATCCTCGGCTGGAGCTTCATCGGAGACGGTCAGCCGGTCGTGCTGCGTGGCATCGCGATTCCGAAGGGATCGAAGAACGTCAACGCAGCAAAACTGATGCTCGACTACGTCGTCTCGGAGGACGGTCAGCGCGCATTCGGACGGGGCGGCCTGACGCCGGCACGCCCCGGTGTGAAGCCGGGCGACGGAATCCGCCACACCTACTCGTCGATCGTGGAAGCCGTCGGCGAGCAGAACATCTGCTACATCGGCTACGATCGGGACGCGGTGCGGGACTACGACAGCTTCCTCGCGCGCTGGAAAAAGACCTTCAATGTCGCTTGACGCAAGCAGCGCGCTGGGGTCGTCGGCCGCGGACGCCTTGCCGAAGCCGCTGCCCGGCCGCGACACGGTCATCCAGTATGGCATGGCGTTGCTGACTGTTGTCCTGATCGCAGCGCCTCTCCTGCCCGTTCTCTATCAATCTTTCCTGGATCGTGCGCTCTACGATTCCGGCCAGCAACTGACGCTGGGCAATTTCGGGCGCCTGCTTCGCACCGACGGCTTCGCGCTCGTCATCTGGAACACGTTCGTGTTCGCCACCCTCACCACCGTGATTTCGCAGACGCTGGGCACGCTGGCGGCGGTGCTGTTCGGCCGCACCGACATGCCGTTTGCGCGGTTGTTTGGCGAGCTCTTCCTGTGGCCGATCTATCTCTCGGCGCTGGTACTGTCGTTCGGCTGGTACACGATCTACGGACCGGCCGGCTACCTCACGCTTCTGGTTCAGTCGATCTTCGACGGCGCGCCCTGGAATCTCTACTCGCTGCCGGGCATGGCGATGATCGCGGGCGTCTCGCAAGCACCGGTCGCCTACATCTACTGCATGTCGTCGGCCTCGATCACCGATCCGACTTTGGAGGAAGCCGCGCGCGTGACCGGCGCCGGCACCTTGAGGACCTTGTGGCGGATCACGCTGCCGCTCCTCATGCCGGCGATCGCCTATAGTGCCGTGCTGAACTTCACTGTGGGACTGGAGCTCCTCGCGATTCCGCTGGTGTTCGGAGATCCCGCCGGCATCACTGTGCTGACCACGTTCCTCTACAACAACGGCGTGGCGTCGGCCCGCCCCGATCACGGGCTGGTGGCAACAGCTGCCGTGCTGATGCTTGCCGTCGTCTGCGTGTTGGTGTGGCTACAAGGACGCCTGCTCGGCAATACAAGGCGCTTCGTCACGCTCGGCGGCAAGGCCACGCGACCGCGCCCTTTCCGCCTGAACAACCTGCGCTGGCCGCTTTGCATCGTCTCGGCGATCTACATCACCGCAACTGTCGTGATGCCGATCGGCGCGCTGCTGCTGCGCGCCTTCACGAGCCTGCTGTCGCCGATGGTGCCGATCAGCGAGGTGCTGACGCTCGGCAACTTCGCCAACATGCTCGAATACCCGGTCTACCCGCGTTCGATCTGGAACTCGCTGATCGTCAGTTCGGTCGGTGGCGTCGTCGCCACTGCGATGGTCGCCCTGATCGCCATCATCGTGCTGCGGTCCGACTTCCGCTGGCGTGGCGCGCTACACTACGTCGCGCTGTTTCCCCGTGCCGTGCCCGGCGTCGTCGCCGGCATCGGTTTCTTCTACGCGTTTGCGCTCGTGCCTGGCTTGGGCGGCCTCCGAAACACGATCTGGATTCTGGTTGCCGCCTTCACGATGCACTTCATTCCTGTGGGGCTCGGTGCGGTTGCTCCGATGTTGTTGCAGATGAGCCCGGATTTCGATCGCGCCGCCCGTACGCAGGGCGCGGACTGGTGGACGACGAGCCGGCGCATCGTTTTGCCCTTGCTGCGCCCGGCGCTGGTAGCCTGCTTCATCATCCTCTTCATCACGTTCTTCAAGGAATACACGACCGCGATCTTCCTGTTCGCTCCCGGCAGCGAAGTGATCGGGACCACGCTGCTCCAGGCATGGACGCAGGGCGAGGTCGGTCTGGTGTCCGCGCTGGCGACCATCCAGATCCTGGTGATCGGCCTCTGTGTCACCGCGGCGCGCGCTTTTCTCGGAGTGAAGCTTTATGGCTGAGTTGCTGATCGAGAACCTGCACAAGCGGTACGGACCGGTCAAAGCGATCGACGACGTCAACATCCACGTTGCCGATGGCGAGTTCGTCACGCTGCTGGGGCCGTCAGGGTGCGGCAAGTCAACAACGCTCGGCGCCATTGCCGGACTGGATCAACCGACGAGCGGACGCATCCGCGTCGGCAACAAGACCTATTTCGACGGAGAAAAGGGAATCTTCCTGCCGCCGGAAGCGCGCCATTGCGGGCTCGTGTTCCAGAGCTACGCTTTGTGGCCGCACATGACGGTCTATGACAACGTCGTGTTTCCGCTCAAGCTGCGCAAGGTATCGACCGCCGACTGCAAGCGCCGCGTCGAGGAGAGTCTCGCTCTCGTCGAGATGGAGCGCTTTCAGGACCGCTATCCGCATCAGCTCTCGGGCGGCCAGCAGCAGCGTGTCGCGCTCGCGCGAACGTTGGTCTACCAGCCCGAAATCCTCCTGCTCGACGAGCCCCTGTCGAATCTCGACGCAAAGCTGCGCGATCGCGCCCGGACCTGGCTTGCCGAACTGCGCACGCGCCTCGGCCTGACGACGATCTACGTGACGCACGACCAGGTCGAAGCGCTGGCACTGTCCGACCGCATCGTGGTCATGAATGGCGGCCGCATCAGCCAGATCGGCTCGCCCCAAGAGATCTACACGCGGCCGGCAGACAGTTTCGTCGCCGACTTCATCGGAACGACCAATTTCCTCAACGGCGACGTGGTCGGGGCGCCCGACGGCGATGGACAGACACTGGTCAGTCTCGCCGATGGTCAGCGCGTTCTGATCAAGTCCGACAAACGTCCATCCCTGGGCGACAAGGTCACGTTTGCCTATCGCCCCGAGCAGATGCGCCTGGCGGCGGCCAACGATCAGGCGATCGGAGGTTCGATCGTTGAAGCCGACGTGGTCAGCCATTCCTATGTTGGCGGCCGATGGCAAATCGGATTGAGCGTCGGCGGAAATCAGATCCGCATCGAAACCCAGGAGGCAACGACTGACCGCCAGTTGCGCCTGTGGCTGCCTGTCACCGGCGGCATCCTGTTTACAGAACGGAACCATGGCAAATCCCACTGACGCCACCTCTCCCGAAAGCGGACTGCATCAGGCCGACTACACCCCCGGTGTCCGCGGCCCGCTGACAGGGCTCCGCGTCATCGACCTCTCGAGGCTGGTCGCAGGCAATCTGCTCACCCAGCATCTCGCCGACTTCGGCGCCGACGTTATCAAGGTCGAGCCGCGCGAAGGCGATACGCTGCGCGGCTGGCGCACCAAGGGTGTCGAAACCAACTGGAAGATCCATTCGCGCAACAAGCGCAGCATCTGCCTGGAATTCCGTCACGACGAAGCGGTGCCGCTGATCCGCAAGATGATTCCCGGCGCCGCGATGCTGGTCGAGAGTTTCCGTCCCGGCACGCTCGAGCAGATGGGGCTCTCGCCGGAGGAACTGCTGCGGCTGGAGCCCAAGCTTGTGATCGTTCGCATATCGGGATGGGGGCAGACCGGCCCCTATCATCGCCGGCCCGGCTTCGGGACATTGGTGGAAGGCTTTTCGGGCTTCGCCGAGATGAACGGCTTCCCCGATCGAGAGCCGGTATTGCCGCCTATGTATCTGGCCGATGCCCTGTCCGGTCTCACCGGAGCGTTCGCAGCCATGGCGGCGCTGCGGGAAGTCGAGATCAACGGCGGAAAGGGACAGGTGATCGACCTGCCGCTGCTCGACCCGATCGTCAACTCGCTCGGGCCTCAGGCGGCAAATTACCGTTTGACCGGCGTGGTCAAACCGCGCAGCGGGAGCCGCTCGAGCGGCTCGGTACCGCGCAATGTCTACCGCACGCTCGATGGCGGCTGGGTTTGCCTGTCGGCATCCACGCAAGGCATGGCGATGCGGGTGCTGCGTTCGATCGGCCGCCCGGAGCTCTGCGAGGATCCAAAGTTCAAGACCAACGAGCAGAGGCTCGTCCATGTCGCCGAACTCGACAAGATCATCGGCGATTTCATCGCGACACGAACGGTCGACGACAACGTCGCCTTCTTCGAGGCGGCCGAGGTCACGATCGGTCCGGTCAACGACACCGTCCGCTTGATGAACGATCGCCACGTGCAGGCCCGGGGACTGCTGGCCGACTATCCCGACGAGGACATGGGAACGTTCCCGATGCACGCCGTCCCGGTACGCCTGTCCGAGACGCCCGGAAGCATCCGGACGCCTGCGCCACGCCTCGGTCAGCACAGCCGCACCATCCTGGCCGAAGCCGGCCTCAGCCCTGACGACATCGATGCCGCCCTCGCCTCGGGCGTTGTGAAGGAAACCAGCACATGACAGTTGAACGAAAATTCCCGGTCTGGCGCTCTGCGCTGTTCGTACCCGCGAACGTCGAGCGGTTCGTGGTCAAGGCCGTCGAGCGCGGCGCGGACGCGCTGATCATCGATCTCGAGGACAGCGTGCCGCTGGCTGAAAAGGCCAACGCTCGAAAGCTGATCCCGGGCATCGTGAAGCGCTTTCGCGACACCGGAAGTTCGGATGTCATGGTGCGGATCAACCAGCCGCTCGAATTGGCGGTGCCCGATCTGGAAGCGGCTGTCATCGCCGGCGTGGACGCGATCAAGATCACCAAGGTCGAAGGCGCCGAGCATCTGCGCCTGCTCGACGAGATGGTGACCAGACTGGAGATCGAGCGCGGATTGCCCATCGGCAATATCTGGTTTGTCGGCCTGATCGAGGCGCCCGGTCCTCTCTCTAGGGCTCACGAGATCGCGCGATCGATCCCGCGGCTGGCCGGCATTTCACTGGGTGCGGAAGATTATGCCACCGCCATCGGCGCCAAGCCGACGGAAGAAACCCTGTTGATGCCGAAGCAACAGGTCGTGCAGGCAGCCCGCGCCGCCGGCATCATGCCGCTCGGCACCATCGGCTCAGTCGCCGATTTCTCCGATCTGGAAGGATACACAAGGATCGTCAGGCGCTCTGCGGACTTTGGCTTCGTGGGCTCTGCCTGTATCCATCCGTCGCTGGTGCCGATCCTGAACGAGGGTTTCAGCCCCTCCGCCAAGGAGGTAGCGGACGCCGAGCGCGTCGTTGCGCTCAACAAGCAGGCGGCTGCCGAGGGCCGCGCATCCTTCGCCATCGACGGCAAGATGATTGATATTCCGATCGTGCAGCGCGCCGAAGCGCTGCTCGAACGCGCGCAAGCAATCGCCGCCCGCGCGCATCGCCCTCGTTGATTGTGCCACCCCAGCGCGGCGCGAAGCGCCGTCTCTGGGGGCCAAGGACATTCGATAGAGCGCGCGGCAGCCCTTACGCCACCGCCCTCACCTTGCTGATGAAGCCGTCGACCTCCGACGTCAGCGAGGTCGACTGGCTCGACAGGTTGGCGGCGGCCTTCAACACGCCGGAAGCGGCGCGGCCGGTCTCGTTCGCCGCTGACGACACGGTTGCGATGTTGCGGGTGACGGTCGAGGTCGCTTCCGCCGTGTGCTGCACGGTGTTTGCGATCTCGGCGGTGGCCTTGTTCTGCTCCTCGATGGCGGCGGCGATGACGCGGTTGATGCTCGAGACCTCCTCGATGGTCTTGACGATGCCGTCGATCGCCGAGACCGCCTTCTGCGTCGCCCCCTGGATCTCCGTGATCTGGGCGCTGATCTCTTCGGTCGCCTTCGCCGTCTGGGAGGCCAGGTTCTTCACCTCGCTCGCCACCACCGCAAAACCCCTGCCGGACTCGCCGGCTCGGGCTGCCTCGATCGTCGCGTTCAGCGCCAGCAGGTTGGTCTGGCCGGCGATCGAGGTGATGAGGCCGATGACCTCGCCGATGCGATCGGCGCCGTCGGCAAGCGCGCGCATGGTGCTGTCGGTTTCCTTGACGGTGACAACCGCCTGCTCGGTGGCGCGCGTCGCCTGCTCGACCTGACGGTTGATCTCGCGGATCGAGGCGTTGAGCTCCTCCGCCGCAGCCGCCACGGTCTGCACGCCGCCGCCGACCTGGTCGGCGAGCGTCGAGGCCGAGCCGGCCTGGGTCTGGGCCTCGGCTGCCGTGCCCGACATCGAGCGCGCGGTCGTCTCCAGCTCGCCCGAGGCGCTCGACAACGTCTGTACCATCTGGCCGATGCGGCTCTCGAATTGCCGCACGAGGCTGGACAATTCGGATGCACGCTTCTCCTTGTCGACGCGCTCGGCGGCCTGGTCGCCGGACAGGCGCTCGGCGTTGATCATGGCTTCCTTGAACACCTGGAGCGCCGCGGCCATGCGGCCGATCTCGTCATTGCGGCCGAGGCCCGGCACCTCGCCGGCGAAATCATGCGCCGCGAAACGGGTCATGACACCGGTGATCGCGGTCAGCGGCCGGGTGACGCGGTTGCGCATCAGCATCAGCCCGCCGATCGTCAGCGCCAGCGAGGCCGGCACCAGCAGGCCGAACAGGATCAGGCTGAAGCGGGCGCGCGAGGCGCCGTCTTCGGCCCGCGAGATCATGTTGGCGAGCGCGGTTTGTGTGACGATCACGACGTTGTTGGCGCCGACAAGCTGACGATCGCGGTAGTCGATGCCTGCGACGCCGGCGGGCTCGCCGGCGAGCAGCTTGGTCGCAATGGCATTGCGTTCGTCGCTGAGCGCGCCGGAGATTTCCGGCTCGGCGTTACGGATCGCCTGCAACAGCTCGGGCGAGGCCACATTCGGGCTGAGATCGCGCACGACCACCCAGGACTGCTGGATGCGGCCGCGCAGATCGGCAAAGGTGACGCCATCGGCGGCGCTCCAGGTCTTGTTGGCGAGGATCGAGGAGAACTGGATCAGAATGGTCTGGCCGGCATTGGCGCGGGCCTGCCAGGAGGCCTGCTTGGCGATCAGGAGGCGATCGACCACGGGATCGATCAGCGTCATCGCGTTGTCGACATGGGCGGTGACGTCGCCGATCGCGTCCATATAGGCGTCGCTGATCTTGGCCCAGCTCGGTTGCAGGTTCGCGTCACGCGCCGCCTTCTCCTGCTTCAGGGCAGTGACCGCGCGCGGCCGCAACTCCTCGAGCTGCGCCCAGATGCCGCGGAGCTTGTCGAGCTTTTCGGCAAGACCGGGCGCTTCAGCAGAGGCGAGGCTCTGCAAGGCCTGCGCGTAATTCTTCTGCACGGTGGCTCGCTGGTCGGCGAGACTGCTCATGACGCTGTCGGGCGCGGGGGCAGCCGACGCCAGATAGCTCAGCGTGTCACCGCGCTCCAGGCGGAAAATCACGAGCGTATTGGTCAGGTCGCGGCTGGCGACCGCGAGCGAGACGATGCGGTTGCTGTCCGAGTAGCGGGTGACCGCGAGCTTCAGCGCATAGGCGCAGATGACGACGAGGACGAGACCGAGAGATCCAACCACCGCCCCGAGGATGCGGGCGACCGAACGCTGCTTTTGCATCGACTGATCCATATTGCCGCCAAGACGCGGTTCGCGGGCAATCTACGGAGCGAACGATGAGATTTGGTTTAAGATTGAACGGCTTTGGCTACCAATCTCTTCCGGGAAAATACGGAAACCGGTAGTTCGATACTCCCCTCAGACCCGTGCGTCCGAGGGTGCCCGCTGCTTGAGCAGCCGGGCGCAGACGAGACCAAGCGCCACCATGATCGCGGCGCTCGTGAGCAGGGTCGAGACCTTGCCACCGTGCTGGAGGCCAAGCCCATAGGCGATCGGGCCAACGGTCTGCCCCATGAAGAAGAAGAACGAATGCAGCGACATCGCCGTTGCCCGCGCCCCGATCGACAGCTCGCTGGCGAACACCTGCAGGCAGCCGTGGATCATGTAGAAACCCCAGCCCATCGCCAGCATGCTGGCGAATTGCAGCTTCCATCCGGGACCGAAGGCGAGCACGCCGAGCTGCAGTCCGACGAGGCCCGCGCCCGCAATCATCATGCCCCTGACGCCGAGCCACGGCAGGAAGCGTGAGACCGTGAAAGTGTAGAACAGTCCGCCGATCGCAAAGCCCGCGATCACGATGCCCGCGATCGACGGCGACTTCTCGCCGAGATCGAACAGCAGCGCGGCGATGAACGGAAACAGGCCGAATACGCAGCAGCCCTCGACGAAGACCGCCGAGTAGCAGTAGCGCGTGTTGGGGTTGGCGAAGATGGTCCGATAGCCCTGCCGCAAGGCCTTCAGATCGGTCTTCGGCGGCGCCGTCAGCGCGGCACCGCGAAAGCCCGCCGCCACTGCAACGGCCGCGATCAGGCCGAGCGCGCCGAGCATCATGAGCACACCGCGCCAGCCGATGAGTTCGCCGATGACGCCGGAGGCGGTCGCACCGAGCAGATTGCCGGTCATCGAACCCGCAAGCGTGCGGCCGATCGCGACCTGCCGCTTGGCGGGTGCAACGAGGTCGGCGGTCAGGCCGAGAGCGACCGGAAACACGCCACCGGAGGCGATCCCGGCGAGGATGCGGCTCGCGAACAGGCCCGAGAAGGTGGTCGCGACCGCGCCAAGAATGCAGGAGACGCCAAGCAGCGCCAGGCACAGTGTCATCAACCGCGCCTTGCCGAACAGATCGGCGGCCGCTCCGATCACCGGCTGAACCAGCGCGTAGATCAAGGCGTAGCCGGCCGCGATGCTGGCGGCCGTCGTGATACTGATCGAAAAATCCTCAGCGACATGCGGCAGGACGGGATCGAGCGCGCGCGTGGACAGCGCCGCCGAGAAGCTCGCGAGCGCGATGATATTGATCGCGGGCGGAAACTTCTGGTCGGACGACGGCCCGGTCGCAGGCGGGGACATCAGCGCGTTGTGCTTTTCGTCACCGCGTCGAATGCCATCAGCGTGCGGATCAGCCCTTCGAACTCGCGCAGCGGCACCATGTTGGGCCCGTCCGAGGGCGCGCGATCAGGGTCGGGATGGGTCTCGATGAAGACGCCGGCAACGCCGACCGCGACGGCTGCACGGGCCAGCACCGGCACGAATTCACGCTCGCCGCCCGAGGACGTCCCCTTCCCGCCCGGCTGCTGCACTGAATGGGTGGCGTCGAAGATCACGGGCGCGCCGGTGGTGCGCGCCAGGATCGGCAGCGCGCGCATGTCGGAGACCAGCGTGTTGTAGCCGAACGAGGCGCCGCGCTCGGTGACGAGCACGTTGGGATTGTTCGCGGTCGTGATCTTGGTCACGACATTGGCCATGTCCCAGGGCGCAAGGAATTGCCCCTTCTTGACGTTGACGACCTTGCCCGTCACGGCGGCCGCCAGCAGCAAATCGGTCTGCCGGCACAGGAAGGCCGGGATCTGGAGGATGTCCACGGCTTGCGCCACCTCGGCGCACTGCGCGGCGTCATGCACGTCGGTCAGGACCGGCAAGCCGAGAGAGGCGCGTATCTCGGCGAAGATCGGCAGCGACTGTGCGAGCCCGAGACCGCGTGCCGCCGACGCGCTGGTGCGGTTGGCCTTGTCGAACGAGGTCTTGTAGACGAGCCCGATCTTAAGCCGCGCGGCGATCTCCCTCAGCGCAGAGGCCACCTCCAGCGCATGCTGGCGGCTTTCGAGCTGGCACGGCCCGGCAATGATCGAGATCGGCAGATCGTTGCCGAACCTGACTGTGCCAATGGTGACGACCGGCGCCGCTGAATTCGAAGAGCTCAAGGCCAATGTCCCTCGTTTCGGCGCGACCATAGCCGCCATCAGGGTCGGATCAACCCCATTCGCCCCGGGCCACCCGAATATCAGGGTTGCGCCGGGGTTCCGTGCGAGGCCCTTGCGCCGGCGGCCCCTTACTTCACCGCCGAGAAGGCGGTCGGCGTCAGGAGCTGGCTGACGATGTTGCCGACGATCTGGCCGTC
>Ga0207678_10005299_pt1 | contig 11548 bp, 17 predicted proteins | sample KBSC63metaG_FD_184319 | JGI IMG/M metagenome (GOLD analysis project Ga0207678, IMG submission 184319) | Corn rhizosphere microbial communities from Kellogg Biological Station, Michigan, USA - KBS C6-3 metaG (SPAdes) (version 2) | ecosystem: Host-associated > Plants > Roots > Rhizosphere > Soil ...
GCGTTGAACCTTCCCGCGCACATCGGTGGCGCGTTGCTGGCGGTGGCGCAGCGGGCGCTGGGTGACCAGCGGGCGCAGGCGGGGCGGGCTGGCGACGAGTTCTGGACTCACGCGGACGCGGCTGCGCGGGTTGCCGCGGAGACGGGGATGCAGGTGTTGGCGGAGGCCCTGCTGTGGACGGACCGACGCACTGCGGGTGACCCGTCGACGACGGACGTCGGCGGCCGTGCGGGGGAGGCGACGGTTCCCACGGCGTCCGACCCGCCGACCCTGCTGGCGGGGATGGTGGCGACCGCGGTGGCGAACGCGGCGCGGATGGCCGCCGCGGAGTTGGCGGGCTGGTCGACGAAGACGTGGGAGACGCGGCGGGACAACCGGGTGCGGGACGCGCATCGGGCTCTACAGGGCCAGACCGAGCCGCTGGGTTCGCCGTTCCTGTCCGGCGACGCCAAGCTGCAGTTCCCGGGGGACCCGTCCGCACCGATCGGCCTGCGGGCGAACTGCCGGTGCTGGTTGAGGTTCGGCCGGTGACGGCGTGGTGGTGGTCGTGGCTGCTGACTGCGGTCGGAGTGCTGGGACTGTGGCTGGCGGGGCGTAAGGACTGGCGCGGCTGGGCGGTGGGACTGGGCGCGCAGCTGCTCTGGGTGGCGTACGCCGTCGTCTCCGGCCAGTGGGGGTTCCTGGTGTCCGCGGTGGCCTACGGGTCGGTGTACGGCGCGAACCTTTGGAGGTGGACCCATGCCAGCCGGACGCAACCGCAGGACTCGCGCCCTTGAGGCGTTGGGGCGCGTCAAGTGGAGTCATTGGGGTGTCGCTCTGTTGTTGGTCACCGCGATACTGTGGGTCCTGCTGCGACCGGACATGTGGGGGCCCTGTCTGGTCCTGACGGCCGCGGCGATCGCTCTGGCAGTGATCGGGAGGGACACGGAATGAGCCGCACGATCAGCCACTCCTGTTCGCATTGCGGGCATGTCGACCGCGTGTCGCTGGCGCTGGGGCATACCTGCCCGACGTGCATGGCTCGACCGAGCGAGCCGTGCCGGGACCTGCGGATCGCCGGTGGGCGGCGGATGAGCACCATCCATGCTTCCCGGGAGGAGTTGGCCGAGATCGGTGTCGGCAAGGCCCGCCGCGCGGTCGCGTCATCGCTGCGATCCGTCTCGTGAACCCGGTCCTGGTGGCCCTGGCGACGAAGCGGCTGACCCAGTTGGCGGTGGAGGATGAGCTGACCCGGCCGGTGCGGGAGTGGATCGACCGGTGGGCGGGTGACGCACCGGAGTTCTCCTTCCGGGACCGGGTGGCCACCTTGACGTCCTGCAGCGCCTGTATGTCCGTGTGGATGGGTGCGGGCATCCTGCTGGCGGCTCGGTGTTCGTTGGGTCGGCTGGCGATTCGAGTCCTCGCCGCGAGCGCGTCCGCGCTGGCCCTCGACGCGGTACTGGAGCGATTGGAACGCTGATGCTGTACGAGCCCGGAGAGACCGTTGAGCTGATCGCCGACCTGATGCCCGCGACGGTCGATCCGTACCCGGCGGAGTTGCCGCACACGCAGGCTGGCTTTCCGCAGATGGGGTTGATGTTCCGGGTGCTGATCACGGCGCGGGGCCTGGTGGTCGGCTGGCAGACGGGCGGCGGGATCAGTCGGGTGGACCTGCCGCTGGACGGGCCGATCGAGGCGACTTTCCGCGGCGGCCAGGTGGGTCCGTACCAGGTGCAGTTGACTGGTGGGTGCAAGTGTGGTGCCCGGCGATTGCAGGCGTGGCGACGGGAGGACATCTTCCCGGGGACCGTCTGGGCGCAGGTTGATACCCTCGCTCAGGCCCGTGTTGACGCCGCCAAGGATAGTCGCTATGGTTTACCGTCAGTGCGGGATACTCGCACTCGGTACACGCGCACCTCTGGGTAACGCTCCTCACCAGGGGTGATAGCGGCTACCCTCACCCCATGGGTTTCTGGCTGCGCCCGGCTGCCGACGATGACCACCCGGTACTTCCCGTACCCCCCGGTCACCGCGCTGTCTCCGCACCCTACGGCGCCCCGCGGTCCATCACCGCCTCCGCCGAACGCATCACCGTCCAGAACGCCGCCCTGCAGCACCGCACCATCCTGCAGTGGCAGCGGGAGGCGTGGATCGCCTACGAGCGCGTCGGCGAAATCCACTACGGCTGCAACATGTTGGGCGGCTTGCTGTCTCGGGTCCGGTTCTACGGCGCCGTGCGCGGCGCGTCGAACGAGCCGCCGACGGACGTCGAATCCGGAGGCCGCAAACCAGGCGTGAACAACCGCCTGGCGTCCGCCGTCAAGGAGCTCGTCGACGACCTTTTCAAGAGCGACGCTGCCGGGATGATCAGGTCCCTGGTGCTCAACATCTGCGTCCCCGGTGAGTGTCTGTTCGTCCAACTACCCGCCACCGACGTCACCCCAAGCCGGTGGGCGATCCGCTCCACCGCGGAGATGACGGTCCGCGGCGACGGCACCGCCGTACTGCAGGGCCGACGCGACGGCGGGCAGCAGACCCTCCTCCCACCCGGCACGTTCATCGCCCGGATCTGGCGCCGACACCCACAGCACTCCATGGAACCCGACTCCTCCCTGCTGGGCATCGCGGACGCCATCGAGGAACTGCTGATGCTGCAGCGCCTCGTCCGCGGCGCCACCCGCAGCCGCCTCAACGCCGGTCTGCTGTTCGTGCCCGACGGTGTCGCGTCCGCGGTCAATCCCAAGCACACCGCCGAGCCGCCCGTCGACGAGCAGGGCGACCCGTTCGACGCACTGCGCGCGTCGACGACCGACGACCCGTCCGGCAAGTTCCTGTCCGACCTGGTCGAAACCATGACCAAGCCGATCAACGACGAGACGTCCGCCGCCACCGTCGTCCCGATGCTGGTCACCGGGCCCGGCGACGAGGGCGCCAAGATCCGCCACGTCACCTTCGAGCGGCACTCCGACCAGTGGCTCACCGACCGCATCGAGAAGGTGCTGGAACGGATCCTCGGCGGGCTGGACATGCCGAAGGAAGTCATCACCGGCATGCAGCACGTCAAGTACAGCAACGCCGTCGTCATCGACGAGGGCATGTACAAGGCGTCGATCGAACCGCTGGCGCTCGTCGCCGCCGACGCCTTCACCTCGATCTACCTGTACCCGCAGCTGCGCGCCCTAGGCTTCACCGAGCAGGAGATCTCCCGCGTCGTCATCTGGTACGACCCGAGCGAGATCGTCACCCGACCGAACGCCTCCGACGAGGCCACCCAGGGCATCGGCCTGAACGTGCTGTCCGGCGCGGCGTGGCGACGGGTCCACGGCTACGCGGAGTCCGACGCGCCCAGCGAGGACGAACGCCTCTACAAGCTGCTCGACAAGCTCACCGGACTACCCGACCAAGCCGTCGTCGAGCTGCTCCGCCGCACCTTCCCCGACACCTTCGGTCACCTCGCCGACCCGCCGCCGCAGCCGGTCACCAACGGCGACCCGAACGTCGTGCAGTTCCCGCAGCAGCACCCGACGCCGGTCCAGCCACCGGCCGACCCGCAGCGCACCGCGATCAAACAGGTGGGGGTGACCTGATGAGCACCGACGCAAGCGCCGCCGAAACCGCCGACGACACCACGCCGACCGGCGCCCTCCTGGTGGCGACCCCGTCCGCCGACGACCCGGTGAACGCGCTGTCCGAGGAGGAGCAGGCGCACGTCACGCTGCTCTGGTTCGGCGACGCAGCGTTCCTGGCCCCGCAGCTGGTCGACGCGATCCGCCTGCACGCCTTCGACGTGGCCGGACACATCGCCGCGTTCGAGGCGCAGGTCTGCGGCCGGGCCGTGCTGGGCCCGGACGAAGCCGGGGTGCTGCTCATCGAGTCCGCCGAGCTCGTCGAGCTGCGCACCGCCCTGTTCGAGTCACCCGACGTCCAGGACGCCTACCTGCAGGCCCAGCAATACCCTTGGTGGGTACCCCATCTCACGGCTCGATATGGCAAGGGCCTGCCCGGCGGACCCCTGCCGGAAACCATCACCTTCGACGGCGTCGGCCTGTGGCTCGCCGGGCAGCACGAGTCGTTCGCCCTGCAGCCCCTGGGCGCCGTCGAACCCGACGAGGAGGAGGCGCTACTGTCCGCGGGCCTCACCATCCCGCCGGTGCTCACCGCCGCCGACCTACCGGTGTGCGTCGCCCACGCCCAGCAACACCCCGACGCCCGCTGGTACGCCAAGAAGCGAGCCCACGCCCTCGGCCTGGAAAGCATGCTGCCCGCCGAGTGGAGCGGCGCATGACGTTCCCCCAGGTGATGTCCGGCCACGAACGGACCTACCGGCCGCCCCGCGCGCTGCGCGAGCACGTCGGCGCCGAAGTGACCGCCTGGGACCTGTTCCGCCTGGAGCACGACGAACAAGCCGGAGCCTGGGCCCACTCCACGCTGACCAGCGTCGTCGCCGCCATCGAAGCGGAGGACTCCGGCATCCTGGGCTGCACCGAATGCCTGGACACCGGGTTCTACGGCGCCACCTCACCGGACAACCCCGACCTGCTGCTGCACCTGGTCCGCCGGGTCGGCGACGGCGACCAGGAAGCACTGGCCGCCGACGGCAGCTGGCAACCCTGGACCGAACCCGGCCCGCTGGAGGTGCTCGACACCGCCACGGCCGCCGACCTCGCCGACGCCGTCACCTCTGACGCGGTCGGTCTGCTCCGGTTGTACGGCGCCCCCCGAGCGTTCCTGCCGCCCGCCGACTGCACCAGCACCCAACCTCTCGGCGCTCTTATAAGTGCCGCCCAGAGCGACACCCCCCAACACGATTCGGCGCAGGTCTACGCACTGGTGCACGACGTCGACCAGGGTGCCGTCCTCGACGTCTGGAAGATCACCGCCGGGGGCGGTATCGAACGCTGGGACGAGAAGTGGTACGTCACCGACGGTGCCCTGCGTGACCAGCCCGATCTGCTGCTCGTCCCGCTCGACCAGGCCCAGCTCGACGACGTCCAGCGGCAGATGACGTCAACCGAGGCCGTCGTCGCTGACGCCCCACTGACCGTCAGTCCCGACCCGCGGGCGGAACGACTCCGGCGGTACTGGTCCACCGGCAAGGGGGCCCTCAAGATCCGCTGGCTGACCCCCGGCGACTGGAAGCGGTGCTACCGGCACCTGGCCAAGTACATGGGCGTGCGGGCCAAGGGCTACTGCCAGAACCTGCACAAGCGCAACACCGCCGTCTGGACCGGTTCTCGGTTCAACGTGGGCGGCAACGGCCACCACCACGGGCATTTCGGCGTTCATGCCGCCGGTGCTCCCATCGCCCCCGAAGCGGCTCTCCTAGCGGCTCTGCGATCCGGCCGGGTCACCGGCGACACCGAAGGGAAGAACACAATGCCCGATCAGCTGGCCGACGGTGTCTACACCGAGGTCGACGACCTGACCGACCCGCTCCTGCAGGCACTGGCCGCCGGTGGCGTGCCGCTGGCGGCGCCGGACGCCTGGTTCGAGGATCCGAAGCTGGACAAGGTCACCACGGTCACGGTGACCGACGAGGGCCGGGTGTACGGACACCTGGCCCCATGGGGGGTGTCGCACATCGGCATGGCGGGGTCGGTGCCCGTCCCCCACAACCGCACCGGCACCTACGCCTACTTCCGCACCGGCCAGCACGTCACAGCCAGCGGCAAGAGTGTCCGCGTCGGGCAGCTGACCCTGTCCGGTGGGCACGCTTCCACCACCGACCCGGCGATGAATGTGGCCTCCGTGGTCAAGCATTACGACGACACGAACTCGGCGGTCGCCGACGTGGCCGCCGGAGAGGACTCCCATGGCATCTGGGTTGCGGGTGCTCTCCGTCCCGGCGTCACCCCCGAACAGGTCCGTGTCATGCGCGCGTCTCCGCCGTCCGGGGACTGGCGGCGCATCAACGGCGAGCTGGAGCTGGTCGCCGCCTGCCACGTCAACGTCCAGGGGTTCCCCATCGCGGCTGCCGCATACCTCGCGGGGTCCGTCGAGGCGCTGGTGGCAGCGGGCGCCCGACACATGGCGGACCTGCGCCTGGCTGAGCGCGCTGATGCGGCCGTAGTGCAACGCCTCGGCGAGCTGGAGGGTCTGGTCGCCAGCCTGGTCGCCGCCGGGAAGAAGATCAACGACCCGGAGGACAAGAAGGACAAGGGCGCCGACGAAGCCGTCGAGGAGGCTGCGGACGCCAAGGAGGACGCCGCCGACAAGGGTGCGGACGAAGCGTCCGAGGGCGAGGGTGACGAGCTGAGCCCGGCGGAGGCGGCGCGGGCCGCCCGGATCGCAAAGGCCCGCGGTCAGGTCGCCGCGGACAAGCGCGCCGCGCTGCGCAAGCGGGTCACCGCGGCCGGTCCGCCGGGGAAGACCACCATCGCGGGCACCGACAGCTTCCCGATCGGCAACGTCGCGGACCTCAAGAACGCCATCCAGGCGTTCGGCCGGGCCGGGGACAAGCCCGCGGCGAAGAAGCACATCATCTCGATGGCCTACAAGCTCAAGCGGCCTGACCTGATCCCGGACAACTGGCGAGGGGCAGGCAACTAAGATGGCCTACCCGCCCGCTGCGCACGACGAACTGATCCTCGAAGCCGAAGGAACCACCACCGGCCCAGACGATGTGAGTGCCTACAACTGGGTCAGCGATTGGATTCCTGTGGGAGACATCCAGTCGATCTCCGTGGCCGTCTATGCGCCTAACGCCCCTGACCGCGCTGCCGTCGAGGAAGGGATGTACCGCGCGTCGACGACCGAACCTGCACCGGTGGCCTGGACTCTGCTACCACCAGTTGTTGACAACCTGGCACCCGGCGGGGCGCACTACCGCAGCACCGTGGGCCGCGTAGACCTGACCGCGCGGTACTTCCGAGTTCATGTACTCGGCTTCACCGGACCGAGCGGCGTATTCGTCAGCGTCCGCGCCACCCGCCGAGGTGTCCGATGAGCACTCCCCAGGATCCCACCCAGTGGGTACTGACGATCCACGCGGAGGGCGAGGTTCGGGATGCCGACGGCAACCTCCTCAACTCACCCGTGGCCGAATCCAGCTACGTCGTCTCGGGCGAAGAAGCACAACGGCTCCTAGAAGGGCAGGACAATCAATGACCGTCGGACTCTCGGCCACTAACCTCGCGAACGGCTGGCTCACGGCCATCAAGGGCACTGGCGCCACCTCCTTCACTGCACTGACAAGCCAGTTCGCCAAGCTGCACGTCGGCGACCCTGGTGCTGCAGGCGCCAACAACGCAGCCGCGGGAGACGCGACCCGGAAGGCCGTCAACTACGCTGCGCCATCCGCGGGCTCCATGTCGCTCACCGGTACCGCTCCGGTCTGGACGAATGGTGGTACCAGCGAGACCCTCTCGCATATCAGTGTGTGGGATGCCTCATCCGCTGGAAACTTCGACTACTCCGCGGCGCTGAGTGCCACGCAGGCATGGGCCAGCGGCAACACATTCACCCTCACGTCTTTGACCTTCGCCCTCACACCGATCGCGGCGTGATCTGATGGCGGTCGGGTGGGCGTCGGACAAGCTGGCGGTCGACTCGCAGGCCGGGCAGCTGGTGTTCGACGTGCGGGAGTCGCTGCGCAAGATCGGCGAGTTCAAGCTGTGGCTGGACGGTCAGTCCGACGCCGACCTGACGGCCCGCGGCTACTCCGCCGGTGAGGTCACCGTGCTGCGAGCTGGGATCTTCGACCTGGACAAGTTGCGGCAGATCGCGCTCGGTCAGGCGCAGCAGGTCGGCAACAACAACTTCTTCTTCAACGCCGGGAAGCTCACCGGCGTCCGGTAGCTCTTCGTCTCGTCAGGAGGCCCCGATGCCTACCGGAACCTGCGATCCCGCGACCCGCGGCGACCCGTACAACGTGCTGCAGTTGGCTGTCGGCAACGGCGACGTGTTCGTCACCATCCGTTACGGGTGGGACACCGTCAGTCAACGGACCGACCCAGACGGGTGCGACGGCCCGCTGGTCAACGGCACCGGCTCCGGCAACGGTTGGGCCGTCAGCTATGTCAACGCCGGGCAGAGCACCTACTACATGCACACCGTCAAGAAGAACGGGCAGCCGTTGACCTTGACGATCCCGCCGGGGTCGAACGGCACCCTGACCAAGCAGCAGGCCGCGGCGGGTGGCTATGTGAACGCCAGCGACTGCAAGTCCCTCGCCTTGACCACCGAGCCGTGACCCGGCTCCCTATGGGAGTTGTCGAGGGAGGGTAGGAGACGATGGCGACGCCCCCTACCCGAGTGTCTTACGTGGCCAGTGTTTTCGACACCACCACTACACCGAAGACGGTGTCGGTGACGGTGCAAACCGGGGACCGTGTCCTGGTCGCTTCGCTCGCCGCGAACGGCACCGGCGGCGCTACGAACACCGCCCCCACCGGGGGTGGGGAAACCTACACCCAGCTCGCCACCCTCGGGGTGGACACGAACAACTCCCGCAACATCGCCTGGTCGATGACGGCGACCAGCGCGCAGACCTTCAACATCAGCGCAGTCCGACCGCTGGTCAACACTTCCACCATCTGGGGAGTCTTGGCGTGGGTGTACCGGGGTTCGGACGGCTTCGGCGCGGTGGGAGCACCGGCCGTTGGTACCACCAACGGTCTGGCCACGTTCACCACCCAGGCCGCGAACAGCGCGGTGCTGGCGTTCAGCGCGGACTGGAACGCTGTCGACGGGACGACCCGGACGCGGAGGACCATCAACGCGTCGACCGGAACGGAAGAGACGTACTACCGGAACTCCGTCGAATACACCGTCTACACCCAACGGTATGACGACGCCGGGGCGGCCGGGTCGGTGTCCGCTGGGTACTCGGCGCCGACCGGGCAGAAGTCCGCGATCATCGCCGTCGAAATCAAGGGCGCTGCGGCAGGTGCGGCAGCCCTGCCGGAACTTGTCATGCCACAGATGCGGTGACGGAGGAGATATGGCCAAGTACCGGGTTTCGGCGCTGACGTCGGCGGGTTCCACGACCCTGCCGATCATCAGCCTCTACGGCGGCACCACGGTGCGTCCGCGGCTGCGGGAGCTGCACCTGTTCAACACGACGACGACCGCCGTCTCGTTGAAACTGGTGCGGGTGACCACCACCGGCACTCAGGGTGCCGGGTTGACGGAGATGCAGGAGATCGCGGAGGACACCGCCGCGATAGCCACCGCATTCCAGACGCACACGGTGGCGCCGACGATCACCTCCGGCGACCTGGAGCGGGTGGTGCTCGGCGCCGCCATCGGGTCCGGCGTCATGCTGACCTTCGGCGACGGGGGGATCGTGATCCCGGCGACCGCGAACAATGGCCTGGCGGTGGTCGTGTCCACCGGCACCGGGCAGGTGGTAGAGGCCACACTCGTTTGGGAGGAGTAGTTCCCATACCAGGGTGGCTTCCCGAGTATGCGTGACCCCACCAGGGGCTGCCACCAGGGATGACGCGGATCGGAGGCGGGTATGGCCAACCTGATCCGTTACCCGCTGCCGCAACCGCACCGGCCGCTCTACCCGCAGTCGCAGATCATCACCCCGCTCGCCGTCGTCAATGACTTCACCGGTGACGCGAGCCTCACCGCGACCGCGTCCATCAGCGCGGCGGGCACGGTCGACCGGAACACCACCGCAACCCTCACGGCCACCGCCACGGTCGCGTCGGCCGGAGCGACCGGCCTGTCGACGACCGCGTCGCCGACGATCACCGCGACGATCGCCCCCGCCGGGTCGGCCGGGCTGTCCACCACGGCATCCCTGACCGAAACCGCCACGGTCAGCCCGACCGGTGCCACCGGGGTCGCCAAGACCGCCTCCCTGACCGGCACAGCGTCAATCACGGCCGCCGGAGCGACCGGGGTCGCGCAGACCGCCAGCCTGACCGGAACCGCCACGGTCAGCCCGGTCGGCGCGGTCACCTGGTCCGGCACATCCAGCCCCACCGCCACCGCCACCATCACCCCGGCAGGCAGCACCGGCCTGTCCGGCACCGGCAGTCTCGCGGCCGCCGCCACGGTCACCGCGGCGGGTGTCGCCGTCGCGGGCGGCCCGGCGTCCCTCACCGCAACCGCCACGATCAGCGCTGCCGGGCAGGTCGCCACCTCCACCACCGCTGCGCTTACTGCGACCGCCACTGTCACCCCCACTGGGGTGGCCAATGCCAGCACCACCGCCGCCCTCACCGCAACCGCCGCGGTCACCCCGGTCGGCAGTACCGTCCGGTCCACCACCGCGACCGTCAGTGCGGCGGCGTCGATCACCGCCGCGGGGTCCGTCGGCATCACGGGCACCGCCTCGCTGACCGGCACCGCGGCCATCACCCCGGCCGGGTCCGCCAACTACACCGGCAGCGCGTCCCTCACCGGCAACGCGAGCGTCACCGCCACCGGCGTCGGACAGACATCCGCATCCGCGACACGCACCGCAACCGCCAGCATCACCGCGGCAGGCACCGTCACCAGCGGCCTGTCCGCCAGCGCGTCCGTCGCGGCCACCGCCACCATCACCCCCGCCTACACCGCCACCACCGGGTCCGGCGCGTCCCTCACGGTGACCGCCACAGTCACCCCGGGCGGCGGCGGCGCGGTCAACGCCACCGGCACGGTCACCGGCACCGCGACGATCAGCGCCGCCGGTTCCCTGGGCCTGGCCCGGACGGCGAGCATCACCGCCACCGGCGTGCTCGCCACCACCGCGTCCCTCGGCCTGTCCGGGGACGCGGCGCGCCCGGTCACCGCGACCGTCACCGCGACCGGCTCCAGCGCACTGTCCGGGGACGCCGCCCTCACCGCCGCCGCACAGGTCACCGCCACCGGCGCGCTGACCGGGCTGGTCACCGACGCCGCCGTCACCACCACCGCGAGCATCGTCGCCGCCGGTGCGCTGACCGGCGGCACCAGCACCGCCGGGCTCGCCGTCACCGCAACGATCACCGCGGGCGGGTTCATCCGCGACCCCCGCGTCTTCGTCGGCCCCATCATCAGCGTCGGCCCACCCCACGCCACCGGCCCCACCGTCGGCGAACCCAACGGACCGCCGGTCACCGTCGGACGACCACGAACCCCGGTCACCGTGGGAGGCTCATACGCGACCAGCAAGGGAGGCGGGCCATGACCGACTGCATGCCGCGCGTCGTCGACATCTGCCGGGCCTGCCGCCTGCACGTCTCCTGGCCCGTCACCGGCGTCGGATCCACCGACCAGCCGCAGGCGTCACTGAACGGCGGCCCCTGGGTGGCCCTGACCCTGGCCACCGACCAGCTCAGCGTCATCGGCTACTTCGCCGGACCCGACTTCCCGTCACCCGGCGCCGCCACCGTCCTGCCCCGCACCTCCCACGTCACCATCCAGATCACCACCACCACCGAGGTGCTCACCTTCGAGGGCGGATTTCTTCGCGTCACCCCCTGACCCGGTGGTATGGTCCGACCTGAGCGCCCAGCCCCACCGTGATCACTCCGGCGAGGCGGTACCTCCCGATGGCCTTACCAGCCGACCCCGGAGGCACCACCGATGGCGCGCACCCCCGTCGATTTCACCGCAGACCTCGCAGACCTGAGCAAGCTCACCGCCGCAC
>Ga0207678_10005300_pt1 | contig 11547 bp, 8 predicted proteins | sample KBSC63metaG_FD_184319 | JGI IMG/M metagenome (GOLD analysis project Ga0207678, IMG submission 184319) | Corn rhizosphere microbial communities from Kellogg Biological Station, Michigan, USA - KBS C6-3 metaG (SPAdes) (version 2) | ecosystem: Host-associated > Plants > Roots > Rhizosphere > Soil ...
CGGGGAGCGCGTACGTGCCCTCCGTCTCGATCGGGTTCTGCGTCGCGAGGACCAGGAACGGGTCCGGGACCTTGAAGCTCTCCTTGCCGATCGTCACCTGCCGCTCCTGCATCACCTCGAGGAGCGCGCTCTGGACCTTGGCCGGTGCGCGATTGATCTCATCGGCGAGAAGGAGGTTCGCGAAGACCGGCCCGAGCGTCGTCCCGAAGTCACCGGTCTTCTGGTTGTAGATCCGCGTCCCCACGAGATCGGCCGGGACGAGGTCGGGCGTGAACTGGATCCGCTTGAACTCGCCGCCGATGGCCTCCGCGAGCGTCCGGATCGCCATCGTCTTCGCCAGACCGGGCACGCCTTCCACGAGGATGTGGCCCCGCGCGAGGAGCGCCACGATGAGACGCTCGAGCAGGTGATCCTGCCCGACGATGACCTTCTTGACCTCGTAGAGCAGCCGCTCCATCGGCGCGGCTCCATCCTGGCTACCTGATCGGTCCACGCGTCGCTCCTCTCGCTGGGACTGGGAGTGGCTCGGCTGGTCGTTGGGTCGTCATGTCCTTCAGTAGGCGGGCATACCCGCGGCACCGCCGGCTGCTGTGATCGGAACGGCCAGGCCGATCCCCGCGAACACGTCGTCCTTCGTGGGGTTCAGCAGCGCCGCGACGATCCCGATGACGTGCCCCTCGCGATCGAGCAGGGGCCCACCCGAGTTGCCGGGGTTGACCGCCGCATCGATCTGGATCAGGCCATGCAGCACGATGTCGCTGTTCTCGAGCTGGAACGAACGGTCGAGTCCGGAGATCACGCCGGCGCTCATCGAATCCATCAGGCCGAACGGGCTGCCGACGGCGTAGGCCTCGCTGCCCTCGCGGACAGAACTCGGGTCCCCGAGCGTCGCCGGCACGATCTCGCCTGGAGGCGTCGTCGCACGCAGCACCGCGATGTCGTTCTTGGGGTCGCGGGCGATCACGTCGGCGGGCGAGCGCGAGCCGTCAGCGAACGTCACGACCACGCTCGTTGCGTCGGCGACGACGTGCAGGCTCGTCAGCATGTCGCCCGCGGCATTGACCACGACGCCGCTGCCGACACCTTCTTCGGACCCGCTCTGACCGTCGGGTCGAGGTCGCTCGATCTGGACGAGGACGACCGACGGTCGGACGGCCTGATACACCAGCTCCGAGAATGCTGGGGCCGGCGTGACCGAGGCGAGCGCCTGGTCGACTCGAGCGTCGACGTCTTCCTGGGTCAGCGGCCGGGGTGCAGGAAAGACGAGATTGAACACGACGACCGCGCCGAACGCCACTGCGGCGCCGAGGACGTAGGGTGCCGCCCGCGCGAGCCGGCGCGGTCCCCGCGGCGGTCCTCCATCGGCCTGCACCGTCATGTCGTCCACCCCTGCGCGACCAGACGAGAAGTCTAGCGTCAGACGTCGCGGGGGCCCACCGGTCGGCTCGCCGAGATCCGTTACGCCGGGCTACCGAACCGTTCGCCCACGAGGCGGACCATTGCCGACACGTCGTCGCCCATGACGCCGTCGACGCCCGCGTCGAGGCTTCGGATGATCCCCTCGTCCTCCGTCGTCGGCCATGTCCAGAGCGCGATGTCGCGCTCGTGGAGCGAGTCAGATAGTTCACGCGAGACATAGCGCCAATGGTTCTGGAGGACCTCGGCACCGAGGGCTTCGGCCTGACGGAGAGCCTCGGGCAGGTCGACGGGGATGTCGTCCGGCAGGCGCTCGGGCGCCAGCATGAGTTCCGGCACCTTCGCCTTGGCGGCCGCCATCGCCTCGTGGTTGTAGCTGGACATGAATGCCCAGCCCAACGCGTCCTTCGCGACGAAGAGGTCGACGAGCTGCTCGGCGACCCGTCGGAAGTGGGCCGGGGTCTCACCCTTGACTTCGAAGCACATCAGGATGCCAGCTTCGCGGGCGAGATCGAACGTCTCAGCAGTGGTCGGGACGCGAAGGCCTGCGAACGAGGGGTCGAACGAGGACCCGGCATCGAGGTCGCGGATCTCCGACAAGGTCATGTCCTCGACCCGACCCGACCCGCTCGTGGTCCGATCGAGCGTCCAGTCGTGGATCATCACGAGCTCGCCATCCTTCGTGCGGTTCACGTCGCACTCGATCATCTCGACGCCGAGCTCGATCGCACGCCGATACGCCTCGAGGGTGTTCTCCGGGACGGCGATCGAATGGCCGCGGTGGGCGATGATCAATGGCCTCTCTCGGCCGACCCACGGGTTGCCGGACATCGTCCTTCCTCCTCCTACTCTTCGTTGCTCGACTGATCACGTGAGATGAGGCGTGGCTCTACCAACGCGCTGGCACCGCGGACGAAATGCCGCCAGGCCGCGCGTTCGGCTTGGCGTGCCGGCTCATCGAGACGCGGCTCGACGCGTCGTTTCGTCCCGACGACGGCCGCTGCGCCTGCCTCGTCGATCCGTCCAGCGCCCATCGCGGCAAGCAGTGCCGTCCCGAGTGCTGTCGATTCGGCGTCGCTGGCCACATCTACGGGCCGTCCGGCGAGGTCAGCCAGCCGCTGCACCAGGAGCTCGCTCCCCGTCAGACCACCGTCGACGCGGAGCGTGCCCACCTGGCAGGACAACGCCGGGGTCATCGACTCCACGATGTCGACGGTCCGTTGGGCGATCGAATCGAGCGCCGCCCGAGCGAGGTGCGGACGTCGCGTGGCCGCCGACAGGCCGCTGATGGTCCCGCGCGCGGCGGGGTCCCACCATGGCGCACCCAGCCCGCCGAGCGCCGGCAGCATCCGGACGCCGCCGGCGTCGGGCACCTGGGACGCGAGGACATCGAGTCCCGCCGGGGCATCGAGGAGGCCGATGTCGTCGTGAAGCCATTCGAGAAACGCACCCGCGCTGAAGACCCCGCCGTCGAGCGCGTACGTCCCAGCTCCGCTGGGCGAACCCCAGGCGACGGTCGCGATGATGCCGTCGGGCGGTTCCGGGACGGCGTCGCCCGCGTTGGCGAGTACGAAGACCCCCGTTCCGAACGTCGCCTTGACCGTGCCGGCGCGGTGTCCGCCCTGGCCGGCGAGGGCCGCCTGCTGGTCGCAGACCATGGCCCGGAGCGGGATCGAGCCACCCCAGGATGAGTGGGAGAGCGATCCGAGGTCGCCGGTCGTCGGGACCAGCGCTGGGAGGGTCGCTCGGGGCACGCCCCATGTCCTGACCAGGTCGTCGTCCCAGTCCAGTGCGGCAAGACCGAACAGTTGGGTGCGCGAGGCAGTGGACGGATCGGTCCGGGCGGTCTCCACGGTGGAGCCACTGCCCGCGGCCGCGCTGCCACCCCCGAGGCGAGCGGTGAGCCACGCGTCGACCGTCCCGAAGGCAATCCGACCGTCCTCCGCGGCGCTCGTGACGGCCGGGACCTCCTCGAGCAGCCACCGCAGCTTCGAGGCCGAGAAATACGGGTCCAGCGGAAGACCCGTTCGCTCCCGGATCCAGGGACCGTCGCCCGCGGCATCGATCCGATCGACGATCGCCTGGCTTCGGCGGCACGACCACAGGACGGCCGGCGCAAGCGCCGCTCCCGAGTGGCGGTCCCACGCCACGACGGTCTCGCCCTGGTTCGCGAGGCCGGCAGCCGCGATCCGCTCCGTGCCACCGACGGCCGCCAGCACCTCCCCGACCGCCTCGACCACCGCGACGACGATCGCCTCGGCGTCCTGCTCCGCCCAGCCCGGCTGGGGATGATCGGTCGTGAGTCGACGGGCGGCCGTGGCGACCGGGTGCCATTCCGCGTCATAGGCGATGGCCCTGGCGCTGCTCGTGCCCTCGTCGATGGCCAGGAACAGGTCGTCGCTCACGATGGCGCTCCCTGCACCCGCTCGAGGTTGGCGATCAGCGTGGCGACCTGCTTTCGGAACGAGTCGCGCAGGATCGGTGTGCCGAAGGTCGCGAGACGGCCACTGGTCGTGAGGTCGACCGTGTAGTGGATCCGGGTTCCGTCGGTCACATCGGCAAGTTCGATCGGGATGACCGCCCGGAAGCCGCCCGCGAGTCCGCGCGGCTTGCCGTCGAGCTCGAGCCGGAGCGCGTCCGGTGGCTGCCGGTCGGCTAGCGTCGCGGTGACGTCCGCCCGGAGCGTGAGGAACTGGAGCTTTGTCGCCAGGACACCTCGGAACGCCCCGTCGCCGGTCTCGGTCAGCGTCTCGCAACCGGGCAGCACCTTGGCCAGGACCTCGGCGTCCGCGAAGGCCTCCCAGATCCGGGCGCGCGGGACCCGCACGACGACCGTCTCGTCTGCGAGCGCACTCATCCGCGACGACCAGTCAGGCGCCGGTCGGGGTCGACGCGGCGGCCGTCCGCTCGACCGTTGCGAGGAGCGCTTGAGCTACCGCCAAGCCGTCCGCGAGAGAGCGCACGTGGTCGACGTCGGGGGCGACACAGGTCCCAGCGGCCCACAGGCCGGGCATCGGCAGCGCACCTTCCGCGTCGACCGGCGCCGGGATCCCGGGACGTTCATCCCCGAGACCCAAGCCGCGCAAGAGGAAGTTCGCCGGCTGGAGCCGGTCGGCGAGGATGAGCGCGTCGGCGGGATGCCAGGCACCGCCGAGCTCGGCCGCCTCAAGGCGGGGTTGGCCACGCACCGCGGTCACGGCGCGGCCGTCGCCCGGCGTGGCACCGCCGGTCGTTTCGACCTCCACGCCCGCGGTCCGAAGCCTGGCGCTCACGCCTGAGGCGATCCGGCCGTCGCCGACGACGATCGCCCTCCGTGCGGGACGCCAGCCGCGGTCCAATGCGTCGACGACGAAGTCGGCGGTCATGACACCGCTCGGGCGCGGACCGTCGATCGCCGAATGCTCGCGCGGCGTGATGTAACCGCCGGTCGCAAGGACGACGTGGCGGCATCCGGCCGTCTCGCTGCCGATCGGTGAGGCGACCTCCAGGTGCCAGTCCGTCCCATCACGGTCGAGCGCGACAACGGTCGCGCCGGCTGTCCACTCGAGCTCGCCGTCCACCGCCAGCCGCCTCGCTCGTTCGATGGCACTCCGCTCGTCCGCCGTCCACAGGTCGGGGCCGATCCCACGGACCGCGCCACCCGGCGACGGTCCGCGATCGATGACCCGCACGGCCAGACCCGCGTCGAGGAGGGCGAGCCCCGCAGCGATCCCCGCTAGCCCCCCGCCGACCACGATGACATCCGCCGCCCTCGACGCGGTCAGGGCGCCCGCGGAGGAGTCGGAGCGCGCGTCGGGCGGTGGGGCTGCGGTCGAGGCGGCCACGATCCACGAGCCCACCGGCCCCTTCTCGACGGCTTCGGGCGCGATCCCGGCCGTGTGGGCGATCCGCCCGATCGCCTCGGCCGCGCAACGATTGCCCTGACAGTCGCCGAACCCGACGCCGCAGCGGCGCTTGAGGGCATCGGTCGTCGTGACCGGTGTGGCTCCGGTCAGCGCGGCGACGACCTCCGCCTCGCCCACCGACCGACACACGCAGATGATCGGACCGCTCTCGGGTGCGAGCTCCGGCGAAGGCGCAGTCGGACGGACCCCGGGGCGGCGCATCCCCCACCGTCGCGAGCGCGCGGCGACCTCGACGGCCGCCTCCGCGATGCCGGGTGAGGCACTGATCCCGGTGGATCGGATGCCAGCGACGATGGTCAGCCGATCACCGGCCGTCGACGGGCGGATCACATACTCGCCGGTGCTGGAGACCGGCCGGACGCCCGCGAAGGATCGGATCGGGGTCATCTCGTCGACAGCGGGGACCAGCGCTCGGCAGCTCTCCAGGATCCGCTCGCGACCGGCCTCGGTCGTCGATCGATCGGACTTGTCGGTGCCGTCGACGGCCGTCGGCCCGAGCAGCACGCCGCCGAACACGATGGGCGTCACGAGCATCCCCTTACCGAGCGGACCGGGGATCGGCAGCACGATCCGGTCGACACCGCCCGTGAGCTCGCTGACAAGGAACTCGCCCTTGCGCGGCGTGATCGAGACGCTCGTGTCGCCGGCGAGCGCGGCGATCTCGTCGGCACGCAGCCCGGCGCAATCGAACGCCTGCTCGGCGCGGAACGTGTCGCCGTCCGCCAGCGTGACCGTGACGGCGTCGCCGTCGACCGACAGTCCGACCACCCGAGCGCGCGTCCGGACGCGACTGCCGAGCGCGATCGCCGCCTCCGCGTAGGCGCGGGTCAACCAGAACGGGTCGACGATGCCTTCGTCCGGGATGTGCATCGCACCCACCGCGTCCGATGCGACATATGGCGCCTCGTCTCGGAGCCAGCTCCCGTCGACGAGCTCGACGGCCACGCCGTGCGACCGCGCCAGCGCGACGTAGTCCTCGAGCCGCGCGGCCTCCTCCGCTGTCCGCGCGAGCATCAGCGCGCCACAGGTCTGTGACGGGACACCGAGGTCTTCGAGGAGCCCCGACCAGCGCTCAGCGGATCGACGGAGGAGCGTCGCCTCCAACGTCCCGGGCTTCGCATCGAACCCGGTGTGAAGGATCGCGCTGTTCGCCTTGCTGGTGCCTTCGCCGATGTCGTTCTCGGCCTCGAGAAGGACGGCGTCGACGCCGCGGAGGGCCAGCTCCAGGAGGACCGCGCAACCGACGACGCCCCCACCGATGACGAGGGCCTCGACGCGCTCGGCGACGGCTCCGCCTCCCTCCACCACGGCTCGACCGTAAGTGGTCAGACGTATGATGTCAAGGTGACCAGGACGAGCCGTCCGCGTCTGGCGTTCAGCACCCTCGCCTGTCCGGAATGGGACGCCGAGACGGTCGTCCAGCAGGCGGCTGCGGGCGGCTGGGACGCGATCGAGTGGCGCGGCGGACCGGAGGGCACCGTGCGGCCGGACTGGACCGCCGACCGACGCGGTTCCCTGCGTCGCGCCCTGGCCGCAGCCGGTCTTGGCTCCGTCGCCGTGACCACGTATTCGAACCTCATCAGCAGCGACCCCGGTGTCGTGCGGGCGTCGGTCGCGGATGCGGCGGCACACGCCGAGCTCGCGCGCGACCTCGGGGCACCGGCCATCCGCCTGTTCCTCGGCGAGCGGGACGATGACGCTCCAGCCGAGACGCTGTCGGGCCGCGCCGTCGACGCCATCGCCGATCTTCTCGAGCGCGTCCGGCCTCTCGATGTGACGCTCGCGATCGAGCCGCACGATGACCACGTCCGCTCGGAAACGATCCGGCCGATCCTCGACGCGCTGCCCGATCGGGCCCTCGGCGTGGTCTGGGACATCGGGAATGGGTGGTCCTCCGGCGAGGACCCGGCGGTCGGGATCGCGGCGTACACGGGTCGCATCACCTGGGTCCAGGTCAAGGACGGCACGGGCCTCGGCGCGACGTGGCGGTTATGCGACCTCGGCGCTGGGGACGTGCCGCTGGATCGAGCCCTTACCGGCCTGGCTGAGGCGAACGCCGCTGCCGGTCTCGCTCTCCCTCCGATCAGCCTGGAGTGGGAGCGCGCGTGGGATCCGGACCTCGCCCCGGCGTCGCTCGCGCTGCCCCGAGCGCACGCCTGGCTCGTCGAGCATCTCGGACGGCTGGCGCCTGCGCTCCGATGACGAGTCCCGCCCCCGACTTCGACCGCCGCGAGGCCTGGGTGGACCTCCTGGCCCGGCTGACCGATGGGTTCGTGCGGTCGATCCCGCCGGGCGGCTCACCCGCCGCCGCGCGGCTTCCGGGAGCCCCGGCGGACGCCCCTGTCCCCGCCATCGAAGGGTTCGCACGGATGAGCGTCGCCTGGGGGGCGTGGCTGGACGAGTCGAGCAACCCGGCGACGGTCCGATGGGCGGGGCGAGAGCACGACATCGCGAGACTTCTCGCGCGCGGACTCGTCGACGCCACTGACCCGACCAGCGATGCGTGGTGGGGTCCGATCGGCGACCGCGACCAGCGGATCGTCGAGGCGGCCGAGATAGCGACGGCGATCTACCTGGGTGGTCGGCGCCTTCGTGACGCCATCGAGACCGTCGACCCGCGGGCATTCGACCGAGTCCTCGACTGGCTCGCGGACGTCGATGGAAAGGATCTGTGGCCGGACAACTGGGTGCTGTTCCCCGTCCTGCCGGCCCTTATCCGGCGCGGCGCCGGCCGCCCGATCGACCTGCCTGCCCTGGATCGAGCGCTCGACTGGATGGTCGGTCACGACGTGGGCGATGGTTGGACGAGTGATGGGGCGGGCCACACGCTCGACCTGTACAGCGGCTGGGCCATCCATTGGCACCTGTCGTGGTGGGCGGCGATCGACGGCCATCGTCGGCCTCGGCTCGCGACCGACATACGGCGTCGAGCCCGGGCATGGCTCCGGTTCGTCGCCCCGCTCGTGGCCGACGACGGGGCCTTCCCGCGGTTCGGGCGATCGCTCGGGTACCGATTCGCGATCGCCGCTCCGTTCGTGCAGGCAGCCCTGCTTGATATCGACCCTCTGCCACAGGGCGTGGCCCGCGCGCTGGCCGGCCGCATCATCGGTCGCTCGCTTGGCGAAGGCGCGCTGGATCCTGCCGCGGACTGGTTCCGGATCGGTGTCGCCGGTGCTCGCCCGGAAGTCGTCGAGGGCTACGTCTCGGCCGGTGCTTCGGCTTGGGCGGCGCACGCGCTCGTGGCGCTGGCGATGCCGGCCAGCCACCCCTTCTGGCGCGCGAGCGTCGATCGGCGATCGTGGGATCCGCCGACGACCGTGGCAGCGGCCTCCGCGGGGCTGCTAGCGGCGCGATCCGCGGGCGTGAGCGTCCTCCATAACGCCCGTACGGGTCACCCGGCGGACATCGTCGACCACGACTACGCGGCGACCTACGGAAAGCTCGCGTACCGCTCGGCCTTCCCGTTCGACGTGCCGGTCGACCCTGGCAGCAGTGCGGGGTCGGACGACGCGCTCGTGGCGATCGCCGACGATCCTTCAACCGGCCGTGCGGCTGAGGCGTGGCTGGCTCACAGGAACGAATCGCGCGGAGGCAGCGCGGGACCGACGTGGATCGCGACCCGGTACGCGCTGCCGACCGGGCGGCCCACATCGGTCCGGACGGTGGTCGTTCTCGTCGGCGGGGTCGAGGTCCGCATCCACGGGGTCGGAGGCGGCTCCAAGATCCGCGTGCGCGAGGGTGGTGCTGCGCTCGGCGGGGACGGGGACGCCTCCCTCGCCTTGGAGACTGACGATGCGGCCCGCATCGCTACCGTCAGCGGGGATGGCAGGGTCGTCACGATCGGCGCGCTGCTCGGGTTCGACCGCGTCGGCGCTTCGGGAAGCGGGCCGGGTCGGATGAACCTCGTCCACGACCGATCGAGCCATCCGTGGGTCGAGGAAAGCATCGCCTCCTCCAGGGCACGGGTCGTTGCCGCAGCCACCATCGCCACGTTCGAGATACCGACCGCGGCGGTCGAGCGGCTCCGTGCCGTCGAAGCCACCCGCGCCCAGGACGGTTTGGTGACGATCCAAACGGGCCGGGGAAGTTCCGCGGAGACTGCCGTCGTCAACGTGTCCGCCAGGCCGACGACGCGCCTCGAGGTCGGCCGGCGGCTCGTCCGCGGCCCGGCACTCCGCGTCGTCATCGCTCGAGACGACGGGTCTGCGTTCGCCGGAGAACGGATCGCGTCGATCGACGGGGTCCTCACGCTCGAACGCCCTGGCATCGTTGCGGTCACGCGAGATCTCACAGGCGTCGAGGCGACCGTCGCCGCCGGGCTGCGCCTCGACCCTGCCTGGGGTGGCGTCGGCCTCGACCAGCTCCGCGTGCGGGACGGTTCCGGGCCGTTCGGACCGCCGATCCGACTGGACGACGCCGGCGTCGCGCCCGATCGCCTCGTTCGCAGCCACACTCGCCGGCTGGGTTCGCGGCTCGTCACGCTTCGATTCGAGCGCAGCCGATGACCAGCAAGGGCAACCATCCGCTGGATGGGCTTCTGACGGTCATGTGGCATTACGTCCGCGACCCGGCCCAGACTCCGCTCGTGGCCTCGCCCGGTCTCGATCCGGAGACATTCGATAGCCAGCTCGACCTTCTGGCCAAGCACCGGACCGTCGTCGATTGGCCGGCCGTCGCCGTTGCCCTCGATGGCGGCCCGCCCCTTCCAGACGACGCGGCACTCCTCACGTTCGACGACGGCCTGGCCGACCACGCACGCGCGGTGACGCCACGTCTCGTCGCGCGCGGCTGGAGCGGCGTGTTCTTCACGCTCGCCCGCCGTCCCGGCGAGCCGTTGACCGTCGGGCACGCGCTGCACGTCCTCCTCGCCAGGCTCGGCGAGGATGGCCTCCGTGATGCGATCACCGTCTCCCTGCCACCTGACCAAGCCAGCCACTTCGCAGCACTCCAGGAGCGCGAGCGCTCCGCGGGCGCCGACCCGATCGATGTGTTGAAACGCCCACTCCAGCGCGACCTCGCCGATACCGTCGAGCCGATCCTTCAGCGGTTGGTCGAGACCCACCTCAGACCGAGCGGCGAGATCGCAGACGCCCTCCACCTCACGCCTGTCGACGTCGACGCCATGCGCGCGAACGGACAGGTGATCGGCGGCCATGGCCGGCGCCATCTGTGGTTCGACCACGAGTCCCCGCCGCGCGTCGCCGGCGAGATCCGCGCTAGCGCCCGTTTCCTCCTCGACGAGCCACGACCGTGGGCGTTCGCGTACCCCTACGGCGCCTCCGACCCGACCGCAGGCAGGCAGCTGGCGGAGGCCGGGTTCGCGGCGGCGTTCCATGCCTCACCGGTGGCGTCGACCGGCCGGTTCGACCTCGGCAGGATCGACGGCGAGGATCCCCGGTTCAGCGAGCTCGTCCGAGGTACCGCGGCATGACACGCGACGGCTCGTCGCTCGGCTTCGCGATCGTCGGCTGCGGCGGCGCGGCTCGCGACATCGCCCGCGGGATCGATCGAACCGCCGACGCCCGTCTCGTGGCCGTCCACGATCACGTCCCGAGCCACGCGACGGAGCTTGCCGCGCGCCGCGCCGCCACCGTCCATCCGACGCTCGCCGCGCTGCTGCGCGATCCCGGGGTCGAGGTCGTCTGCATCGCGCTACCGCACGACCGCCTTGCCCCGACCGCCGTACGTGTGCTCCGGGCCGGAAGGCACGTCATCGTCGAGAAGCCGGCGGCGACCAGCGCGCGCGGGATCCGGGCCATCCGGGACGCGTCGCTTCAGGCTGACCGCTCGGTCGGCGTGATGTTCGACCTGCGCCAGGTGCCCACCGTCGCGGCCGCACGTCGCCTCGTCGAGACCGGAGCGCTGGGTCGCCTGCGCGCGATCCGGATCCGGACCTTGATCGACAAGCCGCGCGACTACTGGGCATCCGGGCCGACGGGCGCCGTCCGCGATCCGTGGCGGGCAAGCAAGACACGAGCGGGAGGGGGCGTCGTCCTGATGAACGCGATCCACCAGCTCGACCTGGCGCGCGCGATCACGGGTCTCGAGCCGCTCCGCGTCGCCGGTCTGGTCGACGCCGGTGTCCGGGGAGTCGAAGTCGAAGACGCGGCCGTGGCGACGATCGCCTGGTCGGAAGGTGTGCTCGGCAGCCTCGTCGCCGCCGCACACGCGCCCGGTGCCACGGCATCCGAGACGATCGAGATCGACGGCGACGCCGGCGCGCTCC
>Ga0207678_10005302_pt1 | contig 11544 bp, 9 predicted proteins | sample KBSC63metaG_FD_184319 | JGI IMG/M metagenome (GOLD analysis project Ga0207678, IMG submission 184319) | Corn rhizosphere microbial communities from Kellogg Biological Station, Michigan, USA - KBS C6-3 metaG (SPAdes) (version 2) | ecosystem: Host-associated > Plants > Roots > Rhizosphere > Soil ...
AGTCGCCTGCGAGGGCCTGCTGAGCTTCATCATCCCGCCCGAAGGAACGCTGCGGTGACGCGGATCGCGGCACTGTCCGACGTGCACGGCAACGTCACCGCGTTGGAAGCCGTCCTGGCGGACGTCGCTCGTGAGAAGCCCGATCACATCGTGGTCGCGGGCGATCTCGTGCTCAACGGACCGGAGCCTGCAGCCGCGGTCGACGCGCTGCGCTCCGCCGCCGGGGCAGGCACGGCCGTCATCGCTGGCAACACCGACGTTGCCGTGGCGGACTTCGACTACGCGGCCGCCTTCCCCTGGATGACCGATGGCGTGCCGGACGCGATCGCCGCCGCAGCCGAATGGGCGCACGACGCCCTGGGCGACGAGCGGGTCGAGTGGCTGCGCGCGCTCCCCTCGGAGCGTCGCCTCCGTACGGACGACGACACGCTCGTCCTCGTCTGCCACGCGTCGCCCGGCTCGCAGACCGCGGGTCTGGACCAGAACCTCGATCCATCGGTGACGATCGAGCTGCTCGCCCGGACGGACGCTCGCGTGATCATCTGTGGCCACACCCATCTTCCGGAGGTCCGTGACCTCGGGTTCAAGGTGATCGTCAACGCCGGCTCTGCAGGCTATGTGTTCGATGGCGACTCGACCGCCTCGTGGGCGCTCATCGAGATCGACGACGGCGAGGTCCGCGCTGAGATCCGGCGGACGGAGTTCGACACGCTGCGCGTCGCCAATGCCATCTCCGAACGTGGCCTTGCCGGCGATGTGTACCGCGCCGCCACGGTCCGCACCGGCAAGCTCGTCCGATGACCTCACGCCGCGTCGTGGTCACCGGGATGGGTCTCGTCACACCCCTCGGCAAGGACGTAACGAGCACATGGGCCGGGATGGTCGCCGGCCGCTCCGGCGTGAGCACGATCGAGGCCTTCGACCCGTCGCGCCTCAGTGTCCGTTTCGCCGGGCAGGTCCACGACTTCGATCCGAGCCCGGTGATCGATCGGAAGGACCAGCGCCGGATGGATCGCTACATGCAGTTCGGGCTGGTGGCGGCGCGCGAGGCCATGGATCAAGCCGGTCTGCCGGCGCGGCTCGAGGGCGAGCTGTCGGAGCGGACCGGGGTCATCCTTGGGACCGGTCTCGGCGGCGTCGGGACCCTTCAGGATGGCTTCGCGACCGACATCACACGCGGCCCGGATCGGATCAGCCCGTTCCTCATCGCCTACGGGATCCCGAACGTCGGTTCTGGGCAGGTCGCGATCAGCTTCGGCATGACCGGACCCAACTTCGCGACGGTGTCCGCGTGCGCGACCGGTGGCCACGCCATCGGTGAGGCGTGGGAGACCATCCGCCGTGACGACGCGGACGTGATGCTCGCGGGCGGTTCGGAGGCGGGCATCTACGAGACGCTCGTCGGCGGCTTCGCGGCGATGCGCGCGCTGTCCACGCGCAACGACGACCCGGCGGCGGCGTCGCGTCCATTCGACGTCGATCGCGACGGGTTCGTGATCGGGGAGGGTTCGGGCGTCGTCGTCCTCGAGGAGCTGGCACACGCCGAGGCGCGTGGCGCCGAACCCCTCGCCGAGCTGATCGGGTACGGCGCGACGGCGGACGCGTCGCACATCACGCTGCCGGCGCCCGGTGGCATCGGCGCGGTCCGCGCGGCGCGGCGGGCCATCGAGAAGGCCGGCGTATCGGCCGACGAGATCGATCACGTGAACGCGCACGCGACGTCGACGCCAGAGGGCGACAAGGCCGAGCTCCAGGCGATCAAGACGATCCTCGGCGATCGGGCCGCGTCGGTCCCAGTCACGGCCAACAAGTCGATGATCGGCCACACCCTCGGCGCTGCCGGTGCTATCGAAGCGATCTCGACGATCATGACGATGCGCGACTCGTGCATCCCCCCGACGATCAACCTGGACCGGCCGGACCCGGAAGCCGACGGCATTCCGCTCGTCACCGGTTCCGCGCTCGGGCAGCAAGTGCGGCTTGCGCTGTCGAATTCCTTCGGCTTCGGTGGCCAGAACACCGCGCTGCTCTTCCGGCGGTGGGACGGATGACCGACGACTTCCAGGCGGGCGCGCCGGTCCCCGGCGACGATCCGGCTCCCGATGCCGCAGAGGCCGCCGCTGACGCTGCTGCCACATCGCCGACGTCGGTCGACACGGTCGTACCGCCGACGGACGGCGGCGACCTCGAGTTGCTGCGCCTGATCGACCGTCTTGCGGCGCTACTCGACCGGTCCGACCTGACCGAGCTCGAGGTCGAAGCTGGGGCCACTGGTCTCGTCCTGCGCAAGCCGTCGGCCCTCGCGCCGATCTCCGTCACGAACCTCGCGGCGACGTCACCTGCCGCCACGACCATGACCGTCCCCTCGAGCGGAGAGCCGTCCGCTGCCGGCCGAGAGCCAGCCGTGGCCTCGAAGCCCTCGATCAAGGCGCCACTCACCGGGATCTTCTATGCGTCCCCGGCACCCGGCTCGGCGCCGTATGTCGCGGTCGGTGGCGAGGTCGCCGTCGGCCAGGTGATCGGCCTGATCGAGGCTATGAAGCTGTTCAACGAGATCAAGTCGGATCTAGCCGGGCGCGTCGTGCGGGTGGTCGCGGAGAGCGGCACGCTCGTCAAGGCGAAGCAACCCCTCATCGAGGTCGAGCCGCTATGACCGACGGGACGCAGCCGATCCGCGCCCACGTCACCGGCTGGGGCCGCTACGCCCCGGCGGGCGTGCTGACGAACGCCGATCTCGAGCGCATGGTCGACACGTCCGACGAATGGATCGTGAGCCGGACGGGTATCCGGGAACGACGCGTCGCCGCGGCGAACGAGACGACCGCGTCGATGGCGGCGGTCGCGTCGATGCGCGCCATCCGGACGGCGGGCATCGACCCGGACGACATCGACCTCATCCTCCTCGCGACGCTCACGCCCGACTACTGGATGCCTTCGACCGCAGCGCTGGTCAAGGAGGCGATCGGCAACAAGCGGGCAGCGGCGATGGACGTCGCAGCCGCCTGTTCCGGGTTCGTCTATGCGTTCGCCACCGCACAGGCGTACATCACGAGTGGCATCGCGAAGCACGTGCTCGTGATCGGCGCGGAGCTGCTGACGCGCTTCCTCGACTACACCGACCGGAGCACCTGCATCCTGTTCGGCGATGGCGCGGGTGCCGTCGTCCTGTCGGCGAGCTCCGAGCCGGGTGGCGCGCTCGGTATCGAGCTGACGACCGCGCCCGAAGGCGCCTACATGATCTGGTTGCCCGCGGGCGGGGCGAAGAGTCCGCCGTCGGCAGAGACCATCGCCCGCGGCGAGCACTACATCCGGATGGAGGGTCGCGAGACCTATCGCTTCGCGACCAAGACGATGGCGACGACCGCGCTCGAGTCGGTCCGCAAGTCGGGCCTCGACCCGTCCGACATCGACCTGTTCATCCCGCATCAGGCCAACGTGCGCATCGTCGAAGCCGTCGCGAAGGGTCTCGACCTGCCGATGTCGAAGATGTACGTGAACCTCGATCGGTACGGGAACACGTCGGCCGCGTCGGTGCCGATCGCGCTTGCGGAGGCGGTCAACGAAGGCCGCGTGCAGGTCGGCGACAACATCGTGATGGTCGCGTTCGGTGCCGGGTTCACCTCTGGTGCCGTCACCGTCGAATGGACGGCCGACCCGGCCCGCGGCCGCGCCGGCGAGGCGGCCGTCGATGCCGACGATGTCCAGGTCCGCCTCCCCGTCGACTGGGACTCGGTCGACCCGATCCCACAGGCACTCGTCGAGCTGCTGGCGCGACCAGGACCCGTCGACGTGCCCCTCGACGATGTCGTCCCCGGTGAACCCGAGCGCGCCCATTCGGAGGTCCGCGGATGATCGATCTGACCGGGAAGGCAGCGCTCGTGACCGGCGGCTCGCGGGGGATCGGCAAGGCCATCGGCCTGCGGCTCGCCCGCCAGGGCGCGGACGTCGCGTTCAGCTTCCGGGGCAACGCCGACGCGGCGAAAGCCACAGCCGACGAGATCGAGTCGATCGGGACGAAGGCGCTATCGATCCAGGCCGATGTCAAGGACCCGGCGTCCGCCGACACGGTCGTCAAGACGGCACTCGAGGCGTTCGGCAAGGTCGATATCCTCGTCAACAACGCCGGCGTGACCCGCGACGACCTGATCATGCGGATGTCCGAAGAGGCCTGGCGCGAGGTGCTCGAGACGAACCTGTTCGGCGCGTTCTGGATGACCAAGGCCGTCACCCGGCCGATGCTCAAGGCGCGCGCAGGCCGGATCGTGAACATCACGTCGGTCTCCGGCCAGGCCGGCCAGATGGGACAGGCCAACTATTCGTCGGCGAAGGCAGGCCTCATCGGGCTCACCAAGGCGACCGCCCGCGAGCTCGCATCGCGTGGCATCACCGTCAACGCCGTTGCGCCGGGCTTCGTGCTGACAGAGCTCACGAAGGACCTCCCCGAGGCGCTCCAGAGCGAGCTCATCGCACGAACGCCGCTCGGCCGCTTCGGCACCGTCGAGGAGATAGCCGACACCGTCGCCTTCCTCGTGTCCGACGAGGCGCAGTACATCACCGGACAGGTCCTGGCCGTCGACGGCGGCCTCGTGATGATGTGATCCCGCCGGTCGTGGCAGCGATACCTAGACACCTAAGGACAACGACCTAGGACCACCTCCGGCCCTCGCCGGTACCGCTGGCGAGGGGTGCCTCGGGACCCCCGGATGGGACCATCGCTGCGATGACCGCGCGTGTGCGACCCCGCGATGCCGATGGCGCGCGCCCTGGGCCGGGTGCTCACCCCCAGGGGCGCGTCGTCGACGCGCATTCCGTGGCGTTCGCGGGACCGGGTGCTGCGACGGTCGCTTTCGGGACGGACGGTCGCGAAAGCGAGCTCGCCGAGCGGCTGGACAGCGTCCTCGGCATCGCCGAGAAGCTCGCCGCGTCGCACGACCGCCCGGAGCTGTTCCGGACGATCGTGGACGAGACGAAACGTGCGTTGCGCGTCGACTTCGTGACGATCCGCCTCGTCCGCGACGACCTCCTGCCCCTCGCGGCGTGGGCCGGGATCGATGACGAGACCGCCGCGGAGCTCCCGGTCCTGGGGGCCGGTGACGGCTGGGTCGCGGAAGTGCTTCGCACCGGTCGCCCGAGGGCATGGACCGACGCTCGGACCGACCCGCACGCCGGTGTCGAGCGCTACGCCGGGACCGTCGACTTCGCGGGTGACCTCGTGGCGCCGCTGACGCGCCACGACCGGGTGATCGGGGCGCTGTCCGCATGCACCCGCGAGCCACGCGATTGGACCGACGGTGATATCGCCTTCCTCACGACCATCGCCACCCACGCCGCCATCGCGCTTACCAATGCCGAGCTGTTCGAGGGGACCGCGGCCAAGGCGGCGCAGCTCGAGGTCCTTCAGGCTGCCTCTGGGCGGCTCAGTCGGGCCACGACGGTCGAGGCCGTAGGACGCGCGATCGTCGAGGAGACGCGGCGGATCATCGACTATCACAACGCACGCGTGTACCTGCTCGAGGCACCGGATTGGGTCGTCCCGATCGCGTTCGAGGGTCGGGTCGGTGCCTACAACGAGGTCGACCTCGACCTGCTCCGCTGCCGGCTCGGTGAGGGCTTCACCGGCTGGGTGGCCCTCCACGGCGAGCCGCTCCTCATCAACGATGCGAACGCGGACCCGCGGGGCGCCACGATCGCCGGCACCGACGATATCGACGAATCGATGCTCGTCGTCCCGATGCGCTACGACGAGGTGACCGTCGGCGTCATCACGCTCTCCAAGCTCGGTCTCGGCGGGTTCGATGGCGACGACCTGCGCCTGCTGACGATCCTCGCCGACCACGCCGCCACGTCGCTCGAGACCGCCCGTCTCCTGACCCGAAGCCAGGATCTCGCGCGCGAGCTCCGCCGGCTGCTCGACATGAGCGGCGAGCTGTCCGAGAGCCTCGACCCGCGCCAGGTCGCCAACCTCATGGCCGGCCATCTGGCGCGAGCCATGGGCGTCGACGAGTGCGCCATCAGCTACTGGGACCGCCCGACCGGTCGGCTCGAATCGCTCGGCTACCACCCCGTCCTCCGCTTGGAGGAGATGGAGCCGTTCTTCGAGGTCGCTGGCTACCCGGAGACCGTCCGCGTCCTGGAGCGCGGTGTGACCGTGATCATCGATGCCGAAGACCCGACCGCCGACCCCGCCGAGGTCCGGCTCCTGCGGCGGGACGGGATCCGGATGCTCGTGATGCTGCCGCTCGTCGCCAAGGGTCAGGCCATCGGGCTGGTCGAGCTCTTCTCGAAGGCCTACGTGCGCTGGGACGGCCAACAGCTCGAGGTCGCTCGGACCATGGCGAACGAGGCCGCGATGGCGCTCGAGAACGCTCGGCTCTACGAGGACGCGCGCAAGCGCGCGGATCGCGACCCGCTCACGGGTTTCTTCAATCACCGCTACCTGCACGAGCGGATGGGCGAGGAGGTCGTTCGCGCTCAGCGCAACAAGCAGCCGCTGAGCGTGATGATGCTCGACCTGGACGACTTCAAGCTCGTGAACGACACGTTCGGGCACCTGTTCGGAGACCGGGTGCTGACGTGGGCAGCGGAGCTGATCCGCGCCACGCTGCGAGCCTCGGACGTCCCGGCTCGGTACGGCGGCGACGAGTTCGCCGTGATCCTGCCCGAGACCGACGGTGGCGACGCCGCCAGCGCGGCACAGCGCATCCTCGACGCGTTCCGCGAGCAGCCGTTCGTTGGTGAGCAGCGCGGGCCCGTGCCCATCGCAGCCTCGATCGGGACCGCCACGTTCCCGGTCGACGGACGGACCGCGACCGAGCTCATCGCGACAGCGGACCGGGCCCTCTACCAGGCCAAGCGCGATGGGCGCGTGGGCCGCCTCGTGCCCGACCAGGACGGAAGTACTACCCGCTCCTAGCCATCGGTACCAGGCGTTCCGGGTGGACGGCGGCGCCTTTGGGCCGCATCCTGTATTCCCGACGTGAGCCGATCCACACCGCGCACCGCGCGCTCCATGGATCCGTCGGATCGCCGGATCCGCCGGTCCTGGTGGATCTTCTTCGGAGCATTCCTGCTCCTGAGCGCGATCGTCCTCCTCGACGCCCTCTCGCCCGACGCGTCGTTCGCCGATCGCGCCCTGCTGGTCGTGGTCGTGATCGCGGGTGCTGCCGCCATCGTCAACGGGCTGCTCGTCGGGGATCTCGAGACCCGTCGTCGCGGGGAAGCGGAGTCCTTCGCCCGGATCCTGAGCGGGCTGTCCCGCTCCGTGTCACCCGACGCCATCGTCGATGCGATCGCGGAGGAGCTGGGCCGCGCGACCGGCGTCGACCATGTCGTCGTCGTGCGTCGCGATGAGGCCGGGCGATCGCTGGCGGCCCACCTGGTCAGCCTCCGGCCCGGCATCCCGACCCATTCCACACCGCTGTCGTCGAGCGACCTCGACGATGACATCGGCGGTCGCCGGGCACGACCGGCGGAGATCGCGGATCGGATCGCCCGAGGCGTCCGCGATGCCTACGGCCTCGGCCAGGTCATGGCGGCACCGCTGGCGGTGGGGGACACGGTGGTCGGCGCGATCGTGGTCTCGCGCCGGGTCGGCACGACCTGGCAGGAGTCGACACGACGGATCCTCAACGGCGCGACCGTCGAGGCCTCGGCGGCCTTGGCGCGGGCCGTGTCCCATCGCGATGCCGAGGCACGTGCGTCGACCGATCCATTGACCGGGATCCCGAACCGACGCTACTTCGATGAATTCGTCGGGCTGCTCGCCCAGCGCCGCCGGGCGGGCGATGCGGTCGGGATCCTGATGGTCGATATCGACCGTTTCAAGGCGCTCAACGACAAGCACGGCCACCCGACCGGCGACGCGGTGCTGCGCGGGGTGGCGGCGGCGATCGTGTCAGCCGTGCGCGAAGACGACGTGCCGGCGCGCTTCGGCGGCGAGGAGTTCGTCGTCCTGCTGCGGAACCCGGCTCCCGGGGTCGCGGTCGAGGTCGGCGAACGCATCAGGTCGGCGGTCCGTGCCATGGATCTGAGCGAGCTCGGCGTGCCGCCCGTCAGCGTGTCGGTCGGCGTGGCCGTCGCCAGCGGTCCCGAAGACAGCGTGGAGGACCTCGTCGCCACCGCCGACCAGAACTTGTACAGCGCCAAGCGCGCCGGCCGCGATCGCGTGGTCGCCGCATAAGGAAGAACCGCCGTCCCGGCTACCATCGCCGGCATGCCCCGACGCGTTGCCAGGACCGATCCGCCGTCGGATGCTGCCGACCTCGAGACCGAGGATCCGGCCACCCGGAGCGATGACCTCGACCTCGCGCCGGCCGATGCCGACCTGCGCGAGGAGGAGGATCCCAGGCGAGGCGACCTCACGAACGGGGATCTCGCTCGGATCTTCCACGACATCGGCGACATGCTCGAGGTCAAGGGCGAGCTCCGGTTCAAGACCGTCGCGTACCACCGCGCGGCGGACGCCATCGGACGCAGCCCGGTCGATCTCGTCGCCGCCTATCGCTCGGGTGACCCGCCCAAGATCCCCGGTGTCGGCGCCGCGATCAGCGACAAGATCACGGAGCTCGTCACGACCGGCCGGATGGCCTACTACGACAAGCTCATCGCCGAGGTCCCGCCGACGCTCGTCGAGCTGCTGCGCATCCCGGGCCTCGGACCACGCACGGTCCGCCAGATCTGGGTCGAGCTGGGGATCGTCTCCATCGACGACCTGCGCATCGCGGCGGAGGGGGGCCGCATCCGCACGCTCAAGGGCCTGAGCGACCGGACCGAGGCGTTGATCCTCGACGGCATCCGCCGCCTCGAGACGACGCCGCAGCGGATGCTGCTCAACAAGGCCGAAGCCACCATCCTCGGCTTCATCGAGGCGCTGACGGACACGCCCGGCGTCAGCACGATCGAACCGGCCGGCTCGTTCCGCCGGAAGCGGGAGACCATCGGCGACCTCGACCTCCTCGCCGAGACCGACGACGGCCCCGGCCTGATCGAGCGCTTCACCGGTCTCGGGATCGTCGATCAGGTCCTGAACAAGGGTGGCTACAAGGCCGCGGTGCGCGTCATGCGCGGACCACAGGTCGATCTCATGGTGATGCCGCCCGGCGCCGCGGGAACGTACCGCGTCCATTTCACGGGCTCGAAGGAGCACAACGTCCGCCTCCGGGAACGAGCCCGGGACATGGGCTGGAGCTTGTCCGAGAAGGGCTTCCTCCGGATCGGCGAGGACGGCGAGCCGCTCACGGGCGATGACGCCGAGCTCCGGACCTTCCCGACCGAGGAGGAGACCTACGCCTTCCTCGGGCTGCCTTTCATCGAACCTGAGCTGCGCGAGGACGAGGGTGAGATCGAGGCCGCGCTCGCCGGCCGCGTGCCGACCCTCGTCCGGCTCGAGGACCTCACCGGCGACCTGCACAGTCACTCCGAGTGGTCCGACGGCACCCACCCGATCGAGGTCATGGCCGAGGCGGCTCGCCGGCGTGGGCACGCCTTCCAGGTCCTGACGGACCACAGCCAATCGCTGGCGATCGCGCGCGGTCTCACCCCGGATCGAGTCGAGCAGCAGCGCGTGATCATCGCCGAGCTCAACGCCCGGTACGCGGGGGAGGAGGCCGAGGGCACGGCGCCGCCGGAGACGCCGCCCGAGGGGTTCCGCCTGCTCCACGGCTGTGAGCTCGAGATCCGCGCGGACGGTGAGCTCGACTACCCGGACGAGCTCCTTGCGCGGTTCGATCTGGTCGTCGCGTCGGTCCATGTCTCGCGGCGCCAGTCCAAGGCCGAGCTGACGCGACGGACGCTCAACGGCATCCGCAGCCCACACGTCGACGTGATCGCCCATCCTTCCGGCCGGATGATCGGGACGCGGGACGATCTCGACCTCGATTGGGACACCGTCTACGGCGAGGCCGCGCGCACCGGGACGATCCTCGAGATGAACGGGTCGCCCCACCGTCTCGATCTTGCCGTCGAGCGGGCGCGCCGCGCCGTCGGCATGGGCGTCACCCTGTCGATCGACTCCGACGCACACAAGGTCGCCGAGTACGACCACCTGCGCTGGGGGGTCACCCAGGCTCGGCGTGCGTGGGTACAGCCGGCGGACGTGATCAACACGCGCTCGCGCGCCGACCTGCTCACGTGGGTCGCGGGCAAGCCTGACCGCGTATGACGACGTCAGCGGCGGGACCCGCCTCGCGTACCATCCCGGCGATGCAGGACGATCGTGCCGGCCGTCGCGACCTCGCGCTTGCCGCGGTCACGATCGTCGGGCTGTCGCGCCTCATCGAGCCGCCGGGTGTCTGGTTCGTCGCGGCGTTCCTGCTCGGCGCCGTCATCCTCGGCAGCCTCCAGGTCCTGCACGACGAGACCGTCGATGCCGCCGACCACGCGCTCGGCATCCCGATCGAGTCGTTGATCCTGCCCGCCGTCGCAGCCGTGGCCTGTCTCGGCGCGATCCGGCTCGTCCCGTTCGGACTCGCGCTCGTCCCGGCCCTGATGATCACCGGCTTCCTCATCGAGCGGTGCCTGGCGCTCGAGGCGCGGATCCTGTCGTCGCCCGGCGGGCTGGACGCCGATCTTCGGACCACCGTGCTCGTCACGACGCTGATCGTCGCGTTCCTCGCATTCGTCGGGGTGGCCGCGACGGTCCCAGGCGGTCTCGCCCAGCCGGGCACGAGCGGCATCGCCGGTCAGCCACTGCCGCGTCGCGACCTCCTTGTCCTGGCCACCGGTGACGCCATCGTCGCGTTCCTGCTGGGCTACCGCGCGGCTGCCCTGCGGGTGACGACGCTGCGCGACGCCTTATGGTCCGCGGCCACGTACGGCATCGCGATCGCGATCGCCGCGGCCGCGCTCCGGTTCGTCCAGATCCCGCGGCTGATGGGTCCGGCGCTGCTGACCCTGACGTTCTATCTGTGGGACGCGTTCCACGCCGCCGGTCCGTCACGACGACGGGACGTTCGCTGGATCTGGCAGACGGCATTGCTCGCGGTGCTCGGCGTCGCGGTCATCGCCCTGAACCTGCTGATCCGCGACTGACCTGCAGGGCGTCCACCGTGAACGATCCGGGGTCCTCGTTTGACGCCACCTCTCACCGATGCTAGAAACGCCGAGCCCCGAAGGACCTGAAAGGACGACGAGCCCGTGACGTTTCCCGATGTCGAGACCAACCAGCAGAGTCCGGTCAACCTGACCCGGACCAAGCGCCAGCTGGCCGAGCAGGCGATCGCCCAGGCCTCAGCGGCGCAGTGGGAGGACGCGGCCGACACCAACCGCAAGCTGCTGGAGCTCGGCCCGGACCCCGAGGCGGAGAACCGCCTCGCCAAGGCCCTCTGGGAGCTGGGCTCGCTCGGCGAGGCGCGGGAGCACTATCAGACCGCGCTCGCCCTCGACCCGACGAACCGCATCGCGGAGCGCAACATCGACCGACTCAAGGTGCTGCTCAACGCTGCCGGCGAGAAGACCGTGCCGGCGCAGGAAGGCAGCAAGGCGCCGGTCAGCATCTTCGTCGAGGAGACCGGCAAGACCGGTTTCGCGTTCCTGACGGACCTGGCC
>Ga0207678_10005303_pt1 | contig 11544 bp, 9 predicted proteins | sample KBSC63metaG_FD_184319 | JGI IMG/M metagenome (GOLD analysis project Ga0207678, IMG submission 184319) | Corn rhizosphere microbial communities from Kellogg Biological Station, Michigan, USA - KBS C6-3 metaG (SPAdes) (version 2) | ecosystem: Host-associated > Plants > Roots > Rhizosphere > Soil ...
AGCGATGGCCCGGAAAGTTACGTACAGAAAAACGTTGAACCCGATGAACTGCCCACTCAGGTGATGAAGGAAGTACATCATGGCGAAGTCACGAATGCGGAATTTTGACTACCGAAATGCTCAATTACTTCCTCGGTGCGTGCGGCGCGGCTGCCTTTGATCAGGACGAGATCCCCTGGCTCGGCAATTTCGCCTAACAACCTGGCAGCTTCCGCGGTTGATCGGGCGGACGAAACTTTGTTCAAACCGCCGGCGCGCGCGCCTTCCGCAATCAGTTCCGCAACATCGCCAATCGTGATCAGTTGGTCTACCCCGAGTGTCGCTGCGGTCTCACCAATCTCCCTGTGGCCGCGCTCAGACTCGGCACCCAATTCCCGCATCTCGCCGAGCACCGCGATGCGCTTTCCCTCAGTGTCGAGTTCGACCAATGTTCGCAATGCCGCTTTCATCGAGTCGGGGTTGGCGTTGTAGCTGTCGTCGAGAAAGTGCACGCCGCCGATTTCCTTGATTTGCAGGCGCGCTTTGGTGAGCGGCGCCGCAGCAAGGCCCGCAGCACAATCCTCGATGGATAGTCCGAATGCCCGCCCGGAGGCAACCGCCAGCAATGCATTTTGCACCATGTGCGATCCCGCCACGGGAAGTTGCGCACGGCAACGATGTGCGCCCTCGACAATGGTGAATTCCGAGCCCTCGGTACCCTGGCGAATCTCGATCGCTTGCACGGCGCCTCCTGTTGTTCCTGCGAACACAACTTTTGCACGGGTGCGTGCAGCGATTCCTTCACTGAACGGATCGTCGGCATTCAAAACGACTGTTCCTTGCGGCCCGACCGCTTCGGCTAGTGCTCCCTTTTCCGTGGCGATTGCTTCGCGGGAACCCATGAACTCGATATGTGCCACACCGATGTTCGTGATGATCGCCGCATCGGGTGTGGCAATCTTAGAGAGCGCTGCGATTTCCCCGGGATGATTCATTCCGATCTCCCAGACGGCAACTTCATCATCCGAAGTCGCTTCCAGGATTGTGCGCGGCAGACCTACGTGATTGTTGAAATTGCCTTCGGTTTTGGTGACTCGAAATCTTCTTGCGAGCACTGAAGCCGCGAAATCCTTCGTGCTCGTCTTGCCGTTGCTTCCAGTGATCGCGAGGACTTTCAACGCGAGCGATCGCCGGTAATTGGCTGCCAGTGTCTGGTAGGCTTGGAGCGTATCAGTTGCACGAAGAAGTGCGAAATTGTTCGGAACATTTCCCGTCCAGTTGAGCTCAACCAGCGCACCTGTAGCTCCACCTTTTGCGCTGGCTTCGACAAAATCGTGGCCTTCGAAGTTTTCGCCGCGCAATGCGACGAACAATTCACCAGGTTTAATCATGCGGGAATCGCTACTGACCTTGTTGATTACGGCAGTACCGTCACCGGATGAAAGCGACGCTCCAGCGAGCTGAGCGATTTGAAAAAGTGTCAGCGGATTCATAACTAAAGCTCAACCGGATGATCTTCGATCGCGCGGCGCGCTACCTGAATGTCATCGAATGGGATCGTGTAATCTGCGAACTCTTGATAATTTTCGTGCCCTTTGCCTGCGACCAACACAATGTCGCGTGGGCCGGCGAGCGCAACGGCGCGATTAATCGCCTCCGTGCGATCGACAATTTTTTCGTAATGATTAGAGCGAAAGCCTTTTTCAGTTTCGGCGATAATCGCGCCAGGGTCTTCTTTGCGCGGATTATCGGACGTGATGATCGAGTAATCGGCGAGGCGGTCCGCCATTTCCGCCATTAGCGGTCGTTTTTGCCGGTCGCGATCTCCGCCACACCCAAAAACCGCAATCAATCGATTCGGCTGGAGTTCGCGCAGAGTCTTCAGAACGTTGGCAAGCGCGTCGGGAGTATGTGCATAGTCGACGAATACTTGAAATTGTCGCTTTGCGGGAACTAATTCCAAACGTCCCGGGACTTGCGGCGCTTTCCCGAGGCTGAGGACCGCGTTTCGCAGGTTAATTCCCAACGCCTCCGCGGCGGCGAGCGCTGCGATGGAATTTGTGACGTTGAAACGCCCAATTAAAGGAAGGCGAACGAGGTAACTCTTACCGCGCGCGTCTAGTTGATACGATGTTCCGGTGAATTCGGCGCGATAATTTGAAGCGCGGAAGTCTGCGCGCATTCCCACCCCATAGGTAATGGCGGCCACGCTTTTATCGAGTTTGCTGAGCAGCCGTTGGCCGTAACGGTCGTCGACATTCACAATCGCTACCGGCTTGGTCTTCTGCTTTTGTCCAGCGAGTTCAGTGAAGAGTTTGGCCTTGGCTTCGAAGTAGTTTTCCATCGTGCCGTGAAAATCGAGATGGTCCTGAGTCAGATTTGTGAATACGGCGACGTTCCATTCGATCCCGCGTGTGCGTTCCTGCGCCAGCGCATGCGAGGAGACTTCCATCGCTGCCGCTTTGCAACCTGCATTGGCGATCTGCGCCAGTAGCTCTTGTAGATCGAGCGATTCAGGTGTGGTGCGGATTGCGGGCAAAATCCTCTCGCCGATCTCGTATCGGACGGTGCCGATCAATCCGCAGCGTAATCCGGCGTTTTCGCAGATGTGTTTAAGGAGAAATGTCGTCGTGGTCTTGCCATTTGTGCCTGTGACCGCGGCGAGCTTTAACTTGCGGGCCGGGTTCCCGTAAAAAGCTGATGAAAAATCCGCGAGCGCAGCTCGGGTGTTTTCGACCAGCAGACAAGTAACGCGTGGATCTTTTTGCTCGCGCTCGGCGACGATCACCGACGCCCCTTTGTCGATGGCGTGACCGATGAATTGGTGCCCATCACTCTTTTCACCCCGCAATGCCACGAACATTGTGTGCCTTTGCACTCGCCGCGAGTCATACGCGATGTTTTCCACCGGGCGATCAACTGGCCCGAAGACTTGGCGAACTGGAGTCGCAGAGAGAAGGGTCTTGAGCTGCATGAGGCTTTAACATCTCCGACAGGAGACGCATTCGCTACGGCGAACCGGGTCGAGGCACTCAACGTTGCGAACCATCGGTTAAGGCGATTCGTTCCGCCGGCGCAGCCTTGCGAAGTCGCTCTGCCGGCTTTGGTTTTTCGACTCGCTGAATGGGAATCGCTTTGCGAATCTCCTCATGCGGCTCAAGGTCAAGATAGCGGGCGGCCTTCTCGGCAACGTGGGAAAAGATCGGTCCAGCGACCAAACCGCCGTAGTTCAATTCGGGTTTGCTCGTGTGTGCGTCGTCCAGCACAACGAGTCCGACAAACTCAGGATGATCGGCCGGCAAGTACCCAAGGAAGGAAACGACGTACTTCCCATGGTCGTATCCGCCGTGTGGATTAACTTTTTGCGCCGTCCCGGTTTTCCCGGCAATCGTAAACCCGGGCACAGCGGCAGCGGCAGCGGTTCCTTGATCGCTCACAACGCCACGCAACGCATCACCAATTTGCTTGGCAGTGTCTGCAGAAATGACCTGACGCAATACTACTGGCGACACTGAGCTGATTATTTTGCCATCCGATGCTATAACCGATTTTATAATCCGAGGGGTTACCAGTTTGCCCCCATTGGCGATCGTTGCCATTGCGGTTGTCATCTGCAACGGGGTGACGCCGACTTCGTGTCCCATGGGGATGCGCGTGATGGAAATTTTACTCCAGGTTTGCGGCGCCCGGATCACTCCATTGATCTCGCCCGGCAGTTCAATTCCGGTGCGCTCCCCAAAGCCAAAGCGCCGGATGTATTCGTAAAATTTTTGGTCGCCGACGCTGAGGGCAAGCTTCGCTGCCCCGATGTTGCTCGATTTGATCAGGATGTCGCGGACGCTCAAATAGCCAAACGCGCGATGATCGTGGAGAGGGGACCCACCATAATTCCAAAGGCCGTTCTCACAAAAAACCTCCGAGTCAGGACGCAGCTTGCGTTCGTTTAGTGCAGAGGCAGCAGCAACGATCTTGAAGGTGGAACCTGGTTCCATCATGTCGATGATGGCCCGGTTTTTCATTTGTTCGGGCTTGGCCTCGGCGCGGAGGTTTAAATCAAAGTTCGGGCGGTTGGCGATCGCCAGGATTTCACCTGTCTGCGGCCGCATCAGAATAATCGTGGCCTTTTGTGGAGAATATTCCTTCATCGCTGCGTCGATTTCGTCTTCCACAATGCTTTGAAGACCGAGGTCGACGGTTAGATGCACCTGATAACCGTCCCGCGGAGCGCGTTCCTGGCCCCGGTACGGGACGATCTCCTTGCCAGCGCGGTTGTGCTCGATGAACCGGTAGCCGTCCTGTCCGTGCAGGTACTCTTCCATTGAGGCTTCAACGCCTTGGATGCCGTGGTGATCGAAATCCGTAAATCCAATGACATGGCAAAGCATCGAACCGTTGGGGTAAATGCGCTTGGCGTCATGGTCGAAATAGATTCCGCGCAAATCGCCGGCGTGGAGTTTTTCACGTAGCGCATTTGCCTGGGCTGTGGTCACCTCGCGCTTGATGATGATGTAGCGGCGACCGCTGTTTAATTTTTCGGCCAGTTCTTGCGAGGGGATCTCCAGCTCGGCATTCAGAAGATCAACAGTTTTTTGGATATTGTTAAGAAGCGTCGCGTCGGCCACGACGGTCTCCACAGGAATGTTGTTTGCGAGAACTTCTTTGTTCGCGTCCAGAATCATGCCGCGGTCGGCATAAATCATCTGCTGCTGAACATTTTTTTTCGCAGCGAGCCCGGCGTACTCGTCGTGCTTGATTGCCTGTAGATAAATCAAACGAAACGAAAAAATGCTGAAGAGGCCGATGAAGGCAGCACAGACCAAAGTGCAACGAGTTCGGCTATTTGGATTCATGTTGCGGCAAAGGATTCGCGACGGGTTGAACCGCCTCTTCGTCGGTCGATCGCGCTGGAATTGTGAGCCGCACGATCTTCGAGTCGGGGATGGGGACCATTTTCAGGTACCCTTCTTTCAGGCGGTGTTGCAAAGCCGTGCGCGAAGTAAACAATGCGATCTGGCTGGCTGCGGTGTCGTTTTTCTTGTGCAAGTCCGCGAGCTCAGTCTCCACTGCCTTTCTGCGCTCGCCAAGATGATAGAGTTGGAGCGTCAGATATACATAAGCCAACCCGGCAAGCGCGATAAATGCGGTCATCACAATCCAACGCGCCAGTGATGCAGCGTTTACGCTATTACAATTTCGTCGACGTGATCGGTTCATTTGATCTTCTCCGCTACGCGCAATTTCGCGCTTCGAGATCGCGGGTTCGCGCGCTCTTCTTCCTCACTCGGCTCCATAGGTTTTGGCGTGACCAGTGCGAGGTCGTAGTCGGGATTTCTCCGCGGCTCCGGCCATTCGGGTCTGTCCAGCCACTCCTTGCTATGTTCGCGAAAAAAGTTTTTCACGATCCGGTCCTCCAACGAGTGGAATGAGATCACCGCGATGCGTCCGCCCCGCTCCAGTCGCGTACTTAATACCCGCAGGCCTTGTTCGAGTGCGCCAAGCTCATCGTTCACTTCCATGCGCAGGGCTTGAAAGACTTGAGTGGCCGGATGCTGACGCCCGTGGCGGCCGACCAGTTTTTCAATTGTGCGCGCCAGAGAGAGCGTTTCATGAAAAGGCGAAGTTTTGCGCATCTTCACGATCATGGTCGCGATGCGTCGTGCAGCCGGTTCTTCGCCCAGCTCACGAAAGAGGCGAGTCAAATCTTCTTCGCTGTAATCGTTGACGATAGTGGCGGCAGTCAGGCTCGTTCTTGGGTCCATTCGCATGTCGAGTGGACCATTTCGGATCAAACTGAATCCGCGCTCCGCGTTTTCGAGTTGCCGGGAAGAAACGCCGAGATCAAGAAGCGCTCCGCCGATGGTGCGAATCCCAAGTTCGTCGAGAACGCAATCTGCGTATCGAAAATTTGCCTGCCGAACGATGATACGCCGGCCAAGGTGCGCCAGACGCTCGGTTACATGCTGAACCGCATCAGGATCCTGATCCAAAGCCAGGACATCGACGCCGCTTTCCAAGAGCGCTTCGGTGTGTCCGCCTCCCCCACAAGTTCCGTCAAGAATCAACAAGCCTGCTTTCGGCTTGAGTAGTTCAAGGACTTCTCTCTGCAAAACAGGGCGGTGATAGATAAAATCCTCGGCCGGCTGCGCCGACTCTCCCGATGATTTGGGGTCGAGCGCGAACCATGCAGGCGGCGCAGTCCAAATAGGATTTATGACGTGTTGACGCAACATGCGCTTACAAGCCGATCTCCTTCGCTACATGCTGGTAGGTAGCCAGTTCTTCTTCGTGTGCCCGTTTCCAGCGTTGCAAATTCCAGATTTCAAAGCGCCCGCGATTGCCTACGAGGGCGACTTCACTTTTTAATCCAACTTTTTGGCAAAGTTCGTCCGGCAAAACGAGGCGGCCCTGCCGGTCCGCTGCTGCATGTTGAGCCCGGGAATGCAGCTGACGCAAAAACACGCGGCGATCGCGCGCGGAAACCTTCTCATTCGTCTCCGCAGCCGAACCCATTTTTGCGAACTCTTTTGGCGACATGACCAGCAAAAATTGGTGTGTCGCCTCAGGCAACAGAATGAAATCTTCAGCACCGTCGCGTCGCCAGCGCGACGGAATCGTGATGCGATTCTTCTCATCAATGGAATGCCGGAATTCTCCGGCATAGAATCGCTCTGGTTGGGAATCGGCGTCCATTGTCGTGTGGAGCAATGGCCCACTTTACTCCACTTGACCCCACCTTTAACCACCTGCGCCGCAGGCGGTCAATAAAAATCTTCAGCGGAATTTGCCATAAGTTGCCTTTCTCTTCTGCAGCCGAAACGACGGGATGGAAGGGTGGCCCTGTTTGGTTCAAGCACATTCAAGAACGTTCTGTTGCGTCGCTGCAGCGGAATTCGTAAGCTCGTCCGAATCATGAAACATTTCCGGTTTGCGCCCGGGCTCGCGTGCGCTCTTCTCATGTGCGGCGGCGCGGCCGCATTTGGTCAAGCTCCGACCGACGCCGTACGAGTCACAATGTCGATGCATCCAGATGGTTCACGCACCGTTTACAACTTCGACAACGCGCAGCACACCGCGGTGGCCACCACCACGGATCCGGATGGCAAAGTTCGTCAGACGATTCGTTATCAACTCGACAATGCCGGCCGTTTCTCGATCGGAGAAGTTTCGGGACCGGATGGTCGTGTTCGGCTCAAGAGTCGCTACAAGTATGACGACTCCGGCCACATTCTGGAGGAAGCGCAAAGCGCCGCCGACGGAACGCTTCTGCACAGGATCGTTTACAGTTACGATCCGGCGGGCAAGCAAAGCGGTTATTCCGTCTTTGACGCATCCGGCAAATTACTCAGCCGCACAGGTGGCGCTCCTGTTCGGCAATCGCCATCGCCAAAACCGCGCGAGAAAACGAAGCGGTGATTCGTTAGGGCGTTGTGCTCGGACTCGGAACCATCGCTGGAGAATGGGACGACGTGGCTTGCATCTCCAGCGGCAAATTCAAAATATTGAAGTCAGATCCGCGCATCGCAAATGCGCCGTCACGTCTGTCTACGCGCGCGCAAAATGTGCGGTCGTTGTTTTGGGCGCCGATCATCAATTTGTACGATGTCTTATTGTCGGCTGAAGTCGTGAAGCTGAGCACGAGTTGTGGTTTATCGAATCCCTGTTGAGGTGTTGTTGGTCCGAGCCAGCGCACCGCATACAAGTTCGACACGGTTTTAAGGATCGATTGCAAATTGGCCTGATTGATTGAGCCACTTCCTTTCAACCAATGCCACTGGTTGTTTTGGTCCCGTCCTAACGACAGCTCTTTGTCGGTCGTGACACTTATCGTCTGAATTTGTTCCGGCTTAAACTTAAAGATCGATAAATCCTGCCAGCGCAGTGGATCGGATGAAATCTGCTCGAGTAGAGCGCGACGTACCGCCACGACAAATGGCTCATCCGTTAGTCGCGCGTAAACGTTGTCGCCTTCCTCTTTCCCAAAGGCAATTGTGGCGAAAGGCTCCTCTCCTGCTTTGGTTTCGGCGGTATTTTCCGAGGCAAACGAACTGAACGTCAATTGCAGCTGCGGCTTATCCAATCCGTACTTCGGCAGATTAGACGCGACATCTTCCACGAATTTTGTGACCCGCTCGTTCTGCAACGCATCGATCATGCGTTGAACTGAGCCTGAATCCGCCGGCGCATTATTTCTATTGGCAATGGTCCAATTCCGGTCTTTGCGCGCCAGAACCGTCTTGGTTTTTCCGGGTGCGTCGACGGTGATCCGGTCAAGAAAATTAGTGTCGATCCGAACCAGGTGGTTGTCTCGCAAATCGGCCGGCTTGGTATTAAGAATCTCTTCGAGTTTTTTCGGCAGCGTGTAAACAGAGCCGCGAGGAGCGAATCGTACGTAGATTTGGTCAGTCTCCTTTTCGGGTATCCCGCCGAATTGCAGCGTCTGGCCTTTGTCCTCTCGGCCGGCGACCTTGATGGATTCGCCTTTCTCGACTTTGCGATCTTTTTTCTGCCCCTGATCGAACAGCGTGATTGATCCGCGCGGCTCCGCTAATCCATAAGGACGCAGATCCCCACGATCGTCAGCTACAAATTGTCCGATGCGCGACGAAGTGACCTGCGCGATCAAGTCATTAACCTTTTCGTCGTCAGCTCGGGCGCGGAGCGGCTTGAGAATTTCCCAATTTGTATCTTTTTTCTCTAGTTCGATTTCGCCTGCAGGCGTTTTCAATACCACGCGACGCACCTGCGCGTTACTTAAGTCTGTCAGTTTTCTGTCTCGGAATTCCTCGGGCTTCTTGTCGATATCTTTCTTAACCGATTGGCTGGCGAGAAACGTTTCCTTTGAGTTTTGGAACCGCACATACATCCTGCCTTCCATAGCAGCGTCTTTGCCGAACAGGATTTCCGGCGGCCGATCATGCCCGAGCAATTTGAGTTTCAGCTTTGGATTGTTCAGGCCGTACTCGGCCAGCTTGCTCTTATCGGCATCGATCTCTTTCGCCGGAATGGTTCCCGCTTTTTGCCAGTTCTCCAAGTCCGACAACAAAGTTTCGACCAAGGCCCCATCGGCCTGGTCCTTAATCGGCGTTTCCAAACGCCATTTGTTGTCGCGCCGTCGCAACTCGATCTTTTGATCGCCGTTTTGAATCACGATTCCATCGATGTTGGTTCGATCGACATTCACCATGTTCTGCGATTGACGCATGGCTTCTTCCGTACTCGGCCGCTTCATCTCGAAGAACCTGAAATAAGCGATGCCTGCGAGCGCAACCATCGCCAGGATCAGCGTGTTCCTCCAATTCATGTCAGACGCGACGTTGCCACCAGACGACTGTTCCAATGGCCGCGGGAATCAGCGGCATCAGGACCAGAAGAAGCCAGCGCAGCCGGCGCAATCCCTCCGGATCGAGACTAAACGTGAGAGGCTTCGGAATTTTTGGCGCGATGCCGATCATTTGTTCGCGGCTCAACAGCCAGTTTACTGCGCCGGAAACAAAATCGAGCGCCGCCTGATCCTGCATGATGGCAGTATCTTGAACGAAGGTGGCATTACTAACCGCGACGAGCCGTGACGAGTTCACCTGAACGCGAGCATCGGCGCTGCCACCTTTTTCCGCCGAAGCGCCGATTGTCAGCGGCACATCGCCCGCTTTTTGCGCGTCCGCCTGCAGCTTAGCCTGATTATCTGTGTTGTAATCGGTTTCGGCAAAATAACCTTTTTCCGCCTGGATGAGCGGTTGCAGCTGGATGTTGATCGCTCGGCCCCGGTTCGGATCGAGTGTGAGTGAAGCTGTGCCGCCAACAAAAATGGACCGCACGTCGGCGAGCCGTTTCGTAATCGGGCTGTCGGCGAGGAAATGCGCCTGAACGTCTCTTGTCAGCGCAAGCTCTTGAATTCCCGTGCGCACGAAGACCATTAGCCGGTCGTCATTCACTTTGACGCCGATTTCATCAAGAAACGCACGTAGTCGGGGTGTATTCGCTGCCGGATCGACAAAAACCAGGACGCGTCCCTGTTTGTCCCAGAAATCGCGCAGCCCTTGCATTTCGCGTTCGGAAAAATCGTACTGCGGCCCGACGATCATCACTGCATTCAAATCAGCCGGAATTGCAGGCTGATCGAGAAGGTTCAGCTCTTGAAACTTAATATTTTCATTCTCGATAAACTGCTTGAGCAGCGAGATCGGGCTCGTGGGCGCAGAAATTGCCGGTTCCTTGTGACCGGTGACGTATCCGAGGGTCTTCTTTTTTCCTTCTACAAGGTCGATCATCGCGCTGGTGATCGCCTGTTCGCCTTTGAATGAGGCCACCCTGGGACCTTCGCCAACCGCCATTCCGCTTTGATCAACATCGGCCATCTCCGATGCCTTCACTGTCTTGTTTCGCCGGTCGTAATCGAGCACCAACAAACTCTCGTCGGTCACGACCTTGTATTTATCGAAGAACTCCTTGGTACGGGAAGGGCTGCGCTCCGGATCGATTCGCTCGACGTCGATTTTTCCTTTCCCGGCGTACTGATATTCGGTCACCAGGTCCTGGACGTCTGTGGTGATCGGCGTGTTCGGCGAGAAGAAAACCGTGATCCGCATCTTACCCTTGAGCGTGTCAAGGAAACGCTTGGTCTTGTCTGACAACGTATACTTCTCGTCGCGCGAAAAATCCCAACGCTTGTAGTGCTTGAACGCGAGCGAATTTACCATCGCGACCAAAAACAGAATCAGCACGACCTGGACAACGACGTTGAGACCAATACGGACCCGGCCAATCTTCATTTTGCGACGGGTGCGTGGTTGTTGAATTTTTGCGTCCATGTCTCAAAGCCTCCATTTGCGGGACTGAAAGGCCTGATAGGTGAGCATCAGCATGACGATGGTCATGCTTAGGTAGAGAACAATCGGTCGTGTGTCGATGATACCCCGGGAGAAGGTTCCCATGTGTTCGATCGCAGAAAAATAACCCAGCAAATCGCGCGTCTCCGAGGTTACATCGAGCAGAATGAACTGTACCAAGCCGAGGAAAAACAGCAGCGTAATTGCGCAGAACGAAATGATCGCCGCAATAATCTGGTTCCGGGTTAGAACCGATGTAAGGCAACCAATAGAGAGATAAAACATTCCAAGCAGCAAAAGCATCAGGTAAGAGCCGAAGTAGGCTCCGGGGGAATGCGCGGCTGGCTGGTTCGTTACCTTCTCAAAAATCCAAAAATAAACGAGCGTCGGGACCCAGAGGATCAGGTAAAAGACAAGGGCGCCAAAAAATTTCGAGAGTATTACCTGCCAGTCCCGAACAGGCGCAGTCGTGAGGGGTTCGATGGTGCCAAGCTTAAATTCCTCGGCAAACAGGCGCATCGTGATCAGCGGAAAAATCAGAACAAAGGCGAACCAGAAGAAGATTGAGTTAAAAAATGCCTCCTGCACAGTGTATTGCACCTGGCGCTGGTTCATGAAGGAGACTTGGAAATAAAAATCGATCCCGCTGACTATCAGGAAAAAGATGAGCACGATGTACGCGATCGGGGAATGGAAATAGCCGCGTACTTCCCGAGAAAGGAGAGTGTAAAATTTTCTC
>Ga0207678_10005306_pt1 | contig 11540 bp, 7 predicted proteins | sample KBSC63metaG_FD_184319 | JGI IMG/M metagenome (GOLD analysis project Ga0207678, IMG submission 184319) | Corn rhizosphere microbial communities from Kellogg Biological Station, Michigan, USA - KBS C6-3 metaG (SPAdes) (version 2) | ecosystem: Host-associated > Plants > Roots > Rhizosphere > Soil ...
GTGCTGAACACCGCGTTCTCCAAGCTGCCCGTCCCGGCCAGCAGCAACTGCCTGCCGGTGCAGCAGGGCGACCCGCAGAGCGTGGCCGGCAACTTCGCCTACACCTCGGGCAACGCGCTGGTCGACGAGAACGCCAACGAGCTGTGGTCGGTGCTGGTGTGCAAGCCGTGGCTGTACGGGGAACTGGGCAGCACCGCGTACGCGACCGACGCGGGCGGCCAGCAGACCGTGGTCAACAAGTACGGCCGTCAGCTGCTGTGGTCGCAGGCGATCGCGGCGAACGAGACGCCGAGCACCGCGCTGGTCCAGGCCAAGCAGTCCACCTACAGCGGCATCGCCAGCTCCATGCAGCAGCAGGACCCGGCCGTCTACCCGCTGTTCCAGGGCAACCAGTGGACCACCCGGCTGGAGATCGCGTTCGCCGCGATGTTCGCGGCCCTGGTGGCCGGGCTGCTCATCTTGCTGATCGCGCTGACGTTGATCGTGCTCAAGCTGGGCTTCCTGCTGCTGCTGGTGGCGGGGCCGTTCTTCCTGATCGTGGGCACGCATCCCGGGTTCGGCCGGGTCATCGCGATCCGCTGGTTCGAGATGCTCGTCGGCGTGCTGATGAAATCGGCCGCGGTCGCGATCGTGCTGTCGGTGCTGCTCTACTGTTACTCGCTGATCATGGGCACGGCGGACGCCGTGCTGCCCTGGGCGCTGAAGATCTTGATGATCGCGCTGGTCACGGTGGCGGTGTTCATCTACCGCAAGCCGTTCTCGCACCTGTTCTCCGCGGTCGGCTACGGCACCCTCGGCTCGACCGAGCGGGCCGAGTACAGCCTGCGCGAGGCGAGCCACACCTTCCGCCGCTCCACCCTGGACGCCGCGACCGCGGCCGTCCCCGGGATGGCGAGCTACCGGGCCTCCCGGTGGGCGCGCCGGAACCCGGGGCAGGCGGCCGCGGTGGCCGTCGGGGCGTCGGCCGGCGTGGCGGCCGGGGCGTCGGCCGGGGTGGCGGCCGGGACCGCCGCGGGCCGGGGCGCGGCCGCCGAGGCGGCCGGATCCGCGGCCGACCCGGCGGCGGCCGGGACCGGCGATGCGTACGCGTCGCGGCTCCGCCCGGACGCGCCGCCCCCGGCGGACGGGGACGACGAGGCCAGCGGCGGCTCCCGCCGGGTGGTCGGCGGGGCCTCCGCGCCGGGTTCGGCCCGGACGAGGAACGTGACCGAGGCGGACGGCGGCAGCGGCCGGGTGGCCCCGCCGCTCGACCTGCCGCCGCGGCACGGCGCGAACGGGGCCGGAGGACCGAACGGATCAGGCGGATCCGCATCCGCGCCGGCCACGGGCTGGTCCCGCGGTGCCGGGCGCTCGGCGGGCACCGTGCCGGCGGGCACGGGGCCGCGGCCGCGGGCGGCGTCGGCTCCGCCGACGCCCTCACCGGGGCGCTCGTCGGGCCCCGTGTCGGCCCCCGCGTCGGGCCCCGTGTCGGCCGGGCCCCCGTCGGTCAGGAGCCACAGCCGGGGCGGCGGAGCCGCGCCGCCGGTCAGCCGTCCCGCCCCCCGCCCGTCCAGCTCAGGCTCCGGCTCACGCGGATCCAGCTCCGGCGGGTCCAACGGAGGCGGGTCCAACGGAGGCGGGTCCAACGGAGGCGGGTCCAACGGAGGCGCCCCGGCCTGGCCGGCCAGCGGATGGTCGAGCGCGGGCCCGCGCCAGCGGTCCGCCGGCCGGGCCCGGCCGAACCCGGCGCCCCAGTCGCCCGCGGAGCCCGCGGACTCCGGCGGTGGCTCGCGGTCCAGCGGTCAGGACGAACCGCCGGCCACGCCGTTCTGGCTGCGCCCGATCCGCCGGGACAAGTAGCGGGAGGCCCCCGTGGACCTCAGTCCCGGTCAGCAGAAGGCCGTCTTCGCCCTGGTCGTCGTGGTGCTGGCCGCGCTCGGCTACTGGCTCATCGTGCCCAGGGTGAGCCACTCCAACGCCCAGACCCAGCCGTCGCCTACTCCGTCCCCCAGCGCGTCGGTCCCGTCGCCGCCCGCGTCGGTGCCGCCCACCGTGACCCCGGCCCCGGCCTCGGCCGGCGGCGTGAACATCTACTCCTGGCTGCCGTTCACCCAGCAGGGCCTGGCCGCCGCGGCCGCGGTGACCCAGAAGTTCCTGGTCGACTACAACACCTACTCCTACACCGAATCCGCCGCCGACTACGTGGCCAGGATGAACGGGCTGATCACCACCGAGGAGGCCACCACCCTCAAGGGCCTGTACGCCACCCCGGGCGTGGCCAAGATCAGGACCGACCAGAAGCAGACCTCGACCGGGACCGCGTCGATCACCGCGCTGCGGACCTTCGGCCCGTCCAGCCTGACGTTCATCGCCACCGGGACGCAGCACCTCACCACCGCCAAGGGCAGCAGCAACGGTAGCGCCCAGTACGCGGTCACGGTCACCGGGTCGGGCACCAGCTGGCAGGTCAGCGACATCGAGCTGTCCAGCGTGGGGCAGTCATGACGAACAAGCTCCTGATCCGCACCGAAACGACCCAGCCGAGCTCGGCCAGGCAGCAGCGCGCGCCGCGGATCCTGGTGGTCGGCATCATCGGGCTGCTCGCCATCGTGGGCCTCGGCCTGCTGGCCGTGCCCATCCTGGTCGGCACGAACGCGTTCTTCGCGGCGAGCGCCGGCTGCTCCGGGCAGCAGACCGGCACGGCCGGGCAGCCGCCGGCCGGCCCCAAGGCCAGGTCGATCCCGTCGAACTTCCTGTTCTGGTACAAGAAGGTCGGGCAGCAGTTCGGCGTGCCGTGGACGATCCTGGCCGGCATCGGCACGGTGGAGAGCAACAACGGCCAGACCAGCCTGCCCGGCGTGCACAGCGGCCAGAACGGCTTCGGCGCGGCCGGGCCGATGCAGATCGGCATCGAAGGCGCGTCCGGCAACAGCTGGGGCGGCGCACCGATCCACCCGGCCGGCCAGGTGGTGGCCGGCGTGGCCACCGACGAGAACGGCGACGGGGTCGCGAACGTGTACGACCCGCCCGACGCGATCGCCGGCGCGGCCAAGTACCTGATCAACGCCAATGTCCAGGCCAACCCGTCAGCGGCCATCTTCTCCTATAACCACCTGCAGTCGTACGTCCAGAGCGTGCTGATGTACGCGGGCCAGTACGCGGGCGGCAACTTCTCGGTGGCGTCCGCGCAGCTGCCGGCGGCCAATACGGCGGCGGGCTGCGTGCAGGCGGCAGGCGGCGTGCCCGCGGTCCAGGCGCCCACCCAGGCCGTGGCCGCGGCGATCTCGTTCGCCGAGCAGCAACTGGGCAAGCCCTACCTGTGGGGCGGCACCGGCCCGGACGCGTTCGACTGCTCCGGCCTGATGATGATGGCCTACCGGGCCGCCGGGATCAGCATCGCGCGCACCTCGCAGGCGCAGTGGGCCAGCGAGACCAGGGTCCCCGCCTCCCAGGTTCAGCCGGGTGACCTGGTGTTCTTCGCCGGCTCGGACGGCACCGTCACCGATCCTGGCCACGTCGGCCTGGTGATCGGCGGCGGCAAGATGATCGAGGCGTACGCCACCGGCTTCCCGATCCGCGTCTCCAGCTACGCGAACCGCGGCGCGATCGGCTTCACCGAACCCTGGGCGGGCGCCAAGGGCACCACCCCGGCCAGCACAGCGCCTCCGGCCAGCACGGGCACCCAGGGCGCCCCCGCCCCGCCGAAGGGCGGCATCCCCATCCCCGGCAGCGCCGTCTCCTCCCCGCCCACTACCCGCTAGAGCACCGCATCTTCCCCAACCCGCCACGAGCCAGTTTCCCAACCCGCCACCGGCCAGTTTCCCAACCCGCCACCGGCCACGTGTCAGCGCCCGATAGATAACACCAGTCGCTTCTGCATCAGCAGAATCAAGCCCAACAGAAGATGGGTAGAACCGGAGGATTCCTCCACTTATCGTGGTGGATCCGGGCTCCGGGGTTGATCCGGTGCACGATAGACCCCTAAACAACCACGAAAACCGGTGCACAAATCCGACAAAAGTGACAAACTTCTCTGTCGGTTCTTTTCCGGTCCATGTGATAGGCGCCGAAGCGCCCTCGCGGCCCCGCCCGCCTGCGCGTCCGCCGCGCCATGAAACCCGGAATTCAGGGCGTTCTGACGCCGTGGAACCCGGCATTCATGGCGTTCCGCTCCCGAGACCACGGGCCACTCCGAGCCCTTCAGACCCGCAAACCCCGCAGGCCCCCGAGCCCGAGGGCCCCCGAGCCCGAACGCCCCCGAGCCTGCAGGCCCCGAGCCTGCAGGCCCCGAGCCGCGGACCCACGAAATCCCGGGCTCCTCCGACGGCCCCGAGCTCCCAGGGCTTACCGGATGGCCAGGTAGATGAAGCTGCCCGCGCCCGCGGCCAGGCAGTAGATCGCGAACGGCGTCAGCGTGCGCTTCGGGTCGCTGAAGTAGCGGACCAGGAACCTGAGCGCGAAGAAGGCGCTGACCCCGGACAGCAGGCTGCCGAACAGGATCGGTCCCTTGATGCCCGCGCTGAGCGGCCCGGTCAGGTCAGGAATCTTCAGCACGCCGGCGGCCAGGATGACGGGTGCCGACAGCAGGAACGAGAACCGCGCGGCGTCCTGCCGGGTCAGCCCGCGGAACATCCCGGCGACCATGACGGTGCCGTCCCGGCTGATGCCCGGCAGCAGGGCCAGGATCTGCGAGGCCCCGAGCATGAAAGCGCCCAGCCACCCGGTGCGGCGGACGATACGCTGGTCGGCCTCCACCGCGAGGCTCGCGTGCTGCTGCTTCATCGCCCGCTGCCCGGACGAATGCCGTCCGGCGGCGCCCGGTGCTCCCGCCGCCACCCCGGCCTTCTGTCGTTCGGTGACCGTCTGCAGGTCGGCCGCGATCTCCTGGGCCTCCCTGTCCGCGCTGCGCCGCCGTGCCCGCTCGCCGGCGAGCAGGATGAACCCGTTCACGAACAGGAACGTCGCGGTGAGGATCGGCTTGCTGAAGATGGTGCGGAACGTGTGCTCGAGCGCGACCCCGGCCAAGCCGACGGGGATCGTGGCCAGGATGATCATCCACGCGAGCGTCTGGTCGGTACCCTGCGGCTGGAACCGCCGGGTGCCCGCTTGCGGCGAGATGACGTGCCCGACCGAGGCGAAGAAGGCCTTGATGATCCGGACCCAGTCCCGCCAGAAGTAGATGATCATGGCGGTGGCCGTGGCCACGTGCAGCCCGACGATATACGCCAGGTACGGCGACTCGGCCGTGGACACGTCCAGGTCATGCGCCCACTGCCCGCCGATGATCGCCGGGATCAGCACGGCGTGGCCCAGGCTGGACACCGGAAACAGCTCGGTAATTCCCTGCAGGAGCCCGATGACCCCGGCTTCTGCGTACGTCAGATGCGACATGCCAGCCCTTCGCTCCCCACGCCGGAACCCAGCGGAAACCAGGAAACCATTGATCCCGAACGGGCCTTGGTTCCAGCCCTAGTGGACATGTTCATGCGGCCCTGGGCATATGCAGCGGGAGGGCATCCGCCCGGCCACCAGTCATCGTAGCCGGGCCACGCAACCGCTCTGCCCGCGTTTCACGCTCTCGTCATGTGCTGCACCCCGCGGGGGGAGCCCCCCTGCGGGTCAGGGCTTGCCTGGAACCTTGGGAGTGTCCTTGTGGGTCCGGCGGCCGATCTTGTCGCCCAGCCAGACCAGCGGGTCGTACTTGCGCCCGACCACCCGTTCCTTCATCGGGATCAGCGCGTTGTCGGTGATCTTGATGTGCTCCGGGCAGACCTCGGTGCAGCACTTGGTGATGTTGCAGTAGCCGAGGCCGAAATCATCCTGGGCGATCTCCCGCCGGTCCGCGGTGTCGGCCGGGTGCATCTCGAGTTCGGCCACCCGCATCAGGAACCGCGGGCCGGCGAAGGCGTGCTCGTTCTCGGTGTGATCACGGATCACGTGGCAGGTGTTCTGGCACAGGAAGCACTCGATGCACTTGCGGAACTCCTGTGACCGGTTCACGTCGACCTGCTGCATCCGGAACTCGCCCGGCTTGACCGACGGGTCCGGGGTGAACGACGGGATCTCCCGCGCCTTGGCGTAGTTGAACGAGACGTCGGTCACCAGGTCCCTGATCACCGGGAAGGTGCGCATCGGCGTGATCGTCAGCGTCTCTTCCGGCGTGAAGACCGACATCCGGGTCATGCAGGCCAGCCGGGGGCGCCCGTTGATCTCCATCGAGCACGACCCGCACTTGCCCGCCTTGCAGTTCCACCGGATGGCCAGGTCGCTGGCCTGGGTCGCCTGCAGCCGGTGCAGCACGTCGAGGACGACCTCGCCCTCGTTGACCTCGACCTGGTAGTCGGCGAGTTCGCCGGCGCCCGCGTCTCCGCGCCAGACCCGCAGCGCAGCCTTGTAGCTCATCAGTGCTTCTCCTCAGCCGCGTCGGCGCCCTGTTCGCTGTCACCGGGCAGCCCGGCGAGCTCTTCCTCGGTCATGTACTTCTTCAGCTCGGACACGTCGAACAGCTCGAGCAGGTCGGTCCTCATCGGCGGGTTCGGCTGCCGCGTCAGCGACACCGTGCCCTGCGCGGTAGCGGAGCAGATCAGGTTGATCTTCCGCCATTCCGGCGACATGCCCGGGTAGTCGTCCCGGGTGTGGCCGCCGCGCGATTCCTGCCGCTCCAGCGCGGCCTGCGCCACGCACTCCGCGACCACCAGCATGTTCCGCAGGTCCAGGGCCAGGTGCCAGCCCGGGTTGTAGGCCCGGCCGCCCGGCGCCGATACCTGCGCCTCGCGGACCCGCAGCTTGTCCAGCTCGACCAGCGCGGTCTTCATCTCCGACTCGCGCCGGATCAGCCCCACCAGGTCGTTCATGATCACCTGGAGCTCGCCGTGGATGGCGTACGGGTTCTCGCCCTCGGCCCGCTCCAGCGGCGCGACCGCCACCGCCGCGGCGGCGTCCAGGGCAGCCTCCGACACCGACGGCCGGTCCGACTCAGGCAGCGCCGACACGTACTCGGCCGCGCCGAGCCCGGACCGCCGGCCGAAGACCAGCAGGTCCGACAGGGAGTTGCCGCCCAGCCGGTTCGACCCGTGCATGCCGCCGGACACCTCGCCGACCGCGAACAGGCCGGGCACCGAGGCCGCCCCGGTGTCCGGGTCCACCTCGACCCCGCCCATCACGTAGTGGCAGGTCGGGCCGATCTCCATCGGCTCCTTGGTGATGTCGACGTCGGCCAGCTCCTTGAACTGGTGATACATGGACGGCAGCCGCTTCAGGATGTACTCGGCCGGCCGCCGGGACGCGATGTCCAGGAAGACCCCGCCGTGCGGCGACCCGCGGCCCGCCTTGACCTCGGAGTTGATCGACCGCGCCACCTCGTCCCGGGGCAGCAGCTCGGGCGGCCGCCGGTTGTGGTCCGGGTCGTCGTACCAGCGGTCCGCCTCCTCCTCGGTCTCCGCGTACTGGGCGCGGAACACGTCGGGCACGTAGTCGAACATGAACCGCTTGCCCTCGGAGTTGCGCAGCACGCCGCCGTCGCCGCGCACCGACTCGGTGACCAGCAGCCCGCGCACCGAGGGCGGCCACACCATCCCGGTCGGGTGCAGCTGCACGAACTCCATGTTCAGCAGCTTGGCCCCGGCCCGCAGCGCCAGCGCGTGCCCGTCGCCGGTGTACTCCCAGGAGTTCGAGGTGACCTTGTAGGTCTTGCCGATGCCGCCGGTGGCCAGCACGACCGCGGGCGCCTCGAACAGCACGAACCGGCCGGTGTCCCTGAAGTAGCCGAACGCCCCGGCGATCCGCCCCTCCTCGACCATCAGGTCGGTGATGGTGGTCTCGGCGAAGACCTTGATCATCGCCTCGGGATCGCCGAACTCGACCGCGTCGGCCTGCTGCATCGCGACGACCTTCTGCTGCAGGCTGCGGATCATCTCCAGCCCGGTCCGGTCGCCGACGTGCGCCAGCCGCGGGTACTCGTGCCCGCCGAAGTTCCGCTGGCTGATCTTGCCGTCCTTGGTCCGGTCGAAGACCGCGCCCCAGGCCTCGAGCTCCCAGACCCGGTCCGGGGCCTCCTTGGCGTGCAGCTCGGCCATCCGCCAGTTGTTCAGGAACTTGCCGCCGCGCATCGTGTCGCGGTAGTGAACCTGCCAGTTGTCGTTCGGGTTCACGTTGCCCATGGCGGCCGCGCAGCCGCCCTCGGCCATGACCGTGTGCGCCTTGCCGAACAGGGACTTGGAGATGATCGCGGTCTTCTTGCCGTTCAGCCGCGCCTCGATCGCGGCGCGTAGCCCGGATCCGCCCGCGCCCACGACCACCACGTCGTACGAATAACGGTCGTTTTCGCTCATGCCACAGCCCGTTCGGTCAATTGAAGATTCTCGGATCTGAGAAGGCCCCGCTGGCCAGCAGGAGAATGTACAGGTCGCTCAGCATCAGCGTGCCCAGCGAGATCCAGGCGAACTGCAAGTGCCGCGCGTTCAGCCAGGAGACCTTCGTCCAGGCCCAGTACCGGACCGGGTGCTTGGAGAAGTTCTTCAGCCGGCCGGCCGTGATGTGACGGCACGTGTGGCAGCCCAGCGTGTAGCCCCAGATGAAGATCACGTTGGCCAGCAGGATCAGCGACCCGATGCCGAACCCGAAGTTCCCGTCCGGGCCGCGGAACGCCTGCGCCACGTCGTAGGTGAGCAGGATGCCGACGAACAGGGCCGCGTACCAGAAGTAGCGGTGTATGTTCTGCACGATCAGCGGGAACCTGGTCTCGCCGGAGTACGTGGCGTGCGGCTCGCGCACGGCGCACGCGGACGGCGCGCGCCAGAACGCCCGGTAGTACGCCCCCCGGTAGTAGTAGCACGTCAGCCGGAAGCCGAGCACGAACACCAGCGACACGAACGCGTACGGGATGATCGGCGGCACCGCCGGGATCCACTGGCCCAGCGTGCTCGAGCCCGGCACGCATTCGCCGCTGACGCACGGCGAGTAGAACGGCGTCAGGTAGTGGTACTGGGGCACGAAATACCAGTGGCCGGTGAAAACCCGGACCGTGGCGTAGAGCACCCAGATCGTGAGCCCGGCCGCGACAATCCGCGGCGTCTGCCACCACTTGTCCTTACGGAATGTGCGTTCTGAAATCTGCGCCCGCGACCTGGCCGCGGCTTCCGGTGCCTGTGTCATCCTCAGCGTCCTCGCTGCTTTCAAGGTTAACGCCACGCGCCGCCTGGCTGGAACTAGCCGGCTTTTCCACGTGCTGCCAAGAATTTATTCCAGTCGACGGGGTGATGCAGTGACCGAGACCTCATCGTGCTATGTGACCCTGGCTACACTCCGGACGGATGACGCTCATCTACCACATCGCCGAAACGGCCGACTGGGAGCAAGCCCAGCGCGACGGGCAGTACACGATGTCCACCCGGGGCCGGACCCTGGCCGAGGAGGGCTTCATCCACGCCTCCACCGCCGCACAGGTCCCGCTGGTGGCCGCCGCGTACTACCGTGACGCCCCGGACCTGGTGCTGCTGGTCATCGATACCGAACGGGTCGGCCCCGAGCTCCGCTACGAGCAGGTGCCCGGCCAGCCGGACCCCTACCCCCACATCTACGGCCCCCTGAACCTATCCGCCGTAATCGAAACCCGCCCCTTCCAAGTTCCCGCCTCCCCGCCCCCGGACCATGATCATGGATAGTTTCGACCGGATAGTGACCGAAACTATCCATGATCATGAAGTGGCTAGCCCGAGCGCGTCGCGGAGGAAGTCGAGCTGGAGCAGGAGCAGGTTCTCCGCCACCGCCTCCTGCGAGGCCATGTGCGTGATACCGGATAGCGGCAGCACCCGGTGCGGGTACCCGGCCGCGAGCAGCGCGCCGGACAAGCGCAGCGTGTGCGCCACCACCACGTTGTCGTCCGCCAGCCCGTGGATCAGCATGAGCGGGCGCGGCTCACCCGCCCGTTCGGCCAGATTAATCAGGGAGCCCCGCTCGTACGGCTCCGGGTCCTGATCGGGAAGCCCCAGGTAGCGCTCGGTGTAGTGGGTGTCGTAGAGGCGCCAGTCGGTGACCGGCGCGCCCGCGATCGCCGCGCCGAACACGTCCGGGCGGCGCAGCACCGCCAGCGCGGCCAGGTAACCGCCGAACGACCAGCCGCGGATCGCCACCCGCTCCGTGTCCAGGTCACCAAACCGGGCCGCCGCCTCGCGCAGCGCGTCCACCTGGTCCTCCAGGACCGGTCCGGCCAGGTCGCCGGCTACCGCGCGCTCCCACTGCGGTCCGCGCCCCGGCGTACCCCGGCCGTCGGCGATGACCACGGCGAACCCCTGCTCGGCGAACCACTGCCCGGTCAGGTAGGCCGAACGGGCCGCCAGCACCCGCTGCGCGTGCGGGCCGCCGTACGGGTCGACCAGCACCGGCAGCTTCCCCTTCCCGGGCTCGTGCCAGGACGGGAACAGCACCGCGGTGCGGACCTCCCGCGGCCCGGCGCCGAACAGGACCGGCCGCGGCGCCGGCAGCGCCGGGTCCTCGGCCAGCGAGGCGATGTCCGTGACCGCGGCTCGCTCCCGGTACACCCGGACGGTCACGCCGTCCTGGTCCAGCCCGCGGCGGGCCACCACGGTCGTCCCGCCGGCCCGGGTCCCTACCTCGACGCCGCCCTCCGGGCCCAGCCGGGCCAGCCCGTCCGGGCCGAAGGACCACAGCCCGATCTCGGACGGCTCGGCGGACGCCTGGAACAGCACGGTGTTCCCGTCGACGTCGATCACCGCGCGTACCTGCAGGCCGGGCGGGGTGACCGGTCCGGCCTCCGCCAGCGCGCCGGGCGCGCCGATGATCAGGCGGCGGGTGTCCTCGCGGTCGGCGGTCCAGACCAGCCGCCCGTCCTCGGTCCACGCCGGGACGCCGGGGACGATCTCCAGCCAGCGCGGGTCGGTGTCCTCGTGCAGCACCTCGGCCCGGCCGGTCCCGGCGTCGACGGTCAGCAGCCGCATCCGGCGCTGGTCGCGGCTCTGCACCAGCACCAGCGGGTCGTGCTCGCCCGTCCAGCACGCCGTCACCAGGTACGGGAACGCGGCGCGGTCGGTGTCGACCTCAACGGTCGTACCGTCCAGCCTGGCCAGCAGCAGGGACACCGCGGCGTTCGGGGTTCCGGCCGCCGGATAGGCCACCTCGGCGGGCGTCCGGTCCGGGTTGGCCGGGTCGGCGATGTGCCACCGGTTCACCGGCGTCTCGTCCACCCGCGCCGCCAGCAGCGCCGAGCCGTCCGGCGCCCACCAGTAGCCGCGGGTCCGGCCCATCTCCTCGGCCGCGATGAACTCCGCCAGCCCGAACGTCACGCCCGCGGCTTCGGCCAGGACCTGGTCGTCGGCCGGGGCCCCTCCGGCCCCGCTGTCCAGGCTGGCTACCCGCAGCGCCCCGGCCCGGACGTAGGCCAGCCGCTTGCCGGCCGGATCCGGCCGCGGGTCCAGCACCGGCCCGGGCACGGCCACCTCACGCGGGTCCGTGTTCGCGGCTAGGTCGACCGCGAAGACCCGCCCCGACCATCCGAAGACCGCCACGGTCTGATCCGCGTCCGTGGCGGAGGTGACGATGCCGCC
>Ga0207678_10005307_pt1 | contig 11539 bp, 9 predicted proteins | sample KBSC63metaG_FD_184319 | JGI IMG/M metagenome (GOLD analysis project Ga0207678, IMG submission 184319) | Corn rhizosphere microbial communities from Kellogg Biological Station, Michigan, USA - KBS C6-3 metaG (SPAdes) (version 2) | ecosystem: Host-associated > Plants > Roots > Rhizosphere > Soil ...
ACAGCGCACGCTACAGCCGCTAAAAGGTTGTAGTGTCTACTGTCCTCAGCGGAGATCGAGCGATTAGCGAGCTGGTTTCCACTCATCCGCTTCTCGGGTAAATTTGCAGCCCGTGGCTGGATCGAAAAAAGAAAAGCCTGACCTGCAGAAGAAAGTGCACGAGGTCCCGCACAAACCGGGTGTGTACTTGATGCGCGACCGGTTCAATCGCGTGATCTACGTCGGCAAAGCGCGCGACCTGCGCAAACGCGTGAGCTCGTATTTTCTGCCTTCGAAATTAGCCCAGGCCGATTTGAAAACGCGCGCCATGCTCGATGCGACATGGGATTTTGAAACGCACACGGTCCGCAGCGAAGCGGAATCGGTTCTCCTGGAAGGCAAACTGATCAAGGAATACCGGCCGCGTTACAACATTTCGTTCCGTGACGACAAGCGGTTCCTGGTGGTCAGGGTCGATCTCACGGAAGAGTGGCCGCGGTTTCGTCTTGCCCGATTCAAGAAGGATGACCGCAGCCGCTACTTCGGCCCCTATGCGCATGCCGGCGCGTTGCGGCAAACCCTGAATTTCATGCGCAAGAAATTTGGCGTGCTCACGTTTGGGCGCGGGGCGCCGACAGAGCGCGAATTGAAGTCTTCGACATATCAGGTGCCCTTTCGCTTGAGCGAGATCAATGCCGAGCAATATCGCGAGCGTGTCGAGCAAGCGTGCGAGTTTTTGGAAGGCAGATCGCGAGAGATGATCGGCACACTTGAAGAGGAAATGCACAAGGCGGCGGGAAAAATGGATTTCGAGAAGGCTGCCGAGCTTCGCAACATGGTTGCGGACCTGCGCAGCACGACACGACCGACCCGCCGATTCACGCGCGGCAGTTTGCCAAGCACCATCGACCCGACGGCAGACGTGCAGTCGTTGGCGGACGCGTTGCATCTTTCCGATGCGCCTCGAGTCATGGAGTGCTTCGACATTTCGAACATCTCCACCACACACGTGGTCGCATCGATGGTTTGTTTTCGTGATGGGATTCCGGACAAAAACAATTACCGGCGCTATCGCGTGCGCACTGTTGAAGGGCAGGATGATTTTGCCAGCATGGCCGAGGTCGTGAGAAGGCGGTATTCGCGGATTCTGCTGGAAGCCCGGACCGCAAATTCTGACGCAGCGGAATTTTCACAGGAAAATGCGGGAGATGCCTTGGCGCGAATTTCCCGTCATCCCGAGCGAAGTGAAGCGAAGTCGAAGGATCCCGAGGCGAAACAGGAAGGTAGTGCAGCGGGATTCCTCGACTCTGCTCGGAATGACACGAGTTTTGTTGCGGTCCGTCTTCCGGATTTAATCATCGTCGATGGGGGAAAAGGCCAGCTCTCATCCGCCTGCCGTGAATTGCAGCGACTCGGTTTGCATGATCTTCCGATCATCGGGCTGGCGAAAGAACACGAGGAGATTTACCGACCCGGCCTGGCATTGCCGGTCCGGCTTCCAATGGATTCCCCTGCCCTGCGATTACTTCAGCGCATTCGGGATGAAGCGCATCGATTCGCTAACGCATATCATCAGCTGCTCATGAAAAAGCGTATCGAGGAGAGCATTCTCGACGATTGTCCGGGGGTGAGTCAGAACCGGAAAAATCTGCTGCTGCGGCGGTTCGGTTCCGTGAATCGCCTCCGCAACGCAAGCATCGAGGAGATCGCAGCTACAGAAGGGATCGGTCGAAAATTGGCGGAAGACGTGCATCTGTTTTTGCAGCGGCGTTGACGAACCTGTCATGTTGAGCGAAGCCTGCAACGAAATGCGAAGCCGCGTAAACGAGGTGATTTCCGCCACCCAAAGGATGGCATATACGCGGCGAAGCATGAGGCCAGGCTTTCAAACATCTCGGGCTATCGTATATTTCGGACAAGGAAATTAATCAGAGATTCTTCGCTTCGCTCAGAATGACATTCATGAGAAGTGCAGGCCGCCTGTCGATCACATCGCTATTTGCGCTAGCGGCGGCAATCCACGCGCAGACGCTCATGCCGACGCCCGCGCCGAGCCCGAACGGTTCGCCGGAAGAGGAGACGATTGTCCCCACGTTCGAAACTCAAAAGCTGGCGCGGACTTTCATGCTCGATATCCCGGCGCCGCGCGGACAGATCACGGACCGCAACGGCGTGCCGCTGGCCCAGAACCGGCTCAGTTACAACCTGGTCATAACTTTTCCAACACCGCTGAATTTTTCCGATGCGCAGGCGCTCAGCTACACGAGAGAAAAAATAGATGAGGCCGGAAAGTTAATAGGACGCAGGTTCCGGATTTCCGATGAGGCGATCCTTCGGCATTACCGCAATCGCGGCATCATGCCGTTTGAGATCGCACCCAATCTCACGCCGCAGGAGTACGACGGGATCAAGGAGAAGCTGCCACCCGGAATGATGGTGCGTCCTGTTTACGTCCGGATTTATCCGAACGGAAAGGTTGCTGGTCAGATTGTTGGTTACACCGGCAAAACAGGCCGAAATCCAGACGGCATCGTGGACAACCACGAAACGATCTGGCCGCAAACGGAGGGACGTGAGGGGCTCGAGCAGACGTTCAACGAAATGCTTACCGGGAAGAACGGCGAATACAAACTGACCTTCGACAAGGACGGCCGGAAAACATCGGAGAAACTCGTTACCCCGCCGGAGCCAGGATACAACGTAGTGACCACGCTTGATTTGCACCTGCAACAGCTGGCCGAAAAAGCACTGGCAGCAAAAGCAAAACGCGGTGCCATGGTAATTACCGACCCAAACACCGGCGATGTTCTTGCGCTGGCGTCGTGGCCTACATTCGATCCGAACGTATTCGTTCCGTCCATTTCGCCCGATCAGCTCAAAGCCTTGCAGGCGGATCCGGACATTCCACTTTTACCGCGCGCGTATCGTTCGTCCTATCCGCCGGGATCGACCTTTAAAGTGCCCGTAGGCATAGCGGCGTTGGAAAGCCACGCCGTCTATCCACAGGACCAATATCAATGCGTGCCTGCGATTCAGATCGGCAACGTTACGTTCCACAACTGGAAAAAGAGCGATCGGGGCGCGCTAAACTTCGTTCAAGCGCTCACGGAATCGTGCGACACATGGTTTTACCAGGCCGGCATAAAGACCGGCTCGGCGCCAATCATTGACTGGGCATTAAAGCTCGGCTTCGGCGCCAAATGCGGAATTCCGCTCCGCGGCGAAGTAGAAGGCCGCATTCCGAATGACGAATTCATGAAAGCGACGCACGATCGCAAAATCCTAAATGGCGATATCGCAAACATGTCGATCGGCCAGGGCGACGTTCAGGTCACGCCATTGCAGATGGCGCAGGCCATGGGGGTTGTCGCTAACGGCGGAACGTTTTACCAAACGCGACTGGTTCAGCAGGTGCAGACATTCGACAATCAAATCGTGACCGCCTACCAGGTCCGCGCTAAACGAACGCTTGATATCTCACCGGAGACCTTGGAGGAAGTGCGCACAGGAATGATCGATGTCGTGAACGGCGGCAACGGTACCGCGCATCAGGCGAGTCTCGAAAATGTCGAAGTCGCGGGCAAAACGGGAACCGCGCAATGGGGACCCAAACACAAAGAGCGCACAGCAGCGTGGTTCGCCGGATTCTTGCCTGCCGATCAACCGCGATACGCATTTGCAGTTGTTTACGAAGGTGATGTTGGCAAGAACGTGCACGGCGGTTCGCATGCGGCGCCCATGATCGCGGAGGTGTTCAAAGATGTTTACAAAGGCCAGATGATCGCCGGCCATGCGCGTCGCCGCGCTCAAGATCAACCCGAAATTCGCCGCGCCGAACCGGTCGAGGACCAGGACGAATCAGATTAACTGTAGCCGCCGCCCTGTGGGCGGCGTAGGTGCGCGTGTCCTTGCGACATTGTCGTCGCGCTTCGCACAGCGAAGCGGCTACAGATCAGGCGACCGCGGTCTCCTGCGGCTGTTCCATGGTCCCTTTGAATTTCGGCGGTTCTTCTTCGATGCCGAAATTTTCGGAATGGAGTTCCTCGATTTTGGCCATGTCATCCGATGCCAGTGGCGCGGTGTCGGGAGCTTTTGCAAATTCAACCAGCTGTTCTTCGTCGTAGATATTGGGCAGCGTCGAAGCGACACGGTCATCTGCCAGCAACCATTGCAGCGCTGCTTGCCCAAGCGTGCGCTGCGAGTTTTCCAGAAATCGTAATTGGTCGACTTTCTTGACCCCGTTCAGCAGCCAGCTCCGCGGCCGATGGCTGCGATGGTCAGTCGGCGGGAACTTGGTTTCAGCCGTGTACTTGCCTTCCAGCATTCCGGATGAATGCGTCACCCGAATGAGAAACATCGTGTCTTTGCCGGTTTCCGTGGCTGCATCGTGAAACGCGCGCCCGGGATGTTGCTCGAGAATGTTGTAAATGTGCTGGAGACTCGTGACGTCGCGCTCGCGAATACAATTCAAGCCCTCATAAAGCCAGCCAATCGCCGGCCCCAGCGCAATGCCGTAGTACCGAATTTTTCCTTCGCTCTTCAATTTGTCGAGCGTCTTCCAGAGCGCGTCCTCATAAATCTGTTCCATCCTAATATTGTGCAGTTGGAGCAGATCGATCCGGTCCGTTTTCAATCGTTTGAGCGCGGCATCCGTCGCGCGTGTGATTGCTTCCGGCGAAAAATCCTGCGGAATTTCCCGCTGCCCGCGCCCGCGCGCCTCACCGTGTTGTACAAAATCGTAGCCAACCTTTGTCGCGATCACGATTTCGTCCCGCTGATTCGGGAAAGCCTTCGCGATGAATTCTTCGCTTAATCCATTTCCATACGTGTCAGCTGCGTCGAAGAGCGTGATACCGAGATCAAACGCCTTGTGCATGAGCGCAATCGCTTCGCCCTCGGTGAAATTCCCCCACCAGCCAGTCGAAATCGTCCACAAACCGAAGCCAACCTCGCTGACTGTCAGGTCGGTATTCTTGTAAGTCCGGAAGCGCATTAAACGTACTTAACCACAGAGAACGTGGAGGTCACGGGCGAATTTCCCTCTTCTGTAACCCCGGTGCTCTCCATGGTAGAATTCAATTGTGAATCGAATGTCTGATGCGGCGCTACTCATCGTCGCCCACGGCTCGACCGTGAACCCGGATTCAAGCGCACCGACGTTGGAGCACGCGACGGAGATTCGGCGCCGGAACATTTTTGCAGATGTGCAATGCGCGTTCTGGAAAGAGGAGCCGAGCTTGCGCGACGGGTTGTTTTTGTTCGACCCCGAGTCGATTCGTGAAGTCTGCGTGGTGCCGAATTTCATCAGCGAGGGTTACTTCACGCAGACAGTGGTCCCGCGCGAGCTTGAGCTGACGGGGCGGATCACGAAAAGATCAAACGGACAGATCTGGAGATATTGCGACCCGGTCGGAAATCATCCACTCATGACGGAGTTGCTGCTCAAGCGCGCGCGAGATGTCGCACCTGATGTCAATCCGGTCGAGACGAGTTTGCTAATCGTTGCTCATGGAACCGATTTGAATGAAAACAGTGCCGTGGCTGCGAAGCGCGAGGTGGAAAAGATCCGCTCACTCGGAACATATGCCGCAGTGCTCAACGTTTACATGGAAGAGGAGCCCCTGGTGTCGGACTGGCGGACATTAACCAAAACTCCAAACGTAGTGGTAGTGCCGTTTTTTATTTCTGACGGATTACACAGCTACGAAGACATTCCGAGGCTGCTTGGGATCGCGGGAGGTCATTCCGAGCGAAGCGAAGTGCAGTCGAGGAATCCCGCGGCAAAACCCTTAGGTGTCGTTACGGGATCCCTCGACTGCGCTCGGGATGACGGTGTGGCAGTCGGTCGCGAAATTTTTCGCCAGAATCCGTACGCCATCGACGATCGGTCCTTGTTCTATGCACCGTCCATCGGCACCGACCCCGGTTTTGCAGACATCATCATCGAGCAGGCGTCGTCAGCAAAAAGTTGAATTCCTGCTCGCGCTCGGTTTGTTTTACGGCAGATTGCTTTCCCACGAATGAAGGAAACCACGTGCAAAAAGCTCCAGGAGATCGGCGCCTTTGCGTTGGCCGGCGGGTGCACGCGAAAGCGAATGAAGCAACTCGTGGAGATGATTCGCGCAGCGCGGGATTATCGCTGGGTCGCAGTTTACAAGATTGTTAAGGACGAATTCGTGATAATGGCCGAGACCGGCACCGAGCCACCGGCATATGCACGTTTCCCAATCACCCAGGGGCTATGCGGTGCAGCGCTGGAATCCGGCAAACCGATCATCGTGGGCGATGTGAGTAAAGATGGCCGCTATCTACCTGCATTCCATACAACTCATTCCGAGATTATTGTGCCAATGCGTAACGACCACCGGCACGTTCTCGGTATGCTCGATGCCGATAGCGAAAAATTGAATGCCTTCGATGAAGAAGATCTGCAGTTTCTCGAACGGGCGGGCGGCTTGATCGCTCATTGTTTGCACTAACGAATGCGCCGGCGCGCCTGCTGGTCGCGCCCTACCAATGCGGGATTTGACTGAGGAGATTTTTCACAGCCTTGGTGCGCCGTTTTCCTTCGGCCAAATTGTAGTTCAAAGGCGTAACGGCGCTGGTTTTGTGCTGTGGCATCGCGATGACGCATCATTCGATAAGTTGCAGATGTATCGAGAGGCGGAAGACGCGATCGAAATCGCAAAGTACGATGACGCGGGGAATTATCGTCCGCTCAAAACGGCGCCGAACTTACGGCATGGCTGGCGGCTGGAGCTCGCGACAGGGGAAGAATTGAGAAGCGCGCTCGATTATTTTTACCCGGGGCGTCTCGCGGCTTTCGCGGCGTGGAAAAGCGGCGACCTCAAAACGACGGCCTTCCGCGAGACACTCGAGCGTCAGTCAGGAATGTATCGCGTTGCCGCAAAAATTTCGGATCCACAGATAAACGATCTTGTGGCGGACTTTTGTCGGTCCGACAGCGGATGCCTTAGAACCATTTTATGGAAACGCGATCGGAACGGCGCAATCGCGTCGACGAAACTGCCGAAAGAAAAATTTGATCCCGTATGTGATCAAGTGGTGGACGCTTGTAGCGATCGCCCCGCGAGCAACGCCTGCGCTTCGCACAGCGAAGCGGCTGTAGTTCCGTTGCTTTGCCAGGAAGCATGCAATCTTTTGGTGGCCGAATGTCGCAAAGTCGTGAAAAGCGAAAGTCCCTCTCTGTAGCGAGCGCTGAGCTGTTTACGAGCGACAGTTGACGGCGGCCACAGACCGCCGCTACAGCAAACACGGATGATCATTCGCGCGCGCATTGTTCTGACGATGGACAGAGCGCCCATCGAGAACGGTGCGGTCGCTGTGTCGGGTAATCGGATCGTCGATGTTGGCAAATTGGATGACATTAAGACGCGCAACGCCGGTCATGTTGTCGATCTTGGGGAACAAGCGTTATTGCCGGGGCTGATCAATGCGCATTGCCACCTCGATTACACCTGTTTGCGCGGAAAGATCCCGCCACAGAAGTCCTTCACCGATTGGATCCGCGCGATTAACGCCCTGAAGTCCGAACTCTCTCAAAAGGATTATATCGCCTCGATTAACGAAGGCTTCGAGGAGGCGAAAAGGTTTGGCACAACGACGATTGCAAATCTGACCGCGTTTCCTGAATTAGTTGGACAGATCCAACCGTCGATTCGCACCTGGTGGTTTGCGGAACTGATCGACGTCCGCGCGCCGGAGCGCGCAAATGAAATTGTTGACTCTGCAATCGAATCACTTGGTAGGGCGCGATTTGACCCTGTCCTGAGCGCGCCTTGGGGCCTCGCGCCACACGCCTTGTTCACAGCGTCGAAAGATCTTTTTCGGCGGTGCGAAGAACTCGCGCAACGGGAACACAATTTACTCACGACGCATTTGGCCGAGTCGCGAGAAGAAATGGAGATGTTCCGCGATGGTTCGGGAGCGCTCTATGAGTTCATGCAGAGCATCGGCCGATCGATGAATGATTGTGGGAATAAAACAGCGCTGGAACTTTTTCTCGGGACAGGCTGTGGTTCCGCCCGATCGCATTGGATCGTGACGCATTTGAACGAATTGACGGAGAGCGATTTCGATTTGCTCACGCAATTGAACTCAAAATTTCACGTCGTCCATTGTCCACGAAGTCACAAATATTTCGGTCACCACCCATTCGCATTTGATCGCCTGTGCTCGCTGGGACTCAATGTTTGCCTCGGTACCGATAGTCTTGCGAGTAACGAGAGCTTGAGCTTGTTCGATGAGATGCGTGCTTTTCAAAAGAACTTTCCGCGGGTTTCACCAGATGAAATTTTGCAAATGGTGACCGTAAATCCCGCGCGCGCATTGCGACAGGAAAATGCGTTGGGGAAAATCCGCGGCGGCGCCTTTGCCGATCTCATAGCCGTACCGTCCAAAAGCGGCGATTTGTTCGAAGAAATTGTCGCGTTTACCGGAGACCCATGGATGATGGTGGCCGGTCGAGCCCAGTAAGAGCGATGGCGTTGGGAACCACGAGCAACTCACACCAAGGCACAAACTCCACTCCGACGCCGGCTTCCGCGCTGTCGAATTTGAGTCCATTCACGCGCGGTTTCCTGTTTCTTCTGTTCCTCGAGGTTGCCGGCCAGTGTCTGTGCCCGTAAACTCGGCGTATGGCGGCACAGGGAATGCAGCAGAGGCAAAGTCTCGCGTTGCAGCAAGTTCTGTCGCCGCAGTTACAACAGAGCCTGCTCATTCTTCAGACGCCGCTATTGGAGCTGCGCAACCTGGTTCAACAGGAAATGGAAACAAATCCTGTGCTGGAAGAGCTGCCCGAGGATTCAGGCGATAGCGAGCGCAGCGAAACTGAAGCATCAGCTGACGAAAATTTCAGGGAAGAATTCGAAAAACTGGCGAGCCTCGACGAGGAATGGCGTGATTACATGGCGCAGTCAGCTAGCTCGAACTCCGATGGCCGGCGCGGTTCGAAGGAAGCAGACGAAAAACGCCAGTTCTTGTTCGATTCCATTCCAGTCCAGGAAACGCTTCAGCAAAATCTCATCGCACAACTGAACCAGACCGTCCTCAGCGCTGATGACCGGAAAACTGCCGAGCTCATCGTAGGAAACATCGACGACGACGGATTTCTCCAAAGTACACCGGAGGAAATGGCGCTGAACTCCGGAATTCCACAGGACGATTTCGAAAGGATGCTTGGATTAATCCAAACTTTCTATCCTGCGGGAGTTAGCGCGCGTGATTTACGCGAGTGCCTGCTAATCCAATTGCGGCGGCAAGGAAAGGAACACAGCCTCGAGCACAGGATCGTGTCCGAGCACATGGACGACCTGGCAAGGCATCGCTTTGTGGAGATTGCACGTCGAATGGCAATCAGCGCTGAAGACGTGCAAAAAGCCGCCAACAACATCGCGCGGTTGAATCCCCGCCCCGGACAGGTTTTTGCTGTCGCACCGCAAAATTATGTCCTGCCGGACGTGATCGTGGAAAAGGTGGACGGCGAATATCAGATTTCCTTCAACAACGATCAGATTCCCCATTTGCGAATCAGTAACCTGTACAAGGACATCATTGGGTCTGGCGACGCGCAGAGCAGCGACGTCAAAGACTATATCCGGGACAAAATCCGCAGCGGCAAATTTTTGATCCGTTCTATCCATCAACGACAGCAAACGATCATGAACATTGCGCAGCAGATCGTTTCACGGCAGCTCGACTTCCTTGAGCACGGCCCATCGCATTTGAAGCCAATGACCATGGCGGAAATCGCCGAAACCGTGGGGGTCCATGAGACGACGGTTAGCCGCGCCGTGTCTGGCAAATACATGGCAACACCTCAGGGCGTTTTCGAGATGAAATATTTTTTCACAGGGGGCTATCAAACTGCGACCGGCGAATCGCTCAGCAATACCAGCGTGAAACAAGCCGTTCTCGACCTTGTGAAGCATGAAAGCGGCAGTGCGCCATTGAGCGATCAGGAGATCGTGGAGATTTTGAGCGAACGCGGCATTCCGATCGCGCGACGCACCGTCGCAAAGTACCGCAGCGAGCTAAACATTCTGCCCAGCCATATGCGGCGGAAATATTAAAGCGCTTTGAGCGGCCGTTAAGCATTAATGGCAACTGAAACTCCGATCGATTCCGCGCCGGAGTCCGCGGTGGCGTCAGTAGTCACGCCGGCGGAGCGCGCTGATGAAATATTCCTTGAAGGTCCGAACTCGAGAATCGCAGAGTTTTGCACATTGCTGCGAGTCATGCGCGATTTCCTTCGGGGATATCGCGCGCTTCATTTTGTTGGCCCGTGCGTAACTGTGTTTGGCTCGGCTCGAATCAAACCTGACGATCCGCATTACGAGCTGGCCCTGAAGATGGGCGCGGCGATTGCCCGGCTTGGCTTCACGGTCATGACCGGCGGGGGACCGGGCATTATGGAGGCGGCTAATCGCGGCGCAAAAGAAGTCGGCGGCCGCTCTGTTGGCTGCAACATCGAGCTGCCATTCGAGCAATCATCCAACATCTATCTCGATCGTTGTGTCAGGTTGCATTATTTTTTCGTTCGCAAAGCGCTGCTGATAAAATATTCCTACGCCTTCGTTGTCATGCCCGGTGGCGTCGGCACCCTGGACGAACTTTTTGAGGCGCTCGCTCTAATTCAGAACGGGAAGATCAAAAATTTTCCGATTGTGATCATGGGAACCGATTACTGGAGGCACCTGATCGATTTTATCCAGGAAATGGCGCAGCGCGGAAAGATCAGCTCCGAGGATTTGGACCTGATTTACGCGACGGATTCGGTTGAGGAAGCCATCGCGCACATTCGCAGCAAAGCGATTGAGCGATTTGGGCTTAAACGCGTAGCACACATGCGCCGCCACTTCCCCTGGCTTGGCGAGCGTGGTTTTCCCGCCAAAGGCCCGGAAATTTGTTAATTAGCGTTTGGTTAGTGATCTCGAAGCGAGCTGCATCGCCTAGCAAATTAGCGCGTTCGTCAGCTAAAATTGACCTGGCTCGTTTACGCTAGCACTTCGCGGCGATCGAGCAGGATTTCGCGCAGAGCCTTGCGCTTTTCCTCAAGCAGCCCCTTTCTGGCAGCGCACACGGCTTCGAGCAGATCACCAGCCTGGTGCAGACGCGGAACGTTTACGTAGTCAGCGCCTGCGTCGAGAAGCTCCTTCGCTTGTGCCAGCACATCGACGGTAGCAATGATTCTCGCAGTCGGGTTCAGTTCGCGCAGAAGGCGAACTAGTCGCGCATTAGTTGTACCTTTGAGCAGCGAATCTGGAACAGTGGAGATGAGCACTTCGGCTTTATCCACACCGGCATGGACAAGCGTCTCCCGGTGCGAAACGTCACCATAAATTACTGGGACATGTCGCTTGAGAAGGCCGTCGCGTGCCACGGGGCTGAAGTCGACCACCGCTACCTCCGCAACCATTTCAGGGTAACGGCGCTGGAGCTCTTCCAGCAGCGAACTGGCGGTCCGGAAAAAACCGATGAAGACAATGCGGCCGCCATGCTCGCGGGCAGCTGCACCGGCTGCATCGGCATCAGCTGGCAC
>Ga0207678_10005315_pt1 | contig 11529 bp, 7 predicted proteins | sample KBSC63metaG_FD_184319 | JGI IMG/M metagenome (GOLD analysis project Ga0207678, IMG submission 184319) | Corn rhizosphere microbial communities from Kellogg Biological Station, Michigan, USA - KBS C6-3 metaG (SPAdes) (version 2) | ecosystem: Host-associated > Plants > Roots > Rhizosphere > Soil ...
TTGACCAACAGTGTCGCGTTTTTGGTCGACTGCCCAATGCGCCCGGCGGGATCGCAGCCGGCAACATTGAAGTAGCGCAGCGCGACGTAACGCGGGCCGTCCGCGGCGGCGAGGTCGCGCAGCATCCACTCGCTCATCAGCTTGGATGAGCCGTAGGGATTGATCGGCGCCGTCGGGGTCGTTTCGCTGGCCGTGCCGCCTTCGGGAATCCCGTACACCGCGGCGGTCGAGGAGAACACGATCTGCCTGACGCCGGCGTCGCGGCAGCATTCCAGCAGGTTGCGCGTGGCGCAGGTGTTGTCGCCGTAGTAGCGCAGCGGATCGGCCACCGATTCCGGCACGATGGTGCGCGCGGCAAAATGCATCACGGTATCGATGCCGTGTTCGCGCAGGGTCTTCGTCACCAGCACCCGGTCGCCGACATTGCCGACGATCAACGCCGCGCCGCTCACCGCCTCGCGAAAACCGGTGGAGAGGTCATCCAGCACCACCACGCGCTCACCCGCCTCGACGAGCTGCAGGACCACGTGGCTGCCGATGTAACCGGCGCCGCCAGTGACCAGAATGGTTTGCCTTGCCGCATCCTTATCCATGTACTTTGTCCACGTCTGATTCCCTGGCTCGACCGATCCGGAAGTTTATACGCGACAACCTGTGCCCCACCCGAACCCGTGGGCAACCCGGCCACACCGGACTTGCGCGATTGACCTTGACCTTGCGTCCATGCTGTAATTGAGAATCATTCTTGTCTTGTCGGATGCATGCCCAAGGGCGATGCCTCGGTGCAAACCATCGATCCACAACTGTTCCGGCGGGTCATGGGGCGTTTCGCCACCGGCGTCACCGTGGTGAGTTTCCTGTGCGACGGCCGGCCGGCCGGCATGACCGTCAACGCATTTCTGTCGGTTTCGCTGGAGCCACCACTGGTGCTGATCTCGGTGCGCAAGGCATCCCGTTTCGTCGAACACGTCCGCATTGGCGGCCGCTGCGGCATCAACATCCTGTCCGAACAGCAACGCCATCTCGGGCCACGCTTCGCCAATCGTCCCGAGCAGGACGTCGATGCGCGGTTCTCGGATCGCGCCGGCACGCCGCTGCTCGACGGCAGCCTCGCCCAGATCGTGGCGCGGATGGTGGACATTCACCCCGCCGGCGATCATCTGTTGTTCATCGCCGAAATCGAATATCTCGCGCATGGCCCCGAGGCACAGCCGCTGATTTTCTTCAGCGGCCACTACAAGCAGATCCACGCGCACGATCCGCTGGCGCGCGAGAGCGGGGCCAGCGACTGAAACATCTGCGGAAACTATTGGCCGGTTTTTCCCTTGGCGCCGCCCACTTCCTGGTACAACTTTTCCGCTGCCGGCTTTTCCGGATAACTCGCGCCGGTCTTCTGCAACGCTTCCAGCGTCGCGTGCGCAGCCGCGCGGTCGCCGCTGCGTGCCTGCGCCACGGCCAGGTGGTACTGGATCGTCGACGTTTTGGGCGCCGCCTTAGCCGCTTTCTCCAGAATCGGCAACGCGGCCTTGGGCTGGTCGTGCGCGAGCAAGGCCCAGCCGTAGGTGTCCATGATGTCTGGTGAGGTCGGCGCCAGTTTGTGCGCACGCTCCGCCAACGCCAAGTCCTTGGGATTCTTCTGCTCGGTGTAAATCCAGGCAAGATTGTTGAGCGCGTCGATGTTGGCCGGATAAGCCTTCAGCACTTCTTCGTACTGTTCGGCCGCTTGCGCGTTCTGCGTATGGTCGAGGTAATACTGGGCCAGCATCAGGCGCATCGCGGCGTCATCGGAATGCTTGGCCAGCCATGCCTGCAACACGCCTTCCGGGTTCTTCGCGCCGCTCGCATTCTGCGCCATGAAACTCTTCATCACCAACGACCGGTCGTACTGGATCTTCAATCCCTGCTGATAGGCGTCCGCCGCCTTCGCATACGCCTTGCCGGCCATGTACAGGTCGCCCTCCAGCGAGAAGCCGGCGACTTTGGTGGCGGGTTGCTTTTGCAGTGTCTGCGCCAGCGCGAGCGCTCCTTTCAGATCGTGGTCCTGCAATTTGAGGAACGCCAACAGCCCCACGGCCGTCAACTGGTTGGGATCGGCCTTGACCACAGTCTCGAGATTTGCCCGGGCACCCTTGTTGTCCTTGTTCAGCGCCTGCGCGCGCGCGAGGTTGGTGCGGTACAGGGCCACCTGCGGCGCCGCGTTGACCGCCTGCTGCAACGGTTGCAACGCTTCGCGGTAATGCCCGGCGTTTAGTTCGGATGCACCGACGGCATTGAGCGCCACCGGATTGCCGGGGTCGACTTCCGCCAGTTTTTTGGCCGCGTTGATGGCTTCGTTGAACTGGCCGCTTTCGCTGTACACCAGGATCAGTCCGACATAGGGCGTGGCGAACTTCGGGGCCGCGGCAATGGCCTGCTTGAACCACTTGATGGCACCGGCCTTGTCGCGCTGCGCCGCGGCGAGGTGGCCGAGTTGGGTCATGGCGATCGCGTTGTGCGGATCGATTTTCAGCACCGTCTGGTAACGGCCTTCGGCATCCTTGTAATGTTCTTCCAGTGAATCCAGGCTGCCAAGGCTCAGCAACGCGGCGATATTTTTCGGATCCAGTTTGTTGGCCTGGTCGTACTGGGTGCGCGCCTCGCCGTGCTTGCCATCGGCGATCAGCGCGGTGCCGTAGACCAGGAGTGCGTCGCTGTCATCCGGATGCTTCGCCGCATACGCGGCGGCGGCCTTGACGGCCTGGTCGGGGTGCTTATCACGTACGTAGTTCATCACCAGCATGCGGTTGCGTTGCGCCTCGGGCTGAGCGGTGCTGCTGCCGGCCGCAGGCGCCTTCGCCTGCGGCATACCCGCGCCCGCGGCCACTTCCTTCTGGAGGAGCGCCAGCAGTTCCGCATCGGTGGGTGTACCGGAGATGGCCGGCCGCAACGTGCTGAGCGCCTGCGACGAGCGCCCCTCGCGGTACAGCGTGAGCGCCAGCATCCTGCGCGCGTTGGGGTTCTGCGGCTCGACGCCCATCATGTTGCTCAGGTACATCTCGGCTTGGCCGTAGTTCCCCTGCGCATAATTGACCGCGCCCATCAGCATTTGCGCCTGGGCGTTGTCGGGCGCCGCCTTGAGCACCTGCTGCAGTTGCGAAACCGCGTCGTCCAGATGTCCCTGCTTGTACAGCACCACCGCGTGCAGATAATGCGGATAAGGTTGTCCCGGTGCCATCTTTTCCAGCGTCTCGATGTTGGCCAGCGCCGCGTCAAGCTGGTTCTGTTCCGCCTGCGCGTTGGCGAGGCGCGCCAGCGTATAGAAGTGTTCTTGCGGCAACCAATCCGCATTCTTGAAACCCAGCACCTTCTGATAGTCCGTCGCGGCAGCGGCAAAATCCTGACTGTCGAAAGCCAGATCGCCCCTAGCCACCCAGGCCTGCGGATTTTCCGGCGCGGCGGCCAGCGCCTGCTGCACGTAGTTGGCGGCGGCAGCCGTGTCCTTGGTGTGGACCGCCACCTTGGCCAGCCCGACCAGTGCCAGCGGGTCCTTCGGCTGCAGTTTCAACGCGGCCTGATAGGAATGCTGCGCTTGATCGAACTGTTTCAGCCCACGCTGCGCATCGCCCCGCAGCACGTCCACGCGGGCCTTGGTCGCGGTTTCGAAGCCATTGTCGGAAGGCAGCATCTTGAGCAACTTGTCGTACTGCTGCGTCACCAGCAGGGTGCGCCCCATCGGTACCGCCCAGCGCGCCTGCGGTACGCCATTGGCCTGCGCGTTCTGCAACTCGTTCAAGGCATCCTTGGGATTGCCGAGCATCAGCGAAGCTTGTCCGAGCAGCAGCCACGCGTCGCCGTTCTTGTCCTCGCGCTGCAGCACCTTCTTGGCCTCGATGTAGGCCGCGCGGTACTGTCCGCTGGCTTGATATTTGTTGCCCGCGGCCAAGCTGCCGTGCCGCCCGGTCAAGCCGCAGCCGCCCAGCAGCAGGCCCACGCAAAACAGCGCAAAGCGCCGGCGCGCGGCCCAGGATTTCAGCTTGATCATGCGCATGTCCTCATTTTCATACCCGCGTCAGTCCGCATCGGCGGGTTTTTTCAGGCCGTACTTTTCCAACAGGTCGTACAGCGTCGGCCGGCTGATGCCCAGCAGGTCGGCAACCCGCGAGAGGTTCCCACCGACGTTGGCCATCGCTCTCTGGATCGCGCGCTTCTCGGCTTCACTGCGCACCTGGCGCAGGTCCAGCACGTCGGCGCCGCCGATCGCACCCAGGCTCAAATCGCCAGGCCCGATTTGCTTGCCGTCCGCCATGATCACCGCGCTGTTGATGGTGTTTTCCAGCTCGCGCACGTTGCCGCGCCAAGGATACGCCTCGATCGCCTTGATCGCCTTGGCGGAAAAACCGCGCACTCCGCGCCGATGACGGCTCGCGGCCTGTTCCAGGAAATGCTGCGCCAGCAGCACCGCGTCGCCCGCGCGATCGCGCAGCGGCGGCAAGCGGATGCTCACCTCGCTGACACGATAGAACAGGTCTTCGCGGAAGCGTCCCTGGTGGATCATCTCCGACAGGTCCTGGTGCGTCGCGCACACGATGCGCACATCCACCGGAATCGGCTCGCGGCCGCCGATGCGTTCGATCACCCGCTCCTGCAGGAACCGCAGCAGCTTGGACTGCAACGCTGGCGGCATGTCGCCGATTTCGTCGAGCAGCAATGTGCCGCCGACGGCCATTTCGATCTTGCCCTTGGTCTGCTTGTGCGCACCGGTATAGGCGCCCTTCTCGTAGCCGAACAGCTCGGCTTCCAGCAGCGGCTCGGGGATCGCCGCGCAATTGATCGCCACGAACGGGCCGTCGCTGCGCGCGCTCAGCCGGTGCAGGGCGCGCGCGAACAATTCCTTGCCGGTGCCGGTTTCGCCGAGCAGCATCACGCTGGCGTTGGTGGGGCCCACCTTCTCGATCAGCCGGCACGCGTCGCGCATGGGTTCGCTGGTACCGATGATGCCATCCAGCGCCATCGTCATCTGGCCGCGCAACATGCGGTTCTCGGCCTCGAGCTCGTGTACGCGGAACGCGCGGCTCACGATCAGGCGCAGCACTTCCAGATCCAGCGGCTTGGAGCAGAAATCGAACGCACCGCAGCCGATGGCCTTGACGGCGTTGTCGCGGTCGCCGTTGCCGGTCACCACGATGATCTTGGTGTGCGGCGCCTGCGCCTGAATCTCCGCGATCGCGGCGAAGCCCTCGGTCGTGCCGCCCGGGTCCGGCGGCAAGCCCAGATCCTGCAGCACCACTGCTGGCTTGCGGCGCTCCAGCATTTGAAGCGCGGAAGCGCGGTCGCCCGCCATCACGACGTCGTGGTCCTCGAAGCTCCAGCGCAACTGGCTGCGCAGGCCGATATCGTCCTCGACGATCATGAGGCAGCGTTGCGGGTCGCTCATGGTGCCGCCGCCAACTTGCCATCGGCCGCCGCGGATTCGACTGCGGTTTCCGCCAACGGCAACCGGATCGTGAACACGGTGCCGCGGCCAGGCGCGCTGTCCACACTCACGCTGCCGCCCAACGAGCGCACGTACTCACGCGCCTGGTATGCGCCGATGCCCATGCCCCGGCTGGCCTTGGTGGTGTAAAACGGCTTGAACAGCCTGTCGCGGATGAATGCTTCATCCATGCCCCCCCCGTCGTCCTCGATTTCGATCACGGCCTCGCCAGCCGCGCGTTTCACCACGAGCGTAACATGGCCATGCGTCTGCGCCGCGTCCTGCGCGTTGCGCAGCACGTGTCCGAGCACGGTGGCAAGCTGGTCGGTGTCGCCGCGTACCCACAGGTTTTCCGCGACGCCCCGGTAGTCCGGTTTGGGCGGCTGCGCGCGGCATTCTCCCAGCGCCTTGTCGATCGCCGCCGCGAGTTGCGTGCGCCCCTGCGCGGCAGGCACCGTGCCGGTGCGCAACTGTTCGAGCAGGCGCGAAATGCGGCGCACCGAATTGGCGACCGTCGCCAGCATGTCCTCGATGAACTCCGGGTTGCCCTTGTGGCGCTCGGCGTTCTGCAGCAACAACGATTGCTGGGCCGCGACGTTCTTGAGGTCGTGCATCAGGAAAGCGGTCAACCGGTTGAACCCCTCGAACTGGCGCGCTTCGGCCAGCCGCCGCGCGATCGACGCCTGCGCCAGCACCCCGGCCACGTGGCTGCCCGCGGCCCGCAGCAGATCGATGTCCTCCCAGTCGAACACGCGACGCGCGCGCGCCTGGGCCAGCAGTACCACGCCGATCAACCGATCTCCCAGCAGCAGCGGCACCAGCAGCCATGCGCGCGGCAGCGCGGCCAGCTCGCCCGGCGCCCGCAGACGCTCGTCGTCCAGTGGCGGCGGTTCGGTCAGGTCGTAGATCCAGTGGCGCTCGCGCATGAATTCGAAGGCGGGCGCGCGCAGCGAAAGCGTAAAGCCCGGTGGTGTCGACAGGTTCCAGTGCGCTTCGGGCAACAACTCGTCGGCATCACCGCACATGAACAGCACGCCCGCGGGGCTGTCCATGGTTTGTGCCAGCGCCTGTACCACGCGCAACGGCAGATCGGTGTCGCCGCCCGAAAGGGTGGCGGTCAGCCGCAGCCACTCCTCGCGATAGTCGTGGCGGAAACTGAAGAAGTTCTTGTGCAGGAGCACCCGCAGGCGGGCGCGGGCTTGTCCGGACGACGCCAGCGACAACACGATCAGCAGCGCGAAGCAGACCAGCGTGATTTCCGCGACCTGGCCCCAGTCGCCGCCGTAGCGGCGCACGTAGTAGCCGCCCACCGCGGTGGCGATGATGTAAAACGCCCCCACCAGCAGGCTCGAGGAATAAAACACCGCGCGCCGCGATACCCGCACATCCAGCGACCATTCGGGATTGCGCGCCGCCGCCACCACCAACAGCGGCACCACCAATGCGTCGACGAAACCGCGCGCCGCCCAGACGCCCGGATTGACCTGCCGGTACAGCACCGCGTAGGAATACAGGATCACGTCGTAAGCAAACATCACGCCCAGCGCGATCACCAGGAACTTGAGCGCCCAGCGTTGTTCGGGATCGACGTTGCGGTAGATCTGCTCCAGAAACATAACGCCGATCAGGGCCAGCAGCAGCGTGCCGAACAACGGCACGGCGATGTTGAATTGCAATACGGAGGTTTGCGCCAGCCGCGTCACCGGCAGCAGGCAGTACAGCGCCAGCAGAATCCACAGCGCGTGGGCGGCGATGCGCAAATCGCGCAGCAACCCCGATCCCGGGAGGGCCCCGACCAGCGCACCCGTGAAACCCAGCCACGCGCCATAGCGCAGCGCCTCGGCCAACAGCACCCAGTTGGTGGCGACGTCGCGTCGCCATTCGGCATACGCCAGCAGCACGCCCCACAGCGCCGAAACCAGCGTGGCCAGAATCAATAGCGCGCCGGTCCGCTGGCCGCGCCAGCCGGCCATCAGCAACGTCGCACCGGCGAGGAACACGCAGGCGGCGGTCAGATAGCTGGCGATGACGATCGTGGGCATGGCTGGATGTTTTGCTGCGCGCGTGCCGGTCGTGGCTGCGCAACCGGCCGCGCGACGCTCCGGGTCAGGTGCTTCCCACCGCTTGCCGGACGCTGACTTCGGTCACCGCCGTTGCATCCGGCTCGCCCAACAGGCGCCGACGAATGTCGGCGGCCACGCGTGCCGCGGCGTGTCCGTCCCACAGCGCGGGTTTGCGGCCATGATGCCCGCAGCCGGCGAGGATCTCATTCACCGTCAACGCCAGGTCGGCGACAGTCACGAGCCGGTTGGTCCCTTCGGCTATGGTGATCGGCCGCTCGGTGGTGGTGCGCAGCGTCAGGCACGGAATGCCCAAATAGGTGGTCTCTTCCTGCACGCCGCCCGAATCGGTAATGACGAGGCGCGCGCTGCACACGAGGTTCATGAAATCCACGTAGCCGAGCGGATCGACGACCTGCATCCCCGGCGCATCCGCGAGCCGCGTCCACAGGCCGAACGCTTCCAGATTCTTGCGGGTGCGCGGATGTACCGGGAACACCAGCGGCAGCTTGGCTGCGATGCCGGTCAGTTGCGCGACCAGTGCGGTGAGCGGCGCTCGCGTGTCGACGTTGGAAGGCCGGTGCAGGGTCACCACGCCGTATTCGCGTCCCTCGAGGCCCAGCCTCCGGCGCTCGTCGCTGGCTTGGATGCGCTCGCGCATCAGTTCGTAGGAATCGATCATGATGTTGCCGACGCGCGTGATCTTTTCGGGCGCCACGCCTTCGGCCACGAGGTTCTCGTCGCCGTCCGGCGACGGCGTCCACAAGATGTCTGCTAGCGTGTCGGTCACCAGCCGGTTGATTTCCTCGGGCATGCGGCGGTCGCGGCTGCGCAGGCCGGCCTCGAGGTGTGCCACGGGAATCCACAGTTTCGAGCCGACCAGCGCGCAGGCGATGGTCGAATTGACATCGCCCACCACCACGACCAGGTCCGGCCGGTCCGCGCTGCAAGCTTCCTCGTAGGCCAGCATTACTCCGGCCGTCTGCGCCGCGTGGCTGCCGCTGCCCACGCCCAGGTGCAGATCGGGCGAGGGCAATCTCAGGTCGCGGAAGAACGCATCGGACATGTTGGCGTCGTAGTGCTGGCCGGTGTGCACCATCCGCAGCTTGCACCATGGTTGCCCGTGCAGCGCATGGAACAGCGGTGCGACTTTCATGAAGTTGGGCCGCGCGGCCGCGATCAAATCAATCCTGAGCCGCTGCATCGCCAAACCCGCCCCTACATTCCGTGATGTAGTTGGCATTATGCACGAAATGTACCAGCGGGAGCGCGCGAATGCGGCGGTCACGCGGCTGCCGAGCGCCCCCATGCGGCGCCGAACCGCCACCAAAAAATGGCCCGCCATGCGGCGGGCCATTCGATCACACTGTTGGAACTTGCCTCGAACCGGAGTGGGGGCTGCCCGGTTCAAGCCGTGGGCTTTACGCCTCCAACTTGAACGAGCGGCGGCGCAGTGCGGCGAAGCCACCGAGCAGCAGCACCCCGAGCCCGAACATGCCAAGCGTCGCGGGCTCCGGCACGGAATGGACCGATTCCACCAGCACCACGAAGTCGTTGTAGTCCAGATCCGAGTGGGCGAAGGTGGTGTCTTCCCAGGCCAGCAGGAACTCGTTGTTGAGGAACAGGCCGGTGGTATTTCCAACCTTGAGTGTGTTCGTGCTGTTACCCTCGTAGGCCACCATGTGCGGGGCGCCGTTCGGGTAGTACAACGGGTTGCCCGTCGGCTCGTTCATCCCCGCGGCGGAGAAAAACGTCCCACCCGGGCCATTCAGGTAATACCCGAACAGGTTCGTGGCACCGAAAGTTGCGTTGGTTGTCGACTGCACTACGCCGCTGGCGTTGAATTGGGTGACAGAGTAATTGCCGCCGCCCAAGTTCATAAGCACCGTGCTCCAGCCGGCGCTTGCGGTGCCGGAGAACAACTGCAACTGATTGGCCGAATTCGTGGGGTCGAAAATGCCGAACGTGTTGGAGTTGGCATTGCCCGCGATTTCGAGCACGATCTTGTTGGCACTGATCCCTGTGCCGCCGATCGACCAAAACGCGCTGGGGTTGTGCTGGCCGTTGTACACATCGATGCCCGGTCCGCTGGCGATGAGACTGCCGCCCGGGCCGAAGTAGTCGTTCAGACCCGTGCCAAGGCCATCGTTGCCGTACGGCGCAATGCAAACCGGCGCACCTTGGGTTTGGGTGCCGGTGTTCGGTGCGGTCGGGCAGGTGGTGGCAAACGCCTGGGCCGCGAACAGGCCCGCAGCGGCCAAGCCGACGAACCCGAGTGATTTGATTGTGTTCATGTCGCTGCTCCCGTTGGGTGGCAATGCCGAGGTTACGCAAACTGGTCAGGCACCCAAACAAAGCAATACCCGTGCCAATCATACAACTATTTGATTGTAATTGATATTTTTAAAAACAAATAGCCCAAAGACCCTGAAAACGTAAAGTCTGCCGACAATGATGCGAGCCCGAGCGTGTTTCGTTCGCAAGGGCCTCAACCACGGCTTGGGAAACGGCTAGGGGCATTCCCATCAGGCGCCTCAAACTCGTGGTTCCGGCGAAGGCCAGATCGCGTTTGCAGAGGCCGTCCAGTCTCGTGTTCAAAAGAACGCTCTGCGTTGCCTGAGGGCGTGCGAGGAGGAAAAATCCGGGCGGATCGTCAGCGCGAGTGGCGCCGACGCAGGACCACGAACAGGCCAAGCAGCAAAAGGCCCAGCCCGAACATGTCCAGTGCCGCCGGTTCCGGCACGGTGTTCAGGACGAAGTCCACGCCCAGCAGGCGACCCTTTCCCGCTTGCCTGCCGGGATGACCCGCGCATCGCTGCGGCGTGCGCCGGGCAGGCGCGCGTGCGGAACAAATCCGCACGCCCTGCATCCCGAACACGCTTTTGCGCGTGCTGACGTGATGCGTTCCATGTGTCGCGCGTCACCGAATGCATCGAAATCGCGCGCTGATTGGCCAAGCTGCGGCGGCGGTCACAATTCGTCACAAATTCCAACGTGTAAGGTCCACCCCTGCTTAAAAAAAGGGGGTTGGGTGGCGCAGCGTTTCCGATGCCACCGTTCGAAAGGCCGAAGTGATCCTGCGCGGGTCATATGGAGCGGTCCATGCAGCCGGCCCATCCCCGGGATGGTTTTCCGGCGCCCTTCACCCCACGCAAGGTAATCACCATGAGCCGACAACCACGCACGTTCCACCAATGCATCCCGCTTCCGCGGATCTCCGGAAAGTTGAGGGCGGCTTGCGCAGCCTTCGCCCTGCTGCTGGGGGTGGCGCAGGCGCAGGCGGCCACGGTGGTCACCGACAGCGTGGTCAGCCAGTCCACGCAAACGCAGACCCGCGTTCCGGTCACCTTCGGCCAAGTGTTCAAGGCCGGCGACGTACCAGCCAACGCGACGGTTCTGGCGACCCTCAACGGCCAGTCGATTCCGCTGCAGGTGGATGCCAAGGCGACCAACCCGGACGGCAGCCTGCGTCATGCGGTGCTGACGGCGATGGTGCCGTCGCTGCCGGGCGGCGGAACCCTGCCGCTGGCGCTTTCCGCGGGATCGCCAAGCGCCTCGATGGCGAATGGCACGCCGGTCAGCCTGTCGCAGTTGCTCGCGACCGGCTATGACGCCAGTGTGTCGGTCAACCTCGGCGGCACGACGTATTCGGTGAATGCCCGTGGGCTGCTGCAGGCCGCGGACCTTTCGGGCGCGTGCGGCACGTGGAAGACACAATGCGACCAGTGGCTTTCCGGTCCGCTGGCCAGTGAGTGGGTGGTGAACGGCCCGGTGACGTCTTCGGCCGGCTCGGCCTACCCGAACCTCAGGATTTACTTCGCCGTGCGCGCCTATGCCGGCAGCACGCCGGGCACGGTCGCAAGCGTGCGCACCGACATCATCGTCGAGAACACCAATGCGTTCGCCGCGCAGGCGCAGCCGCAGTACACCGCAACCCTCACCTCCGGCAGCGCCAGCTACACCAGCCCCGCGCTCACCCAGTACACCGCCACCCGCTGGCACAAGCTGCTGTGGTGG
>Ga0207678_10005316_pt1 | contig 11525 bp, 12 predicted proteins | sample KBSC63metaG_FD_184319 | JGI IMG/M metagenome (GOLD analysis project Ga0207678, IMG submission 184319) | Corn rhizosphere microbial communities from Kellogg Biological Station, Michigan, USA - KBS C6-3 metaG (SPAdes) (version 2) | ecosystem: Host-associated > Plants > Roots > Rhizosphere > Soil ...
GCGAGCATCAACATGCGCGCGTCGGCGCTATGATCGGACAGACGGCGCGTCTTGCGCGCCGCCGCGGGCGTTGCGGTCATGGAGTTTCCAATGAATGAGGAGCTTCGTATTTATATCGTAATACGATATGTTTCAACCTGCGGAACGGCCGTCCATGCCTCGCTCCATCAGTGATCACGACTATGCGGTGCTCGCGGAATTCCGCTTCGCGATCCGCACCTTTCTCCATTTCAGCGAGTCGAAGGCTGCCGAGGCGGGGCTCACAGCGCAGCAGCACCAGGCCTTGCTCGCCTTGCGCGCCGCCGGGCGCGACCTCACCATCGGCGAGCTTGCCGAACGGCTGCTGCTGAAGCCGCACAGCGCGAGCGGCCTTGCCGACCGCCTGCATGCGCTGGGCCTGTGCGATCGCGTCGAATCCGAGGACGATCGCCGGCGCGTGATGCTCCGCCTCACGGACAAGGCGGGAACGCTGCTGCGTGAGCTCACAGAAGCGCACCGCGAGGAGCTGGTCCGGTTGCGGCCGCTACTTTCCGGATTGCTCGACTCGCTCAGCGGCTGATGTTGTCGGCGCGCGCGAAGCGGACTAGCGCGCCTCGCGATGACCGCGTTCAAGTCCGGCGATCCGCTGACGCTCAACCGCCTGTACGGGCGCTCGAGCGGCCACAAGTTGCGCAAAGGCCAGCAGGAGCTGGTCGAGCGGCTGCTTCCCGCCCTCGAAGTGCCGGACGACGGGGCGATCACCGCGGAACGCCTGTTCGGCGAGGATCGCCCGCTGCATTTCGAGATCGGTTTCGGTTCGGGCGAGCACCTCGCGGACCGCGCCGACATGCTCCCCGACCACGGCTTCATCGGCGCCGAACCGTTCCTCAACGGGGTCGCGACCGCGCTCGGCCATATTCGCGACAAGCATCTGGCCAATGTCCGGCTGTGGCGCGGCGATGCGCTCGAGGTGCTCCAGCGCGTGCCCGACAGCGCGCTGAGCTTCATCTATCTGCTCCACCCCGACCCCTGGCCCAAGGCGCGGCACGCCAAGAGGCGGATGGTGAATGATCGTCCCGTCGACCTGTTCGCGGCCAAGCTCAAGACGGGCGGCGAGTTCCGGCTCGCCACGGACGACCCGACCTATCTCACATGGTCGCTGATGATCATGCAGCAGCACACGATCCAGTTCGAGTGGCTCGCCGAGCGCCCGAAGGACTTCCTCGAGCCACCCGGCGGCTGGATCGAGACGCGCTACGGCGCCAAGTCGCGCCGCGAGGGCCGCCGGCCTTATTACCTTCGGTACCGGAAGCTCTAGGCAACCCAATTTTCAATTCTCAGGCCCGCCACCCGCCCGAATTCGCGCTCATTGGCGGTCACGAGCGCACAATCGAGTGCCAATGCATGGGCCGCGATGAACATGTCATTCGCACCGATCGGCGTGCCTGCGCGCTCCAATTCCGCTCGAACGCGTCCGTAAAACTCATCCGCAGGAGGCTCGAATTCGGCAATCGGAAGCTCGTCAAGGAATCGCCGTGCATCCAGAGCGCCGGTCCGGTCCGGATACTTGGCGATGCCGTACCGCAGTTCACTTGCCACAATGACGCTGGTGAAGCAGGCGCCGAGGTTTGCCAGATAGCGATCCGCGGCCCGTCCGGAAGGATTGCTTAGCAACTCCGATATGATGTTCGTATCCAGCAGAAAACGCATCAGAGCTCGAAAGGCTCGGCGGCAAGCGGCTCTGTTTCGGGCAACCGTTCGTCTGGCGGAAGCGCCCCCCGCTGCCGCCATTCCTCTAAAAGCGCCTTAAGCCGGGCCACGCGATCCCTCGCCGGTTCGATAACCAACTTGTCGCCCTCCTTGTGAATGACCGCTTCAGTCCCGGGCAGTTCGAACTCACGTGGAATACGCACGGCCTGGTTTCGACCGTTCCGAAACAATCTCACTCGACGCTCGTAGCCCATCTGTCGAATGGTGGCATATGCCAAGGCATATGTCAACGTTCAGGCGTCAGCTTCAGCAGCCGCGCGCCGTTACCATCCTCCAGCAGGTAGATGGCGCCGTCGGGCCCCTCGCCGACCCAGCGGATGCGCTTGCCCATGTCCCAGCGCTGCGCCTTCTCCGCCTTGTCGCCGCTCAGCGTCACCCGGATCAGCGCCTGGCCGGACAATGCGCCGATGAAGCCGTTACCCTTCCACTCCGGGAATAGCTTGCCGGAGTAGATCATCAGACTCGATGGTGAGATCGACGGGTTCCAGCTGAGCTTGGGAGGCTCGAGGTCGGGCCGGCTCGACGGCGGCGGGATGGGCACGCCGTTGTAATTCTTGCCTTCGGAGACCAGCGGCCAGCCGTAATTGCGACCGGGCAGGATGAGGTTGAGCTCGTCACCGCCGCGCGGGCCCATCTCGGTCTCCCACAGCCGGCCGGCGGAATCGAAGGCGAGGCCATAGGGATTGCGATGGCCGCTGCTCCACGTCTCGGCGGGCGTGAGGTTGGGCCCCGGCCAGCGGAACTCGCGACCGTGCGCATGCTTCGCCGCCTCGGTGTCGCGCGGCGGATCGGTGATGGTGACCGTCGCGGCGCCGGTGCGCCCCGCCATCGGATTGCCGGGCGCAGGTTTGCCGTCGAGGGTCAGGTGCAGGATCTTGCCAAGCGGCTGGCTGGCGTCCTGCGCTGGCGTGAAGCGTTGCCGTTCCCCCGTGCTCAGGAACAGCGACTTGCCGTCGGGCGCGAAGGCGATGATCGCGCCGAACTGCCCACCCTGGCCCCCTGCCGGATCGTGCCACAGGCGCTGCAGGCCCTGCAGGTGCGGATTCGGTCCCCGGATGAGCGTCGCGCGGGCGAGCGCGAGACCGCTGCCGCCGTTCGCCGAGGGTTCTGCATAGGTCAGGTACAGCCGGTTGTCGGACGCGAACGCCGGCGAGACCTTGACGTCGAGCAGCCCGCCCTGGCTCGACAGGACCACTTGCGGCGCGCCGGCGACGGTCTGCTTGCGGCCCGATGCCAGGTCGACCAGCCAGATGCGGCCCGGCTTCTCCGTGACCACCGCGAGGTTCGAGCCCGGCACGAACGTCATTGCCCATGGGGACGCGAAGGTCGCGACCGGCGTGATCGCGAAGCGATCGCTCGACACGGGGGCGTCCGCAGCGACGTTATTCGCTTGCCCACCCGGACTCGCCGCACTGCCGCATGCGGCTAGCAAGAAAACAAACCCCAGCCGGGCGACACGCATCCTCATGACGACTGCTCCGTTCTACATTCCGTGAACCGGCCTATCGTTTCACCGCACCAACAAGGCACGATGATGCGACCATGCAGCTTACTCTCACTGGCGACGGCGGTTCCTCCGTATGTCGTCGAGCAATCCGAGGCCAAGGCGCGGGCGCGCGAGGCCTTCGGCGGAAAAAAGGCCCTGTTCGATCGCCTGGCCGGCGTGTTCGACAATGCTGGCATCGCCCACCGCAACCTCGTCGCTCCTCCCGATTGGTACATGTCGGCCCATGGCTGGCATGACCGCAATGCGCTCTACATTGAAGCCGCCGAACAGCTATTTGTCGAGGCCGCCCGAGCAGCGATCGGAAAGGCCGGGCTCACGCCGCGCGACGTGGACGGCGTTGTGACCGTCTCGACGACCGGCATTGCGACGCCGAGCCTGGAGGCGCGGGTCGCGTCGCGGCTCGGCCTGCGCGAGAATATTCGCCGCGTCCCGGTATTCGGGCTCGGCTGCGCGGGCGGCGTCAATGGTCTGTCGCTCGCGGCGCGGCTGGCAGCGGCGGATCCGGGCAGCATGTGGCTGTTCGTCACCGTCGAGACCTGCTCGATCTCAATCCGGCTCGACAGCGACGATCCGGCGGCCGTGGTCGCCACTGCTTTGTTCGGCGACGGCGCCGCGGCGGCGATCGTGACCAGTGGACAGCATAGCCTCGCGCACATTACCGGCTCGGCCGAGAAGCTGTGGCCCGAGACGCTGAGGATCATGGGCTGGGATGTCGAGGACCCGGGTCTGTCGGTCGTGTTCGATCGCGCGATACCGCCGTTCATTGACGCCGAGCTGGCGGAGGCCGTCGACGGAATGTGCGGTGAACTCGGGACGTCCCGCGAGGAGATCGATCGCTTCTGCTGCCACCCCGGCGGGGTCAAGGTGATCGACGCGATCGAGAGCGCGCTCCGCCTCAACCAGGGCGAGCTCAACCTCGAGCGCGAGGTGCTGCGCGACCATGGCAACATGAGCGCGCCGACGGTGTTGTTCGTGCTTCAAAGGCTGCTTGCACAGGGCCTGCCCGACAAAGTGATGATGACGGCGTTCGGGCCGGGCTTCACCTGCGCCGGGCTGATGCTCGAAGCCCCGGGCGCGGCAGCCTGATCGTCAACATCATCATCCTGGCGCTGGTCACGCTACAGCGGCTCGGCGAGCTGTGGCTGTCGAGCCGCAATACCCGTCGCCTCCTTGCCAGCGGCGCTCACGAAGCCGGCGCCGGCCATTACCCGCTGATCGTCATGCTCCACGCGGCGTGGCTTGCAGCCTTGTGGTGGCTCGCACCGACGCGCGCGATCGATGCCTTCTGGCTCGCCATCTTTGTCATTGCAGAACTTGCACGGATCTGGGTGCTCGCTTCACTCGGGCGGCGCTGGACGACGCGGATCATCATCTTGCCTGACGCCCCCCTCGTCAGCCGCGGGCCGTATCGCTGGCTAAGCCACCCGAATTACCTGGTGGTTGTTGCCGAGGTCGCCGCGCTCCCGCTGGTCTTCGGGCTGTGGCAACTTGCGCTGGTCTTTTCGGCGCTCAACGGCGCGATCCTGTGGGTCCGCATTCGCGAAGAGAACCGCTCGCTCGGCCGCTAGCTTGCGGCGCCAAGCATTGCTTGCGGAACTGCCGGCGCCCGCTTATATCGCGGCTCTCTCCTCGACATCGCCAGATGCCCGAGGCTGGGGCCCCACGGCTCCGGTCCGAGAGGCGTTTGGACTTTTTGACGGAGCTGAAGTGACCGACCTTGTCGCCATTGCCGGGCAGATCGAGTCCGAGGTGAAGAGCCTCGGCTATGATCTCGTGCGCGTGGCGATGATCGGCGGAACCTCGGACCCGACGCTTCAAGTGATGGCCGAGCGGCCCGACACGCGCCAGCTCGACCTCGCCGATTGCGAGGCGATCTCGCGCCGCCTGTCCGACTGGCTGGATACGAACGATCCGATCGAGGGCAGTTACCGCCTCGAGGTCAGCTCGCCCGGCATCGATCGCCCGCTCACCCGGCTCAATGATTATACCGACTGGGCCGGGTACGAAGCGCGCGTCAGCCTTCGCGAGCCGCAGGGCGGGCGCAAGCAATTCTCCGGAACGCTCGACGGAGTCTCCGGCGACGAGGTGAAGCTCACCGACAAGAGCGGTCAGGAACACGTCTTGCCGTTCTCCGCGATCTCGTCGGCCAAGCTGCTCTTGACCGACAAGCTCATCAACGCCACCGCGCCGCTCAGTACCGAAGGCGCCGACACAATTCAGACGACAGAGGAATAATTCACATGGCCACCGCTCCCGCCGCCGTCAGCGCCAACAAGGCCGAGCTGCTTGCGATCGCCGACGCCGTCGCGCGCGAGAAATTGATCGACAAGGGCATCGTCATCGAGGCGATGGAAGACGCGATCCAGCGCGCCGCCCGTGCCCGCTACGGCGCCGAAAACGACATTCGCGCCAAGCTCGACCCCGTCAACGGCGACCTGCGCCTGTGGCGCGTCCTCGAAGTCGTCGAAGAGCCCGAGGATCATTTCAAGCAGATCGACGAGAAGGGCGCGCAGAAGCTCCAGAAGGGCGCCTCGATCGGCGATTTCATCGTCGACCCGCTGCCCCCGATCGAGTTCGGCCGCATCGCCGCCCAGGCCGCCAAGCAGGTCATCTTCCAGAAGGTCCGCGACGCCGAGCGCGAGCGCCAGTATGAGGAGTTCAAGGACCGCGTCAGCGAGGTCATCACCGGGGTCGTCAAGCGCGTCGAGTTTGGCCACGTCGTCGTCGATCTCGGCCGCGCCGAGGGCGTCATTCGCCGGGATCAGCAAATCCCGCGCGAAATGGTCCGCGTCGGCGACCGCATCCGCTCGCTTATCATGTCGGTCCGCCGCGAGGCCCGCGGGCCGCAGATCTTCCTGTCACGCGCCCACCCCGACTTCATGAAGAAGCTGTTCGCGCAGGAAGTGCCCGAGATTTACGACGGCATCATCGAGATCAAGGCGGCCGCGCGCGATCCGGGCAGCCGCGCCAAGATCGGCGTCATCAGCCACGACAGCTCGATCGATCCGGTCGGCGCCTGCGTCGGCATGAAGGGTAGCCGCGTGCAGGCGGTGGTGCAGGAGCTTCAGGGCGAGAAGATCGACATCATTCCCTGGTCTCAGGACACGGCGACCTTCGTCGTCAACGCGCTCCAGCCGGCGACCGTCAGCCGCGTCGTCATCGACGAGGAAGAGGGCCGGATCGAGGTGGTTGTCCCCGACGACCAGCTCAGCCTCGCGATTGGTCGTCGCGGCCAGAACGTCCGCCTCGCCAGCCAGCTCACCGTCTCGCAAATCGACATCCTCACCGAGGCCGACGCCAGCGAAAAGCGCCAGCGCGAGTTCGTCGAGCGGTCCGAGATGTTCCAGAACGAGCTCGACGTCGACGAGACCCTGTCGCAGCTGCTCGTCGCCGAAGGCTTCACCAGCCTCGAGGAAGTCGCCTACGTGCAGGTCGAGGAAATCGCGTCGATCGAGGGCCTCGACGAGGACATCGCGACCGAGCTTCAGAGCCGCGCCACCGAGGCGCTCGAGCGGCGCGAGGCCGCGGCACGCGAGGAGCGCCGGGCACTCGGCGTCGACGATGCGCTGGCCGAGATGCCGCACCTCACCGAGCAAATGCTGGTGACGCTCGGCAAGGCCGGCATCCTGACGCTCGACGATCTCGCCGACCTCGCGACCGACGAGCTGGTGCAGAAGAAGCGCCCCGAGCAGCGCCGCCAGCGCGAGCCGAGCAACCGGCCCGAGGACAAGGGCGGCATTCTCGCCGAATATGGACTGACCGACGAACAGGGCAACGAGATCATCATGGCCGCCCGCGCCCACTGGTTCGACGACGAGGGCGACGCCGGCACTGGCACTGGCACTGGCACTGGGCAGGAGGACGCGGTTGCGGACGAAGCCCAATGATAACCTCGCGCTAGCAGAGACCGAACCGCACGTCCCCGAACGGACGTGCGTCCTCACTCGTCGCAAGGGCACGCGCGACGATCTGATCCGGCTTGCGCTGGGGCCCGACGGCAGCGTTGCGGCGGACGTCCGCGCCCGCGCGCCCGGCCGCGGCGCGTGGATCGGCGTGACCCGCACCGAGCTTGACGCGGCCAACGCCAAGGGCAAGCTCAAGCCTGCACTGCAGCGCGCCTTCAAGGCGAGCGCCGTGACGATTCCGGCGGACCTCGGTGAACGCACCGAGGCGGCGCTGCGGCAGGCGGCGCTCGACCGTCTCGGCATGGAGGCACGCGCCGGCAACCTCATCAACGGCGCGGACAGAATCGAGGCCGCGGCCCGCGCCGGCAAGGTCCATTTGCTGGTTCACGCGGCCGATGCCGGCGAGGACGGCTGCCGCAAGCTGGATCAAAGCTGGCGCGTCGGCGGCGGCGGTCCGCGGGGGGTGATATTCCCCGAGCCTCGCACTATCTTGTCATTGGCGCTTGGCCGCGAGAATGTGGTACATGTCGCCCTGACGGATCCCGCTGCCGCTTCGCGTGTCTCTCACGCACTCAGGCGCTGGCGGGCTTTTAATGGCCCCGATTGCGGTCTTGAAGGCGGCGAACCCGCCTTGGGGACGCACTCGGCTGAAGACATTTGACGAAGGATTAGAATGGCAGACCAGACCGAAAAACCGAAGCTTGGCACCCGGCCGCCGCTGGGCCTCAAGCGCACGGTCGAGACTGGCAAGGTCAAGCAAAGCTTCAGCCATGGCCGCTCGAACACCGTCGTGGTCGAGGTCAAGAAGCGGCGCATCCTTGGACGTCCGGGCGAAGCGCCGCCGGCCGAGGCGCCCAAGCCCGAGCCCGTCGCGGAAGCGCCCAAGCCGGCGCCGAAGCCGGCTGCCCCCCCGCCCCAGCCGCGCCGCCCGTCCCCGCAGGACGACATTTCGGCGCGCAAGGAAATGCAGGCCCGCCTGCTGCGTGAGGCCGAGGAAGCGCGCATGACCGCGCTCGAGGAAGCACGCCGCCGCGAGGAGCAGGCCAAGAATTCCGCCAACGAGGAAGAGCGCCGCCGCGCCGAGGAAAACCGGCGCGCGGAAGAAGCCGCCGCCGAGGAAGCCGCGCGCCGCGCCCAGGAAGAGGCGCTGGCCGCCACCGCCGAGCCGGCCGAGGCCGCCGAGGCTGCGCCGGCTGCCCCCGCTCGCGAGGCAACCGAGGAGCGCAGCTTCCGCCGTCCGGCCCATGCGCCCGCACCCAAGAGGCCCGAGCCGGCGCGCCCGACCCGCGGCCGCGAGGACCGCCGCCACTCGGGCAAGCTCACGGTCACCCGCGCGCTATCAGGTGAAGACGACAGCCGTGCCCGCTCGCTCGCCGCGCTCCGCCGCGCGCGCGAGAAGGAAAAGCGCCACCACATGGAGGCGGGTCCGTCGGCCAAGCAGGTCCGCGACGTCGTCGTCCCCGAAGCGATCACCGTCCAGGAGCTCGCCAACCGCATGGCCGAGCGCGGCGCCGACCTCGTCAAGGCGCTGTTCAAGATGGGCTCGCCGGTCACGCTCACGCAGACGATCGACCAGGACACGGCCGAGCTGCTGGTCACGGAGTTCGGGCACCGCATCAAGCGCGTCAGCGAGAGCGATGTCGACATCGACACCTCGGCCGACGTCGATGCGCCCGAGACGCTCAAGAGCCGGCCGCCGGTGGTCACCATCATGGGCCACGTCGACCACGGCAAGACCTCGCTGCTCGACGCGATCCGCGGCGCGGACGTGGTTGCGCACGAAGCGGGCGGCATTACCCAGCATATCGGCGCCTACCAGGTGACCCTCCCCGACAAGTCGAAGGTGACGTTCCTCGACACGCCGGGCCACGAGGCCTTCTCCGAGATGCGGGCGCGCGGCGCCAATGTCACGGATATCGTCATCCTGGTAGTCGCGGCCGACGACGGACTTCGCCCGCAGACGGTCGAAGCGATCAATCACACCCGCGCCGCCGGAGTGCCGATGATCGTCGCGATCAACAAGATCGACAAGCCCGAAGCCAAGCCGCAGAAGGTCCGCGAGGAGCTGCTGCAGCACGAGGTGATCGTCGAAGACATGGGTGGCGACGTGCAGGACGTCGAAGTCTCGGCCAAGAACAAGACCAACCTCGACAAGCTTTTGGAAGCGATCCAGCTCCAGGCCGAAATCCTCGAGCTGAAAGCCAATCCCGACCGTCCCGCCGAGGGCACGGTGATCGAGGCCAAGCTCGACAAGGGCCGCGGCCCGCTCGCGACCGTTCTGGTCGAGCGCGGCACGCTGCGGGTCGGCGACGTGTTCGTCGCCGGCGCCTCGTCGGGCAAGGTTCGCGCGATGATCGACGACCACGGTCGCCAGGTGAAGGAAGCCGGCCCGTCGGTTCCGGTCGAAGTGCTCGGTCTTTCAGCGGTTCCGGCCGCTGGCGATCCCTTCACCGTGGTTGAGAACGAAGGGCGGGCCCGCGAGGTCGCGGCCTATCGCCAGGGCGTGCTCGACCGCAAGCGGACGACGTCGGCGCCGGTCAGCCTCGAGAACATGTTCGCGAGCCATGCGTCCACGACCAAGGAAGTTCCGCTGGTCATCAAGGCGGACGTCCAGGGTTCGATCGAGGCGATCGTCCATGCGCTTAACCGCCTGTCGACCGACGAGGTGCGCGTCCGTATCCTCCATTCCGGCGTCGGCGCGATCACCGAGAGCGACGTCACGCTGGCGAGCGCGAGCGGGGCTCCGATCATCGGCTTCAACGTTCGCCCGAACGCCAAGGCCCGCGAGGTCGCCGAGCGCAACAAGGTCGAGTTCCGCTACTATGATGTCATCTACCACCTCACCGACTGGGTGAAGTCGGCGATGTCGGGCGAGCTCGGGCCCGAGATCATCGAGACGATCGTCGGCCGCGCCGAGGTCCGCGAGGTCTTCCCGGCGGGCAAGAAGGACAAGGCGGCCGGCCTGCTCGTTACCGAGGGCGTCATCCGCAAGGGCCTCAACGCGCGCCTAACCCGCGAGGACGTCATTGTCTCCAAGACGACGATCAGCTCGCTGCGGCGCTTCAAGGACGACGTCGCCGAAGTGCGCGCCGGCCTCGAGTGCGGCGTCATGCTGGCCGACACCAACGACATCAAGGCGGGCGACATGCTCGAAGTGTTCGAGGTCGAGGAACGGGCGCGCACCCTGTGATCTTCCCCCTCTCCCCTTCAGGGGAGAGGGTCGGGGAGAGGGGGAATCCCCTCGCACGCCCCCTCTCCTTCCGCCGCTTCGCGGCTCCCTCCTCTCCCCTGAAGGGGCGAGGGTAGATGCGCCGCACCGAAACTCCCGAAGGCCGCTCGGTCCGTCTCCTCCGCGTCGGCGAGCAGGTGCGCCACGTGCTGAGCGAGCTGCTCCAGCGCGGCGACGTGCACGACGAAACCCTGCAGAAGCATCTCGTGAGCGTGACCGAGGTGCGCATGTCGCCGGACCTGCGACACGCGACGGTGTTCGTGAAACCTTTGCTCGGGCAGGACGAAGACGCCGTGCTGAAAGCGCTGCGACAGAACACCGCCTTCCTGCAGCGCGAAGTCGCCCACCGCGTCCGCATGAAATATGCCGCGAAGCTCAAGTTCGTTCCCGACGAGAGCTTCGACGAAGGCACGCACATCGATCGCCTGCTGCGCTCCGAAAGGATCGCGCAGGACCTCGATCGCGACTAGCCCGCCACTCTCAAGTGAACCATTGGAGCGCAGATGTGCGGCATTGCGGGCTGGTATAGGCGCGGCGGCCGGCCCGTCGATTCCGCCGTCCTCCAGGAGCAGTGCCGGCGCATCTTCCACCGCGGCCCCGACGACCAGGGACTGCTGGCCGAGGGCGATTTCGGCTTCGGCATGCGCCGACTCAGCATCATCGACATCGCCGGTGGCCATCAACCGATGGAAAGCCCCGACGGGCGCTTCGCGATTGTCTTCAACGGCGAGATCTACAACCATCGCGAGCTGCGCAAGGAGCTCGCCTTCCCGTTCCGCACGCAGAGCGACACTGAGACGATCCTTGCCGGCTATTGCGCTTGGGGCGACGGCGTGTGGGCGCGCCTCGAAGGCATGTTCGCGGTCGCCATCTGGGACCGTGACTCACGCACGCTGACCCTTGTCCGCGACCGCACCGGCATGAAGCCGCTCTATTATAGCGAACAGGACGGCGGCCTGGCCTTCGCGTCCGAGCTCCAGGCGCTTCTGAATATTCCAGGCTTTGGATTCGAGCTCGATCCGGTCTCGGCCGACCAGTTCTTCCGCTTCGGCTACGTGCTCCCCGGCCGTTCGATTTACGCCGGCGTGAAGACGCTCGAACCCGGACATCTCCTCAAGATCGCCAGCAGCGGCCC
>Ga0207678_10005320_pt1 | contig 11520 bp, 10 predicted proteins | sample KBSC63metaG_FD_184319 | JGI IMG/M metagenome (GOLD analysis project Ga0207678, IMG submission 184319) | Corn rhizosphere microbial communities from Kellogg Biological Station, Michigan, USA - KBS C6-3 metaG (SPAdes) (version 2) | ecosystem: Host-associated > Plants > Roots > Rhizosphere > Soil ...
CCCTTCGCCGTAATAATGATCGGTCCCATGAGCCCGGCATTAATTTCCATCGGTCCGGCTGAATGAGGGTGGTACCACCAGACCACGGAACTGAGCTGGCCAGGGCCCGGACCACTGCCGGCGTCGGCGAACCAGTGATAAGTAAAACGCCCATTGGTTGGCACCAGGGAGCCACGTCCTGCCGGCACGTAATAGGCGCCTTCGTTGTCCTTGTCGTAGCGGACACCGTGAGGGTGAATACTGTGAGTGCTGCGGCTGCGGTTCAGAAACTCGACGATGATTTCATCGCCAACCTCAGCTCGAATAATGGGGCCAAGGATTCCAAGCCACTCCGGCTGCGGCTTGCGGACCGTGAAACTGGAGTCGGTGTACTCGAAGTAGCGGGTCTTCTGCCACTTTGTTTTCCCCCAGGGCGCCGGAATCGGGCGTCCCTCGGTCAAATTAAGTCCGCTGGGCGCGAAGTCCCAGGTGACGCCGGCGAAGCCCACGCCCTTGTGCGGGCCCGTACTGCCGGCTGCGGTGGACATCCAGTCGAAGCTGTCGGACGCGCGCGTCTTCATCTTGGCGATGTAGCCGCCGGTGTAGCTCAGGCCGCTCCCCGCCCCCGAGAGCGTGTACGCCTCGAAGGTGTTGGGCACCATCCGGGTGTCCTGGATGTTGATGAACGGGCGGTTGATCCGTTGGCGGTAGCCGGTGAAGGTCTGGCCGAACATCCGCAACGAGCCGAACGCCTCGCCGAGCACTGCGATCGCCTCTTGGCCGGGCGCGAGAAGTCGGGTGCCGTCCTCGTCGTCGGGACCGATGAGCTTCAGCGAGGTGTAGCCGACGAGGCCCACCTGGAACATGTCGCCCCACCAGGGACTGCGCAGTCCCGCCCATCCGCCGAACGCCCACGCGGAGGCGGGCGCGCCGGTCAGGCTTTCCTGGTCGAGGTAGTACGTGCGCAGATGCAGCACGGGCTCGAAGCCGCCGAAGGGCTTCTCGCCCGCGGCAGCCGGCGGCGCGGCGCCTTGCGCCGCCGCGGCGCCCGCCAGTGCCAGGCATGAGATCGCCGCCCACCGCGCAGGCGTGAACGATGAGACGAACGCCAGTCGAGCATTTGACACGATGGGACTCCTCCAGGCTTTCCGCGCGGAGGATTCTCCTTGCCGTGCTCGACCCGGCAACAGCCCGAAGGTGCTAGTCCGGAACGGCGCGTCCCGAGGTGCAGGCGCCGCTAGCGGTTGCAGGCGCGCCGCGCGTCGCTGTCCCCGGTGGGGTCACAGCTCTTCCCGGACGGAACGCTCACGGCCCCGGAGGGCGCCGCACAGGCAGTGAGGAGTGCTGCGCCGAGGCAAAGGCACGAGAGCAGTTTCACCAGTTTCATGCTCGATGTATTCATCGTTCGAGCTTGCCACAAAGCCGTTGCAGGTGTGTGGGTTGGCGGTAGGTAGCGATCTCACCGCCCAAGTCAATTGCCTTCGTGCAACCGAGCTCGCAGATGCCGGGCGCTTGTCAAATCGGCCGTCTCGAAACCCTCCGTGAACCGTTCGTAGCACTGCGCCAGCACATGACGGGCCTCCTCGGCCCGCCCCTGATCCAGCCGCATCCGCGCCATGCTCGTGGCCGCCCGGAGTTCCCATGACAGCGCTTCCTGCGCGCGAGCCATCGCGAGCGACTGCGTGAACAACCGCTCTGCGATGGCATCGCCCTGTGGAGTTCGTTGACGGCGGGCCTGCTCGCCGCGGGCCCGCAGGATTTCAGGCGCGCACCAAGCCACGTCGGCGCGCTCCACCCGTGCCAGGCATTCATCGGCCATCCACGTCTCGGACACCGTCGCCACGTGGTCCAGTTCCATCGCATTCGATCCGCGAATCAACGGAGTCGGGTCGTCTGTCGCGCCCTGCCTGGTCATTGCTGATTCGCGCGCGGCAAGCACCGCGCCGTAGCTCTGCGCGTACGACAGCCAGTATTGCGACGTGTGCTGGCCGGCGCTGCGCGCGAGCTGCTCGACCATCGCACGCGCCGCCGCATCCTCGCCCCGCCAAAACGCGATGGGAATCGCGCCGACTGCCAACGCCTGGCTCAGTGCAATCGGGTGCGCTGCGGCGGCGTGGTCGACCGCCTCCCGTGCCATGGTCGACGCCTGGTCCGCGCGTCCGCGCAGCCACAGGGTTCGCGCCAGCACCACGCGCATCAGGACCTCTCGTGGCACCGGGCTCGAGTACGCCGCCGGCATGCGGATGGGAGGGTGTTCCAGCACGCGCTGCGCCAGCGACCACCCCGATGCGTGATCCCCCATGAAATGCCGCGTGATGGCCAGCAGCCGATCGGCCAGGAGCATGGCGGCCGGATCACCGGCATCGCGCGCCGACAGCGACACGCCATCGGCCGTCGATGTGGCCATGCGGTAATTGCCCCCGGTGAAAGCGCTGACCCATACGGCGTAGAGCGCGGCGATGCGGCTCTTCGTGTCTTTGCATTCCCGGGCCAGGGCGAGCGTGCGGGCGACGATGGCCGAGTGCACCTGGGCTTGGCGCCGCTCGTCCCAGCTGCGCAGGCAAAGCGCGGCATTGAGCCTCAGCTCCATCAGCGGCTCGGGCTGCTCCAGCGAACCAACGCGGTCCAAGGCGCGCTTGACGTGCTGGTGGTATTCGTCGAGCAGCAACAAGCCAGCTTCGTACAGGGGCAGAACAGCCACCGTCGTGAGCGCAACGCCGATGGACGGGTCGCCGTGCTCCGCGTAGCTCCAGGCGAGCGCGGCGCGCACGTCATCGACGCCGCCGCCGTAGGCCGCCAGCCATTCCTCGCGCGACATCGCATCCCAGTCGGCTTCGGCGCGGGTGTAGCGGTCGCGCAGGTGCGCGGCATGACGGCTGCGCACCGCGTGCTCGTTGCCGGCCTCGACCAGCCGCTCGAGTGCGAATGCCTTCGTCGTTTCCAGCAGCCGGTAGCTCACCACGTCGCCGCCGGCGTCGCTGGCGACGAGCGACTTGTCGATCAGGTTCATCAGGCACTCACCGACGAGCCGCGGACTGGCAGCATCGCCACCAGCGATCGCGCACGCCGACTCCAGCGAGAAGGCCCGCCGGAAAACGGCGAGAGCGCACAGCGCGCGTTGCTCGCTCTCGCCGAGGAGCCGATAGCTCCAGTCGAGCATCGCGCCCAGCGTTCGATGCCGCGCCGGGGCGCTTCGCTTGCCGCTTCCGAGCAATCCGGACGGGCCATCCAGGCCGTCGACCAGGCCGCGCACGCCGAGCACGCCCACGCGTCCTGCCGCCAGTTCGATGGCGAGCGGCATGCCGTCGAGCCGGTGACAAAGCTGCAGCACGGGGGCGAGGTTGGCGCCGGAGAGCGCGAACGAATCGGTGTTCGCCGCTGCCCGTTCGACGAAGAGCTGCACGGCCGGATAACGCAGCGCCTGCTCGACGTCGATCGGCACGAGCGGGTCGGGCGACGCCAGACCGGAGAGCCGATGCACCGCTTCGCCCTCGACGTTCAGCGGCTCGCGGCTGGTCGCCAGGATGTGCAGGCCGCCGGCAGCCTGGATGAGCGCTTCGGCGAGCGCGGCGACGTTGCCGACGAGGTGCTCGCAGTTGTCGAGCACGATCAGCATGTGCCGCTCGCCCAACGCATCGCAGAGCGCACGCAGGGAGCCTTGCGCCGGCGCCGCCACACCGAGCGCCGAGAGCAGCGTACCCGCCACGGCATCCGGCTCGGAGACGGGCGCCAGGTCGATGAAGCACAGGCCGTCCGCGAAGTCGCGGATCCGCCGCTCGGCGACGGCCAGCGCGACCGTCGTCTTGCCGACCCCTCCGGGGCCGACGACCGAGACCAGGCTCCGCTGCATGACGCGCTCCGCCAGCGCCGCGACGACGTCGTCGCGGCCGACCGCCCGCATGAGCCGGACGGGCAGGTTGTGCGAAGCCGGCACCTCTGCGCTCGGTGCAAGAGCCGCTTCTCCGACGGGACGCCAGCTCACCGGCGCGACGAACGCGTAGCCGCGCCCGACCACGTTGACGATGTAGCGACGGCCGTCCTGGCCATCGCCCAGTGCCTTGCGCAGCGCGGCGATGTGCACGCGCAGGCTCGTCTCCTCGACGACGGTCGAAGGCCAGACGCGGGCGACGAGCGCCTCCCGGCTCAGCACCGCGCCGCCCGCTTCCACGAGCGCGCAGAGCAACTCGAGGGCGCGGCTACCAAGGCGAACCGGAGCGCCGTCGTCAAGAAGCTGGCGGCGAGCCGGATGGAGCCGGAACGGGCCAAAACTTGCCGAGGCTTCGTGGATCGTGCGGTTCATGCGATGGAGCGATGGTGCCATGGGCGAAAACGAATTCGCCGCCGGGCTTTCATGCGAATTCACGCCGATTCACTGGCGTCCGGCAGCGCGCAAGTCGATGCTTCGGGCTCGATTTCGTCGCACGTTCCCGAGGAGCCCGCCATGTCCGCACCCTTCCGATCGACGCTCGCCCGGCGCGCGGCCGGCTTGATCCTCGCCGCCGGCCTCGCCTGGCTGGCGGGCATCTCGCCCGCGCTCGCCGCACCGCCGCAAAGTCGCTACGCCGAGGTGAACGGCGTGCGCCTGCACTACCTCGTCGCCGGTTCCGGGCCCGCCGTGGTGCTGCTGCACGGCTACGCGCAGAACAGCCACATGTGGCGGCCGCTCATCGAGAAGCTGTCGAGCCGCCACATGGTGATCGCGCCCGACCTGCGCGGCTTCGGCGATTCGGCCAAGCCTGCAGGCGGCTACACGAAAGCGGCGATGGCGCAGGACGTTCATTCGCTCGTCCGCTCGCTCGGCGTCGAACGCGCCAGCGTCGTCGGCCACGACATCGGGCTCATGGTGGCCTACGCCTACGCCGCGCAATACCCGACCGAAGTCGACCGCATCGCCTTGCTCGATGCGTTCCTGCCGGGCGTCGGCAACTGGAAGGATGTGTGGCTGCTGCGCGACCTGTGGCACTTCCACTTCTACGGCAAGACGCCCCTGGAGCTCGTCAAGGGCCGCGAGCGCACGTACTTCGAGCACTTCTGGAACGACTTCGCCGCCGATCCGCGCCACTCTGTCCCGCAAGCCGATCGTCGCCTCTATGCCAAGGCCTATGCGCAGCCCGGCGCGATGGCCGCTGGCTTCGAGGTCTTCCGCGCCTTCGCGCAGGATGCCGTCGACTTCGAGCGCTACGCGAAGACGCCCTTGCCCATGCCGATGCTCGTCCTCACCGGCGAGAAGGCATCGGGCGCCTTTCTCATCGCGCAGGGCCGGCTGGTGGCGACGAACGTCGAAGGCGTCGTCATTCCCGGCGCGGGCCACTGGCTGATGGAAGAGGCGACGGATCAGGTCGTGCCCCGGCTGGTGACGTTCCTGAACGGCGACTGACCATGGCCACGCACCCGGTCGGCGGCGCGATGAACGACAGCGCGTCGGTGCCCCGACCCGTCCTCTTCATCCACGGGCTGTTCCTGCACGCGAGCAGCTGGGGGCCCTGGTGTCGTCGCTTTGCCGAGGCGGGGTTCGCGCCCGTGGCGCCGGGCTGGCCGGGAGAAGCCGATACCGTCGCCGCCGCTCGTGCCACGCCCGACCGGGTCGCCAACCAGGGCATCGAGGAGGTCGCCGAGCACTTCCGCGAGATCGTCGCGGAACTGCCCGCGTCGCCGGTCCTGGTCGGCCATTCGTTCGGCGGCCTCATCGTCCAGAAGCTGCTGGGCGAAGGCCTGGGGCACGCTGGAATCGCCATCGATCCGGCGCAGATCCAGGGCGTCTTGCCCCTTCCGCTTGCGCAGCTGCGCGCCGGCTGGCCGGCGCTCGGCAACCCGTTCAATCTGACGCGTGCCGTCGCCCTGACCCGTGACGAGTTCCGGTTCGGCTTCGGCAATACGTTGTCTCAGGCCGAATCCGACGAGCTCTTCGAGACGTGGACGGTCCCGTCGCCGGCCCGCCCGGTGTTCGAAGCCGCGGTCGCCAATTTCGTCTGGCATGCGGCCTCGAAGGTCGACACGCTCAACCACACGCGTGGCCCGCTGCTGCTCGTCTCCGGCAGCGACGACCACACGGTGCCCGAGATCACGACGCGGGCCACCTTCCATCAATACCGGCATTCCCGCGCGGTGACCGACCTCATCGAACTCGAAGGTCGCGGCCATTCGCTGGTCATCGACCACGGCTGGAGCGCGGTCGCAGATACCGTTCTCGAATGGCTCGGCGCGAAGGGCGTGGGCGAAATGGCCCAGGCCGAGACCCGCGCAACCAATGCGGATGCCGACCGAACTCCCGAGGAATCACCATGAGCTTTTCTCTGTCGTGGCGAGCCGGTGTGCTCGCCCTTGCCGCCGTCACCGGCAACAGCTTCGCGGCCGAACCGATCTGGGATGGCAATCGCGTCGAGATGGTCGCCGAGAACCTGGGGCCGGGGGTGATTGCGTTCTATGCGGCGGACGCGCGCGAGCTGAACGCGAAGGGCGGCGCGGCGGCGACGAGCAGCGGGTTGATCGTCGGCCGGCGCGGCGCGCTCCTCGTCGACACGATGCTCAACAGTCGCCTCAACGCACAGGTGCTGGCGCTGGCGCGGAAGGCGACGCCCCTGCCCTTGCTGTACGCGGTCAACACCAGCGCCCATGGCGACCACTCGTACGGCAACATGTACCTGCCTTCGGCCACGCGCGTGATCCAGAGCGCGGCGACGCGCGACTATGTCGACGCGCACCTGGCGGACGACAAGGCATTCATGCTGAAGAACTTCGGCGCCGGACGGGGCATCGAGCCCATCGTCGCTCGCACCGGAGACGTGCTGGTGCCGCCCGGCGGCAAGGTCCTCGTCGACCTCGGCGGCAGGACGGTGGAGATCATCGACTTCGGCTTCGCGCAGACCGGCGGCGACCTCTTCGTCTGGGACGGGCAGTCCAAAGTGATGTGGACGGGCAATCCGGTGATCGCCACCAGGCCGTCGTTGCCGTGGCTGCTCGACGGCCATCTGGTCGAAACGCTGAGCACCCTGCGCAAGGTCTACGCGTTCCTGCCGGCGGATGCCCGCGTCGTGCCAGGGCACGGCGTCGCCCTGGGCCGCGAAGACCTCCGCTGGCACATCGACTACCTGGCCGAGGTGCAGAAGCAAGTGCAAGCCGCCGTCGACCAGCGGCTCACGCTCGAACAGACGGTGGCGCGCGTGACGATGCCTGAATACCGAGGCTACGTGCTGTTCGACTGGGTTCATCCGTCCCTGAACGTTCCTGCGGCCTACAAGGACCTGAATCGACCGTGACGTGGCTCCTCTCTCATCGTGAAAGGCAAATCATGGCAATGCTTCTGAAGAAAGCTCTCCACGGCGTCGCGTTGGCTCTGGCGATTTCCGTCTCTTGCCTGCAGACGGACGCACTGGCCCAGTCAAGCGTGCTGCCATCCGGTGGCGGAAAGGCGCTGCTCGATACCTCCGACGCGGTGATCCTGCTGCTCGATCATCAGACGGGCCTGTTCCAGACCGTCAAGGACATCGGCGTCGCCGAGCTGAGATCGAATACGGTGATGCTCGCAAAGCTCGCGACCCTGCTCAAGATCCCGGTCATCACGACGGCCTCCGAGCCCAACGGGCCGAATGGACCCCTCATGCCGGAGATCCATCAGTTCGCGCCTCATGCGGTCTACGTGCCGCGCAAGGGTGAAGTGAACGCCTGGGACAACGAGGACTTCGTCAAGGCGGTGCGCGCCACCGGCAAGAAGACGTTGATCATGGCCGGTGTCTGGACGAGCGTCTGCGTGATGTTTCCGGCGCTCGATGCCAAGGCGGCGGGATTCAAGGTGTACGCGGTGATCGATGCCTCCGGCGATCCGAGCGAGATGGCGTCGCGAGTCACGGTGGCTCGCTTTGGCCAAGCCGGCGTCATTCCGACTTCGACCAACGCCGTGCTGTCCGAGACTCACCGCACCTGGAGTCGCCCGGAAGCGGCTGAACTGGCGAAGCTATATGGTCTCGTGGCGCCGAACTACGCTGCCGTGATGGAGAGCTACGCCAAGGCCCAGGAAGCTGCCAAGCAGAGCAAATAAGTCTTCGACCACTATCGCCGCTGCGGCGGTTGGGGCCGCAAGGTCAAGTCGGGTGGGACGCCGGGATCCAAATCGTTCCACCGCATCGGCAGCTTCCCCTCGAGAAGTTGCTCGAGCAACGCGACATAGTGCTGGCGCGTGATCTGGAGGAGCTTCGATCGCTTCTCGAACATCGTCGCGTCCCAGCCCCTTTCCCGCATGACCTCGGTCCGGCTTGCCTGGTCCCTGATCACCTGATCGAGCAGCGCGAGGCGAGCGAGCAGCTCGGCGCGCCACACCGCATTGAATGCATGCTCGCGATCCATTTGCGCCACCGCGATGCAGCTGAGAGACGAGAGGCGTCAACAACGCCTTGCCACCTGGCCGCGCCTCACGCCGCTCTGGGTGATGGCTTGGCGAGGAATTCGCGTACGGATTCCCGCGAGTAGCCCACCGCGGCGATCGCTTCGGCCAGTTCGACTTCCGTACAGCCGAACTGCGCGCACCAGTACTTGATCTGGGCGTAATTGCCGATGCAGATGAAGCCAGTGAGATCGGTCGAGGGGTCGTCTTCCATGTCCCGCTCCTCCTCTAGCGAAAGGATAAGAACGCGTCCGACCATCGCCAAACCCGGCGCGGTGAAGGGCAAAATTATGCAAAAGGCGACCCCTTTCCAGCCTGAAAACCCTAGCCCGACGCAAGGTCTTGGGCACTCCGTTTGCTGGACCCACGGGCTGGCAACACAGGAGCTGAAATGGCCGAGCAAAGCAAGAGAGGTCGCGCCCAGGACCGGGCGAAGGTCGCGGGGGGCCAAAAGCACGAGACGTCTTACGAGGCGAACAAGACCGGCGCGTCGACAGGCGAAGTGCGCAATGCTGTGAAAAGGGTCGGCAACTCGCGCGGCAAGGTCGAGGCAGAGCTCAAGAAGTAGGACCGCCGAGATGTCCCCCCCCCCGCCAGCAGCGGACGATTTCCTGCGTCAGGCGCACTCGGACTTGGCCCGCGTCAAGAAGGCGTTGGACATCGGCCGGGCCGACTTGATCCAGGCGCGGGCCGGGCTGGCGCGGGCTCGTGCTGCACTTGACACCGCCGGTGCGACGGTCGCCACACCTCCCCGAGCAGCGGAGTCGATGCCCGCTGCACGATGAATGCAACCGCCCTGGCAGCAGCGGCGATTGCGAAGACTCGACCTGAGCCCCGCCCGGGTGATGCGCTGTGGCGAACATTGACGAGGAATCCGCGCTGCGAGTATTGGAGGCCGCGAAGTCGCGTCTGGCGACCGTGGAACTCCAGCGTCTGGGCGAGCAGACATTCCTGACCAGCGTTCGCCTGGCGCACGCGAAGGCGATGGTTCTGGCGGCCGAACGCTTGCTGCACCGAGCTCGTCAGCAGTCGTCGGCGTAGCTCGCGTGGATTGCGGCAAGCCCCTCAGCGACCGTGCTGACGCAGGTCAAGCGCGGCGCGTCGTCACTTGCTGGCGTTGACCGACCAGACGGCGTTGCCGACATCGTCGGCGATCAGGAGGGCGCCGTCCGCACCCTGCGCCAGTCCGACCGGCGCCCCATACAGCGACGATTCATCCTTCGAATAGAAGCCGGTGACGACCGACTCCACGGGCCCCGTCGGTCGGCCGTTGACGAATCGGACGAAGCTCACCTTGTAGCCGCTCAGAGGAGACCGATCCCAACTGCCGTGCTCGCCGATAAAGGCGCCGCCGCGATACGAGCCAGGCAGGCTGCTGCCCGTGTAGAACAGCAGCCCCAGCGGGGCGACGTGCGAAGCGATGGCGTAGTCGGGCTTGATCGCCTTCGCAACCAGATCGGGCCTTTGCTCCTTGACGCGTGGGTCGACATGCTGGCCGTAGTAGCTGTACGGCCAGCCGTAGAAGCCACCCTCCTTGACCGACGTGAGGTAGTCGGGAACCAGGTCTGCCCCGATCTCGTCGCGCTCGTTGACGATCGCCCACAGCGTGCCCGTCTGTGGCTCCCATTGAAGCCCGGTCGGATTGCGAAGGCCCGACGCAAAAACGCGGCTGGCTCCCGTGGCGACGTCGACCTCGAGAACCGCTGCGCGGCGGTACTCCACCTCCAGGCCGTTCTCGGCGATGTTGCTGTTCGAACCCACACCGACGTAGAGCTTCGTGCCATCCCGGCTCGCGACCATCGATTTGGTCCAGTGGTGATTCACGGTGCTCGGCAGGTCCGCCAGCTCGGTGCCCGGGTCGGCGATCTGAAGCTGCCCCGGCTCGAAGCGGTACTTCATGATCCTGTCCGTATCGGCCACATACAGCGCGCGGTCGATCCACTGAATGCCGAACGGCGAGTGCAGGTGCTCGAGCAAGACGTGCGGTTCCCATTTGCCCGTTTCCGCCTGCTTGCGCAGCAGCGTGATGCGATTTCCGCCTTTGGCCGCCTTGCCGGAACGGCCTTTGACCATGCCGGCGATGAGTTGCTTGGGCGTGGTCACCGCCTCGGTGCCCGGCCCGTTCGACTCGACGACGAGCACATCGCCGTTGGGCAGCGCCAGCAACTGACGCGGATGGATCAGTCCGCCGGCGATTTTCTCGATGCTCAGCCCGTCGGCGACGGCAGGATGCGCGTCGCCTTGCCATCCGACTCCGGTCGGCACCTGCATCGGCGGCACCAGGAAGTTCTGGGGCTTCGGCAACTCGGGATCCTTGCCCATCTGCGTCCTGGGATCGAGTTGGGCGTGTTCGCCGCATGCGGTCAGCGCGACCACACACGCCACCGCGATCAGTGTCGTCCCGCTGTTCCTGTTCATGCCCGGTCCCTCGCTGTCGCCTGTGGGAGAGCAGGCAGCACTTTGGCAAGGACGAGCAGAACGATCGTCAGGCCAGAGAGCCACAGGCCTTCCGGCATCGCACCGTAGGCGTCGCGGCTGTGAACGAACGCATTCGTGATCGCAGCTGCGATCGCCAGGAGGTTCAGCCAGAAGCCGGCCATCTCGGCTGCCGCGCGGCGCCCTCGAGCAGGAAACCAGACCTGCACCAGGTTGATCAGGCGTGGCAGAACCGCAAAGAGCAGGCCGATCGCGATCAGCCATGCGGCGGCCTTGATCCAGAGAATTTCGCCACTGTTCGCGTAGATCGCGTCGAAGAGGAGCGCACCGACGAAAAATCCGTAGGGAATCGGATCGAGCACACCGAAGGCGACTGCAGCAGCCTGGGAGCGTGGCGTTTTGACTTCCTGTCGCATGGCCGCGAGCGGCAAGCGACATGCCGGCATCAAGTGGATCCGGTCCCTCGCCCCGATCGCGTGCTTGACGTCATGCGCTCCGCACGCATGCCGCCTCAACGGGGCAGATCGCCCACGCCGAAGTGCGCCACGCAGCCGCCGTCGGCGGTGCTGTCGGTCTGCATCATCATGAGGCGTGATCCGTCGAGCGAAGGCAGGAGCGGCGTGCTGTAGTTCTGGCACCAGTTCGTCGTCAGCGGTGCACTGGACAGGCCGATCGGCGCGGCAACCTCGCTCCAGTGCCCGGTGGCGTCGATGCTGCGGTTGACCAGC
>Ga0207678_10005322_pt1 | contig 11519 bp, 8 predicted proteins | sample KBSC63metaG_FD_184319 | JGI IMG/M metagenome (GOLD analysis project Ga0207678, IMG submission 184319) | Corn rhizosphere microbial communities from Kellogg Biological Station, Michigan, USA - KBS C6-3 metaG (SPAdes) (version 2) | ecosystem: Host-associated > Plants > Roots > Rhizosphere > Soil ...
CCAGGGCGTTGGAGACGATCGCCGAGAGGATCGCCGATTCCGGCGTCCCCAGGGACATCACGTTGAGCGAGTCCAGGGGGCCCGTTTCGCCGCGCGCCGCCCAGGTCGCGGCAAACATCGCCGGCAGGATCGCGAAGTACTTGGCGACGTCGTTGGCGATCGAGAAGGTGGTCAGCGCGCCGCGGGTGATCAGCAGCTGCTTGCCGACCTCGACGATCTCGATCAGCTTCGTCGGGTTGGAGTCGAGGTCGACCATGTTCCCGGCCTCCCGCGCCGCCTGGGTGCCGGTGTTCATCGCCACGCCGACATCGGCCTGCGCCAGCGCGGGCGCGTCGTTCGTGCCGTCCCCGGTCATCGCGATCAGCCGTCCGTCGGCCTGCTGCTCCTTGATCAGTTCGAGCTTTCGCTCCGGCGTGGCTTCGGCGAGGAAGTCGTCGACCCCGGCCTCCTCGGCGATCTTCGCCGCGGTCAGTTTGTTGTCGCCGGTGACCATGATCGTGCGGATGCCCATCGCCCGCAACTGGTCGAAACGGGCTTTCATGCCCTCCTTCACCACGTCCTTGAGGTAGACGACGCCGAGCACGCGCTCGTCGCGGGCGACCGCCAGCGGGGTGCCGCCCTCGCGGCCGATCCGGTCGAGCTCGGCGCCCAGCTCCGGCGGCGCGTGGCCGCCCTCGCTCGCGATCCAGCCCGCGATCGCGTCGCCCGCCCCCTTGCGCAGCTGCGTGCCGTTGTAGTCGACGCCGCTCATCCGCGTTTCGGCGCTGAACGGGACGAAGGTCGGTTCGGTGCCGTCGAAGTCGTGCCCGCGGATGTCGAAGCGCTCCTTGGCGAGGACGACGATCGAGCGCCCCTCCGGCGTCTCGTCGGCGAGCGAGGACATCTGCGCCGCCGCGGCCAGCTCCGCCTCGCTCACGCCGGGCATCGGGATGAACTCGGTCGCCTCGCGGTTGCCGAGCGTGATCGTGCCGGTCTTGTCGAGCAGGAGGACGTCGCAGTCCCCGGACGCCTCGACCGCGCGACCCGACAGCGCCAGCACGTTGCGGCGCACCAGTCGGTCCATGCCCGCGATGCCGATCGCCGAGAGCAGCGCGCCGATCGTGGTCGGGATCAGCGCGACGAGCAGCGCGATCAGCGTCGTCTCCGAGAGCTCGGTGCCGGCGAAGAGCGCGAACGGCCGCAGGCTGACGACGACCACGATGAAGACCAGGGTCAGCGCCGAGAGGAGGATGCCGAGCGCGATCTCGTTCGGCGTCTTGCGGCGCGAGGCGCCCTCGACCAGGGAGATCATCCGGTCGAGGAAGGAGCCGCCCGGCTCCTGGGTGATTTCGACGACGATCCGGTCGGAGAGGACGCGGGTGCCGCCGGTGACGGCGGAGCGGTCGCCGCCCGCTTCGCGGATCACCGGGGCCGACTCGCCGGTGATCGCCGACTCGTCGACCGAGGCGATCCCCTCGATCACGGTGCCGTCGCCGGGGATCCCCTCCCCCGCACAGACCACGACGACGTCGCCGCGGACCAGCTCGGCGGCGGACTTCTCGGTGCCGTCGAGCATCTTCGCGGTGGCCTCGGTGCGCATCGCGCGCAGGCTCGCCGCCTGGGCGCGGCCACGGCCCTCGGCGAGCGCCTCGGCGAGGTTGGCGAAGACGACGGTCAGCCAGAGCCAGACCGTGACCGTGAAGGTGAACCAGGCGGGCTGGTGGCCGCCGCCGAGGCTTTCGCCGCCGAAGAGCTGGATGAGCCAGGCAACGGTGGTGATCGCGGCGCCGATCTCGACCACGAACATGACCGGGTTGCGGACCTGGACGCGGGGGTCGAGCTTGCGCACCGACTCGAGCAGTGCCGGGCGGACGATCGCGGGGTCGAAGAGGGAGCGGGGTCGGTTGCGCTTCTCGCTCATCTCAGGGGCGCCGCTTCTTCGAGGGCGATGTTCAGTTCGAGGACGTTCACGCCGGGCTCGCCGAAGACGCCGAGGCCGCGGCCTTCGACGGCGCCGTCGATCAGCGCTTCGACTTCCGCCGGCGGCAGCCCGCGGACGGCGGCGACGCGATGCGCCTGGATCCGCGCGTTGGCCTCGGAGATCTGCGGATCGACGCCGGAGGCCGAGTTGGTGACCGCGTCGACCGGCACGTCCGCCTTCGTCAGGCCGCGGTCGAAGGGCTTGTTCAGCCTGAGGTAGGCGGCGAGGTTTTCGCGCACCTCTTCGCGGCCTTCCTTGGAGTTCGGGCCGACGTTGGCGAAGAAGGTCGCGTCACCGGAATATACGGTCGCCGAGGGGCGCGAGTGGAAGAACGCCTTGCCCTTGAATTCCTGGCCGATCAGCCGCGAGCCGACAATCCGGCCGTCGAAGCTCACCTTGGAGCCGTCGGCGGCGCCGGGGAAGAGCGCCTGGCTGATCCCGGTGACGACCAGCGGGTAGGCGAGCCCGAGGACGAGCGTCATCGCGACCACCGCGATCAGGCCCGTGCGCAGCTCCTTGCCGAGGCCGCGCATCAGAAGAGCCTCGTCGACAGTCCCTGCACGACCGGGCCGAGCAGGATCGCGGGGAAGAAGGTGAGGGCGCCGACCAGGACGACGATCCCGAGCAGCAGGAAGACGAAGGTCGGGTTGTCGGTGCGCATCGTGCCGAGGCCCGCGGGCGAGACCTTCTTGCCCGCCAGCGCGCCGGCGACCGCGAGGACGAAGAGGATCGGCAGGAAGCGGCCGCCGATCAGGACCAGCCCGCCGAGCAGGTCGGTGAAGGAGATGCCATAGGCGCCGACGTTGCCGGGGCCGTGCGGCTGCACGAAGCCGGTGTAGCCGGCCCAGGCGGAGCCGTTGTTGTTGGCCTGGGAGAGGTAGGCGTAGAGGGTCTCGGAGAAGCCCTGCGGGGTGAAGCCGGCGGAGAGCGAGCGGGTCCCGGCGGGCGTCGCCGAGGCGAGCCCGGCGGAGAGCAGCACGGCGAGGGGCGTGACGAGGACGCCGAGCGCGACCAGCTTGATCTCCCGCGCGCCGATCTTCTTGCCGAGATACTCGGGCGTGCGGCCGACCATCAGGCCGCCGATGAAGACGGCGAGGATCGCGTAGAGGAGCATCGAGTAGAGGCCGGAGCCGACGCCGCCGAAGATCACCTCGCTGAAGCCGAGGTTGGAGAACGGCACCGCACCGCCGATCCCGGTCAGGGACTCGAAGGCGTTGTTCACCGCGCCGGTGGAGGTGGCGGTGCTGACCGCGGTGAAGAGCGCGCTCGAGGCGATGCCGAAGCGCTGCTCCTTGCCCTCCATGTTGCCGCCGGTCGAGCCGTCCATCGCGTGGGTGTGGAGGCCCGCGAGGTGCTGCGCCGGGGTGCCGTGCTGCTCGGCCACGCAGGCGACGACGGTCCCCGCGATCAGCAGCACCGCCATCGCCGAGAAGATCGCCCAGCCTTGGCGCTGGCTGCCGATCATGCGGCCGTAGGTGTAGGTGAGCGAGGCCGGGATGATCAGGATCAGGAACAGCTCGAAGGCGTTGGTGAAGGCGCTCGGGTTCTCGAACGGGAAGGCCGAGTTGACGTTGAAGAAGCCGCCGCCGTTGGTGCCGAGCAGCTTGATCGCCTCCTGTGAGGCGACCGGGCCCTGGCCGAGGACCTGCGTCCCGCCGGAGAGGGTGTGGATGACGGTGTAGCCGGAGAGGTTCTCGATCACGCCCTGGGAGGCGAGGACGAGCGCGCCGACGATCGAGATCGGCAGCAGCACGTAGAGCAGGATCCGCACCACGTCCTGCCAGAAGTTGCCGAGCGAGCGGCCGGAACGGGCGGCGAGGCCACGGATCAGGGCGGCCAGGACGGCGATGCCGACCGCCGCGGAGACGAAGTTCTGCACCGCGAGGCCGGCCATCTGGGCGAAGTAGGAGAGCGTGACTTCGCCGCCGTAGTACTGCCAGTTGGTGTTGGTGACGAACGAGCTGACGGTGTTGAAGGTCACGTCCCACGGGGCGGAGTGGAACCCGCGCGGGTTCCACGGATCGAGGCCCTGGGTGCGGAGGATCAGGTACAGCAGGACCCAGGAGACGAGCGAGAAGACGATCAGGCTCTTCGCGTACTGCTTCCAGTCCTGACCCTCCTGGTCGGGTCGCACCCGCAGCACCCTGTAGGCGCCGCGCTCGATCGGCTTGAGGACGGGGGTCAGAAAGACGCGTTCCCCCTGGAACACCTTCGCCATGTAGGTGCCGAGCGGCTTCACCACGGCAAGGACGACGGCGAAGAAGATCGCGATCTGCACGTACCCCTGGACCATCAGAGGTTCTCCCCCCGCAGCAGCGCGTAGACGAGGTAGATGCAGACCGCGAACGCCGCGACGAGGCCGAAGACGTCGGCGGGGCTGAGCGCAGCGAGCGGAGCGATCGCAGCGCCGAAGACGTCGCTCATATCCGGTCGATCAAGTCGATCGCGCAGAAGAGGAGGGCGAAGAGGACGAGCGCGATGCCGATCGCGCAGACGTCGGCAATCGGACTGTCGCCACCGGGGAAGATGTCCGCGAGGAAAAGCACCCGAGCATCGTGCGCCCCGTCCCGTCAAGGCCGCATGACGATTTGGCCTTGGGCTATACAGATTTTGTGAAGGGCTTGAAGGGTGCGTCCCGGGCGCCTCATGGGGGTCCTGGCAGGCTGTGACCCCCATGAGGCGCCCGGGACGTGAGGCTTCCGTGGGAGAGGCGTCACATGGACGGGAGGAGGTCGGACTTCCGTGACGGGGACGTCGGAGAGCTTCCACATCTCGGCCGGATCGTTGACGAAGACGCCTGGAACGTCACACTTTCCGGCCCTCCGAGGCCCTCTCCGGGCCGGATCCGACGGGTCGGGAACGCGCTCTCGACTTTCGGGCCCCTATAGGGGGCTCAAAGTCGACAGCGCGTCCGTCGCTGTTGGACAACACGGGCATAAGCCCTGCGTTCCCGACATCTCCGTGACGGGGTCGGACCCCCGTCACGGATCCGTGTCCCTCCGGTGAGGGATCCGTGGCTCCCTCGTGACGGACGCCCCACGGGTCCCTCCGCCCCCCGCACACCCGCCCCTCTCGCCACGGCCACAGCCTGCCCGGGCCGTGGCGAGAGGGGCGGGTGCCTACCCGGGCGACAGCTTGCGGGGCCCCGTCCTCCCCGGGCGACAGCTTGCGGGCCCCCTCCCCTCCCTCCCTACTCCGCGAAGCGATACCCCACTCCCGGGTCCGTCTTGATGTACCGCGGCCCGTCCGCCGGCTCGATCTTGCGGCGCAGGTTGGCGATGTGGGCGCGGAGGATCTGGAAGTCGTCTTCGTACTCGACGCCCCAGACCTCGACCAGGAGGGTGCGGTGGGTCATCAGCCGGCCGCGGTTGCGGACGAGGGTGCGGAGGAGGCCGAACTCGGTCGGGGTGAGGTGGACCGGCTCGCCGTCGCGCTTCACCGTGCGGGCGGCGAGGTCGATCTCGAGGCCGTCGGCGACGATCCGCGGCTCCGCGCCCTCCGGCGCGGAGCGGCGCAGCACCGCCTGCAGGCGGGCGACCAGCTCGCGCGGGCCGAAGGGCTTGGTGACGTAGTCGTCGGCGCCCGCCGCGAGCGCCTCGACCTTGCGGTCCTCCTCCCCCACGGCGGAGAGGACGAGGATCGGGATCTTGGTCCACTCGCGCAGCCGCCGCGTCACCTCGACCCCGTCGAGGTCGGGCAACATCAGGTCGAGGATCGCCGCCTCGGGCGGTTTCACCGCCGCCAGGTCGAGCGCCTCCTCCCCGGTCGCCGCGGTCACCGCCTCGAAGCCCGCGTCGCGGAGGATCACCCGCATCGCCCTCAGGATCTGCGGCTCGTCGTCGCAGACGAGGATCCGCGCGCCGCTCATGCCATCCCCCGCGGTGCTTCCGAGCTTGGGGGGTCTATATGCCCCGTAAAGTCGGAAGCAGGCGCGGCGAAGGTGACGACGAAGCTCGACCCCTGCCCCGGCAGCGACTCGACCTCGACCTCGCCCCCGTTCGCCTCGACGAAGCCGCGCGCGATCGCCAGGCCGAGGCCCGAGCCGCCCGCGCTCGCCGCCCCCGGCACGCGGTAGAACGGCTCGAAGATCCGCTCGCGCAGGTTCTCCGGGATGCCGGGGCCCTGGTCGACCACCCGCACCACCAGCCGCGGCCCGACCAGCCGCGAGCGGACCAGCACCGGATGGCCCTCCCCGTGGACGACCGCGTTCTCCAGCAGGTTGGCGAAGGCGCGCTCCAGCTGGGTCGGGTCGGCGCGCAGCGGCGGCAGGTCCTGGTCGAGCGAGAGCCGCACGCGCTCGCCGTCGGGCCCGATCGATTCGCGCGCCGCCGCCAGCAGGTCGCCGAGCTCGACCGGCTCGCGGTGCGGCTCGGCCCTGCCCGCTTCGAGCCGCGAGACGTCGAGCAGGTTCTCCACCAGCCGCGCGAGCCGTTGCCCTTCGTCGACCACCGCGTCGCTCAGCTCGTGGCGCTCCGCCGCGGTGACGCTGGGCGAGTCGAGCGCCGCGCCGGCGGCGATGATCGCGGTCAGCGGCGTCCGCAGGTCATGCGACACCGAGCGCAGCAGCGAGGTCTTCAACTCGTCGGACCGCCGCACCGCGTCGGCCTCGATCGCCTCCTCACGCATCCGGTCGCGCTCGGCCGTCAACGCCGCGGCCTCCTCCAGCGCCCGGTCGGCCTCCTCGCGCCGCCGTTCCGACTCCGCCGCGCGCGCCCGCGCCATCTCGGCCAGGGTGCCGCCGGCGGCCGCGACGATGACGAAGACGACCAGGGCGACGATGTCGTGCTGGGCGTTGATGGTGAACGTGCGCAGCGGCGGCAGGAAGAAGAAGTTGAAGACGAGCGCGCTGAGGACCGCGGTGCCGATCCCCATCCAGAGGCCCCAGACCGTCGCGATCAACAGCACGCCGGGAATGAAGACGATCCCCAGCGAGACCGGCTCGGCGATCGTTTCGAGCGCCGCGGCGATGCCGGTGCCGACCGTGACGACGGCGATCGCGGCGAGGATGCCGAGCCCCGTCGAAGGTGATTTGGCGCTGAACTGAAACATCCCGGCAGCGTAGACCCGCCCCCCGGTGAGTTCGCACTTCTCCGCGGATAGCGCGGAGAAGTGCGAACTCGACCGGGGGTCACTCGTACTGGAGGCTCTCCAGGACGTCCAGCCGCGAGGCGCGCCGGGCGGGGATGATCGCGGCGAGCACGCCGAGCAGCGCGGCAAGCACGAGGATCCCGATCAGCGTGCCGACCGGGTAGCTGAGCGTGAAGCCTTCCTGCTTCAGCGGCTGGGCGATCAGCGCGGCGAAGACGACGCCGAGGATCAGCCCGAGGATCGCGCCGATCAGCGCCGTGATCACGGCCTCGTAACGGATCATCGTCCGCACCTGGCGCCGCGACATGCCGATCGCGCGCAGCATGCCGAGCTCCCGCGTGCGCTCGTAGACGGAGAGCCCGAGCGTGTTGACGACGCCGATCAGGGAGATGATCACCGCCAGCGCCAGCAGGAGGTAGAAGAGGCGCACGATCTGGTCGATCTGCGCTTCGCGTTCTTCACGCAGTTCGCCCTGGTTCAGCACTTCGGCGGTGGGGAAGGCGCGTTCGGCGCCGAGCGTGAGGATCGCCTGGACCTTTTCGGCGTCGGCGCCTGGTTCGAGGATCACGAAGTCGGTCGTGTCCTGGCGCTGCTTGAAGGCGTCGGCCATCACCTGCTGGGTGACGAGGACGTCACCGAACACGCCAACCTTCGATTCGAACTCGCCCGCGACGCGGAGCTTCGAGTGGGCCTCGGACTGGCTCAGCAACTCGAAGGTGTCCCCGACTTCGAGGTTGTTTTCGTTGGCGAAGTCGTCGGAGACGATCGCTTCGTCGTCACGTAGATGGCGCAGTTTCGCCGGCCCACCCTTCAGCCATTCGATTTCGACGCCTTCTTCGATGTTCGGGGACGGCCCGTTCACTTTCACCGTTCTGCCGGGGCCGACGACCTTCGCTTCGGCGCCGCGGATCGTCGCCACCGACTTCACCCCGGGCACTTTCGCGGCGGCGAAGGCGGCGCCCGCCGGGATCGGCGAGAAGCCGTCGGTGTTCTCGATCACCAGGCCGCCGGCGAAGTTTTCTTCGATCACCTGGGCGACCGAGCTCTTCAGCCCCGAGGCGAAGACGGTGACGAAGGTGACCAGCGCCAGCGAGATCATCAGCGCTGCCGCGGTGACCGCGGTGCGGCCGGGATTGCGCTTCGAGTTCTCCCGCGCGAGGCGCCCGGTGAGGCCGCGGACCCACTGCAGCGGGCGCCCGGCGACGTCGGCGAGCGGCCGCACCAGGCTCGGGCTGAATAGCGAGACGGCGACGACGACCGCGATCCCGCCGCCGCCGATCCGCGCCGCCCGGCCGCTGATCCCACCGCCTCCCGCGAGGCCGGCGACGACGAAGGCGACCCCGATCGCCGCCAGCAGTCCCGCGAGGACGACGAAGACGACGCGCCGCCCGCGGCTGACCGTGGGCGTGAAGCCGTGCAGGGCGGCGATCGGCGGCACCCGGGTCGAGCGCCACGCGGGCACCAGCGCGGAGAGGAACGTGACCACGAACGCGACCACGAAGGAGACGATCACGGTGCGGCTCTCGAGCACCAGCGACGTGGTCGGCAGGTCGGCGCCGATCGCCGCGAACAGCGCCCGCAGGCCGAGGGCGATCACGAAGCCGCCCGCGATGCCGACGATCCCGCCGATGAGCCCGATCGCCCCCGCTTCCAACAGCACCGACCCGAGGATCTGCCGCCGCGAGGCGCCGAGCGTCCGCAGCACGCCGAACTCGGCGACCCGCTGGGCGACCGTGATCGAGAAGGTGTTGAAGATGATGAACGCGCCGACCAGCACGGCGACGTAACCGAAGACGAGCAGGATCGTCTGCAAGAAGCCGAGGTTGTCGCGGATTTCTTCCGAGCCGCGATCGGCGTTTTCCTTTGCCGTCTCGACCCGCGCCGAGAGCGGCAGCACTTTCTCGATCCGGCGCTTCAGCGCCCCCTCGGAAACCCCCGGCTCGGCGGCGACCGAGATCTGGTCGAAGCCGCCGCGCTTGTGGGTCAGCGCCTGGGCGACCGGCAGGGTCACCTGGGCGATCGACGCGCCGCCGAAGGAGGCGTGGCCGAGCTGGGTCAGCCCGACCAGCTTGAACGGCACCACCTTCCCGGCGCCGACGATCTTCAGCGTGTCGCCGAGTTCGAGCCCGGCCGATTCGGCGGCCGACTTGTCGAGCGAGGCTTCGCCAGGGCCCTGGGGCTTCTTGCCTTCGACGTAGGTGAGCGACTCGAGCCCTTCGGGCAGGGTCGAGGAGATGAACTTCGGCGCGAATTTCGTCCCGATCGCGTCGTTTTCTTCGTCGAAGAAGCCACCCGGGGTAAAGATGGCCCCCGCCGCCTGCTTCACCCCCGCCACCTTCTGCACCTTCGGCAGGTAGGCGCGCGGCACCGTCGCCACTTCGCCGCTTTCCTGTTCGACCGGGTTCTGCGCAGTGATCACCACCGAGGTGCCCTGCAGCGACTCGGTGAAGATTTCGTCGAAGGCGGCGAAGATCGTGTCGGTGAGGACGTAGGACCCGGCGATGAAGGCGACGCCGAGGATCACCGCCAGCGAGGTGGCGAAGGCCCGCACCTTGCGCGCCCAGAGGCTCTTGATCGAGAGCCGGGTCACCGCCTAGTCGAGCTGCTTCATCAGCTCGATCACGTCGTCGGCGCCGCCGGGCGCGCCGTCCTGGACGATCTTGCCGTCGCGCAGGGTGATCAGCCGGTCGGCGTGGGCGGCGGCGACGGGGTCGTGGGTCACCATCACCACGGTCTGGCGGAACTCGTCGACCGCGCGGCGCAGCAGGTCGAGCACGTCCTCGCTCGCCTTCGAGTCGAGGTTGCCGGTCGGCTCGTCGGCGAAGACGACCGCCGGTTTCGACACCAGCGCCCGCGCCACCGCAACCCGCTGCTGCTGGCCGCCGGACAGCTCCGCCGGCCGGTGCGTGCGCCGGTCCTCCAGGCCCACGGTGCGGATCAGTTGGTCGACCCACTCCTCCTCCGGTTTGCGCCCGGCGATCGAGAGCGGCAGCACCAGGTTCTCCTCCGCGGTCAGCACCGGCAGCAGGTTGAAGAACTGAAACACGAAGCCGAGCTTGTCGCGGCGGAGCTTGGTCAGCTCACCGTCGTCGAGGTGGGTGATGTCGACCCCGTCGAGCGTCACCGTCCCGGCGGTCGGCGTGTCGAGCCCCGCGAGGATGTGCATCAGCGTCGACTTGCCCGAGCCCGAAGGTCCCATGATCGCGGTGAAGCGGTCCCGCTCGAAGGCGGTGCTGACCCCGTCGAGGGCGACGACCTCGGTCTCGCCGGAGCCATAGACCTTGGTCAGCTCTTGGGCGACTACGACCTGTCCGTCGGTGGCGGCCACGCCCCTGCACGGTAGCGGGCGGCGGCGCGCGCCTGTGGCGAGCACCAAATACGCTGGGCGGCCGTGCCCGCGATCGACTCCTACGACGGCTTCCTGGTCGACCTCGACGGGGTCGTCTGGCGCGGCCGGGAGCCGGTGCCGGGCTCGCCGGAGGCGCTGGCGACGATGCTGGCGGCGGGCAAGGAGGTCGTCTTCGTCACCAACAACCCGACCAAACGTCCCGCGGAGTACGCGGAGCGGCTGCGGGGGATGGGGGTGGAGGTCGGGCCGGAGCACTTCGTCACCGCCGGGATCACGGTGGCGCGGCTGGCGGCCGAGGCGGCCGGGCCGGGCGGCGGCGCGCTGGTGCTGGGGTTCGAGCCGCTGCGCGAGATGGTCGCGGGCGAAGGGCTGCGGCTGGTCGACTTCGAGGCGCCGACCGAGGCCGACGTGGTCGTCGTCTCCGGCTGGCGCGAGTTCGACTACATGAGCCTGCTGGCGGCGAAGCGGGCGCTCGACGCGGGCGCCGCGCTGGTCGCCACCAGCCTTGACGCGACGATGCCGATGCCGGGCGGCGAGTGGCCGGGGACCGGCGCCATCCTGGCCGCGGTGGAAGTCTGCTCGGGGAAGAAGGCGGAGATCGCGGGCAAGCCGGAGCGCCACCTCTTCGAGCTCGCCCTCTCGCGGATCCCGGCCGCGAAGCGGGTGGCGATGATCGGCGACCGGCTCTCCTCCGACATCGCCGGCGGCCACGCCGCGGGCCTCGAGACGATCCTCGTCCTCAGCGGGACCTCGGGGTCGAACGGCGGCAGCGAGGACCCCGCCACCGCAACCGTCAAACCGGACCTGACCGTGGCGAATCTCGCTGCCCTGGTGGCGTAGGGGCGGGGGTTCGGGGCCGGCGGCCGTCCGAGGGGGGATGGCCGGGCGTCCCGGGCGCCTCATGGGGGTCCTGGCAGGCTGTGACCCCCATGAGGCGCCCGGGACGTGAGGCTTTGTGGGAGAGGCGTCACAGGGACGGGAGGAGGTCGGACTTCCGTGGGAGAGGCGTCAAGGGGACGGTGCGAGGTCGGACTTCCGTGACGATCCTGTCCGGGAGATTCCACGTTCAGGCCCGATCGGCGACGAAGATGCCGGGAACGTCACACTTTCCGGCCCCGGGAG
>Ga0207678_10005325_pt1 | contig 11517 bp, 10 predicted proteins | sample KBSC63metaG_FD_184319 | JGI IMG/M metagenome (GOLD analysis project Ga0207678, IMG submission 184319) | Corn rhizosphere microbial communities from Kellogg Biological Station, Michigan, USA - KBS C6-3 metaG (SPAdes) (version 2) | ecosystem: Host-associated > Plants > Roots > Rhizosphere > Soil ...
GCCGGGCGCTCAACGTCAAGACGTGAACGCTCGCGCTCGTCGCGCGTTGTCCATGCGTGGTTCCGATTGTCCTTCTCCTCGCCGCTGCTGCGGAGCCTGTGCCCGCGCCGACGCCTGCGAGCATCAGCACCGTTCCGCCGGCGGCGCAGCTGTTCGAGCGGGATTGGGTGCTGATGAACTGGGCGCTGAAATTCTACGACACCGACCGCGACATCCTGCTGGAGCCCGGCGAGGCGCAGGCGGCGGCGGCGGAATTCCGCAGGATCGCCGACGGCGATGGCGACGGGCGGGTGACGCCCGCCGAATATCGCCAGGCCCGCGAATTCATCCTGGCGCGCTACTGACCCCGGCCGAAAGCGGACAAAAAGAGAGGAGCAGAGGCGGGCGAGCCCCTGCTCCTCAAGGGAAGGTTATGTGAACGGCTTCTAGACGCCGCCGCGCCCCGCGCGAAGATATCGAAGGTTGAGCTTACCCAAAGTTAGTGTGGCCCCGCTGCATGTCATTCGCCGCTGTGCGGGGGAAGCGCGATCCTGTATCGTTTCGCCGTGGGGCGGGGGTTCCATCTTTCTTCGGCGCGGATCGTCGCGCTTGGGCGGCTGCTGCTCGCGACGCTGTTCCTGCTCGCCATCCTGATCGACGTCAGCCAGCCGGCGCGGGCGCCGACCATCACTTATGCGGCGCTCGGCGCCTATACCGCGCTATCGGCCGCACTGGTCGCGCTGACGTGGAGCAACTGGTGGCTCGACGCGCGGCTTGCCGGGCCGGCCCATGCAATCGACATCGCGGTGTTCACGCTGCTCGTCTTCGTGACCCAGGGCTATACCAGCCCGTACATCATCTTCTTCGTCTTCCTGCTGCTGGCGGCCGCGATCCGCTGGGGCTGGAAGGAGACCGCGCTGACCGCGATCCTGCTGACCGTGCTCTATCTCGGCACCGGCCTGCTGACCGCGAGCGGCGAGGCGGATTTCAATACGCGCCGACTCCTGGTGCGCAGCGCCCAGCTCATCATCGTCGCGCTGATCGTCATGTGGTTCGGAGCGAACCAGTGGCGCGCCCGGTTCGTGCCCCGCGCGCAAGGCCTGCCCGTCGAGCCATCGGTCGACAAGTCGCCAATCGAGACCGCGCTGATGGCGGCGATGGCCGGGCTGGACGCGGGCCAGGGCGCGATCGTCTGGCGCGAGGCCGGAAGCCACGAGACCAGGGCGCTCGCCATCCGCGGCAGCGAGCGCAAGGCGGTGGCGGTGAAACGGCTGGCGCTCGACGGGACGGCCGCGGGGCCGCTCCTGTATGACGTGCAGCGCGACCGCGCGCTGACGCGGGATGCCGAGCGGAACCTGCGCTCGATCGATCCGTGCGCGGCGATCGGGGAATCGACGGTCAGGGCCGTTGGCGCAACTGAGGGGCTGGCGCTTCCGCTCCGGCTCGACAAGGGCGATGGCATCATGTTCCTCGAGAAGGTGCGCGATCTTTCCACCGATCATCTCGACCTGGGCCAGCAAATGGCCGCCGACGTCGCCGCGCACATCCAGCGTCATGCGCTGCTGAAGGCGGCAGAGGACAACGCCGAGGCGCGCTCGCGGCTGGTGCTTGCGCGCGACCTGCACGACAGCGTCGTCCAGTTCCTTGCCGGGGCTGCCTTCCGGCTCGAGGCAATGAAGCGCTCCGAATCCTCCGGACGACCGCTGGAGCCCGAGCTCAACGAGCTCAAACTGTTGATGATGCAGGAGCAGGGGGAGCTGAGGTCGTTCATCACCGCGCTGCGCAGCGGGCCCGAAGTCACGCTTCGCGAGATGGTCCGCGACCTGCGCTCGCTGGCCGAGCGCATGTCGAAGCAATGGACGATCGAATGCAGTTTCACCGGCGACGAAAGCGAAGTCCGAATCCCTTCGCGGCTGCACCTCGACGCCCACCAGATCGTGCGCGAATCGGTCGCCAATGCGGTCCGCCACGCGGGCGCCAGGTCGGTGCGGATCACGCTGGAGAATGAAACCGACCGGCTGCGCATCGACCTCGTCAATGACGGCGCCGAATATCCGCGCTACGGCGACGGCTTCGAGCCGCCCCAATCCCTGAAGGAGCGCGTCGAGCAAGCCGGGGGCACGGTCGACGTGGCGCGGGGCATGAACGTCACCAAGCTCTCATTCTCACTTCCCATCCGAACGGGGAACGGCACGTGAAAATCCTGATCGCCGACGACCATCCGATGATCCGAACCGCGATCGAGGTCTTGCTGCGCGATACCGGCCAGACGATCGTCGGCAGCGCCACGACGGGCGAGGAAGCGCTCCGCGCGCTCGAGGAGTTGCGGCCGGACCTGCTGCTGCTCGACCTGCAGATGCCCGAAGGCTCCGGCATGGACGTGCTGCGGGCGGTGCGCTCCGATGGGCTAACGCTGCGGGTGGTGTTGCTGACGGCGGGCATCGAGGACCCGGCGCTGATGGAAGCCTATGCGCTGAAGGTCGACGGCATGGTGCTCAAGAATTCCGACCCGGCCTATCTGATCGAATGCCTCGACGCGGTCGGCGCGGGGCGCAGCTGGATCGACCCCGAGCTCAAGGAGCGCATCGCGCGGCTTGCCGACCGGGCCCCGGCCGAGCGACCGGCGCTGGCGCCGCGCGAGCGCGAGCTGATCAAATGCGTCAGCCAGGGCCTGCGGAACCGGGAGATCGCCAAGCAGCTCGGAGTGACCGAGGGCACGGTCAAAGTCTATCTCCACAATGTGTTCGACAAGCTGGGCGTCAAGAACCGGACCGAGCTTGCGATCCACGCCGACGAATTCCTTGCAGGAAGCTATTTGCGGCAAGCCCGGTCATAAGCTGCGCTTATCGCCCCGCGCCGGGCATTTGTTAGCCGCCAGGCCCCCGCCAGGAGTAGCCGCGCCCGGTTGAAAATCCCAACTCGAGGAGAATAGCGTTGACCAAAGAAAGCCAAGGGCTGGCGGAACTTGGCGTACTTGGAACCGGGCGCATGGGAACGCGCCTCGCGACAATGTTCGCGCGCGCCGGGCGGCGGGTCGTCCTCGGCTCACGCGACCCCGACCGCGCCGCGGAAATCGTCGACGAGCTTCGCATTCCCGGCCTCGCCGCGGGATGTTACTCTGATGCGCTTGCGGCGCCGGCGATCCTGCCTGCGATCTTCATCCGCGACGGCCTGTTCGACATCCTCGACCGGTCGTGCCGCAAGCTTGGCGGCAAGGTGCTGATCGACATCTCCAACCCGTTCAACGCCGACTACAGCGACTTCGTGACGCCGTGGGACTCGAGCGGAGCCGAGGAGCTTCAGCGCCGTTTCCCGCAAGCGCGGGTGGTGGGCGCGTTCAAGAACGTCTTTTGGGAAGTGTTCGACCATCCGGAGTTCGGCGAGAGCCTGAGCGACGTGCTGATCACGGGCGATGACGAGGCCGCCAAGGCCCACTTCCTGCGCCTCGCCGACGGAACCCCGTTCCGCTATCTCGACGCGGGTCCGCTGATCAACAGCCGGACGGTCGAGCGGCTGACGATGATCACCGGCAGCCTGGGGCGCCAGCTGAACAGCTATCCGCGGATGAACTGGCGGCTGCTGACCCAGCCGCCACCGGAAGCCGCGATCGCGGTCGGCTAGCCGGCCATCCGCCTGGCGCCGAGGCCGACGACCATCTGGTTGGCGCGGTCGTAGGGAAGCGGCTTGCCGAACAGATAGCCCTGGATGACATCGCAGCCGAGGTCGCGCATGCGCTCGAAATCCTCGGCGGTCTCGACGCCCTCGGCGGTGACCGACATGCGGAAGCTCTTGGCGAGCTGAACGATCGACTGGATGATCGCGACGTTCTCGGGCCGGGTGCCGGCCTCGCGGACGAAGCTGCCGTCGATCTTCAGCTTGTGGAACACGGCCTTGTTCAAATAGCCGATCGACGAATAGCCGGTCCCGAAGTCGTCGAGGGCGATGCCGACGCCGAGCGCGCGAAGGCGCTTCAGAACATCGAGGGTCGAGCCATTGTCGCCGAGGAACACGCCTTCGGTGACTTCGAGCTCGATGCGGTTGCCCGGCAGCTTGTAGCGCGACAGCGCCTCGCTGACGATGTTCGGGAGCGCGGCCATGACGATCTGCTTGGGGCTGATGTTGAGCGCGACGGTGATCGGCTCGGGCCACGACGCGCACGCCTTGCACGCCTCGTCGATCACCCATTCGCCGATCACCGGCATCAGGCCGCTTTCCTCGGCCACCGGAATGAAGACGTTGGGCGGGACGAAGCCGCGCTGCGGGTGGTTCCAGCGGATCAGTGCCTCGAAGCCGATGAGCTTTTGCGACTTGGCGTTGATCAAGGGCTGGAAGGCGAGGTGGAACTGCTTGGACGCGATCGCCGAACGCAGATCGGATTCGAGGCGGACCCGATCCTCCTGCTCCGACTGCAGTTCCGACGAGAAATAGCGAGCGCAGCCGCGACCGGCATCCTTCGCCTGGTAAAGCGCGAGGTCGGCCTTGAGGATCAAGTCGTCGACCGTCGCCCCGTCGATCGGGCCGAACGCGCAGCCGATCGACACGCCGATGCGGATCTCGGTCTGGTCGATCAGGTAGGATTCCTTGATCGAGTTGATGATCCGGTCTGCCAGCAACTCGACCTGCTTGCGGCTCTGAGCGTCGGTGACGACGATGGCGAACTCGTCGCCGCCCATGCGGCCGACGTGGCCGTCCGGACCGACTTCGTCGACCAGGCGCTTGGCGACGGCGCGAAGCACGGCGTCGCCTTTGGGGTGGCCGAAGGTGTCGTTGACCGGCTTGAAGCCGTCGAGGTCGAGGAACATGATCGCGCACGGGACATTGCTGGTCGTCGCGGCGCGCAGTGCCTCGCCGAGCAGCTGGCGGACCCGGCCGCGGTTGGGCAGGCCGGACAGGACGTCGACGTTGGCCAGATGAGTCAGGCGCTCCTGCGTCTGGCGGATCTCAGTGATGTCGGAGCCGACGCCGCGAAAGCCCTCGAAGCGGCCGGCGGTGTCGATGATCGGGTCGCCGGCGATGGAAATCCAGCGCGAGCCGCGCGGGGTGTCGAGCTCCATCTCCAGCGAGTTGAAGGCCTGGCGCTCGAGGAGGACTCGGCCAAGCTCGCCATTGCCGCCGAGAAGCGCCGGGAGCGAGTGGCCGATCAGCTGGCCACCCGGGCGTCCCAGCAGCGTGCTCATGCGCGAGCTGATGTAGGTGACGCGGTTCTCGTTATCGACGGCCCACAGCCAGCCGACGCCGCGCTGCTCATACTCCTGGAGCAGCAGGCTCGCGCTTTCGCTCTGGCTGCCGACATCGGCGTTTGTCTTGAGCTGGTGGAAGGCCCAACGCGCCACCGCGAGGACGCCGAAGATCGCGACGCCGAGCGTGAAGATGATCGACAGCATGTGCTGGAAGGGCACGGTGTGGCGGCCGATGAGCAGAGCTCCGCCGACCCCCGCGGTGAAGGCGATCATCCAGGCGGTGACGCAGGGCGGGACGACGACGAGGCCGAGCGCGCCGATGCCGAGGCCGGCCATGATCGAGGCGGCGATGACCTGGCTGCCCGGTTCAAGCGTCGGGAACAGGTAGAGCGGCAGGCTGAGCCAGACCACGGCGCGAACCGCAACTTCGCCAACCATCAGCCAGTTCGGCACTCGGCGACCCGAGCGGCCGACGCAGGTAATCGACTGAGTCCGGGCAAGATGCATGGCGGCGAGATTGATCGCGGCGACCGCGGCGGCCCACGGCACCAGCCAGGTGACGTCTTTCCCGCCCCACAGGCTCGCGACCATCATCACGGCGGCGATGATATTGGCGGCGGCGAAGAAGGGGGCGAGCTGGGCGCGCGAAATCAGCTGGACGTCGCGCAGCGGCGAACTTTCGTCCTCGGACCCATGCGACGCGAGCCCGGCGGACTCGCCGCCGGGAAGCCTGGCCGAAATCAATCGCTTATACCTGTCAGGAGCTTCGTACATCCGCCCGCCTGTCCACGTGTCCCGGGGGCGAGATAACCAAAGAGCGTTTAAGGGCGGTTAAGGAGCGATTTTAAAGCTTCAGCTTGTCGAGCTCGCGTGTCACCAGCGGGTGATAAAGCGGGCGGGCCTCCGAGTAGATGCGCTTTGCCAGCGGCCGGCCCCATGAGGCGTCGTTCGCGAGCGCCGTGATCAAGGGCTTCACGAACTTCCCGCGCCCCTGCGAGGTCAGGAAATTCTCGAGCGACGGTACGGCCGGATCGTACCGGTTCGCGACGGCCAGATCGAGCCAGGCGAAGCGGATTTCCATGTTGGTCGCCGCATTGAGATCGAACGCCGACTGGAGGGCGTCGAGGCGCCCCTTGGAAAGCTTGCGCGGCAGGCGGTTGAGGAAGCGCAGCCGCTCCTCGGTGTTCCATTGTTTCCAGCTTGCGGGGGCTGCGGCACCGGCGGCGAAGGCGGCCGTGGCGCGATCCTGCTCGGCGAAAGTGGACGCGGGCGGATGCACCATGTTGCCCGGCACTCCGGGTTGATAGACCCAGCGGTCGAGCATCAGCTTGCTTTCGAGCGCCTTGTCGCCCTTGACCAAATTGGCGCGGAGGTCGGCGAGGAACATCGCCGAAGTGACCGGCTGGAAAGCGTGGCGGTCGAACCAGCCCTTGAGCCATGCGTCGAAACGGTCGCGGCCGACGATTGCCTCGATGGTCCGCAGGAACTCCGCGCCCTTCTCGTAGGCGACGTCGCTCGAGCCCTCGTCCGGATGACGGCCCTTGAGGTCGAGGTGGAGACGCGTATCGGCGCCGCCCGGCCCGCCGTTCGCGGCGATCGCCTTGTTCATCGCATCGATGCCGAGCGCGGCATGCTCCTCGGCGGCCTTCTTGCCGTACAGCTCCTCGATGATGCGCCCTTCGGCGTAGGTCGTCATGCCTTCGTTGAGCCAGAAGTCTTCCCACACGGCGTTGGTCGCGAGGTTACCCGACCAACTGTGGGCCAGCTCATGCGCGATGAGGCTGACCAGGCTCTTGTCGCCGGCAATGAAGGTCGGGGTAGCGAAGGTCAGCGTGGGGTTTTCCATGCCGCCGAACGGGAAGGACGGCGGCAGGACGAGGACATCGTAGCGGCCCCAGCGATATGGACCGTAGAGATTTTCGGCGGCGGCGACCATTTTCTCGGTATCGGACAGCTCGCGTGCGGCGGCATCGATCGTTGCGGGCTCGGCCCACACCCCGGTGCGCGGACCGAGCGGCTTGAAGGTCAGGTCGCCGACGGCGATCGCGATCATGTAGGGCGCTACGTTGCGGTCCATGCGGAAGTTGAACACGCTTTCGCCGCCCTGCGTGATGGGCTGCTCGATGCGCGGCGCGCTCATCACCGCAGTCATCCCCGCCGGCACGTGGATCGTGGCTTCCCAGGTCTGGCGGATACCCGGCGAATCCTGGGTCGGAATCCAGGTTCGGTTCTCGATCGATTCACCCTGGCTGAACAGGAACGGCATCTTCTTGCCGGCTGTTTGCTGCGGGGTCAGCCACAGCAAAGCGCCGGCGTCGGGCGCGCTCTTGTAGGTGACCAAAAGTGCCGTCGTGTCGGACCTGAGCGCAATCGTGAGCGGGGCGCCGAGATTGGGATCATTCGCGCCGACCTTGAACGGCAGCGGATGCTTCGCCGCGTCGGTGACGCTTGCAATCTCCAGGCCGTTGTCGTCGAGCACGATCTCCTTCGCGTCGGGCTTGCGTTCGATGTCGAGCCTGGCCGTCCCCGCAATGCGCTTCGCGTCGAAATCGACGGTGAGGTCGAGCGCGACATGCGTGACGCGCGCTTCCAGCGGCCGGGCGAAGCTGTGAGTGTCGACCGCATCGGGCGTCGCGAGGATTGGCGCGACCGTTGCCTGCGAAGCTTGCGCTTCGGACCCGGCTTGATTGCCGTCGCCCGAGCGGCAGCCCGAAAGTGCAAGCGCACCGATGAGCGCCAGCCGGCAAAATAGATGCATCCGCGGTTCCCTCGACACCTGCGCGACCCAACGCCCGATCGCGGTTCGAGTGCCCCGCTAGAGCGACGATCGCCCAACGGGCAAGCCTCGCGGCTCGCAATGACCGGCGCCCGGCTCTATATCCGCCCTCGATGGCGACCGACAGCGCGACCTTCGACCGGCGGGCGGCCGCGCCACGACGAGCAGTGGACGCACCGGCGATCCAGTCGCCCGCCGCGCCGATCGCCCGCGGCATCGGGCTCGACCGGCCGTTCTTCGACGACAAGAACCGTGCCTTCTGGATCCTCCAGTCGATTGGCTGGAGTGGCTATTTCTTCCTCCGTTCCCTGAGCGGATTCGCCAATTCGATGGGCTGGATGTGGCTGATCCACACCCTGCTGCTGACCGCCACGGGCTATTCGTTGACGTTGCTGATGGCCTCGCTGTTCCGGCGGCTGATCACCATGCGGCCGCTGTGGACACTGATCCTGTCGCTCGGCGTGGTCGGGATTGCCGCAATGGCCTTCTCCGTGATCGAAACCTGGAGCTACGCGACCTTCCTCAAGCCGGACGCCAAGCCCGTGGGCGTCGAATATCTCGGTGCGATCCTGCTCAATTTCTCCCTACTGGCGGCGTGGGCGGCGCTTTATTACGGGATCAATTACTTCCTGCTGCTCGAGGACCAGATCCGGCAGCGCGAGCTGCTGGAGGGTCAGGCCTCGACCGCGCAGCTGGCCATGCTGCGCTATCAGCTCAACCCGCACTTCCTGTTCAACACGCTGAACTCGATCTCGACCCTTGTGCTTCTGAAGCAGACCGAGCGCGCCAACGCGATGCTCGCGCGGCTGTCGTCTTTCCTCCGCTACACCCTGGTCAACGAGCCAACCGCGAAGGTCACGCTCGCGCAGGAAGTCGAGACTTTGAAGCTCTACCTCGAGATCGAGAAGATGCGCTTTGAGGACCGCCTTCGGCCGCACTTCAAGATCGAATCCGAGACCATCGGTGCTCGCCTGCCATCGCTTCTCCTCCAGCCGCTGATCGAGAATGCGATCAAATATGCAGTGACCCCGGCGGAGAATGGCGCGGACATCTGGATCACCGCGCGGCGCGAGGGACAGGCGGTGCGCATCGAAGTCGCCGATAACGGTAGCGGCGAAGGGTCCGACTTCGCCGCGAGCCCGTCGACCGGCGTCGGACTGGCGAACATTCGCGACCGACTGGCGCAGGCCTATGGCGCGGGACACTCATTCAAGACCACAAAGAACGAACGCGGGGGGTTCAGCGTTATTCTCGAAATTCCATATGAGAGCGGAGACAAAGCCTGATGACCATCCGGACCGTTTTGGTCGACGACGAACCCTTGGCGACGCAGGGAATGCAGCTGAGGCTTCAGGCCCATGAAGACGTCGAGGTCGTCGCGACCGCCGCCAACGGCCGCGAGGCGATCCGCCAGATCAAGACCAACAAGCCCGACCTCGTCTTCCTTGATATCCAGATGCCGGGTTTCGACGGATTTTCGGTCATCCAGGGTTTGATGGATGTCGAGCCGCCGCTGTTCGTCTTCGTCACGGCTTATGGCGACCACGCCCTGCGCGCATTCGATGCGCAGGCGGTCGATTATCTGATGAAGCCGGTTGACGAGGACCGGCTGGCGGCGACCATGGACCGGGTGCGGCAGCGCCTGGCGGAAAAACGCAGCGCCGGAGAGGCCGAGCGTTTGAAGGAAGCGCTGGTCGAGCATGCGCCCGAAGCGGCCGAGGAGCTGGCCGGAAGCGGACCGGAATCACCCGCGCCCGATCGCTTCGAGAAGATGATCAACATCAAGGACCAGGGTCAGATTTTCAGGGTAGACGTCGACACCATCGAAAGGATCGACGCGGCGGGCGATTACATGTGCATCCAGACCGGCGAGAATACGCTCATCCTGCGCGAGACGATGAAGGACCTCGAAAAGCGGCTCGACCCGCGCCGATTCCAGCGCGTCCACCGCTCGACCATCGTCAACCTCGACCTCGTCCGGCAAGTGAAGCCGCATACCAACGGTGAGTGCTTCCTGGTTCTCGATTCGGGAGCACAAGTGAAGGTTTCGCGTTCGTACCGAGATGTTGTCGCTCGATTCGTCCATTGAAGAGCCCGATGCGGTGAGCGCGGAAAGCCCGCTGAAGGGGCGGCGCGTGCTGCTGGTCGAGGATTCTCCCGTCGTCGGTCCGTTCACGGCCGAGCTGCTCGGAGACCTCGGCTGCGAAGTCGTGGGCCCGGCGCCGAACATGGCGGCCGCGCGCGAGCTGATCGAAAGCGATGTGCCGGTCGACGCGGCGATGATGGACGTCCACATTCGCGGCGAGCGGGTGTTCCCGCTGTGCGACGCGCTGGCCGCGCGCGGAGTGCCGTTTCTGCTGACGAGCGGCTACGCCGACTGGCAGATGCCCGAAAAATGGGAAGGCCGGCCGCGGCTCCAGAAGCCCTACACGATTGACCAGGTGGAGGAGGCGCTGGCGAAGTTGCTCGGCAACTGACCCCGCCTGCCTAGAGACTCACGGCAAGCCCGAAGTAAGCGATGTTGTCGCTGGTGTCGGGACCCCCGCGGACGAAGCCGTGCTGGTTCATGTAACCCGCTTCGCCGCTCAGGCTTTTTGTCAACGGAGTCGAGATGGTGATGAGGTTGCGCACCCGGTCGAGCCCGGTCCGACGCTGGAACGGCGTCGTATTGAGGTTGAAGAATGGCTCGCTCGACAGGTTGAGCGCGGTCTTGCCGGCGATGGGCACCGAATATTTGAGATAGGGCCGGACGCGCCAGCCGGTACCGTCGACATGCTCCCGCCAGCGCTGTTCGAAGCGAAGCCGGCCGTTGAGCTTGCCGGTGCCAATCTTGGCGAAGCCGTCGAACGTCACCTGCTCGCGGGCGCGGTGCTCCATGACGGTGAAGTCGCCGGAGGAATATTGCGGGTTGTGCGTGTAGCCGGCCCAGACGGTCATGACCTTGTCGAGGCGGTAGCCGAGGAGGGTGTTGGCCTCGACTTCGTAAAGGCCGTTGCGATTGTCGCTGAAGCGAATGGTTCCTTCTTCCGAAAGGCGCCAGCGATCGCTGAGCTTTACGGAAACGTTGAGATTTCCCCAGACCTGGCTGTCCGACGCCGCGGAGGCCGGGCTTGCCGCCAAGCCCGCTACGAGGAACGCGGGCGCCATAGCTTTCAGTTTCATTCCTACCCCATCTACATTTATTGAGCCGGCGCTGCCGCCGTCCATTCACGGTGATTGCCTAGCGTGTCTGCGTTGCCCTCATATGGCAGGCAGGCTGCAGTTTTGTGACGCAGATCATTGCGGCTGATCGGCAAGCTGATCGCCCGTTGCCGCATAGTGGGCCGTCTCGGCGATGTTGGTCGCATGGTCGCCGATGCGCTCCAGGTTCTTGGCGACGAACAGCAAGGTCGTCGACGGCCCGATATTCTGCGGATTTTCCATCATGTAGGTCACGAGGGTGCGGAGAATGACCTCGTAGAAATCGTCGAGCGCATCGTCGCGCGCGCAGACTGCCCTCGCGAGCTCCGGGTCGCGCTCGGCGAATGCAATCAGCGAGTTGTGCACCATTTCCTGAGCGATCTTCGCCATTTCGGGAAGGAG
>Ga0207678_10005328_pt1 | contig 11516 bp, 12 predicted proteins | sample KBSC63metaG_FD_184319 | JGI IMG/M metagenome (GOLD analysis project Ga0207678, IMG submission 184319) | Corn rhizosphere microbial communities from Kellogg Biological Station, Michigan, USA - KBS C6-3 metaG (SPAdes) (version 2) | ecosystem: Host-associated > Plants > Roots > Rhizosphere > Soil ...
GCTGATCGCCTCGCTGCTGCTCGCTCTGTACGGCCTCATCTTCGGTGCCGTCCTCGGGGCGATCGCAGGCATGATCGCCTATGCCTTCCAGCGCGGCCGCCGCGATTTCGCCTCCGTCGCCACGGTACAAGCGCGCGAATTCGACGTCGTCGTCGACGACCAGGTCGCGGACGACGCCGCGCGCCTGCTCGATGAGCGGGTCTGACCGATAGCGCGCTGCGGGCATCGACCTCGGCACCACGATCCCCTGGCCACGGCAGCGAGACCTTTCTCCACGACCGCCGGCTGCGCCACCGCGACCAGCCGCCGTGGCGTGACGTGGCCCGGGTGCGGCTCGGCCGCGCCCGCGGCGACCTGACGGCCATGGACGCGGATCGGCCTTCTCGTAGGGCCGAGTCTGTTCGGCCTGCCTTTCCAACCGGCGCGAGAGCATCGCTGCACTGAGGAGAACGCGGTGAGCTTCGGGAAAAGGCGCCCGCGTTTAACCGGTAGCACTCTCAAATATCTGCGGGACCGCCCGAGCGCCGACCGACCTGAGCCGCTCTTGAGGTTTGCCTGCCATGTGCGTGGGAAACCACTAACCAGGCGGGCCACGCCGAGAAGACTCTGAGCGAAAGCGTACGACCTTCCGGGGCGAGCTCGATTTCCGGTGCTGATTTTCGCCGTCGGGAGGTCCTCAAGGTGCTTGCAACAGCCACAGAGCAGAAGGCATCGGTGGAGGGTGTTAACCGGTCTCCACTCCTACTGCCGGAGGTCCGCGCGGGGGTGCACTTCGCCGCAGTCTTCCGCGACCCCGCCGGGCGGGACGACGTGCTCTACCCCTACCTGCGCGACGGGCTGGCTCGTGGCCACAGCTGCACGACGTGCCTGTCCGCAGGACCCAGCCCGAGAGTGCTCGAGCGCCTCAGCCACGACGTCGACGTCGACGCCACCCGCTCACGCGGCCAGCTGTCGGTCTGCGATGCCGCCAAGCGGCCCCCGGTCGACCGCCGCAGCGGCGTCGAGGCGGCAGGCAGGCTCTGGGAGGTCGTGAGCACCGAGCACCCCCGCAGCACATACGTCTGTGCCCGTTTCACGGTCGAAGTGAAGGCTTGGCTTCCCGAGATCGAGCGACACGAGGAATTGCTCCGATTCGAGGCGCGGCTGGTCAACCTCGCACGCGGTATGCCGGTCGCCTTCATGTTCCTGTACGACGTGTCCAACCTCGACGGCGGGCTCATCGTCAATGTGGCCCGGACCCACGCGGTGGTGTGGATGTGCGGCGTGCCGATGACCAACCCGTGGTTCGGAGCGACCTGACAGAACGGCAGGCGCGCCACCATCTGCCTGATGACAATGGCAGAACCGGCATGCCCCCCGTCATCGAGGTGATCCGGCGTCACCGTCCACGGGCCGGTCAGGCTCGACGAGCGGGCGGAGTCGGTCCCACAGGCTCCGGACCGCGAGCCCGAGATCGGCCGCGTGCCAATCCAGCTCGGCCGCCCGCGGTGCGATGTCCGACAACAGCGCCAATGCTCGGAGCGCCAGGTTCCCGGCGTCCTCGAGCCGGTCCTGCGCGAGCAGTTCCTGGATTTCCTCGCCGAGGCTCGCCAACGTGTACGACGCGGTGTCCGGCACGAGGTGCCCTTCGAGCCCATGCGGGAACGGGTCGCGGGCTCGCAGCTCGCCGAGCGCCTCGAGGACGCCATCCGCTGCCGAGTACCGGTCTAGGACATCGATCACCCAGAACAGCCGAGCGGTGAGACGTGGCCGCCCGGGAAAGCCGTCCAGCCACCGCAGCAGCGCCTCGTCCCCACCGACGCGTTCGGCCACGCGCACCAGGCTCGCCGCGAGTGGGTTCGGCAGCTCGGCACGAAAGGGCAGCACGCGGGAGACCTGGTCGGCCAAGCGCGCGAGCTCCTCGTCGTCGAGCCTGCCCGCGCGGAATGCCGCCACCAGGTCCGGATCGAGGTCGAAGGCCGTGCCCGGAAGCTCAGACATGCTCCGCCGCCCGCCTGCGCAGGAGCAGGACGAGGAACACCCCGCCCACTGCGGCGATCACGATGAGGCCCGTCCAGCTCGGAATCGTGAAGATCCGGTGCGCACTGCCGTGGAGAACAGCACGGCGCCGAGGATGGCGCCGTCCTGGGCGGACCGGACGCTCAGGTGCCGGGTGCAGTAGGCCAGCGCGGCGAGCTTGGCCGCCTCTTCAAGGAGGCCGACTCCGAAGAACATCCAGGGCGAGGGCCGCAGTAGGTAGCGCTCGGCGACCGATGCGGCGAGCACGCCGCCGACGACGTACGTCTTGAACAGGTTCGCCGTGATCGCGGTGACGAAGGCCGAGAGGACCCAGAGCAGCCGAGAGGACCCAGAGCAACGGCCCCGATCCGAGGATCCTTCTCCACGTTCCGTGTCGTTCGGTGGTCTTCGCCGTCGTCATCTCGTCTCCTAGCGCACGATCGACAGCCTGGGGCTGTCGAGCTCACGGTCTTCGGGTGCCCGACCGGGGTTCCCCGACGGCGTCACGTCCCAGCCGACGAGACCGAGCAGCCGCGCGACGGGGGGCTGGAGCCGGCCTGTCAACAGGAGCACCCGGCCGAGTTCGGCGGCGGAACGGCGCAGGTCGTCGAGGATCTTGAGCGCGCCGACCCCGAGGAAATTCAGCTCGGAGAGCTCGAGGGCCACGCCGCAGGGAGCGTCGGCGAGCTGACGGCGGACGTCCTCCCACAGGTCAGGCGCTGTGAGCATGTCGAGCTCGCCGCTGAGGTGGAGGACGCGAATGTCCAACAGATCGTCGGACTCGAGCGGCGAGGGACACGGGTCCGTCCGGTTCGAAGACGTCATGGTGTCCACGCTCGCCCGCCGGGACCTCCTTCTGCTTCGGCTTCGCAGCGTGAATCAACCCGCCACCGCTCGGTCTCCGAGGACACGGCGACGAGGCGTCGACGATCGCCCGCCTTGGCGGACACGCTGAACCGGCATGGCCCCACCGGTGTGAATCCGGGCTCCTGATCCTGGCTTCGCGGGTGCAGGCGGTCGTGGCCCCCTGCTGTGAGGGTGGCGCTGCGGCCGCCACCCTCGGCCGCGACCCCGACTGGAGGACGAGCGATGCCGAGCAACAGGGGAGTGGTCTACACGGGGCCGGGCAAGGTCTCCGTGGAGTCCATCGACTACCCGGAGCTGGTGCTGCGGCCCGGCCCGGGCGTTCCACCGATCAACGAGAACCGGCCCTGCCCGCACGGCGTGATCCTCAAGGTGGTGGCCAGCAACATCTGTGGGAGCGACCAGCACATGGTCCGGGGCCGGACCACCGCTCCCCCGGGGCTCGTCCTCGGGCACGAGATCACCGGTGAGGTCGTCGAGACGGGCCGCGACGTCGAGTACCGCGAGGTCGGCGACCTGGTTTCGGTGCCGTTCAACGTGGCGTGTGGCCGCTGCCGCAACTGCGTCGAGCGGCGCACCGACGTCTGCCTGAACGTGAACGACCACCCTGGCGGTGCCTACGGCTATGTCGACATGGGCGGCTGGCGCGGGGGTCAGGCGGAGTTCGTCATGGTGCCCTACGCGGACTGGAACACCCTGAAGTACACCGACAAGGACCAGGCCCTCGCGAAGATGCTGGACCTGACGATGATCACCGACATCCTGCCCACCGGCTTCCACGGCTGCGTCGAGGCCAAGGTGGGCGCCGGGTCGACCGTCTACATCGGCGGCGGCGGCCCGGTGGGACTCGCGGCGGCGACCTCGGCCCAGTTCCTCGGCGCGTCCGTGGTCGTCGTCGGCGACCCGAACGAGCAACGGCGCAAGCACGCGCGCGAGGTGGGGTTCGAGGTCGTCGACCCGCTCGCCGGTGACCTGCCCGACCAGATCGAGCAGCTACTCGGCGTGCCCGAGGTCGACGCGGCGGTGGACTGCGTCGGGTTCGAGGCGAAGGGGCACCGCGACGGCACCGAGCAGAACGCAGCGGTGCTCAACCAGGCCATGGAGGTCACCCGGGCCGCGGGTGCCATCGGCATCCCCGGCCTGTACGTCACGGAGGACCCCGGCGCCGCCGACCAGGCCGCCCGCCACGGCACGGTCGCACTGGGCCTCGGGATCGGATGGGCCAAGTCGCTGTCCTTCGCGACCGGCCAAACCCCGACGATGCAGTACAACCGGGCGCTGCGCGAGGCGATCCTTCACGACCGCGTGCCCATCGCGCGCAACGTCAACGCGACGGTCATCCCGCTCGACGACGCCCCCGAGGGCTACCAGGAGTTCGACGCGGGCGCGCCGAAGAAGTTCGTCCTCGACCCGCACGGCATGCTCGGCCGATAGCGTCGGGTATTCGCGGCGTGGATCGACGCGAGGGCGCCCCCCTGGGGAGCGAGGCGCCTGAAGCAGGCGGCGCGCTGGGCGCCGCCTGCCTCCTCGCGCGGGCACGTCCGGGCGAGACGGGGATGGTGCGAGGCGCCGCTCACCGCGATAGTGCCAATCGCGCCGAGGGGAAGCTCCGCTCAGCGGCCTGCGGACCGACGCGCGCGCCCGCAGAGCCGCAGGAAGAACCAGTCCCGTGCGAGCTCGGACACGAGCGCGGGCGGCTCCCCGTGCAACAGCGACGCCCCTGGCACCCGCACGACGCGGGCGGTGCGCGGGAACTCCCGTCCCGCCTGCTCGTTGACGACGCGCACGGCGGCGTCGACCTCGCCGACGACCAGCAGCGTCGGACAGCGCACAAGCCGGACGAGCTCTCCGGCGAGGTCCGGCCTGCCCGAGCAGGAGAACACCGCGCGCGCCCATCCAGGCCGGGCGACGGCGGCGACGATGGCGCCTGCCGCGGCGCTGCCGGAACCGAAGAGGCCGCCGCGCAGCCCGGTCGTCGGCCCGCGGGTCGCGATGTCGTCGATCAACGCGATGACCCTGGCGCCCAACGCGGTGGCGTCGAAGCGGACGTCGGCTCCGCGGTTGAACTCCTGCTCGGCCCTGGTGAGCAAGTTCACCGCCACGGTCGCGATCCGGCGCTCGTTCAGCGTCCGCGCGATCCGGGCGTCCATCGGGTCGCTCCGCACGCACACGAACAGCACCACGCCCCTGGGCTGCTCCGGCACATCCATGACACCGTCGAGTTCCAGGCCGATCACCTCGTGGCGGGTCGGCACCGTCGTGATCACGACCTGCTCCTGGCTTCGGTGGCCACGGCAACGGGGGTGTGCCGAGCCGCGTCGGCCTGCTCACGCAACGGCCCGTCCATCGCCGCGATGTCGAAGACGTCCATGCCCATCCCCCTGCCGCGGGCTACCGCGCATCCGATCCTGGCGTCCTTCAGGCGCAGACGCCTGGGCCCCGGCGTGCCAAGGCAGTGGCCGGCCATGGGCCTTCGGGGATGAGGCGGCCGACGACGACCGGCGACGGCCACGTCTCCGGCCGGGCGCGGAGGGGCGCCCCGGTCCGGCTGACGTGTCCTCGCGGATCGATCAGGCTCCGCCGTCGCTCTCCCCGTCCGTCTCGGGCAACCGCCAGCCGCGCTCGCCGGGCAGGCGCAGTGCCTCGGTGGGCCCCCACGAATGCCGCGGGTAGGGCATCGTCTTCGGCGGATGGCGGAGCAGCGGGTCGAACAGCCGCCAGAGCAGCTCCGTCGCCTCCGTGTGCAGGAACAGGGTCGTGTCGCCGCGTAGGACGTCCAGCAGCAGCCGCTCGTAGGCCTCGAGCGGCTCGGCGTCGGGGAAGGACTCCAAGAGGTCGAGTCGCATCCGGGCGCGGGCCAGCCGGAAGTCGGGGCCGGGGATCTTGGACCGGACGTCGGCGAAGATCCGCGGGTCGTCGCTCAGCTCGATCACCAGCTCGTTGCAGGTGTCGTCGACGTCGCCGGGGAAGACCTTGAGCGGCGGCTCGCGGAAGCCGATCGTGATGGTGCGCCTGCCTTCGGCGAGCGCCTTGCCGGTCCGCAGGTAGAACGGCACACCGATCCAGGTCCAGTCGTCGATGTAGACCTCCATGGCGACGAACGTCTCCACGACCGACGCCCGGTCCACACCCGGCTCCTCGCGGTAGCCCTCGTACTGGCCGTAGACCACGCGGTCCGGGTCCAAGGGGCGGATAGCGCGGAAGACCTTCGTCATCTCGTGGTTGAGGGAGTCGCCGTCCATGCGCGACGGCGGCTCGATGGCCACGAACCCGAGCAGCTGGAAGAGGTGCGTCGAGATCATGTCGCGCAGCGTGCCCGTCGACTCCATGAACTCCGCCCGGCCCTGGATGTCGATCTCCTCGGGCACGTCGATCTGCACGTAGCACACGTGCCGGTGGTTCCAGACCGGTTCGAAGAGCCCGTTGGCGAAACGGAAGGCCAGGATGTTCTGCACCGCCTCTTTGCCCAGGAAGTGGTCGATCCGGTAGATGTGCCGCTCGTCGACGACCTCGTGCAGGACGGCGTTCAACCGCCGGGCCGAGGCGAGGTCGCGTCCGAACGGCTTCTCGAGGACGATCTTCGACGGTCGGCCCACCGTGAAGGATCTGAGCATGCGGACGACGGACTCCGTCGCGGCAGGCGGTACTGCGAGGTAGTAGCAGCGCTGGGCGCTCTTGCCGAGCGCAGCGGCTGCGGAGGCGACGGCCTTCTCCAGCGCCGCGCCCTGGTCGTCGGACACCGCGACGAACGTGATCCACCGGCTGAAGCCGAACCACACCTGCGGGTCGACCGGGCCGTGGCGGCGCTCGATCGCCACGCGCACCGTCTCGAGGATCTCACCCGTGGTGTTCGGCGCGGTGCGCCCCGAGCACACCATGCGGAAGCCGCGCGGGAGCAGGTCGAGCCGGTAGAGGCGATAGAGCGCGGGGAAGAGCTTGCGCCGCGCCAGGTCGCCCGTCGCCCCGAGCACGACCAGCACGTGCGGGTCGGGCCTACCCGGATCGACCACAGGTCAGCGCCCGTCGTCGGATCGGACCAGGGAGGTGTCGACCCGCCCCGCCGCAACGTGCGCCTCGGCGAGAACGATCTCGTGGGCCTCCACGGTGGTCATGCGCCCTCCCGGTGATGTGAGCGACTCCAGTCTCGGCCGTGCCAACCGCGTGGATCCCCGGTCCGAGGGGCTGAAATCGACGGATCGGACTCGGCCCGACGGCGCAGCCGCCGACACACCCGCCGCGACCGGGGGTCAGAGCGCCTCCAGCCTGCGCGGCCGGACCGGGGGCGGGAACGCCTGGTCGAGCAGGTAGAGGTCATCGCGGCCAAGACTGATCCCCCGCGCCTCGGCGTTGTCCCGGACGTGGTCGGGTGTTCCGCTGCGCGGGATGGCGTTGACGCCGTCGTGCGCCAGTACCCATGCCAGTGCGATCTGGGCGGGCGTGGCGGAGTGGCGCTGCGCGACCTCGATGAGCACGGGATGACCCAGCAGACGGCCCTGCTCGATCGGCGAGTACGCCATCACGGGAATGCCGTGGGCGGAGAGCCACGGCAGCAGGGCGTACTCCGGTCCGCGACGGACGAGGTTGTAGAGGATCTGGTCGGTCTGGGCCTGGTCCCCGCCCGGCACGTCGGTCAGCTCGATCAGGTCGTCGACGTCGAGGTTGCTGACCCCCCAGTAACGGATCAGCCCTGCGGCCTGCAGGTCGGCGAAGCCCGCGACGGTCTCGGCGAGCGGGACCCGGCCGCGCCAGTGCAGCAGGTAGAGATCGATGTGGTCGACGGCCAGCCGCGCGAGGCTCGCCTGGCAGGCCCGGACAGTGCCGGTGCGCGTCGCGTGGTGCGGAAGCACCTTGTCGACGAGGAACACCTCATCACGACGGCCTGCGATCGCCTCGCCCACCAGCACTTCAGCCGCCCCGTCGGCGTACATCTCGGCGGTGTCGACGAGGTTCAGCCCGAGGTCGAGCCCGAGTCGGATCGCGGCGATCTCGTCGGATCGGCGAGCGGGCCTCTCGGCCAAGTGCCATGTGCCCTGGCCCAACGCGGCGATCGCCTCGCCGGACGGAAGGGTCACGGGGCGCAGCGTGCTGGTCATCGGCAACCTCACAGACTGGGACAGGGACCGTCCGCCGCCGATCCTCCGCGGGGTGACCGCCCCGGGCACGGACCCCGGAACGCCAAGCGGCACGGCCGGGCTGGGCCCCGAAGGGCGGTGCGCCCGCCCCCGCAGGGCGTCATCGTCCCGGCTCATCCCGGCGCAGTCAGCCGTCGCTCCAGCCCTCTCGGAGCGGCCTGCGGCCGTGCTGCGCGGACGGCGGCGAGATCTCGTGTCGTCGACCGCCTCGACTCCGTGGGTCTGCGGGCGTCGGGCGACTTCGGCTTTGCGGGCCGGTCCCACGGTCCGCACCGCGACCCGACGATGGTCCGACCGGCACCCCAGTCGACGAGGTGCAGGACCGCACCGAGGAGGTCGACCGTGCAGTTCGACGAGTTCATCGAGGCCGTGGCCGAACGGGCCGACACGAGTAGGGGCGAGGCGCAGGCGCTGGTTCGCGCGACGTTGCGAACGCTGGCTGAGCGGATCTCCGGCGGCGAGGCCGAGGATCTGCGCGCCCAACTGCCTCGCGAACTCAAAGGCGACCTCGCATCGCCCGAGGAGAACGCCCAGGGGTTCGACGTCGACGAGTTCGTACGCCGGGTGGCCGAGCGGACCGGCCTCGACGAGACCGACGCCCGGGCCCGCGTGGCCGCCGTGCTCTCGGCGCTCCGGGACGCGGTCAGTCCAGGGGAGTTCGACGACGTGCTTTCGCAGCTCGGACGGGAATTCGCCGAGCTCATCGAGGCCGCCGACCACCGTGGGAGCCCGGCCAACTGACCGACAGGAGCACCCGGCCGCTGCTCCAGCGGATCACCGCAGGTGAGAGCGAACCCCGGCTTCGTCCGGCCACGCGCGAGCGATCGCGACCAGCGGGGCAGAAAGCCACCGGACCAGGCCCGTGCATTGAGCGTCGCGGTGCCGCCTGCAGGTCGGAAGCCGGCGGTTACGGCCGACTCCGGACCGGCGCAAGCGGGAGGGAGGGCTCGAGTCCGAGCACCGTGCGGGCTTGGACCGAGCGGTCCGGCACCGTCGTGCACGACTCCAGGTGCACGGCCCCCGACGGGAGTATGCCTGCCCCACCTGCCCGCGCCATCACCCGATGCTGGGCCAGCACATCCTCCCCGCAGTGCACGGCAGGCAGCTGCGGCCAGAAGCCGAAGCCGCCGACCGCATCGAGGACGGCCCGGTCGTACAGCACGCACCCACCCACCCACGCGATCTTGTAGGCCAGCCAGCGCTCGCCTGGCCGGAGGTGGCGACGCGCCAGGTGGCTGGGATTCGCAGCGTTGTCAGGGTCCAACGCCGCCAGGCCTGCCGCTCCGGTTCGATCAGCTCGGGCTCCGGCCGTCCTGGCCACCGCTCGAAGGGCTCGAGCTCCGCCGGGCGGTGGTCGTGGAGGTGGGACATACCTTGTACGGCCGCGCCGACGAGCCCGCACCCCAGCTCGACGATGGCTTCGTGCAACCGCTCCACAACTCCCGCCTCGAGCCACACATCGTCGTCGCAGAACAGCGCGAAGGGCGCGGTCGAGGCGGCCAACATCGCGGCCCGGTGCTCGGCCAGGCCGCGGCGTGGCAGGTGCCGCTGGGTCCGGACCCGGCGGCCGCTCTGGGCGAGCACCCGGAGCAGGGCTGCGGCCGTCGGCGTGTCGTAGGACGCCCGCCGGTCGGACTGATCGCTCACCAGCACGTCGAACGGGTAGTCCTGGGCGGCCAGCCCGGCGATGGTGGCGGCCAGCTCGACGGGTCGGTTCCGGGTCGGGACGAGGACGTCGACGAGACCTCGCCGGGGTTCCCGCCGAGCGCGGATCGAGGCCGCTGCGCGCATCCGCCCACTCTCGACCGGACGCCGGGCACCCGACTCGGTCCGGCGGGGCGAGGTTCGAGCCAGGCCCTCGACCCGCCGATGCCACAAATGGCGCTCCGCGCCACACCGACCTGGGCGTCGATGTCCTCGTCGAGCCACCCGAGGGGTCGGCTCCCCGAGCGCGAGCCTGAAACCACCCGGTCGATGTGGAGCGGCTCCACGGGGCCGCGCCCGAGGCAAGGATCAGGTGGCGAGGACGGCTTGCAGGACGTGGCGTCGACGGTCTGCCACGTCGGCGAGCAGCCGCGGTCCCTCGTCCAGCGGTAGGACGTCGCTGATGAGGTGGGCACGAACGGCGGGCCCCTCGGTGCGCAGCAGGGCGATCGTCTCCGCGGAGAGCCGGTCGCGGTCCCAGTGCCGGTCGGTCCCGCGGGGCACGCGGCCGATCTGGGCGGCCCGCAGCCCCAACCCGTTGTGGTGGAATTCTTCCGAGAGCCGCAGTTCACCCGCGTCGCCGCGACCGGTGTGGAAGGCGAGGTCGATGACCGTGCCCTGCGGCCTGCACAGCCGCAGCGCGAGGGCGAGGGCGGAGATCTGGCCGCGGCATTGCAGTACGACGTCGGCGCCACGGTCGCCGGGCCCGTGCCGCCAGCGTGACTTGAGCACGACGGCCGGGTCGACGGCCTCCGGGTCGATCCCTTCCAGTCCGAGTTGCGCCGCAACGGCCCGGCGGGCGGGTGTCGGGTCGATCACCACGACCTCGGCCGCGCCGTGGACGTGCGCGAACAGCGCGGTCAGCAATCCGACGGTGCCCGCGCCGACGACTGCTACCCGTCGTCCGCGCACGCCGTCCCCTAGCGTGCGGACGTCTGGGCCGTGCTCCTCCGCGGCCGCGTGCAGCAGCCCGTTGGCGCAAATCGGTCCCATGTGCGCGACGAGCACCCCGAGGACGGGGTCGAGGTCGGCGGGCAGCGGGACCACGCGCTCGGCCAGGGGATCGACGGCCCAGCCGGTGCGGTGGCCGTAGGTCATCGCGACCGGCGTGCCCGGGGTGAGACCGAGCGCGCTCGCGTCGTGCTCGACCTTCGCCACCTCCATGTAGCCCAGGCGGGTGATCGGGTACTGCTGGGCGTCGACGGGGTGGAAGAGCCCGAGCACGGGGTCGAGCCGAGCGCGGAGCATGGGGTTGGTGCCGGTGAAGTAGCTGAGCTCGGTGCCGAGGGAGACGCCGCTGTAGATCGTTTGGACGTGCAGGGCCCTTCGGGCCGCGGAAGGGGCCGTATCTCGGCGCGGCGGGGCGCGGTGATCACCAACGCCCTGTCCGCGGTAGCCGTCACGGGTGCTCCCCCACGCCGCTCGTGACCGCCCGGGCCACCGCGCACGCCAACCGGTGGCTGCGCACCGCCTCCGCGTAGTCCGGGAGATCCGCGCCTGCGTCCTTCCCGTCGACCCCTCGCACCGCATTCACGAATGCGCGGTCGGCCGCCACTCGCGCCTCGTGCGGGTCGGCGGTCCAACGCCGTGTTCCCTTCGGGTCGGTGACCTGCACGCTCTCCTCGTTCACGTCGACCACGGCGTCGTCCGCCACGACCCGCAGCCCCACCTGGGACTTCCACGACAGCGCACACGTCGTGGCCAGCGTCCCCAGAGCCCCGCCGTCGAACTGCAGGAGCGCCGCCGTGGCGGAGGCGACGCCGCCCGGCGCTACCGGCGGGCCGCCCGCCGCCGTCACCTCCCGTACCTCACCGACCA
>Ga0207678_10005330_pt1 | contig 11515 bp, 10 predicted proteins | sample KBSC63metaG_FD_184319 | JGI IMG/M metagenome (GOLD analysis project Ga0207678, IMG submission 184319) | Corn rhizosphere microbial communities from Kellogg Biological Station, Michigan, USA - KBS C6-3 metaG (SPAdes) (version 2) | ecosystem: Host-associated > Plants > Roots > Rhizosphere > Soil ...
CGAACTTCCCATCCGGTGACTTGTCCTTGATCACATCCTTTGCTTCGAGCATTGGAACGAGACAATTGGCAATCAGAATGACCGCGAATGTTAATATCGCTCTCATGTCGATCGGTCGTTCGTTATCACGCTCCGCAGGACACAGAAAGTCAAGCCGCCGCTTTTTGGCTCAGAGCGATAAATCGTGATCGCTTCTCCTTCGGAATAGTTCGAGCCTACGACGACTTCCAGCTTGCCGAGACCGTCCAGATCGGCGTCGCGATCACTTTGTGACTATGACATCACCGCGACAATCGGCGTTGGTGGCAAAGCCGCGATCGATAGCAAACTTTGTGGAGAAAGAGTCCTATTGATGACGATCGTGACCCACCTAGCGTGGCTTGAACTCGCGGGCGCGCTTTTGTCCCTGCGCAACCTGCTCCGGCTTCAGCTGCTTACTTTCCATCCACGTCATGTAATTCTTGGCATCCTCATCGCCTTGCCTCGCTGCCAGCAACAGCCACGTGTAAGCCTCGACCGAATCCTCCGCCACGCCCTTGCCATATTGATAGCACATACCCAAATCGTATTGCGCCGCGGCAAAATTCTGTTCGGCGGCTTTTCGATACCATTTCACCGCCTCCACTAGATCGCTTTTCACACCTTCGCCGCGTTCGTAGCAGAGACCCAAATTGCATTGAGCCGGGGCGAGATTCTGTTCGGCAGCTTTGCGATACCATTTCACCGCTTCCAGCGCGCGCGCATCCGGATCCTCCGCCACGCCTAACAAGTTCTCCTTCTCATTCATCGGCACACGTTGTGCGTAGCAGACGCCCAGGTTGAATTGAGCCAGGGCGAGATTCTGTTCGGCGGCTTTGCGATACCATTTTACCGCTTCCACCGGATCCTTCTGCACGCCTTCGCCCTGTTCGTAGCAGACGCCCAGGCTATTTTGCGCCAGGGCGTAATTTTGCTCGGCAGCTTTGCGGTACCATTTCATCGCCTCCACCTGATCCTTCGCCACGCCTTCGCCATGTTTGTAGCGAAGACCGAGTTCCGCCTCGGACGCTGGGTCGCCTGCTTCTGCCTTCGCCTTCACTTCCTCAATCGGTCTTCGATCGGCGTTGGTTTCTTGCGCGACCAGTTGAACCATAGCGACACTCGACACCAACCAAAGAGTGAATATCAACCGACTCGCGTTCATAATTGATCCCTTTCAGTTTGCTCGACTTTAGGTCTACCGGTCGAGGCTCATCAGATTACGCAACGATCGCAAAGCTTTGTCGATCTAAATGCTGCGATGTCCGGCGCCTGAACATTTCGGTGGCGTGGAAACTAAATATACTATATTAGTTTCCATGGTGGCGACGATCACGACTTTAGACCCTCCGCCGGTTGATCACCTACAACCGCGCCTGACGGAGTGGCGTTCTATTGATGGCCTAACAAAAGATTCGAAAATGCGTCCGCCAGCGGAAGTTACCCCTGCCACCAAGCAGCAATGACGAACAACCCAAACAAATCGCGACCGCGAGGCCGACAGAACTCACCTGCTCGACAACGAATAGTCGACGCGGCACGGACACACTTTTTCAGTCACGGGTTCCGTCGTGTGACCATGGACGATCTGGCGGAGGAGTTGGGGATCAGCAAGAAAACGCTTTACGCCAATTTCCCCGGGAAATTTGATCTGCTCGAGGCCGTCCTGGCCGACAAACTGAAAGGCGTCGAAGAGACGCTGAAGCAAGTCACGCGTGCACACCCGGACGATTTCCCGGCGACTTTGCGCAAGTTATTGGCTGGCACACAGCGGGAATTGGATGAGATCAAGCCGCCGTTCGTTCGTGATATGCGTCAGAAAGCGCCCGACGTTTTCAAACTCGTCGAGCGACGCAGGGCCGAGGTAATCCAGCGCTATATGGGCAAATTTTTTGCCGACGGACAGCGACTGGGAATGGTGCGCAAGGATGTTCCGGCCAGGCTGATCATCGAAATTTTGCTCGCGATGGTTCAATCGATCATGAATCCGCCAAAGATGGAGGAACTCGGGATGATGCCGAAAGAAGGCTACACCGGGATCCTGAAAATTGTTCTCGAAGGCGCGCTAACGACAAAAGGACGAAAAATGTGAATGCCCAATTCGTTAGGCAAAATCGACGACCCCGAAGTGATCGAGGCTCGCGAATTCATCCAGAGTGGATGCTTCTATTCGGAGCTTTCACCTTGTGCCTCTTGCTTGCCGGTTGCAGCGATCGGGGGAACGCGGTTTCGGGAACGATCGAAGTGGACGAGGCACACGTGGGCCCGCGCTCAGGCGGACGCGTTGAAAAAATCCTGGCATGGGAAGGGGACCGTTTACACGAAGGCCAGGTTATCGTGCAACTCGATGCGTCGGAGTTGCGAGCGCGTCGCGATCTGGCGTCTGCGCAGATCGACACGGCTGTCCACGATGCAGATGCGCAGGAAGCGCAACTGGTGTTCTTGCGCGATGACGCGCGGCGTCAGCAGGATTTGCTCAACCGCAGAGTCGTATCGGCCACTGACGCAGAGCGCTCTGACAGTGCGGCGAAAACGCAGGAGAAGAATCTCGCAGCAGCGAAGATGCGCGTTGCGCAGGCCCATGCACAACTAGCAGATATAGATTCGCAGCTGGCAGAGATGCAGGTCATCGCTCCGGCGGACTCCGTTCTCGAAGTGCTCAGTGTCAAAGCCGGCGATGTGCTGCCGGCGAATCGCGAAGCCGCCACGCTGCTGTTGACAGGACATCTCTGGGTGCGGGTTTACGTCCCTGAATCCTGGCTCGGTTTGATCAAATTAGGCGAGCATGTCCGTGTCCGCGTGGATTCGTTTCCGCATACCGATTTCGACGGCGTTGTCGAGCAGATCAATCGGCAGGCCGAATTTACGCCGCGCAATGTGCAAACCGTCGCTGACCGGATCAAACAAGTGTTCGGCGTGAAAGTTCGTTTGCCGAGCGACGACGATCGCCTGCGCGCTGGAATGGCGGCGGACGTTTACTTTCCAAGGGTGAAATAAGGAATTGAACCAATGAATCAGGAAAGCGAGAAATTTAAGGTGGAACGCGTTGTCCCCAACGCGTTGTCATTGGGCTCCCGCCATCGGCTTGGGGACAAGCCGATCCACCTACCCGTTTTCTAGTTCCATTCTTATGCCTGAGCCAATGATCGAAGTGGAGGGGCTGACAAAGCGCTTCGGCGCTTTCACGGCTGTCGACCACGTTTCGTTTACGGTTGGGAAGGGATCAATCTTCGGTTTTCTCGGTCCAAATGGTTCCGGAAAAACAACAGTGATTCGCATGCTCTGCGGAATTCTGCAGCCGACCGAAGGCACGGCGCGAATAGGCGGCCACGACATCGTGCGAGATTTAGAGCCGATTAAGGAAATGATTGGCTACATGTCGCAAAAATTTTCGCTCTACGATGAGCTGACTGTGAATGAGAACCTCATCTTTGCCGGAAAACTTTATGGCTTGAGCGGTCACGCATTGAACCAAAGGCGCGAGGAAATGATGGCAACCACGCATCTGGAGCCGTACATGGACAGGCGCGCTGCTCAGCTCTCGGGTGGCTGGCGTCAACGTCTGGCGATGGCTTGTTCGCTCATGCACAGGCCGAGTGTGCTTTTCCTTGATGAGCCGACCGCCGGTATCGATCCAGTCGCCCGGCGCGAGCTGTGGGATTTGCTTTTCGAATTCGCCGGTAAAGGCATGACCCTGTTCGTGACGACCCATTACATGGATGAAGCCGAGCGCTGCGATCATGTGGGCTACATCTATCTCTCGAAACTGATCGTGTGCGGTGAGCCGGACGACTTGAAAAAACTGCCGGACGTGAATCCACCTGGAACGCGGCGGCTCGACGTGACTTGCGATCACGTGACCTCGGCACTTCACGCCATGCACGAGATGCCTGGAGTGCGCAGCGCCACAATCTTCGGTCAATCGATGCATTTGCTCGTAGATGACAAGGTCAATCACGCGCAGATCGAGGAACAACTCCGCAAGGTTGGCGTGGCCCATGCCGAGATTCATGAAATGGGTCCTTCGCTCGAAGACGTGTTTGTCGAGCTTTCCGCCAAACATGCAGCCGAACGACAAAAGGCCGCGTGATGACCAGCCCAACAATGTGAAAATGAAACACAAACCGTTTCGAGGGCTTACCGCAATTTTGTTCAAGGAGTTCATCGTCGTCTGGCGTGATCCGCTGACTCTGTTTTTTTTCTTCTTCCCGCCGTTGATCGAGATGGTCGCGTTCGGCTATGCGCTCGACAACGACGTGAAGCACATGGCGATGCTTGTTTTGAATGAAGATCGCACCGTGGAGAGCCGGTTGTTGATCGATCGCTTCGTTAACACGCAAAGCTTTCGCGTAGTCGGCGAAGCGCACAGCCTGGACCAGTTGAAGAGCGAAATGCGCAAGGGAAGCGCGTACGCCGCGCTTTACATTCCGCCGAACTTTACCCGCGAACTAATGGCAGGACACTCCGCACAGGTGGAATTGCTTGTTGACGGATCCAATTCCACCACAGCATTGCAAGCTCTCCAAACCGGGCTTGGCGTGGCGCTGACCCAATCAATGGAAACGCTTATGCGCGACACGGGCCGGAAAGGAATGCCGATCGATGTTCGACCGCAGATGCTTTACAACCCAGCCATGCGAGCGCCGAATTTTTTTGTGCCCGGCGTGATCGGCGTCGTGTTGCAAATTGGGACGACAGTTGCGGCCGCCATGGCTTTAGTCCGCGAACGCGAACGCGGCACACTTGAACAATTACTGGTAAGTCCATTGAGTCCCGCCGGCCTTATGCTCGGCAAGCTGGTTCCGTATCTATGCATTGGCATGACCATGGCTGTCGTCTTGTTCACCATTATGCGCTTTGTGTTCTTCGTACCGATCGAGGGAAGTGTCTTCGCCATGATGTTTTCGACGCTGGTGTATGTCTTTGCGCTGCTTAGTCTGGGGTTGCTGGTAGGAACCAGGGCCGAAAACCAAATGCAGGCGTTGCAGATGTCGATGGTGTTTCTGTTGCCGAGCGTTTTCTTCTCGGGGTTCATCTTCCCCCGCGAAACCATGCCGTGGATCTTCTATGCGCTCGGCGCGCTGTTTCCTACGACCTATTTCATCGCCCTCATGCGCGCGATCATTCTGCGCGGTGCGAATTTTTTCGAATACTGGCCGAACCTTTTAGTGCTGATTGTGATGTCGAATCTGCTTTTTAGTCTGTGTGCTCTGCGTTTCCGCAAAAAGCTCGCGTGAACTTCTGGTAGGGCGCGACTTTCTGGCGTATCGCCCACGGACAGCTCGGAGATCCGTGCCTATCATTTAGAGATACCTTTGTGCGCTCAGCTACTCACTCAAAAATCTTATTCGGGGCAGTTCGCATTACCGTCGCGGTCCTTGCAGTTTTGACGTTACTCTGGTGGTTTGGAATGAGGATGCCCGGGAAGAATGTTTCCAAGGCCGGTCCACTCTCGCCCGATGAAGTTGCGTTGCGCGAAGAGCTCCGCGCGAATGTGCAAAAGCTGGCCGGAGAAATCGGCGAGCGCAACATGTGGCATTACGCACAGCTCAATGTCGCCGCCGATTTCATCCAGGATTCGTTTTCGCGAGCCGGGCTGCCAACCCGCCGCGATACCTACGAGATGCGTGGACAGCCCTGCCACAATATTGAGGCGGAAATCCCCGGGAACCGTCCGGAGATTATCGTGATCGGCGCACACTATGACTCGGTGTTTGGTTCGCCGGGGGCGAATGATAACGGAAGCGGAGCTGCAGCAGTTCTCGCATTGGCGAAACGGTTCGCTGCCCGCGAAAAAGAACGGACGCCGCCGGAGCGTACGACCAACAAAACATTGCGCTTCGTTACGTTTGTAAACGAGGAGCCGCCTTATTTTTTGTCAGGCGAAATGGGCAGCCTGGTTTATGCGCGCAGGTGCAAGGAACATGGAGACAAGATCTCTGCAATGATCAGTCTGGAGACAATCGGTTATTTTTCTGATGCGCCGCACTCGCAAACATATCCTTCGCCGGGTCTCGGCGTGTTTTACCCGAACGTTGGCAACTTCATCGGCTTCGTTAGCAACGTTAGGTCGCGGACGTTACTACGTCGCGCCATCACGCTGTTCCGCAAAAACGCAAAAATCCCATCTGAAGGCGCCTCACTTCCGGCTTTCATTCCCGGCGTGAGTTGGTCGGACCAATGGTCGTTCTGGCAGCACGGTTACCCGGCTATCATGGTTACCGATACGGCGCCGTTTCGTTACCCGTACTATCACTCGTCTAATGACACGCCCGACAAACTTGATTACGATCGATTCACGTTAGTCGTCAGCGGCATGGAGAAAGTAATTCAAGAATTGGCCAAGCTGTAGCGAAGGGCGTTGCCCCTGGTAATGGCCGCGATGTGTTGCGTCGTCGATTGCATATCACTACGTCAAAACTGCCAGGCTAGTTCAAAGGTGCCGGTGAGATCCGGACTTTTATGACCGGCGGCGGTGCCGATCAAGACGCAGAGGGCGACGTTTTTTGTAACAACCCATTGCGGGCCGCCGCTAAAGTAAAACGTCGATTGGCCACCTGCGCCCGTGTGGGGTAAAAGGGCGTAGGCTTCGGCAAAAGCACTCCAGTTCTTGTTCAGCGCGTGGCGAACCGCTTGACCAATGAACCAGCGGTCATCCTCGAAATCTGTTCGGGCAGTATCGATCGAGTAGTAGCCGGCATTAAAATCGAACGCAGTATTTCCGACGGTGTAGGTCGCGATCCCAATGGAGCCGGCGTCGACGTTGCCCGTGCCGAGACCGTGTCGATCGGACGCCGTCGGCAACGTCAAATCAATGCGAGCGCTGAATTTCAGTTTCCCCTCCAAGACTTCCCCAAGTCGGAATTTGGGTGAGATCGTTAGGTCGGTGACAGAATTAGCGTCGCCAGTGGTTGACGCGGACCCGGGACCTTGCCGCCATTGATACCCAAAAACTGCGCCGAGTTCGAGAGAGGGAAGTAAACCGGCGACGGGGTTAATCGGTACCGAATACAACGTCGTCGAGTCCGTTTGCGTAAAGGTGAAATCAGAATTGATCTGTAATTGTCCCGGGGAAACCGTATCAGCGTCGTCCGTCACGAGGGGACTAACGGCTAAGAGCACGCTCTGCGACAACAGCATTACCGTGAACGTTACAAGGAGACGCAGGGTCGTTTTTGCGCTTCGCATGGCGGAAAGAGGGTATCGAATTTTTCAAATCCAGCTCTTGCGGATGAGCCAGGTCTTGATGAATTGCGCGAGCCCGATATACCAGATCACCGTTAAAAGGCAGAAGCGGCTAACAGGCTACATACGTAACGGATTAGAGAAGCGTCCCGCGAAGAATGAACAGTGCCACGTTGAAATAAATTACCAATCCCGTTACATCGACCAGCGTGGCCACGAATGGTGCCGATGACGCCGCAGGATCGAGTCCACAACGCCGCAGCAAGAACGGAAGCAACGCGCCGCTTAGCGTTCCCCAGAGCACGACGCCCACCAGCGAGACGCCAACGGTAATGGCCACCAGCCAGTGATACGGCCCGTAATCAAAAATGTGCAGGTACTGCCACAATGAGATTCGAAAAACGCCGATCGTTCCAAGAATTAGGCCAAGCGAAAGTCCCGACAGGAGTTCTTTGCGAACCACACGAAACCAGTCGACCAGGTGGAGCTCGCCTAATGCCATCGCGCGAATGACCAGGGTTGTCGCTTGCGACCCGGAATTGCCACCGCTCGAGATGATCAAAGGCAGGAACATCGCGAGAATTGCCGCCTTTTCGATTTCGCTGTTGTATCCTTGCATCGCTGTGGCGGTAAGCATCTCGCCAAGAAAAAGAAGAATTAACCACGTCGCGCGTTTCTTTAGCATTCGTAAAAATGGAATGGTCGTGTACGGCTCATCCAACGCTTCCAAGCCTCCCAGCTTTTGGATGTCCTCGGTCGCTTCCTGTTCTGCGACGTCCAGCATGTCGTCGCCCGTTACGATTCCGACCAGCACGCCGTTTGAATCGATCACCGGCAACGCAGCTCGATCGTACTTGCGGAAGATGTTCAGTGCGTCCTGCCGCGAATCACCCACGTTCAGCGCCACGAAGTTTTTATCTCGAATTTCGCTGACCTTCGTCGTAAGCGGCCGCAGGAGGAATTCACGCATGCGGACGTCGTCGATCAATTTGTTACGCTCGTCGACAACGTAAACGAAATTCAGGGTCTCTCTGTCGCTTCCGTACTCGCGCACGTAATCGAGCACCTGTTGCACCGTCCAATCCTCGTTCACTGCGATGAAATCCGGTGTCATCAAACGGCCAACGCTGTCTTCCGGATAACCGAGTAGCGTCGTGGCCACGCGGCGCTCTTCCGGCGTAAGCAGACGGATCAACTGCCGCGCCGCTGAGCTCGGCAATTCCTCCAGCAGCGCCGTGCGGTCGTCCGGCGACATCTCGTTCAAAATCGCTGCGACCTGCTCGTGTGCCATTGCGCGCAACAGTTGCTGCTGCTCCTCGATTCCGATGTATTCAAAGACGTCTGCTGCGAGCGCCGCCGGCAGCAACCGAAAGATGATTACCTGTTCGTCTTCCGGCAGATCGAGAATCACTTCCGCCACATCAGCCGGCGCCCATTCACGAAACACTTCACGGAGCGCCGCGAAATCGCGCGCTTCGATCATGCTCCTGATTTCCGGTTCTAAAATCTTCCCGACCACGAGGCGTTTTTAGCACTCGCACTTGCCCAAAGCAACGACCTGCGGAGTCTTCTTCAAAACGTTACAAACGGGAAGGAGTTCGTCGTTAACGGCAGCCTTGCGCACTTGGCAATTGCCGGAAACGTTCCAAAATGAAGGTAATGCCTATGGTTGCTACAGCTCCATTGATTCGGCGTGAGACCGGCGAAGATCATATTTGCGTGCTCACGTTCGACCGCCCAGACTCGGGCGCGAATATTTTTGACGCCACTACACTCGATGAGTTTAACGAACACCTCGATTCCATCGAAAAAGACGACTCGCTTCGCGGCTTGATCATCACATCCGCAAAAAAATCGATATTTGTCGCAGGTGCGGATCTAAAAACGCTGTTAGAAGCGGCTAAAACCGGCGAGATGCGTGGATTTATTGAGCGTGGCCAACAGGTTTTCAATCGGCTGGCCGATCTTAAGATTCCTACAGTTGCCGCCATCCACGGCGCGTCGGCCGGTGGCGGTTACGAAGTTGCGCTCGCGTGCGATTACCGTGTCGCATCAGATGATCCTGCTACGCGGATCGGGTTGCCCGAAACAAATCTGGGTCTTCTTCCCGCCTGGGGCGGCTGCACGCGATTGCCGCGATTGATCGGCGCTGAAAAGGCTGCTGAAGTGATTTTGAAAGGCAAACTTTATTCCGCTCAGGAAGCTTTGAAGGTCGGACTGGTAGAGGAAATTGCACCGCGCGACCAGCTTCTCGATCTCGCGCGTGAAAAGTTGCACGCTGGGAAACGCAAATTGGAGGGGCGAACTTCCGCGGGCTCGGCATCGCAAGAGCTCCGCCCTCCAAAACAAACGGGAAATCCGGCGTTCGAACGTGCTTACGAAATCATCAATAAGACACAGTCCGTTTCGCCGGAGGAATCGTTAAAACTCGAGCTGGAGGGGATTGTGGAGCTCGGCAAAACGGAATCGACGCAGAATCTGATTCGCAATTTTTTCCTGGCCGAGAAATACAAGAAGGGCACATCGCGAACGCCGGCCGACAAAATCGTGCACGCCGCTGTGATTGGCGCCGGCGTGATGGGCTCCGGCATTGCGCAGTGGCTCAGTTCGCGTGGTGTCACCGTGATCCTGCGCGACGTCGCACGCGAACAGATCGATCGCGGGTTGGCGAATATTGAAAAAACCTACGCCGACGCGGTAAAGCGCGGTCTGATGAGCGAGGAAAAGGCGAAACAGGGGCGCGCCCGAATTTGTGGCTCGACAGCGCCCATGGAATTACGCGACGTGCAATTCGTGATCGAAGCGACTTCTGAGAAGATGGAGATCAAGAAAGTGGTTTTCCGGGAGCTTGCGATGGAAGCGGGCCCGAAAACAGTAGTCGCGACAAATACTTCGGCGCTTCCGGTTAGCGAACTGGCAGATGTAACGGTTTCGCCCGAGCACGTGATCGGGCTGCATTTTTTTAATCCGGTGAGCCGGATGAAACTGGTGGAAGTTGTCATCGCCAAGCAAACATCTGAAGGCACGCGCGACAGGAGCCTGGCTTTTGTACGCCAGATCGGAAAGCTACCGGTCATCGTGCGCGATAGCCCTGGGTTCCTGGTTAACCGCGTTTTGTTTCCTTATTTGCTCGATGCGGCTGAGCTATTTGAGAGTGGCGTGGATGCGGAGCGAATCGATCGTGCGCTTGTGGAATGGGGGATGCCGATGGGACCCTTGCGATTAATCGATGAAATCGGCGTGGACATCACGATCGATATTGGTAACACCCTCGAAAAGGCTTACGGGCAGCGCGATCACGTTTCCGCTGTCCTGCTCTGGCTGCGCGACCAGCAGATGCTGGGACGCAAAGCAGGCGCAGGTTTTTACAAATACGAAGGCAAAAAACAGACGCCTAACGACTCGCTGGTGAAATGGCGCGCTACATCCGGGGGCGCTGTCCCCGGTAGTGGTGAAGGCAGCACGAACGGCCAGCCGCCGTCATCGCCACCGGCTACAGCGGAAGAGATCGCGCTGCGCCTCGTGCTCCTGATGGTGAATGAGGCAGCCCGTTGCGTGGAAGAGAAAGTCGTCGATTCTCCCGCGGATGCGGATTACGGAATGATTTTGGGAACCGGTTTTGCGCCATTCCGCGGCGGGCCTTTGCGGTTCGCGGAACACTTTGGATTAAAGAGGGCGTTCGAGGAATTAGAACGTCTGGCCAAAACCGAAGAGAAATTTGCTCCGTGCGAGATTTTGAGGAAGCATGCGCGCGATGCTACGAATTTTTATGAGGAGTAATTCTTGTCATGTCGAGCGAAGTCGAGACATCCCGTTGTGGAACCCACCGTTATTCTGCGGGATTCCTCGACTTCGCTCGGAATGACAAATGATTGATATGAAATCGCCCCTCGAAGCTCCCGAAAAACAAATCGCAGAGGAAACGAGCGCAAAACCCGAAAAGCCGGTCGCCCCTGCCGTCATCGACACATCGAAGATGGGCAAAGGCCAGCGCGAAGCGCTCGAGCTTGCAGAAGCCGCCCGCGATCCGCTCGAAGACCGCGGCAGTTTCGCCAGCAACCTGTTTGTCGGTCGTTACGATTTCAATCGAATCCATCCGTATCCGGCACAAACCGAAGAAGATCGCGCCGCCGGCGAAGACTTTTTGCACAAGCTTGAAACTTATCTGCGCGAACACGTCGATGCCGATGAGATCGATCGCACGGGTGAAATTCCGCCGGAGAATTTCAAAGGCCTCGCGGAGATCGGCGCGTTTGGGATCAAGGTGCCGAAGAAATATGGCGGGCTCGGGTTAACACAATCGAATTATGGA
>Ga0207678_10005331_pt1 | contig 11514 bp, 10 predicted proteins | sample KBSC63metaG_FD_184319 | JGI IMG/M metagenome (GOLD analysis project Ga0207678, IMG submission 184319) | Corn rhizosphere microbial communities from Kellogg Biological Station, Michigan, USA - KBS C6-3 metaG (SPAdes) (version 2) | ecosystem: Host-associated > Plants > Roots > Rhizosphere > Soil ...
GAGGCGGTTGACCCCCGCCGCGGCGAGATCGGCGAAGCGGTCGGCTTCGACCGAGTTGGGATTGGCTTCGAGCGTGATCTCGAGATCGTCCGCCGCTGGCCAGTGCCCGCGCGCGGCGGCGATTACCGCTTCGACGGCGGCCGGTGCCATCAGCGACGGGGTGCCACCGCCGAAGAAGATCGAGGTTAGCCGGCGTCCCGGCAGCAGCCGTGCTTCGTGGTCGAGATCCGCGAGGAGCGCATTGCGCCACGATTCCTGGTCAATTTGCGCCCGAACATGGCTGTTGAAGTCGCAATAGGGGCATTTGCTGACGCAGAACGGCCAGTGGACGTAGAGGGCGAGCGCGCTCCCATTGGTGTGAATGTTCCGAATGTTCACAGTGACGGACCGGATTTCGGCTTCAACCCGTGGACCGGACCTTCTTGATCGGCTGGAGGCTCGGCGTTGCGGATCGGCATATTGGTGCCGTAGCGCAGGTCACAGGCTGTAGGACAGCTCAGCGCAGCGCTGCCACCAGCTTGCGGAACGCATCCGCCCGGTGGCTCATCGCATGTTTCCGCTCGGGCTCCATCTCGCCGAAAGTCTCGGTCTCGCCATTGGCGAGGAACAGCGGATCGTAACCGAAACCGCGGTCGCCGCGCGGCGGCCAGACGATCGTGCCGTCGACGCGGCCTTCAAAGGTTTCGACCTGTCCGTCGTTGGGCCAGGCGATCGCCAGCGCACAGGCGAAATGCGCGTCATGCCCGGCTTCCGGGCCGGCCGCCTCGGCTTCCCGCCAGACGCGTTCCATGGCGCGCGTCCAGTCCCGATTGCCCTCTTCATCCTCGGCCCAGCGCGCCGAGAAAATGCCGGGGCTGCCGTGCAGCGCATCGACGCACAGGCCGCTATCGTCGGCGAGGGCGGGAAGGCCGCTGAGGTCGGCGGCTTCGCGCGCCTTGAGATCCGCATTGTCGGCGAAGGTGACGCCGATTTCCTCGGGCTCGGGCAGGTCGAGTTCGGCGGCGCTGACGCACTGGATGCCGAGCGGCTCCATCAGCGCCGACATTTCGCGCAGCTTGCCGGGATTGTGGGTCGCGATGACCAGTTTGTCGCCGAGCGGCCTCATCGGCCGGTTGCCCGCAACTGCGCCTGGAAGATGTCGCCGCACCCGATCCGCGCGAGCCGGAGCAAGCGGAGCAGGCCTTCCTCGTCGAAGGTCTCTCCTTCGGCGGTAAGCTGCGCCTCGACGATCGCGCTGTCGGCGGTCAGAACGAAATTGCCGTCGCTCCCGGCGGTCGAGTCCTCGTCATAATCGAGGTCGAGCACGGCGGTCCCCTGGTGGATGCCGCAGCTGACCGCGGCGACCTGCGTGCGGATCGGGTCCGCGCCGAGCGCCTTGGCCTGCATCAGCTTATCGACGGCGAGGCGGAGCGCGACCCAACCGCCGGAAATGGACGCGGTGCGCGTACCGCCGTCGGCCTGAATGACGTCGCAGTCGACGATCACCTGGCGCTCGCCGAGCGCCTTCAAGTCCATGACGGCGCGGAGCGAACGGCCGATCAGCCGCTGGATTTCCTGCGTGCGGCCCGATTGCTTGCCCTTGGCGGCCTCGCGGTTGCCGCGCGTGTGGGTGGCGCGGGGCAGCATGCCATATTCGGCGGTGACCCAGCCCTGGCCCTTGCCGCGAAGGAAGGGCGGAACCTTCTCTTCGACGCTGGCGGTGCACAGCACGCGGGTGTTGCCGAAACTGACGAGGCAGGAACCTTCGGCATGGATGGTGAAGCCGGACTCGAACTTCAATTCGCGCATTTGATCTACGGCGCGGCCGGACGGGCGCATTCGGGCAATCTCCTGATACTGGTGCGGGGCGGCCTTAGCCTCAATCGTCAGTCCCGCGAAAGCGGGAACCTGGTCTTTCTTTGGCGGGGTCCCCGCTTTCGCGGGGATGACGAATTACCTACATCGGTCCCATGACCCAGCCGATCAGCGAACTGACGGATCGCATGCGCGATATTTTCGGCCTGGTGGTCGAGGCGTATCTCGAGCGCGGCCAGCCGATCGGATCGAAGGCATTGGCGGGCTCGATCAGCCTGTCGCCGGCGTCGATCCGCGGCGTGATGCAGGAGCTGGAGGAGCGCGGGCTGCTGACTCACCCGCACACCTCGGCCGGGCGCATCCCGACCGACAGCGGGCTGCGACTGTTCGTCGACGGCATCATGCAGGCCGCGGCGCCCGATCCGCACGAGCGGCGCCAGATCGAACGGCAGATCGCACGCGACCAGCCGATCGAGGATGCGCTGGCGGCGGCATCGGCGGCGCTGTCGGGCCTCAGTCAGGCGGCGGGCGTGGTGCTGGCGCCCAAGCGCGAACTGACGCTGAAACAGCTCAATTTCGTGCCGCTGAGCGATACGCGGGCGCTGGCGGTGCTGGTCGGCGCGGACGGCAGCGTGGAGAACCGCGTCATCACTCTCGACGGCATGACCAGCGCGGCGGCCCTGAACGAGATCAGCAACTTCATCAACGCGCGCCTGTCGGGCCTGACACTGGCCGAAGCGCAAATGCGGCTTCGTGCCGAGATTCGTGAGCGCAAGGAGGCGATCGACCTCGCCGCGGCCGAGCTGGTGGCATCGGGACTGGCGGCGTGGAGCCAGGATCATGCGCGGCGGCCGGTGCTGATCGTTCGCGGCCATGCCAATCTGATCGATCCGACGGCCGCCGAGGACCTCGACCGGGTGCGGCGGCTGCTCGACGAGCTGGAGGAAGCCCAGGAAATCGCCCAACTGCTCGACAGCGCGCGCGACGGGCCCGGATGCCGGATCTTCATCGGAGCGGAGAACCGGATGTTCGCCTTGTCTGGGTCATCGGTGATTGCCGCGCCCTATCGCGGGAGCCAGGGGGAGGTGGTCGGCGTTGTCGGCGTGATCGGTCCCACGCGGTTGAACTATGCCCGCGTGGTGCCCATGGTAGATTTCACAGCGAAAGCCCTAACGAGATTGATGGCATGACGGACGACGGAAAACTGCACGACGAAGCGGAAGAACTCCGCGAGGAGACCGCCGAGGGAGCGCCGGAGCTTGCCGAGCACGACCGTGCGGCAGAACTCGAGAAGCAGCTCGAGGAAGCCAGGAGCAAGGCGCTCTATGCCGCGGCGGAAACGCAGAATGTGCGGCGGCGGCTGGAGCAGGAGCTGCAGCAAGCGACCAGCTATGCGGCGGCGGGGTTTGCCCGCGACATGCTGGCGATCAAGGACCATCTCGACCGAGCGCTTGCGGCCGTGAGCGACGAGCTCCGCGCGGACAAGACCGCGAGCCAATTCCTTGCCGGCATCGAAGCAACGTCGCGTGAACTCGACGCGGTGTTTCAGCGCAATAACGTCACGCGTATCGCGGCGGTGGGCGAGCCGCTCGATCCGCACAAGCACCAGGCGATGATCGAAATGCCGAGCGACAAGGAGCCGGGCACGATCGTCGAGGAAATGCAGGCCGGTTATGTGATGAAGGACCGGCTGCTGCGGCCGGCGCTCGTCGCGGTCGCCAAGAAGCCCGACTAATCTTCACCGCGGATTTGGACGAAAGCCTTGGCCGGCTGTCAGCACTATTGTGCGATGCCGAGGAGCCCTGGTGGATTATCGGAAGCGCGGCGGTCGCGCTGCATGGCGGCGATCCCGGAGAGATCCGGGATGTCGATGTTCTTCTAGGTCATGGGGATGCCGAGCGTTATTTCCGCCAGCTCAATCTGCGCAACGCCGCCGCCGCCGATGACCCGTTGTTCCGGTCAGACCTGTTCGCGCGCTGGACGGGGCCTGCTGTCAGTGTCGAGATGATGGCCGGGCTCAAAGTCAAGGTGAGTAGCGGCTGGTTGCCCGTTTCGATCCGGACGCGGGTGAAAGTTGGGAACGGGATTTACGTCCCGTCTCGTGAGGAACTGCGGTCGATTCTACTTTGCTTCGGCCGAGCTAAAGACATCCGTCGCGCCGGAACGCTCGGTTAATGGACTTCGCGGTGGTGGGTTTCGCTCTTGCTGGCGAGGCTGAAGCGCGGTTCCGGTTTGATTGACCCGAACAGGCGCCCGGCGGCGTAGCGGCCGACTTCGGGACCATGCTTGAAACCGTGGCCCGAGCCGCCGCCGACCAGCAGCACGTTTGGCCAATGCGGGTGGTGGTCGATCAGGAAATCGCCATTGGAGCTGTTTTCATACTGGCAGACGCGCGCCTCGGTCAGTGCTGCGCCGCGCAGCAGCGGGAAGCGGCGGTCGCGATAGGCGACAATCTCGGCGAGAGCGCCGGGCGAGGGGCGGCGATCCTGCGTGTCGGGATCGACCTCGGCGCCATGGCGGTCGTGAGCGAACTTGACGCCGCGGTTTTCGAGATCGGGGAAGCCGTAAAACATGTCGCCGCCGTTGAAATCGGCCCAGCCGGGCATGGCCGAGGGCAGGAAGCGGCTGTCGCCGCCCGGCGGTGCGAAGAAGAAGACCTCCTGACGGGTCGGCAGGATACGTGGACCGACGACGTCGGGAAACAGCCTGGGCAGCCAGGGACCGACGGCAAAGACAAACTGGTCGGCCTTGAGCCGTTCGCCATCTGACAGCGTGATTTCCCGAAGTTCGCGCACGTCCCCCGCAGGCGGCTGGACGGCGCCGCGGCGGAAGATGCCGCCGCCTCGCACGAACTGGTCGACGAGCGTGCCAACGGCGCGCCTTGCCATTAGAGCGCCGAAGCCGGGTTCGTGCATGCCGACGGCGATGCCGGTGAAGTCGATCATCGGGAAGCGGCGCGTCATTTCGCTGTGGTCGAGCGTCCTGAGCGGGATGCCCATTTCGTGGTGCGCAGCGAGGCTGTCGCGCAAATACGCCTCTTCGTGCGCGAAGAAGAACAGCACGCCGCATTCATGGAAGATCGGCAAGCCGGACACGGCGCTAAGCGCCTTCCATTCGGGCAGGCTGTCGAGCGCCATGCGGGTGTAGATCGTGTCCTTGCCATAGGCGCCGCGGGTCATCCGGCTTTCTCCGCCGGAGGAACTGCGCGAATGGGCCGGGCCCCAGGCGTCGACCAGGGTGACCCGATAGCCTTTGCGGAGCAGGTGAACGGCGGTCCAGCTGCCGAATACGCCGGCGCCGACGACCACGACATGGCTCTTCATCATGCCTTTGTACGTCCTTGTGGCGGCGGGTGAAACGACAACGCCGCCCGCTCCAGTGAGGAGCGAGCGGCGTGTCAGGTCGATCACGTGATCGCGATCAGCCGCGTTCGGGGGTCGCCGCTGGCGGCGGCGGCGGCGGCGGTGGCGGCGGCACCGGGCAGGTCGCCGCAACATCGATCACCGAGCCGTCCGCGCAAGTCTGCGTGGCCGGCGGAGGCGGTGGCAAGGGTGCCGGCGGAGGCGGCGGCGGAGCCATGCTTTCGCCGAAGCTCTTGCGCACCGTCATGCCGATGATCCGCGGCAGACCGACATTGTAACCGAGCCGCGCACGGCCGCCGCGTTCGCGGTCGAACGACAGCTTGGGGTCCTTGTCGAACAGGTTCTTGACGTAGGCGACGACTTCCAGGCCGTTGTCCCACTTCAGACCCGCCGACAGGTTGACCAGCGTATAGGCCGGCAGCGTGTACGAGCCGATGTCGGTCGGCGGACGAACGCCAGACAGGCCGGTCGCCGGGTTGAAGAAGGTCAAGGCGATCAGCTGCGACGCCGGATCCTGGTCACTCGGCTGGGTGATGCGGCTGCCAATCCGCTGCACGCTGCCGTTGACGTACCAGTTGGCGTTCGAATTCAGCCTGGTCTCGTAATTCGCCACCGCGGCGAACTGGTATTTCGGGACCGTGGGCAGGCGATTGCCGTCCGCGATGCCGCCGATGACGGCGCCGGCGCCGGAACGGACGGTGGAATCGAACTTGGAGCTCAGCACGCTGCCCGCGAAGGACAGGTCCAGCCCGACCACCGGGTGGACCGAGAACTCGGCCTCAACGCCTTGCGAATGCGCCTTGGGAACGTTGAACACGATGCGCGACGAACAGCTGCCGGCATCGAGCGTGACCTGCAGGTTGCGGATCCTGTTGTAGAAGGCGGCCGCGTTGAAGGTGATGCCGCGCTTCGAATATTTGACGCCGGCTTCATAGTTCCACAGCGTCTCGTCGTCGTAATTCTGGAATCCGCCGAAGATGGCGCGGTCCGCGGGCGTGCAGAGCGGCACGTTGAGCGGATCATTGACGCCGCCGAGACGGAAACCCTTGGCGACTTGAGCATTGACGCTGAGGCTGCGGCTGGGCTGCCAGCTCAGGATGCCGCGCGGGCTGAATCCGTTCGACTTGGTGCTGTCGGTGCGGCTGTCGCCACCCGAGAAGAGACCGCCGGATTTGAAGCTGCGCCGTTCGCTGAAGTCGTAGTAGCGGCCACCGCCAGTCAGCTTGATCTGGCCAAACTTGTAGCTGGCTTCGCCAAACACCGCCTTCTGCTTGATCACATAGGGCAGGCTGGCGTGGTACGGGTTGTCGAACAGATTGAACCCGTTGTCGACCGCGCGTGACGTGCCCGCGCCGAGCGTGGCATCGGTGAAGGCGTCGTAACCCGGGGTCGGCAGCGATTGCAGATAATCGCGATCGACGTGGCTGTAGAAGCCGCCGAACACCCACTGGAACGGACCCGTGCTGGTCGAGCCCAGGCGCAGTTCCTGCGTGAACTGGTCGAGCTTGGTCGTGTCGCGCAGGTTCGACGGGAGGTTGATGCCCGCCGCGGGGAAGCCAAGGTCGACACTGACCGAGCCTGTGAGCGCCGAGGCGTCGCGGCTGACCAGGATGTTGCGGTGCAAATAGCTGCTGACCGACGTCAGCTCGGCCGGGCCGAAGTCGTAGGCGACCGTCAGGTCATAGAGCGACGTCTGGTCTTTGAAGCGCTCGGGAAGCTTCAGATAGACGCGCCGCTCGCCCTTGCCGAGGTCGTTCTGGGTCACGAACTGATTGTCGTAGAGGTTGTAGAATTCCTCGCGGTTGAAGCCGTTTGCGGTGGCCCGCTGCCACACCACGCGCGGCGTGATCTTGAGCGAGTCGGTCGGTTGCAGCAGCATCGACAGGCGGCCGCCGTAGCGCTGGCCGTCGTTCACATTCTTGCCGGCCGCCGGGCCGACGGCGTCGATGAAGCCGGGGAAGTGCGAGTAATAAGCCACGCCGCGGATGGCCGCGACATTGCCGATCGGAATGTTGATCGCGCCCTTCGCATCATAGCCGATATCGCCGCCCTTGGCGACGCTGACGCCCCCTTCGACCTGGCCTTCCAGCCGGTCGAGCTTGGGCTGGTTGGTAATGTAGCGGATGGTGCCGCCGACCGACCCGGAACCGAACAAGGTGCCCTGCGGGCCGCGCAGCGTTTCCACGCGGTTGAGGTCGAACAGGTCGAAATCGGGCGTGAACAGCGACAGCGAGACGACGCTTTCGTCGAGGTAGATGCCGACCTGTTCCTTGACGCCTGGCTGGTCGCGGACGACCTGGCCGGCGGAGACGCCGCGGACCGAGACCTGGCTCTGGCCGGGGCCGAGGTTCTGAACGGTGAGGCCGGCGACGTTGCGGCTGATGTCCTCGATCGTTTGCGCATTGGCGCGCTCGATGTCGGCCTGCGTCTGCGCGTTGACCGAGAAGGGAACGTCCTGGACCGTCGACGCGCGCTTGGTAGCGGTGACGATGATCGCGCCCTGATCCTGCACATCTACGGCGGCGGGCGGCGGGTTAACGGCCTGCGCCGTTTGTTCCGGCTGGGTTTGAGCGGTCGCCGGCACGGCGACGGCGAGCAAAGAAGTCCCGACCAGCAAGGCTGCGGTAGCGCGCATGTAATTCCCCCTTCGGCTTTGTGTTGCCTGGGCGACACTATGCCCGAAAGGCGGGCGTGCGCGGAAGAGGCGGGGGCCTAGGATGGCAACTTTCCCTGAGGGGATGTTGCATTTGAGTTACAGCCGTAACGATCTCAGCGGGCGAAGGTCAGAAGGCTCCACGGCGGCTCGACGGGAACGCTCGCGCCGCGGTCGGCGAGGAAGCGGTGGCGGACGATCTCGGCCTGCTGCTCGATGCCGTAGCGCTCGAAGGGTCGGCCCGGCTTCAGCTCATATGCGTAGCGGCAGAAGGGATGGCGCATGAGCGGGAGGTACAGGCGGCCGCGCTTCTGCGCCTGCCAGACGTGGGTCATCTCGTGCATCCAGAAGGCCTGCAGCCCGAGCGGCTCCCTCGAAAAATCGTCCGACCAGCCGCCGCCGTCGGGATGAAACCAGATGCCGCCTGTCGGCGCCATCGCCGAGCGCCGTGGCTGCAGCGGCCACCATTTGCCGCGGATCAGACGGACTCGGGAATAGTCCATCGCATCGCCGAAGATGGAGCGGGCTAGCTCGACTTCACCAATGGTCAGGAGGCGTCCTTGCATCGGCATTAACCTAATGATTCCGGGGCCGGTCCGCCACTTGCAGCGTGGGGGACGCGCGGCTAGGGCAGCGGCAAAGCACAAACGGAGGAAGCCCCACATGAGCGAGACTGCCGATCGGGTTAAGAAGATCGTCGTCGAACATCTCGGCGTTGAAGCCGACAAGGTCACCGAGGACGCCAGCTTCATCGACGATCTGGGCGCCGACAGCCTCGACATCGTCGAGCTGGTGATGGCGTTTGAAGAAGAATTCGGGGTCGAGATTCCGGACGACGCTGCGGAGAAGATCACGACGGTTCACGACGCGATCGACTATATCGATCAGAACAAGGGCTAAGCCGGGTCAGCTGACCTGCCGCCATATACGCCGAAAGGCGGCACGAACGGCTTCCCGTATGGTTCGGGAGGCCGTTTGCGTTTGATGGGACGGATGGAGTGAACGATATGCGCCGTGTCGTGGTGACAGGTCTCGGGCTCGTGACGCCGCTTGGCGCCGACGTCGAGACGACGTGGCAGAACCTGATCGCCGGCAAGAGCGGGATCGCGACGATTACCCGCTTCGACGTGACCGACCAGAAGGCGAAGATCGCCGGCGAGGTGAAGGCCAAGGATCATGAGTGGGGCTTCGACCCCGACAAGCGCGTCGATCACAAGGTCCAGCGCCAGGTCGATCCGTTCATCGTCTATGCGATCGACGCTGCCGGGCAGGCGCTGGAAGACGCCGGTCTGACCGAGATGGACGAGGCGACCAAGGAGCGCGCGGGTGTTTCGATCGGATCGGGCATCGGCGGGCTGCCGGGCATCGAGAGCGAATCGCTGGTACTCGCCGAGCGCGGGCCGGGCCGGGTTTCACCGCACTTCGTGCACGGGCGCCTGATCAACCTGACCAGCGGCCAGGTATCGATCAAATATGGGCTGATGGGCCCCAATCACTCGGTCGTGACCGCCTGCTCGACAGGCGCGCACTCAATTGGCGACGCTGCCCGGATGATCAAGGATGACGACGCCGACATCATGCTGGCGGGCGGCGCGGAAAGCACCATCAACCCGCTCGGCGTGGCCGGCTTCGCTCAGGCCAAGGCGCTCAACACCGCCTTCAACGACCGTCCGACCGAGGCCAGCCGGCCCTATGACAAGGGCCGCCAGGGCTTCGTCATGGGCGAGGGCGCGGGCGTCGTCGTGCTCGAGGAATATGAGCATGCCAAGGCGCGTGGCGCGAAGATTTACGCCGAAGTCGTCGGTTATGGCCTGTCGGGCGATGCCTATCACGTGACGGCGCCGCATCCGGAAGGCCGGGGCGCGGAACTGGCAATGCGCATGGCGTTGCGAAAGGCGGGCATGAAGCCCGAGGACATCGACTACGTTAATGCGCACGGCACCTCGACCATGGCCGACACGATCGAACTGGCGGCAGCCAAGCGCGTGCTTGGCGACGACCTTAGCGGGGCATCGATGAGCAGCACCAAGTCGGCGATCGGCCATCTGCTCGGCGGCGCCGGCGCGGTCGAAACGATCTTCTGCATCCTCGCCATCCGCGACCAGATCGTGCCGCCGACGCTTAATCTGGACGATCCGGACGAGGGCACCGAGGGTGTCGACCTCGTCCCGCACAAGGCGAAGAAGCGGCGGGTGCGCGCGGCGCTGAACAACAGTTTCGGCTTTGGCGGCACCAACGCGTCGCTCATCGTTAAAGCCGTGTGAAGCGGCTCGCGCTGCTGGCGGCGGGGCTCGTTGTTGCCGCGCTGATCGGACTCTATCTGCTGTGGTGGGGACCAGGCTCGAAGCCGGGTCCGCATACGATCATCGTCAAGGAAGGCTCCAGCATCGGCAGCGTGGCGCGCGATCTCGAAGCGCAAGGCGCCATTCCGGGTAGCGCGCGCAGCTATCGCGTTCTCGCGCAGGTGCTTGGATCGCACGATCCCATCCAGGCCGGCGAATTCGAAATTCCGAAAGGCATGGGCGGCGCGGCGATCCTGGAATTGCTACAGCATGGGCAGCCATTGCAGCGGCTGATCACCGTGACCGAGGGCATGCCGTCGATCATCGTCGCCGAAAAGTTGGCCGCCAACCGCTATCTGACCGGCAACGTGCCCGAGATCGCCGAAGGGTCGCTGCTTCCCGACAGTTACAGTTATCAGCGCGGCGAAGCTCGCGCGGCCGTCGTCGCGCGGATGCAGAAAGCAATGGCGCGGACGCTTGCCGACCTATGGCCCAAGCGGAGCGCGGACTGCCCGGTCGTCACGCCGGAACAGGCGGTCACAATGGCCTCGATCGTCGAGAAAGAGACGGGCAAACCGAGCGAACGGCCGATGATCGCGGGCGTTTATTGCAACCGGCTGCGGATCGGCATGAAGCTCGATGCCGATCCGACGGTGATCTACCCGGTGACGAAGGGAAAGCCGCTTGGGCGGCGCATCCTGAAGTCGGAACTGAATAGCTACAACGGCTACAACACGTATCGGAAGCCGGGCCTGCCGGCCGGCCCGATCGCCAATCCCGGCAAAGCCAGTATCGCCGCCGTGCTGCATCCGGCGGCGACGAAAGCGCTGTACTTCGTGGCGGACGGCACCGGCGGGCATGTGTTTGCCAATACGCTGGCCGAGCATCAGGCCAATGTCGCGAAATGGTATGCGCTTCGCCGCCAGCGCGGGCAGATGTAATGGCCCGTCAAGCGCCCAGTGCTTCGCTCCGCACGTAGCCGACGCGGCGGTCCTCGCCCGCATAGCCCCAGGCCCAGCCGAGGCTGTCGTCAAGCAAGGCGAACGGTTCGCCGGCGTGCAGAATGCCGATAGCCTCCGCCTCGTCCGCGGCTTTCGGCCGCAGGTCGGCCTGGGCGCTGACATGCCGGCCGATCGGCTCAGCATAGTGCGAGGCGATCACGCGCCCGGCGAGCGCGATGTCAGCGAGGTCCTTGCGATAGGCGTTGGTCGAGGGGTCGGGCAGGTCGGAGGGACCCGCCAGCGAGAATTGCTCAGCGCTGGTGGGCGTAGGCCGGGGCTTGCCCGATGATTGGGCGGTGGGCCGCTGAGCCGCTGTCGCTCTCGCGGAGGTTGCGTTTGAACCCTTCAAGAAAATCTGCCCCGTTGTTGGTGCGGACGACGAACACATTGCGCCGGTCGTCCTGGTCCCGTTCGCGGCGCAG
>Ga0207678_10005334_pt1 | contig 11513 bp, 5 predicted proteins | sample KBSC63metaG_FD_184319 | JGI IMG/M metagenome (GOLD analysis project Ga0207678, IMG submission 184319) | Corn rhizosphere microbial communities from Kellogg Biological Station, Michigan, USA - KBS C6-3 metaG (SPAdes) (version 2) | ecosystem: Host-associated > Plants > Roots > Rhizosphere > Soil ...
ATCCTTGTCGGTGATTCCGGTGTCCCGCTGGACGGTTTCGACGTTGGTCAGTCGCGCCGCGCCGCTGAGCGACAAATCCTTGAAGAAAGACCGATCCTTCAGAAGCGGGATCTGGATTTCCCCGAACGCCTCTTTGGTGACGCTGTGCCCGGCGGTGATCCCGCTGGAGCTCACGCCCCAGGCGTTGCTGTGCACGGGTTCGCACGGATAGAAGGGCATCGCCCGGAAGTGGGATGTACAGCGCTTGTCGGTCAGCGGGATGGTTGGATCGTAATAAGGGTTGGGCCCGGGGTAGACGATGTCCCCCGGGGTATCGACGATCGAATCGCGGCGAACGGTCACGCCGAGAGCCAGGCCGACCGCGCCCGCGCCGGTGGGCATATCGAACAGATTGCCCGTGATGGACGCTTCACCGCTCAGCTGCTTGTAGATCGTCTTCCCGGTGTCCCAATCGAACATGTAGTCGATCTGCTCCGGCGTCATTTCGCCGCGGAGGAAGAACGGATCGGTCCACGGCAAGTCCATGCACTGCTTGCCCGAGAAGGGCAGGGTCGTGCCGACGCAGGACGACGTCTGCGAATATGAGGAGTCGTAGATGTCCTGGAGGAACTGTTCCGACTTATACAGACCCTTGTTGTGGCTGTACTGGACGTAGGCGTCGTACGACCAGCCCTTCATGAACCCGGGCAGGTCGCCGCGAAGCCCGCCGACCCCGCGCCAGTAATCGACCTGTTGGGCGTGGTCATAGTGGTTGGTGATGGTGAGCGGGCTCAGCAGATTGGGGCCATGCCAGCCCTGTCCCCACGGATTGCCGGGATAGACGTCTTCGCCGTAGCCGTAGGTCCAAAGCTGCCGCCAGCCATTCTGGTAGGATTTGCGGCGGTTTCCGAGAAATTCAGCATAGGCCTCGACGGCATCGGAGAACTCGTACGACCCATCCGCATACAGCGTATAGCGGCTGCTGGCCGGGATGATCGACTGCTCGTTAACGAACGGGTGATAATCGTTCTGGACGGCCTGTGAGGCGGCATCGTAGCCGGTCGGGAACCATCCCGGCGGCGCAATGAGAGGGTGGTTGAGCAGCGGGTGTGACTGATCGAGCCGCGGCAACCCCAGATCCTCGCCGGGATACTGATATTGCAGGAGCACGGGGCTGCCCGTGTAGCGACCGGTCGTCGAGTAAAGCTGACCGCTATATTCATACGCCCAGACGTGTCCCCAGGGCAGGTCTTCGCAGTGATATTTGCCGGTGCGCGGGTCGATCAAGTCAGCCCGCTGGCTGTGACTCTCGTCGGTGAAGATAAAGGCTTCCGGGCAGCCGAGATAGGACAGGTCGCCGCGCGCGACCTCTTTCTGCTTGTAATAATCCACCGCGATCATGATGTGGCCGCGGTCGAAGGTCTTACCCCAGGTCGCGGACAGCTGGTACTGATTGCCGTGGCTGCTGAAGGGCATCGACGCGTTGGCGTCGATCTCGAGACCCTTGGTGTCGGTTTTGGTGATGATGTTCACCACGCCGGCAACCGCGTCCGATCCGTAAATCGACGAGGCGCCGGTCTTGAGGATGTCGACGCGGCTGATGATCGATTGCGGAAGGACGTTGAGGTCGAACGACGACACGCCGCCGCGCGTGCCCGCGGGCCCGGCGCGCCGGCCGTTGAGCAGGACGAGCGTACGGTTCGGACCGAGGCCGCGAAGGTCGATCGTCTGTGCGCCCGGCCCGCCGTTGGTGACCAGGTTCGCCGAAATCGCGGCGGTGACCTGAGCCGAGCCGGCCGCGATCGGGGAGGATTGCAGCGTATCGGCGGTGTCGACCTTGCCTTCGCGCCGGGCGAGTGCCGGATCGATCGAGGCGACCGGGTCGGGGCTGGTGAATTCCGGCTGCCGGATGCGGCTGCCGGTGACGACGATCTGGTTGCGGTCGGTGACGGCGGTGTCGGCTCCGGACGAGCCGATCGTGGGGTTGACCGGCGGGCTCTGCAACGCGGGCTGCTGGTCGCTGGTCGGGGGAGTCGCGGCCGGCGGAGGCGCGGGCGGCTGGTCGGCGGTTTGCGCGAGCGCCGGCGACGCCAGCAGAATTGCGCTAACGGAAGCGCTCACAAGAAGACTCGCGCGTACAGGCGCGGTCCCGCGATCGGATTTCAGCATGCGATAGTCCCCTCGTGTCCGGCCGGGGCTGACGGCCTGACAGCGCGGAGCTTCGCTTCCCGTGGGAACGGTGTCAACAGGGAGGCATTCGGCTCAATATGAATCGCAAGTGAACTGTGACGTTTTTGCCCAGTTTGTAATGTCCGGAGCGGTTACTCGTTCGCCGGGCCAAAGCGCCTGCGGCGAATCCACCGTGACGCCAGATACTTCTCACCGGATTGAACCGGCAGGCCGGCATGAAGCGTGTCCATGTCGGGCGCTCCGTTATCGTCGGCGTTCCTGAACAAAAGCGCGTCGCCTGTTCGTCCGCGGACTTTGAGGCCGGTTTTGAGGAAGAGAGTCTCCCCGCCGGAATAGTCCTCGTTGAGGTAGATCAGCATCGTGAGGATGCGCTGATTGGCGACATCCTCGGTGCAATCGCGGTGGGGCTTGAACTCCTGGCCCGGGCGGTAGCGCAGGATCTGCAAGGGCTCGCTCCAGTCAACGCTTGTTTCGCTGGCGGCGGCGATGCGGCGATTAATAGCGTGGACTGCAGGCGATTCCCTGACCCACGGGAGGCCGGCGGTCTCGCACGTGCGAATCTGCGGGATCACGCCGCCCACCATGCGCGACACGTGACCGACCGTCGCCGGAACAAAGACTGGCATCGCCGTTTCGATCAGATACGCGCATTCAGCTGGCGACAGAAAGCTCCTAAAGAGATCAACCTCTGGGCGTTCGCCGAGCCTCTCGCGTCTTGGGATTTGGCGGGGATCGCCGTTTTCCGTCAGGTCCATTGCCTGTATGAGTTCGTGGTCGGCCGCCGAATGATCAACATGTTCGGCTGCCGCGTCGGCGAGGAGACGTGTTGCAAGAGCCCAATCCTGAGGCCCTCCGGTGCCATTGCCCACGAACGCCAGATAGATCATCCGAGCCTTGGCATGACCGAGCGCCGATGCCCGCTCAAAGTTTTCACGTGCCTGAGAAAGGCTGCGCGAAACACCTCGACCTTGAAGGTAACGGAAGGCGAGCTCGAAATGCTGATCGGCAGTCACCCTGTCCTAACTCTTTCGTCGCAAACGTTCAGCTTCTTAGCAACCCTTGCACGGGGGCACTTGCGAGGGCAATCACGCTCGCCTTCGGTCCCTGGCCCACTCTGGTCTCTCTTCACCGGCGGTTGACGAATCTCCGAAGCTCCTTCTAACACTTGGATCGTGTTGCAGGACTTGACAATAATCCAGAAAATCCAATCGCTTGCCGGATCGGATTGGCGGCAGGCGTGCGACCTGGCGCGAGAGCTGGTGGCGGACAATCCGCGGGACGAGAGCGCAGCCCTCCTGCTGCGCGACGTCGTTGTTGGGTTCAACAAAGCGGCGCCCAAGTTGCCGCAGGAAATGCCCGCTCCTGCACCTGCCGTTATTGAAGCGAAGACGCTGATCGGCCGCGGCAAGCTCGAGGAAGCCGAGATCGTTCTGCGTCGGTACCTATCGACCCATCGTTATGATCCGCCCGCCATGCACGTCATGGCTGAGATCGCTGCAAGGTGCGGCCTTCAAGTGGACGCCGAGCGTATCCTGAACGAATCTGCCCGCGTCCACGCGCGCAATTGCGCGGCGATGACCGACCTGGGCATGACTTATCACGGAATCGCCTGCCAAGTAGACTTCGAAGGCTATGTCCATCGCGCACTTGAAGCGCTCGACTCCGCGCTTGCGATTGATCCCGAGTACGAGCCCGCGATCGCCTACAAGGCTGTCATGTTCGTGCAAACCCGCGGCCTCGAGATCGCTCGTCAAGGCTTCGAAATTTTGCTCGAATTAAACCCGCATGTTCCGACCTATTGGGTGAATTACGGCTTCCTCATGAAGACCGTGGGCCAATTCGGTCGCGGGCTGGCCGCGTACCGCACTGCGGTCGCACTGGATCCGACGAACGGCGTCGCGTGGTGGGGGCTGGCCAATCTCAAGGTCGCCAGGTTCTTCCCCTCCGACATCGAAGCAATGCAGGCCGCGCTCGACAGCCCGGATTTGCCGCAAAGAACCTGGGTGGACATCGCCTTCAGCCTCGCAACTGCGCTCGACCAGACGAAGGATTACGAACGCGCTGCCAACCTGCTTCGGGAAGCGAACCGGATCCGCGATCAGCATCCGACTCCGGAATCAGCGTATGTCGGATCGGGCGTTGGGGAGATGCGTCGTATCTATTCGCGCGAGTTTTTCATCAAACACGCGGGTTCCGGCGACCCGCGGCCGGATCCGATCTTCATCGTTGGCCTGCCCCGGGCCGGATCGACCCTGATCGAGCAGATCCTGGCGAGCCATTCCCAGATTGAGGGCACAGAAGAGTTGTTTGCGCTCCACCAGATTGAAGGAGAGCTTGGGCGGGAACATCCAGACAAGTCCGCAGAGGAAATCGTCCACAGCCTGAAGGACGAAGAATTTCGCCATCTCGGCGGCAGGTACCTCGAGCTGGCGCAGCGCTCGCGACTTACCGATCGCCCATTCTTTACCGACAAAAACCCCGCGAATTGGCGGTATGTGGGCCTGATCCATACCATTCTGCCCAACGCCAAGATCATCGACGCACGGCGAAATCCGATGGACTGCTGCTTTGCGAATTACGTGCAGCAGTATCAGGCGGGCGCAAATTTTTCGTACGACCAGACCAAGCTGGGCGCACATTATTCCGATTATCTCGCCATCATGCGCCACTTCGACGAGGTGCTGCCTGGACGCGTGTATCGCGTGATTCACGACGATCTCATCGAAAACTTCGAGGAGCAGGTCCGCAAGCTGCTCGACTATCTGGGCGTTCCGTTCGAGGATTCCTGCCTGCGTTTCTTCGAGACGGACCGGCCCATCCACACCCCAAGTTCGGAGCAAGTCCGGCAGCCGCCCAACAGGAAGGGGTTTGGCCGCTGGCGCAACTATGAGCCGTGGCTCGGGGAGATGAAAAGTGCGTTGGCCCAGTCTCTTACAGACTGGCGCCAGTAGAAAAGTCGTATAGTCGACATCTCTTCATGTGGCATTAATGTTACATATATCTGCCATTCTGCGAATGGCGGTAGATTCAATTTTGGTTTCTAAGTTTGGTCGGCCAGTAAGTCCTTCGATTCCTAGCCAATCTGAGGGGATGGCCAAGCTATGCGTGCCCTACATACAGCACTTCTTTCTTCGATTTCGATGGTGGCTCTGACTGCCACTCCGGCCTTCGCGCAGGCAGTCACTGCCGCGCCGGTCGATACCACGCCCGAAAAAACACAAGAGGGTGAAGCGATCCCTCCGTCCAGCACTCCGACCAACGCACAGGGTGCGTCGGTTCCGACGCCGCAGGGCGGCATCGTGGTTACGGGTTCGCGCATCCGCCGCAACAATTTCAACACGCCGCAGAACATCGACGTCATCACCCGTGATGACGCCGTGCTGGCGGGCACGCGTTCGACCACGGACGCCCTGCAATCGGCAACGGTCACGTCCGGTACGTCGCAGATCAGCGGCAGCTTCCTCGGCTTCCTGTCGGATAACGGCACCGCGGCCAACACCGTCGGTCTCCGCGGCCTGGGTTCGTCGCGCACCCTCGTGCTTCTGAATGGGCGTCGCCTGGCTCCCGCCGGCGTTGGCCCGCAGCTCGTCGCGGCCGACCTTAACGTGCTTCCGACATCGATCGTGCAGCGCATCGAGGTGCTGCGCGAAGGCGCGTCATCAATTTATGGGTCGGACGCGATCGCCGGCGTCATCAACATCATCACCGACACTTCGATCAACGGAATCACGATCGATGCCTACGCTGACCATCCGATCTACGCGACCGCGGGAGACACGCGCCGTATTTCTGTCACTGCGGGCAAGACGTTCGACCGCGGTCACATTACGGCCGCCTTCGAAGTCCGGGACGACGAAGGGCTGACGCTCGGCGACCGCAAGGACACGAGCTGTCCGCGCGAGCTCGCATATATCAACGGCGAGGAAGTCGGTCAGCTCACTCCGACTGGCAGCGGGATCCGCTGCTTCCCGTTTGCCCGCAACGGCGGCGGCGTGGCGACCGGATACGGCTTTGCCGCCGGTTTTCAGAAGGCAGTGCCCAGCCGTATCACCTACCCGGGTTTCGAAACCGGCGTCTTCGATCTGAACGGCATCGTTGGCTTCAACTCTCGGCAGCTGAACCAGCGCCCGGAAAGCCCGCCCATTCTGCTCGACCAGACCGTGTTCAGTCCGATCCGGACCTACACTGGTTACGTCAACGGCTCCTATGAGCTCGGTATCCTCGGCGACGCCGAACTCTATGGCGAGGGTTTGTTCACGCGCAGAAAATCACGTCAGGACGGAATCGACCGGCCGTCATTCCTGTACGGCGCCAATCCGGGCGCTGCGCAAATGTACGGCGGCACTTACACGTACCACGGCGTTGTTTACCCGATCGAGGCTCTGGGCAAGGCGGCTTCGCCGTTCTTTCCGGTGGCCTGGGCCAACGCGGGCGTAAATTACTTCAACGGCCTCATCATTCCTAACAAGACGATTGCCAATAAGCAGCGGGTCGATTTCTGGCGAGCCAATGGCGGCCTTCGCGGTAATTTGGGCCTTGGCGACTGGCGCTATGACGCAAACGTCCAGGTTTCCCGCACGAAAGCTCGCGACGACCGCCAAACGCCACTGGCCCAGCGCCTGACAGATGTTTATGTCGCGGAGCTCGCGCCGAGCGGAACGCCGTCCCAATTTACGCTGACGGCGCAGCCTGGCTCTGCTGGCGCGGGGAACGTCTATACCTGCGCCGCCAACATCACCAACGGGGCGTATAACGGCAATACCTGCGTCCCGTTCAACCAGTTTAATCCTTCGACCCTGATCTACGGCGACGTTTCGCAAGAGTTCATGAATTACCTTTACGCGTATCAGGATTACACGCGTACGAAATACCGGCAGAACACCCTCAGCCTCGGCTTCGACGGGTCGTTGTTCCCGCTTCCGGGCGGCGACGTGAAGGCGGCGTTCGGCGTCGAACACCGCTATGACTTTATCGACGACGTCCCCGGTCCAGGTCGCCTAAATGCCGACGACCCTGCTCAGGCCCTTGCCTATTATGGCAAGGCCAAGGAGACCAAGGGCAGCGACAAGGTCAACGAAGCCTATGTGGAAATCGATGCTCCGATCTTCCGCGACCGGCCATTTTTCAATCTCCTCGAGTTGGAAGGATCGGCCCGCTATACGCACTATCGATCGTACGGATCGGGTTGGACCTATCACGTCAACGCGCAATGGGCGCCGATCGCGGCGATCCGTTTCCGAGCGAACTACGGCACCAACTTCCGCGCTCCGAACCTCTATGAGCAGTTCGTGGCCGATCAGGTCGGTTTCTACCCCGAGACCAGCTACGATCCGTGCGCTGGGTTTGGATCGACGCTATCGCCCGACAATATTGTCTATCAAAACTGCCTGGCGGAACTCACGCCCATTCTCGGCGCTGCAGGCGCACTTGCGTTCGAGCCAAACGGCGGCAGCATCCAGGTGACGACAAAAGGCGGCCACGGGGTCGTCAAGGCCGAAAAAGCGAAGACCTATGGCTTCGGCGGTGTGATCACGGCTCCGAAGAGCTTCGCCGACCTGTCGCTCGCGGTCGACTATTGGCACATCGCGGTGAACGGCGAAGTGAACACGCTTGGGAACCTGATCCTCAACTTCTGCTACCAGGCGACAGATTTCCCGAGCAGCCCGTATTGCGCGTTCATCGGCCCTCGCAAGACCACGGGTAAGGCCGACCAGATCGGCAGCCTGACCACGTTCGACAACCCATATCTGAACATCGCACAGCAGGTCGCCTCCGGCATCGACTTCGACGCGCGGTTTGCCGCCCGTTTCCTCGGAGGGCGGTTCCAGACCCAGCTTCAGGCGACGCGCAATCTGAAGCAGGAAACCGAGTTCTTCCCGGGACAGGGTCTTCAGGACTACAACGGCACGCTCGGCTATCCTGGCAATGGTTCTGGTCCGCACTGGGTCGGCACGCTCGACACCCGCTTCACTACCGGGAACAACATAACGTTCCGTTGGGGTGTGCAATATGTGGGTCCGTCGTCGTCGGCCCCGCTGTCGCTGCACCTGACCACGCTCCCGGACGGGAACTTGGCGCCTTGCAAAATTGGTTCGCCGAATTGCAACCTGGTCGACTTCGACTTGAAGGCCGAACGCTACTGGGAACATGGCGCATCGGTGCGATTCCTGTGGCGGAACATCGGACAGTTCACGTTTGGCGTGAACAATGTCTTCAACACCAAGCCGCCGAAGATCAGCGACGACGGGTCGGGGTTCCCGCGGATCGGCAACTACTTCGCCAACGGGCCGTATGATTATCGCGGCCGGTCGATCTTCGCGAACGTCACGCGCAGCTTCTGAGGCGCGGCGCAGTCGAAACCTGGAAGGGCGGGAGAAATCCCGCCCTTCTTTGTTTGTGTGGGCACGGCGGCGAATTAGCGCTTTGGCCCATGTCTGTTCTTAAGCTAATTCACGCGCTTATGGGGCGTGAGGGTCGAACAGTGTGAGCGCGAACGGAGCCGCAAGCTACGTCATTGTCGTTCTTGCCCTCCTGTGGCTGGCGGTCGCCATTGGCCTGTCCATGCTTGCCGCGCGGCGGCTGCGCCTGGCGCAGGGTCTGCTCGCCGCGGCGCGATCGAACGCTGCGCTCCTCGAACTGACGCCCGCGCGGCCGCTGCTGGTCGGCGCCGACGAGCGGATCGAAATCGACCCGCAGCTCAGCCGCGAACTCGGCCTCCGCGGACAGCCTTCGCGCCTTGCCGAGCTCAGCGCGGATGAAAGCGGCATCGTGCCGGACGACCTCGATGCCCTGACGCAGGACATCGCGGTTGCCCGCGCGTCGGCGGGGAGGATCGCGCGCAGGGTCAAGGCGAGCGCATCGGGCCGAGCCTTCGACGTGCGAGGCGGTTCGGCGCCGGCGCCGGCGCCGCCCGGAACCATGTTGCTGTGGTTTTTCGATACCAGCGCGAGCGAGGAGGACCGCGCCAAGATCACGCTGCGGTTGCGCCAGACGGAAGCGGCTCTGAACTCGCTGACCCAGCTGATCGAGGCCGCGCCGTTCCCGATGTGGTACCGCGGGACCGACCTGAAGCTCGGCCTGGTCAACAGCGCGTTCGTCGACGCCGTCGAAGGCAAGGACGCCGCCGACGTCATCGAGCGGGGTTCCGAGCTCGTCGACGCGAGCGGGGAGGACAGCCCGGCGGAGATGGCCCGAAAGGCCGTCGAAGTCGGCGGCGTTCAATCGATCATGCAACCGGCGATCATCCGCGGCGAGCGGCGCATGCTGAAGATCGTCAACGTGCCGCTGCCGACGGGCGCCGTCGCCGGCTTCGCGGTTGACGTGCAGGATCTCGAGGACGCGCGGACCGAACTTGCCCGCTACATCGAATCCCAGCGCGAGCTCGCCGACCGGATGACCGCGGGCACCGCGCAATTCGATGGTGACCGTACCCTGAGCTTCTTCAACCGGCCGTTCACGGTGATGACCCAGCTGGATCCCGAATGGCTCGCCGAGCAGCCCGAGTTCGACCGGGTGATCGATCGCATGCGCGAAAACCAGCGCCTGCCGGAAGTGCGCGACTTCCCCGCGTGGAAGGAGGAGCGCCGCAACTGGTTCGCGAGCACCGAGGAAGTGATCGAGGACGAGTGGATCCTGCCCGACGGCGATCACATCCGGGTCGTCGCCCAGCCGCTCCCCGACGGCGGGCTGCGCCTGTTCTTCGAGGACCGTACCGAGCAGCTTCGCCTGGCGTCGGCGAGGGACACGCTGCTCCGGGTGCGCGCGGCGACCTTCGACAACCTTTATGAGGCGATCAGCGTGTTCGCGAGCGACGGGCGGCTCTACACCTGGAACCGGCGCTTTTCCGAGAATTGGGACCTGGACGAGGAGTGGCTGTCCGAGCATCCGCGGGTCGACGAGCTAGTCCCGGCGATGGCGCGCAAGCTCGTCAATCCGACCACCGCCGCGCAAATCCGCGAGATGGTCCGGCAGACCACCAACGAGCGCGAGTCAGCCAATGGCCGAATCGCCATGACCGACGGCCGCAACTTCCTGTTCGCCGCCGTCCCGCTGCCCGATGGCAACGCGCTTCTGACGATGGTCGACGTCACCGATTCGAGCCGGATCGAGGCCGCGCTTCGCGAGCGCGCGGCGGCGCTGGAGGAAGCCGACCGGGTGAAGACCGACTTCGTCGCCAACATGAGCTACGAGCTGCGCACTCCGCTGACCTCGATCGGCGGGTTCGCGGAGCTGCTGGCGGGCGGCTACGCCGGCGATCTCAGCGCCAAGGGCAACGATTATGTCGCGGCGATCGTCGAATCGGTCGACCGTCTTTCGAAGCTGATCAATGACGTTCTCGACCTGACGACCGGCGATGCGCGGGGCGTGGCTCTGGAGCGCGAGCGGGTCGATGTCGCCGGGCTGTGCCGGGCGGCGGTCGAGACCGCCCAGGCGCGAGCCGCGGAGAAAGCGCAGAAGCTCGAGACGGAGATTTTGCCGAGCGCCGGGTTCGTCTTCGGCGACGCGCGGCGGCTGCGGGAGTCGATCGAGCATGTGCTCCAGAACGCCATCGCCTACACCGACCGCAAGGGCCGCATTTCGCTCAAGGCGGAAGGGGGCGAAGCGGAAGCCGTGATCACCATCAGCGACAATGGAACCGGCATCGAGGCCGAGGACGTGCCGCGCGTGTTCAATCGCTTCGACCGCGTGGTCGAGGCGGGGGTGCGCGGTGAGGCGGCGCTGGGGCTCGGCCTGCCGCTGACCCGCCAGTTCATCGAGGCGCATGGCGGAACGGTCGAGCTCGCCTCCAAAAAGGGCAAGGGCACGACCGTCACGCTGACCGTTCCGCGCGGATCGAAATGATCCTTGCCGACGAGGAAGCGACGGCCGCGCTCGGGGCGCGGCTGGCGTCGATTGCGGGGCCGGGCGACGTCATTGCGCTCTCGGGCCCATTGGGTGTGGGCAAGACCGCATTGGCGCGCGGCTTCATCGCCGCGCTCGGGCACGAGGGCGAAGTGCCGAGCCCGAGCTTCTCGATCGTCCAGCCGTACGCCGAGCTGACTCCACCCGTCTGGCACGTCGATCTCTACCGCATCGAGCAGCGCTCCGAGATCGAGGAATTGGGCCTCGATTCCGCGGCCGACGCGGTGCTGCTGGTCGAGTGGCCCGACCGCGCCGGGGAGACCGCCTGGGCCGATGCACTCCGACTGTCGCTCGAGTTCGCGGAAGATGGCGCACGGCGCTTGACAGCCGAAGTCCCCCCGGCATGGGAGGGACGATGGCCTCCGCAATGATCCCGCCGGCGCATGCTCCTGAATTCCTTGCGTCTTGCGGTTGGCAGGGCGCGGATGTGCGGCCGCTCGCCG
>Ga0207678_10005337_pt1 | contig 11510 bp, 14 predicted proteins | sample KBSC63metaG_FD_184319 | JGI IMG/M metagenome (GOLD analysis project Ga0207678, IMG submission 184319) | Corn rhizosphere microbial communities from Kellogg Biological Station, Michigan, USA - KBS C6-3 metaG (SPAdes) (version 2) | ecosystem: Host-associated > Plants > Roots > Rhizosphere > Soil ...
CATGCGTCGGCTCAGCGCCGACCAGTACCTCGGCTTCCACTCCGATCCTGCGACGATCACGGTGATCCCGCGGGACGCGGTCAAGCGAATCGACTTCACCGAGGTTGCCGGGCCACCACCCAAACCGTCGCCGTCGGCAAGCGGTTGAGCGGCAACGAAGCACCGGCCCGGGATTTGTCAGGTCTCGCCCCCGATGTCGACCGTGTAGGCCTCATAGATCAGATCGGACCCACGCTGCCGGTGGCGGACGAGCCGCCCGAGCAGCGCCGTGCCACGATCACGAACTGTGTCGACATCCGGGTTGTTGTCCGGTTCACCGACCGAGGCGGTCAGATTGTCAAGCAGGTCTTCGATCAGAGCGTGTTCGCGGATCAGGCGGGCTACCGCACCGGATAACCGCGGCGCAGTCGAGAGCAGCTCGCGGTACAGCCCGTCGGGCCCCTCCGTGATGTCGATATGAGCCCCGAAGTCGGCAGAAAGCTCGACAAGCGCACCCTGAACGCGGTCAGCCCAGCGCGTCTCCTGGCCGGGCGCCGGCGCGGCCAACGCGTGTTCCACCGCGCTCATCGACTCGAACAGCTCGGCGCGGCGGCGACGCAATTCCTCCAGCAACGCCCGGTGTGAGATGGATGAGCTTGGTTCCATCCATGCCTCCCTAAAGCGCACATGCGTGAGGCGCTGCCAGTTGCCCGATCCAGCGTCGGCGAGGTTCACGCTAGGAGCTGATTGTCGACTACCGTCTCCGAACATCCCTCGGTGGTTGTTGCGTCAGCTGGAACTGGCCGCGCCGCAGGGCCCGGCTCTGCGGCTCGATTTGCTGACGAATGAGTCCAGGGCTAACTCGGGCTTTCAATCTGTAGGTCGTGGGTTCGAGTCCCGCGGGGCCTACCCGAAGCAGCGCATGGTCGTCATTGGTGCTGCACGGTGAATCCCAGACTCCCCAGCACCTTGACGGCGCCGGCCTTGCCGCCCTCGAAGTCACCGGAGGCCAGCCGCTGACCAGTGGCCAACTCGTACGCCGTGCCCAAGATTGCCTTCGGCGGGTAGCGGCGGTCCTCCCAGATCAGCTCGTACGTCGTCGCCGGAGCGAACCCGTGCTCGGCGAAGAACTGCTCGGCTCCGAGCCGGTCGTACTCGGCGATCGCGCGCACTACGTCGTCACGGCTCACCAGGTTCCACGCGATTGAAGGTGCCATCTGATCCTCTCGAGTGCCGACGGCAGCGGCCGGGTTGCCCGGACGCGATCAATTCGCTCTGGGGAAGTATTCGGCCAGACCAGACAGCTCTAGTAGCGCTGCTACCCGATCGGGCACGTCCCGCAGCAGCACCTGACAGCCCTGGGCCTCGGCGGCGCGGCGCAATCGCACAAGGGCGCTCAGACCGGAGGAGTCGAGGAAGGTCACTTCCCCGAGATCAACGATCAGCGGCACGCCGGACTGACTGTGGGTCAGCAGGTTCGCGCCCCGCATCACGACGTCATCCGCGGTAGCTAGGTCAATATCTCCGCTGAGGCGAAGCATCGCCGCAGGCGGCTGGTCGGGCGGCGCGGTCATGAGCTGGACTCTAGGGCAGTCGACGCGGAGAGCGCGCATCGCTAGCGACGTCGAGGCGGAACCATACGGTCTTGCCGAGGCCCGGTCCGTTGTCGTGCACGCCCCACGACTGGGCGAGCCGGGCGACGATGCGTAGGCCGCGACCGTGCGGATCCGAAGCGGCGGGGTCGTGGACCGACACCTCGCCGGTACCGGTGTCGGATACTTCGACGATCACGGTCGACGTGTGGCGTGCGACCGCCAGCCGGAAGGGGGTCCCACCGTGGATGACCGCGTTGGTCGCGAGTTCGGAGACCAGCAGTTCCAACGTGTCGTGCGCCGCCGGTGGCAACGGTCCGGCCGCCTCGAGGGCGAATCGACGCGCGGCCCGCGTGGAGTCCGAGTCAGCGGCGAACTCGCGCACCCGCAGCTCTGCGGTTGACGCCGCCGTCGGTACGTTGCCGGCAATGGCGGGATCTCGCCGGAGGACGAGCAGCGCGATGTCGTCGAGCGGGGTGTCTGATCCCACGAGATGCTGCATGACCTCCCGCGAGACCTTCTCCGGATGAGCAGCGCGCACCGCGTCCCGAAGCCGCTCCAGCCCGGCGTCGATCGCCTCATCTCGACGTTCGACGAGTCCGTCCGTGTACAACAGCAGCAGCCCACCAGGCGGGAGTTCGAGGTGCACCTCCTCCCTCAGCGCGCTCCCCACCGTCCCCAGGGGTGGCCCTGGCCGGACGCCGACCAAGGTCGTCGGCACCTCGAGCGCCGCCACGACGGGCGGCAGGTGCCCGGCGGAGCAGATCGTCCAATCAGCGAACGGCGGGTACGCGCGGGCACACACGATGGTGACCATGGTCCCGATTTCGAAGTGCTCGACTTTACGGTCGGTCAGCTCGAGCACATGGGCCGGGCCGTCACCAAGGAGCGCGTATGCGCGCAGGGCGCTCTTTACCCGACCCATCACCACCGCCGCGTGCAGCCCGTGTCCGGCAACATCGCCGGTGATCACCCACAGTGCGCCGTCGGGCAGCACGAACGCGTCGTACCAGTCACCGCCGACGGCCCGGTTCTCCGCGGGCACGTACCGCGCGGCGAGCTGCAGTCCCGGCACGTCGGGCAGTCGAACGGGCAGCAGGCTGCGTTCGAGCATTCCGGCGGCCGCAGCCTCGACTGCGTACTGGCGGGTCCGTAAGGTCGCCGCCACGCGTTCGGCGGCAACCTGCAGCAGTTCCTCGTCGTCAAGCGTGAAATCGCGTGGGGCAAGCCGCCCGACATGTAACACGCCGAGCAGCCTCGCGTCGAGCGTTAGGGGTACCCCGAGCATGCGCTGAATGCCCTTTTCCCACAGAATCGGATTGGAAACGGTGGTCTCGTCTACCTGGCGCAGGCGGACGGGCTGGCGGTTAGCGGCGATCCGCCCGGCGAAACCGACCCCAATCGGCACCCGGACGCCTTGCCGCACCTCCTCCTCCAGCCCCCGCGCCGCCCGCGCGACGAGGTCGTTGGTGCCCACCTCGTGCAGCAGCACCGCAGCAGTATCCGCATCGAGGATTCCGCGGAGCCGCTCGAGCACCTCGGACAGCAGCTCGTCGATGTCCATTCCGGTGAGTCCGGCATCGGTGACAGCAAGCAGGTTCGCCAGCCGCGGTGAGACGTTGCCTGCCGTCACGCCGTGTCACCTTAGCGGCCACGTGACCGAACCTCGCAAACCGGAAGGTGCCCGGCTGAGAGAGTGCCGAGTAGCCGTGAACCATCCGGACATCGGCAGCGTAGCTAAGGCATACCAATCCCGCCGCGGGTGTACGCGGTGTGGTTCGAAAGGGATGAACGCAAATGTTGACACGTCCATTTGCAGGTGGCGCTCGGAGTTGGGCCGTCGGGACGGCTCTGGCCGCCGGTCTCGTGCTCTCTGCGTGCTCGAGCTCAGGCGGCTCCGGAGGTGGTACAACAGCAGCGGCAGGTGGCGGCGGGACGGGCTCAGCCAGCGGCAGCACCTCGTCGATCACCGTTGTGACGCGATCGGGCCCGCTGGGCAACTATCTGACCGACGGCTCCGGGAAGACGCTATACATGTTCGCGTCCGACACACCCACCAAGTCGACGTGCACCGGTAGCTGCCTGTCGTTCTGGCCGCCGCTGGACGGCAAAGCCACCGCTGGATCCGGCGTGACCGCGAGCCAGCTCGGCACAATCACCGGCACGAACGGCGCCGCACAGGTCACGTACGCGGGCCACCCTTTGTACTACTACGCGGCGGACAAGAAGCCGGGTGACGTCAAGGGGCAGGGCTCGAACCAATCCGGCGCCCTCTGGTGGATCTTGACGCCGTCCGGAGCGCCGATCGAGAGCACAGCGCCGGCCGGCGGCGGAGGCGGCTACTGATCAAGAACGCCGGTGCGCGACTACACGCGCCGCCCGCATGCCGTCAGCGGACGCTGGTCGCCGCGCGCCGGTAATCGTCTAGGAAGTCGGCCTGCCAGCCGGTGCGGTCGAGCTTGAGCAGATGGTCGAGGCAAATCGGGGTTCGCCACAGGCCGAAGCTGCTCAATACGCGTAGCACCTTATGCTGGTCAGCGAGGAGTCGGTCCCACGCGGCGACGGCGTCGGCGTACGCACCGACGTACGTGGCAGCGTTCACGGCTTCCCACTCCCCGCGTTCGTCGTAATCGTTGGTGGGAATGCCGTTAGCGTCGGCCCATTCGTCCCACGCGACGCTCAACCGGTCGCGTGCGCGAATCGTGAGTGCAAGCCGGGTCGGGCTGTAGACAGTGCCCTCGGGGCCGGTGGTGACGACGTTTGGGGATTCGGTTTGCGAGGTCGGCCACGAGCGGGTTGCGTCCGAGAAGCCAGATAGCGAGGTCGAGATAGGAGCCGAGGGGTACCGCTTCGCGCGGGTCTGGGAATAGCGGTTGATCCGCGGTCATCGTGGGGGCCGTTCGGGCGACGAGCGTCGCGGGGTGTGTAGCAGGATTACGCATCCGCGTAGCCGCCGTCATTTGCCGCACTGCAATTGCGTTGCCGCGCCTAAGTAGGCGTCTCTACGGTACACAGGGGCCTTACCAAGCCGATTGCTTCGAGACCGTGGAGGCGGTATGGGCAAGATCAGCGTGCATGAGTTCTACGCACTTGACGGTGTCTTCGACAATCCGACCTGGACGGCGGACTTCGGTTTCGACCCGAAGATGGGCGAGACCATCGGTGCTATCACGGGCTCGGCGACTGCGATCTTGCTCGGCCGCACGACCTTTGAGATGTTCGCGCCAGCCTGGTCGACCCGCACCGTCGAAGACGATCCGGGTGCGCCGTTCTTCAACGACACTCCGAAATATGTCGTCAGCTCGACGCTGCAGGACCCGGAGTCGATATGGCGCAACTCGACCGTCCTTGGTCCCTACAACGCTGATGCCATCCGCGACCTGAAGGCCAGGGGCTCCGGCAATATCTACATCAGTGGTAGCGGCACGCTGGTCCGCGCGCTGCTGGCCGACGGACTCGTCGACGAATTGCACCTCTTCGTCTATCCGGTCGTGGTCGGCGGTGGCAAGAAGACGCTTTTCCTCGACGCCGGCCCCACTACCAGGTTCAGGCTCAACAACTCGCACGTCTACACCAACGGCGTCGTTCACCTGAACTACGGATCTGCCTGACATCCTTTCGGAGTCAGCTTGCGCCCGAGCGCGACGGTTCGTTGGTGCGTCGCCGCACCACCGCGGGAAGTGTTCGTAGCCCGTGCAGAAAATAGCTGGAAAGGTACCGCAATTCCGCCTTGTCGACGACCCGGATGTCGTCGAGCTGTTTCGCCATCGACCGAAGAACGGCGCCGGCTTCCATGCGGGCCAGGCCCGCGCCTACGCAGACATGGATGCCATGACCAAAGGCGACGTGGTCCCGCAGGTTCGGCCGATCTGGCCGCAATTCGTCCGGATCCGGATACAGCTGCTCGTCCCGGTTGGCCGAGCCGTACACCAAGTACACGGTCGTTCCCTGCGGCAGCGCGACTCCGCCAAGCTCGGTGTCCTGGGTGACCCTTCGGAACATCCCGATCGCGGGGCTCGACAGCCGCAGTCCCTCCTCGATCACCTTGGCGACGTAGTCCGCGTCCTGCCGGATGCGACCCCACAGCTGCGGATCAGCGTCCAGGTTGAGGACGATCTCGGCGATCGTGCGCGTTGTCGTCTCATTGCCGGCAACGAGCAGCTCGCGGACCAGCCAGACCAGCTCCTTGTTGCCAAGCGGCGCCTCACCGTCGGGCGCGTCTGCCGCTCCCTGGACGAGTGTGCTGAGCAAATCCGCCCTGGGCTGCTGTCGTCGCTCGTCCAACTCCGCGCTGATAGCCCGCTGGAAGTCCAGGACGTCACGTTCCACCTCGATCCAGCGCTGCGGCGTGAGCATCGCACCGAGCGAGGCAGTAGCGGCGTCCGACCACCGCACGATGTCCTCACGGCGGTCGTCAGACAGGCCGAGGATGCGCAGGATCGCATAGATCGGCAACGGGCGCGCTACCGCCTCGATCAAGTCGGTGACCTCACCGGTCGGCAACGTGCCGACCAACTCGTCTGCCGTCGCCTGTACCAGCGGCTCCATCGACGCCAGCGCCCGCGGGGTAAACGCACGGTTCACGAGCCGGCGATACCGGGTGTGCACCGGCGGATCGTTCAGCCCCAGCGCTGGAACGTAGGGCATGCCCTCGGCGCGGATCGCGGCAACCTCGGCTGCCACCTCTGCCGGCGGCGCACTACGCCTACCGACATCGACATCATTCGAAAATGTCTGTGGATCGCGAAGTGCTTCCCGGACCAACTCCATTGTGGTGACCATGTACCAGTCATGGCCGGGCACCCGGTACACGGGCGCCTGCTCACGCAGCCGCGCGTACCACACGAACGGCGCTTGCTGAAAGTCATCCGCGAACGGATCGAGCTCCGGTAAGGCATCAGCGGTCATCGCGATACCTCGCAGTCGCCGCGCCATCGACGCTCACCTTTCGACGCTATCACCGGTTACCTCGGGACGCGTCAATACGCGGCGCTCAGACGTTCGGCCTGCGGGAGCGACGACTCACCCTTGACTGACGTAAAAGACGACTTGTTCAGACTTGATCTTGTGGTTCTCGTCTAACAGATAGAGTCGCGCAGCCGGCAATGTCGTCTTGGTGCCACCGAAATCCGCCTCGACGGTCACCAAGATCAGCGCATTGCACTCGTCTCCGACGCTCTCCAGAATGCGGGCACTCCCCGGTACCACGGCCTGGGCAAACTGTGTCAAGCCGATCATGTAGTCGTCCACTCCAGTCAGGTCGGAAGGCGGCGGTCCGGTCATCGTCGTCGACGCGGTGACGTGGACATCAGGCGCGAGGCCCTTTCGCGCCGTGTCGAAGTCGTGGTTGCTCCACGCTTCGACATGCGCGCGGGCGATGGTGACGGCAGCGGGTTCCGGGTGGGTGGACATCGGCACTCCTTAGTGGCGGCGGAATTCGGTTGGTGTCGATATCGACGGCGCGTGGCCCTCAAATTGGGCCGCCTGCAGGCGCCCAGTTTCCGTTGCTGCGGTCGTCTACATTGGCCGAGCAGCTCGAGGCGACAGGGTTGGAGGTTGCCGGTGACCGATGGTTTGCTGACGCGAGCGCAGGCCGGTGACGGCGATGCTTTCGCCCGCCTGGTTGAACCGTTCCGACGCGAGCTGCAAGTGCCTTGCTATCGAATGCTCGGCTCGGTCCAAGACGCTGAGGACGCATTGCAAGACACCTTGCTGTCCGCCTGGCAGGGCCTGGCGGCCTTCGAGGGACGGTCGTCATCCGAACCTGGCTCTATCGGGTAGCCACGAGCCGCTGCCTGGATGCGTTGCTCAGCTCGTCGGCGGCCAGCGCTAGCGCCCCCACCTGCGGGGCTGCACGCGCCGAAGCCGACGCGGCTGGGTGACCTGTTCTGGCTCGAGCCATGTCCCGACGCCTTACTCGAAGGGTTCACCGACAACGCGCCGGGCCGGAGCTCGCTATGAGGCCATCGAGGCCATATCGCTCGCCTTCGTCACCGCCCTACAGCTGCTGCCGCCCCGCCAACGCGCCGCTGTCGTCCTGCGCGATGTACTCGGATTTCCCGCCAGCGAGGCGGCACGCGTCCTCGGCACGACCGAGGAATCGGTGACCAGCGCACTCAAGCACGGTCGGTCGACCCTCGAACGCCATCAGCGATCGTCAGGGCAGCGAGAGCCGGCCCCGCCGCGCAATTCGGCCGCCGAGCGTCATCTGGTCGGAGAGCTCACGAAGGCATTCGCGGCGGCCGACGTGGCAGGCATCGTGGCCTTCCTCACCGAAGACGCGTCGCTGACCATGCCGCCGCTACCGCTGGAGTATCAGGGACGTGACCTAGCGGCCGAATTCCTTGTGGCAACCGCGTTCCGCCCTGGCTGGACGGCTCGCCTTATCCCGACGCGCGCTAACGGTCAGCCCGCCTTCGGCTTATACGCGCGTGGCCCGCAGACCGGCGACTTCCATACAGTCGGGCTCATGGTGCTGACTCTCTCCGGAACCCAGATCTCGGCCATGACCCGCTTCGATGCCGGCATCCTGCCAAGATTTGGGCTTCCGGCAATCTTTCGCCCTGAGCCGATGACGCGTCTCTAGGAGGTTTCTCATGTCGCGGGTGCGTGTCCACAACTTCTCGATCTCCCTCGACGGATTCGGCACAGGCGAGGGACAGAGCCTTGACGCGCCATTCGGGCACGCGCAAGGCCGGCTAATGGAGTGGTTCTTCGCGACCCGAACACATCACGCCATGCAAGGAAAGTCCGGCGGAAGTACCGGGATCGACGAGACCTTCGCCAGCAAGTGGGGCCCGGGCATCGGCGCGGAGATCATGGGTAGGAATAAATTCGGCCCGCAGCGCGGGCCGTGGTCCGACGATGAATGGCGAGGATGGTGGGGTGACAACCCGGTTTATCACACGCCGGTCTTCATCCTCACCCACCACGTGCGGCCGGCCCTCGAGATGGACGGCGGTACGACGTTTCACTTCATCGATACGAGCCCAGCCAAGGCCCTCGACATAGCGCGACGGGCAGCGGGCGATCGGGATATTCGGATCGGCGGAGGCCCGTCAACCGTCCGCGAGTTTCTGGCGGCTGATCTGATCGATGAGATGCACATCGTCGTCGTCCCGATCGTGTTGGGACGCGGCGTACGCCTCTGGGACGGACTAGAGGGATTCGAGCGCCGGTTCACGGTCGAGCCGGTGAGCAGTCCCAGCGGCGTGACCCACCTCACCTTCACGCGCCGATAGCCGACGGAGTACGCGCGGTTCCAGCTGTTCGTATGCATATTCCATCGTGCGTAGCAACGGAAGACACCAACAATGAGCACAGAAAGAGGCGGGCTCGATGGCCAAGTCGACCGAAGCAGCCGCCGAGGCGGACGAGCAGGCTAATCGCGCTGGCCGTCCGAGTCCGAAAGAACGAATAGCGCGGGGAAAGGCGGCCCGAGCGAAAGTGCCGCTGGAAGCGCATGCGGACTTCCGACCGGCACCGTCGCGGGATCCGGTGGCATTGCTCATGCGGCAAGCAGAGACCCGGGTTCCGGAGCTCGTGCCGATTCGCCATGGCCGGATGCTCGTGTCGCCGTTTGCGTTCTACCGCGGCGCGGCAATCGTCATGGCCGGTGACCTGGCGACGACATCGACGCCGGGGCTGCGGACCCAGCTGTGTGGTGATGCCCACCTGTCGAACTTCGGCGCCTACGCTTCGGCGGAACGGCGTCTGGTATTCGACATCAACGACTTCGACGAGACGCTGCCCGGCCCGTTCGAGTGGGATGTCAAGCGGCTCGCCGCAAGCTTCGTGGTTGCCGGCCGAGAGGCCGGGTTCCGAAGGAAGGACTGCCGCAGGATCGCGCTGACGGCGGTGGAGAGCTACCGGACTGCGATGCTCGAGTTCGCCGGACTTCCGATCTTGACCATCTGGCATGTACACGTCGACGTCGAGAACGTCGTGACCCAGTTCCGGTCGGGGCTCAAGGAGAGCGAGCGGAAACGTAATCGGGCCAGATTCGAGGGAGCCGACGCAGTTGTGGCTAAGGCGTACACCCGTGACAGCTTGCAGGCGGTCCGCAAGCTCGTCACCGCGATCGACGGGCGTCGCCAGATCATCAACGCTCCGCCGCTTATCGTGCCGATCGGGGAGCTCTCGAGGTACGCCTCGCACGTCGACCCGATCGCGCTGCGGAGCATGATCGTCGGCCTGCTGGGCAAGTATCGCGACACGCTGCAGTCCGATCGCCGCTTCTTGCTGGACCATTTCCGCCTGAGTGATATCGCCCACAAGGTTGTCGGGGTAGGCAGCGTCGGCACGATGGCGTGGATCTTGCTGATGGAATCTGGGCTCGACAACGACGCGTTGCTGCTCCAAGCCAAGCAGGCCCAGGAATCCGTCCTGGCTTCGTATGTCGGAGCGTCAGAGCACGCCAACCAGGGCGAGCGAGTTGTGGCCGGGCAACGGCTGATGCAGGCAACCAGCGATATCTTCCTCGGCTGGGTGCACGCTCCCACCCTTCGCGGCCCTGATGCCGACTTCTACATACGGCAATTGCGCGACTGGAAGGCCTCCGCCGTGCTCGACCAGATGGATGCTGTCGCCTTCACTCGATACGCGCGCCTGTGCGGCTGGACGCTTGCGCGTGCACACGCCCGATCAGGCGACCGCCTCGCAATCGCGGCCTACCTCGGCGAGTCGAACCGATTCGACAACGCGATTGCCGACTTCGCCGAAACGTACGCCCAACAGAACGAACGTGACCACGCTGCCCTGGCCGCCGCCGTCGCATTGGGAGCGGTCGAGGCTCGACCCGGTGTCTGACCGGCTCACGGCGCCTGCACGAAATGACGTGCCCACCGTCGTGGCTTCGGCAATCCTCAGGCAGCGCTATATACCCTCCGACAGGTGAGGCTCCGGATTGTTGGCTCGCTCGCTGCGGCAGTAGTCCTTGTCGGACTGCTCCTCACCGCCTGCGGTACCACCGGTCCGAGCAGTGCGGATGTCACAACCACGGTCACGGTGACCCCACCACCGGGAACGCCATCGTCGACGTCACCTCCGCACCAAACCCCGACGGTCACCACGCCCCCGCCGCCGAGACGCGGATCGGGCACGCCAGTGCAGGTCTCCTTGGCCGAAGGAGACGGACAGCGCTTCGGGGTGGCGATGCCGATCATTGCCTACTTCTCGGTCGCCCCCACCGATGCGTCGGTGTTCGACAAGGTCGCAACAGTGACCGTGAACGGTGTTCCCGCCCACGGAGCCTGGTACTGGGAGCGCTCGTCGCAGACGGCGGATGCCCTCGAGGCTCATTACCGGCTGGCGAACTATTGGCCGGCACACGCGACCATTCACGTCAACCTGCCGATCGCCGGCCTATGGGCCGGCCGCGGCTTGGTCTTCGCCAACAACCTGACCTTGACGATGAGAACCGGCGCAGCGCAGATCGTGAAGATCGACGGCAAGCCCGGCGTCGACAAGATGTACGTCTACCAGGACGGTGTTCACATCCGGACCTTCAACATCTCGCTCGGAGCGGCGAAGACACCCACGTATCTCGGTACCGCGGTCGTGATCTCGAAGGCCAACCCACAATTGATGGTCAGCTCCCCGGGCGAGGCGTTCTACAGCATCGAGGTGCCCTGGTCGGTGCGGGTCACCTACGACGGCGAGTTCCTACATGACGCCTACTGGAACGGGCAGCTCGGGCAAGCCAACCTGTCCCACGGTTGCACCAACATGTCTCCGGCCGACGCCGAGTGGTACTTCAAGTGGTCGCAGATCGGCGACCCCGTCAGCTGGACGAACACCGGCAGCACCCAGGTGTTGCCGGTATGGGACGGCTACGGCGACTGGAACCTGCCCTGGGTCATCTACGCCAAGGGTGGCCTCCTCGCGCCGACGGCCTGACCCGCGATTACTCCTACCCGCCGATAGGCCGACTGGATGCCG
>Ga0207678_10005339_pt1 | contig 11509 bp, 10 predicted proteins | sample KBSC63metaG_FD_184319 | JGI IMG/M metagenome (GOLD analysis project Ga0207678, IMG submission 184319) | Corn rhizosphere microbial communities from Kellogg Biological Station, Michigan, USA - KBS C6-3 metaG (SPAdes) (version 2) | ecosystem: Host-associated > Plants > Roots > Rhizosphere > Soil ...
CGAGCGGCAGGCTGAGCAGCCCGAGCAGGCCCCAGGGCGAGCCGTCGCCGACCAGCAGCGCGATCGGCAGCAACGCGTAGGCGGCGGCGATCATCGCGACGTAGAGATCGCGGCTGCGCTCGCGGCCGATCCGGACGGCGAGCGTGCGCTTGCCGGCCCGCCGGTCGGTGTCGACGTCGCGGACGTTGTTGACGACGAGGATCGCCGCCGAGAGGAGCCCGATCGGAATCGACAGGAGCACCGGCAACGCCTGCAGGTCCTCGACCTGCACGTAGTAGGAGCCGTTGACGGCGACGAGTCCGAAGAAGACGAACACGAAGACCTCGCCGAGGCCCTCGTACCCGTAGGGCTTCGGCCCGCCCGTGTAGAGGATGCCGGCGGCGATCGAGAGGATCCCGATCGCGAGGATCTCGGGTCCGACCTCGATCGTCAGGTAGAGCCCGGCGAGGGCGGCCACTCCGAACGCGGCCCAGGTCGCGTAGAGGACGCGCCGCGGGGCAACGAGGCCGGCTGCGGTGACGCGGACCGGCCCCAGCCGGTCGACCGTGTCGGCACCGCGCTTCGCGTCGGAGTAGTCGTTCGCCAGGTTCGTCCCGATCTGGATGAAGATCGCCCCGACCATCGCCGCGACGAACCGCCACCACGAGAAGCTCTCGCCGGGATCGGCGAAGGCGGCCCAGGCGGCGGCGCTGCCGACCAGGACCGGGGCGAGTGCCGCCGGCAGCGTCCGCGGCCTCGCGGCCATCGCCCAGGTGCGCAGGCCGTTCAATCTAGGGCCGGCGTGGGAACTTCGAGAAGTCGGGAGGACGATGCTCCTGGTAGGCGTTGCGGCCCTCCTGGCCCTCTTCGCTCATGTAGAAGAGCAGCGTCGCGTCGTGGGAGAGCTGCTGCAGGCCGGTGATCCCGTCCTCGGCGGCGTTGAACGACGACTTCAGGAGCCGCAGCGAGAGCGGCGAGAGGTGGCCCATCTCGCGACACCAGGCCACCGCCTCCCGCTCGAGGTCCGCGACCGGGACGACCGTGTTGACGAGGCCCATCCGGAAAGCCTCGTCGGCGTCGTAGAGGCGGAGCAGGAACCAGATCTCCTTGGCCCGCTTGGCGCCGATCTGGCGGGCGAGCAGGCCCGCCCCGAACCCGCCGTCGAAGCTGCCCACGCGGGGCCCGGTCTGGCCGAACCTCGCGTTGTCGGCGGCGATCGTCAGGTCGCAGACGAGGTGGAGGATGTGCCCGCCCCCGACGGCATAGCCGGCGACCGCGGCGACCACCGGCTTCGGGGTGCGGCGGATCTGGACGTGGAGATCGCCGACGTCGAGGCGACCGACGCCCTTGCCGGCGACCTCGTCGGAGCCGATGTAGCCGTCGTCGCCGCGGATCGCCTGATCGCCGCCAGAGCAGAAGGCCTGATCGCCGGCCCCGGTGAGGATGATCGAGCCGACGTCGAGGTCGTCACGGGCCTTCGTGAACGCGTCGCGAAGCTCGGCCAGGGTCGGCGGCCGGAAGGCGTTGCGACGCTCGGGGCGGTTGATCGTGATCCGTGCGATCCCGTCGCCGACGTCGTAGAGGATGTCCTCGTAGTCGCCGGCGCTCTCCCATTCGATCGGGGCGTAGAGGTCGGCTTCGGGCGGGGCGTCCTTGTGGCGTTCGGGCATCTGCTCGCAGTCTCTGGGAGGGGCACCGGCGCTCCGGCGCAACAATGTCGGCAACGATAGCCAGCCGGCGACCGGCGCCGGCCCTCCGCATGCACGAAGCACCGACAGACTGGCTCGACCACAGCGCCCGGACCCATCCCGACACGATCGCGCTGGCCGGGGAGGGTGAGGAGGTCGATTTCGCGGAGCTTCGCGTCCTGGCGGGCTCGGTCGCAGCCGCGCTCGCCGACCTCGGGGCCGGCATCGGCGACCCGGTCGCGATCGACCTCCCGGCGGGCGTCCCGCACGCCATCGCCCTGCACGGCGCGATCCTGGCCGGCGCCGTCGTCCAGTCGATGCCGCCCGGAGGGCGCGAGGGCGTCGACGTCGCCGACGGCACCGTCTTCCTCGATGCCGGCTGCATCGAGCGCGCCCGCTCACGGCGGGAGCCGTGGCCGTCGTACAGCCGCCATCCGGCGCTCCCGCTCACCCGGGTGCTGAGCAGCGGCACGTCGGGAGCGCCGAAGCCGGTCCTCCTGACGGCCGGGAATCACCTCTGGAGCGCGCTCGGGAGCGCCCTCAACCTCGGCGTCGAGCGCGATGACCGCTGGCTCTGCTGCCTCCCGCTCAATCACGTCGGCGGCCTGGCGATCCTGCTCCGCTCCGCGATCTACGGGACCGCGGTCGCGATCCATCCCGGCTTCGACGTCGAGCGCGTAACCGTCGCCCTCGAAGAGGAGCCGATCAGCGTCGTGTCACTGGTCCCGACCCAGCTCGTCCGGCTGCTCGATGCCGGCGCCGCCGTCGATCGCCCCCGGCTGCTCCTGATCGGCGGTGGGCCCGTCTCGGCCGATGTGCTCGAGGAGGCGCTCGGCCGCGGTGCGACCGTCGTCCAGACCTATGGCCTGACCGAGGCCTGCTCGCAGGTCTGCACGCTCGGGCCCGGTGAGGCGGCCGCGCGGGTGGGATCGGCCGGCCGAGCCCTTCCGGGCACCGAGGCGCGGGTCGACGACGGTGAGATTCTCGTCCGCGGGCCCACGGTTGCCCCGGCGGCACTCGCCGGGGACGGCTGGCTTCACACCGGCGATCTCGGCCGGCTCGACGACGACGGGTACCTCTGGGTGGAGGGCCGCCGCGACGACCTGATCGTCAGCGGTGGCGAGAACGTCCGCCCGGACCGCGTCGAAGCGGCCCTGCTGGAGCATCCCGCCGTCGCCGAGGTTGCCGTCGCCGGCCGCGAGGATCGCCGGTGGGGGCAGGCGGTGACCGCGTTCGTGGTCGCCGCCGGCGACCTCGACACCGACGAGCTGATCGTCCACGCCCGCTCGCGCCTCGCCCCGCACGAGGTGCCGAAGACGGTCGAGCTCGTCACCGAGCTGCCGCGGACCGGCTCCGGAAAGGTCCTGCGCCGGCTGCTCGTCTAACCGACCGGTCCGATCATCTGGCTTCGGGCCGACCTGTAGGCTGGCCCGCCCGACCGGATGACGCTGGTCCGAAGCGCGAAACGACGAGACGGAAAGGCCCGAATGACCCACGACAGCACGATGATCTACGAGGACGACGCGACGCTCGAGCCGCTCGAGGGCAAGACGGTCGCCATCCTCGGCTACGGCTCGCAGGGTCATGCTCACGCGCTCAACCTCAAGGAGTCCGGAGTCGACGTCGTCGTCGGCCTCCGTCCCGACTCGGCGAGCCGGGCCGACGCCGAGACGGCGGGCCTCGAGGTTCTCGACGTCGCCGACGCGGCGAGTCGCGGCGACGTCGTGATGATCCTGCTCCCGGACGAGAAGCAGGCGGAGATCTGGGCGGCGGACATCGCCGACGGGATCGTGCCCGGCAACCTGCTCATGTTCGCCCACGGCTTTGCGATCCAGTACGACCAGATCGAGCCGCCGCCGGGCGTCGATGTCGGGCTCGTCGCGCCGAAGGGCCCCGGGCATCTCGTCCGCCGCCAGTACCAGGAGGACCGCGGCGTCCCGTGCCTGATGGCCGTCCACGCCGACGAGTCGGGCAACGCCCGCGATCTCGTCCTCGCTTACGCGAAGGGGATCGGCGGCACCCGCGCCGGCGTCATCGAGACGACCTTCAAGGACGAGGTCGAGACCGACCTCTTCGGTGAGCAGGCGGTCCTCTGCGGCGGCACGAGCGAGCTCGTCCAGGCCGGCTTCGAGACGCTGGTCGACGCCGGCTACGACCCGCGCCTCGCCTACTTCGAGTGCCTCCACGAGTTGAAGCTGATCGTCGACCTGATGTACGAGAAGGGCCTTCAGGGGATGCGGCACTCGATCTCGAACACCGCCGAGTACGGCGACATGACCCGCGGCCCGAAGGTGATCACCGAGGAGACCCGGGAGGCGATGCGGCAGATCCTCGCCGACATCCGCTCCGGCGAGTTCGCCCGCGAGTGGATCGCCGAGAACCGCGCCGGCGGCGAGAACTTCGACCGGCTGCGGACCGAGGCGCAGGGCAAGCAGATCGAAAAGGTCGGCGCCGATCTCCGCTCGATGATGCCCTGGATCCAGGACTGAGTCCCACGGCGAGCGGATAGTCTGCCGCCGTGTCCCGGACCGGCCTCGTCAGCCTGCTCGCGATCGCCGTGGCGGCGATCGTCGTGTCCGGATGCGGGAGCGCCGACGAGACCGTCGTCGTGACCGAGACGGCGACGTCGAGCACCGCGACCGCCACCGCCGGCAGCACGGCGACGACATCCAACGAGACGACGACGTCGACGGATTCCGGCGACGGCGAGACCCCGAGCGCCGACGAGACGGTGACGAACCTGACCGGCTTCACCTCCCCGACCGGGAACATCGGCTGCTACATCGACCGCAAGTCCGTCCGCTGCGACATCGGCGATCGCGACTGGGAGCCGCCACGGGCACCGAAGAGCTGCGACCTCGACTGGGGACAGGGGATCGAGATGAGCGCGGGCGGCGCGGCGGATTTCGTCTGCGCCGGCGACACGACGCTCGGCGCCGGAGACGCGCTCGACTACGGGCGCTCGATCGGGGCGGGGCTGTTGATCTGCGAGAGCGAGGAGTCGGGGATGACCTGCCGGGACACCGAGACCGGCCGCGGCTTCACGATCTCGAAGCAGGCCTACGAGATCTTCTGAGCCCGCGCGTGGCTGACGGGCGCGGCGACGGTTCGGCCGTCACCGCGCCCGATCGCGTCGTCGGCCCTCAGCCCTGCTGGGCCGGAGGCGGCGGAGGCGGCGGCTCGGCCGGTGCGGTTGCAGCCGGCAGCGGCGCCTCGTTGATCGGCATCTGCGGCGGCCCTGGCAGCGACGGCGCATTCGCCGGGTAGGACTGCGGCGGCAGGTCGAGGAGCCGCGGGTGGACCTCGGTCAGGAGGAGCAGGAACGCTCCGGCGCGGACGCTGTAGGCGAGCGAGAGCCGCAGCGCGTCGTGCATCGTCGCCGACTGCTTGCCGGTGAAGAGGACGCGCCACCAGGTCACGAACGAGGCCGCGTAGATCAGGATGCCGATCCCGTAGAGGATCAACTGCTGCGGGAACGCGAGCACGTACTTGAAGAACGTCTGCGCGCGCCGGTACTCGACCTGCTGGGGCGCGACCTCGACCCGGATCGGATAGTCGTCGCGATCGGGCATGAACGGCGGCCACTCGTCGGTCATCAGCATCACCCAGCCACCGACCTGCGCGCTCAGCTTCACGTAGCCGGCCACGAAGTCGTACAGACCTGACGGGTATCGCTTCGTGAACAGCATCGCGAACCAGGCCGCGATCGCGGCGAGGAAGGCGACGATCCCGTAGAGCGAGAGCCAGATGTACCAGGGGATGGCGACGATCAACCGGAAGAAGACCGTCAGGCGGTTCCTGTCCTCGTCGTAGTCCGCGTCGAAGCGGATCGGGTTCATGGTTCGAGTCCCTTCTTAGCTGCTGCTTGCGGGCGGGAATATATGCGTGGGGCCGGACCGTTCGCGGTTCGTGGCGCAGGGCAGACGAACGGCGACGGGGCGAGGTCGTAACCTGTCGCGGCCCATGGCTGACGCAAACAGCACCGTGGTCCGGATCCCGGACGAGCTCAAGCCGGCCGACGGCCGGTTCGGCTGCGGCCCCTCGAAGGTCCGTCCAGATGCCCTCGAGCGGCTCGCCGGGGCGGGTGCGCTGCTCGGGACCTCGCACCGCCAGGCACCGGTTCGCGAGCTCGTCGGCCGCGTGCGGACCGGGATCGCCGAGCTCTTCGCGGCCCCGGACGGCTACGAGGTGGTGCTCGGGAACGGCGGCACCACCGCCTTCTGGGACGCCGCCGCGGCCTGCCTGATCCGCGAGCGCTCTCTGCACCTCGCCTACGGGGAGTTCTCCGCTAAGTTCGCCAAGGCGGCGGCGGCTGCGCCGTTCCTCGCCGACCCGATCCTGGTCGAGGCGGAGCCCGGCGATGCACCCGAGCCGCGCGCCGATCCTGCCGCCGACGTCATCGCCTGGGCCCACAATGAGACTTCGACCGGCGTCGCGGTGCCGGTCGTCCGACCGCCGGGGGCGGACGGTGCGCTCGTCCTCATCGACGCCACCTCCGGCGCCGGAGGCCTCGCGGTCGACGTCGCCGAGGCCGACGCCTACTACTTCGCGCCGCAGAAGGGCTTCGGCTCGGAAGGGGGCCTGTGGCTGGCGCTGCTCAGTCCGGCGGCGATCGAGCGGATCGGTGAGCTCGACGGGGTCGCCGGGCGCTGGCAGCCGCAGTTCCTCTCGCTGACGACTGCGCTCGAAAACTCGCGCAAGGACCAGACCTACAACACGCCGGCACTCGCCACGCTGATCCTGCTGTCCGATCAGCTCGACTGGATGCTCGCCAACGGCGGCCTCGACTGGTCCGTCGGTCGTTCCCGCGCCAATGCCGATCACGTCTACGGCTGGGCGGAGCGATCCGAGCTCGCGAGCCCGTTCGTCTCCGACCCGGCGAAGCGCTCTGCGGTGGTGGCCACGATCGACTTCTCCGCGGCGGTCGACGCCGCGGCCGTCGCCGCGGCACTGCGGGAGAACGGGATCGTCGATACCGAGCCATACCGGAAGCTCGGCCGCAACCAGCTGCGGATCGGCATGTTCCCCGGGATCGAGACCTCGGACCTGCAGGCTCTCACGGCCTCGATCGACTGGTTGATCGAAAACCACGACGGAGTCCGGGCGTGACGGAGGACAGGCCGAAGGTCCTCGTCAAGGAGAAGATCGCCGAGGCCGGAGTGGACCTGCTCCGCGAGCGATTCGACGTCGAGGTCGGCACCGACTGGCCCGAGGGCGAGCTCGAGGCCCGGATCGGCGAGTTCGACGCGATCCTGATCCGATCGGCGACGAAGATGACAGCCGAGCTGATCGGCAAGGCGACGCGGCTGCGCGCGATCGGCCGGGCCGGCACCGGCGTCGACAACGTCGACATCGATGCGGCGACGAAGCGCGGGATCATCGTCGCCAACGCGCCGGAGTCGAACTCGGTCGCGGCCGCCGAGCACACGCTGGCGCTGGCGCTGGCGCTGTTCCGGAACGTCCCCCAGGCCCACGCCACGCTCGCCGACGGCGAGTGGGCGCGCTCGCGCTTCGGCGGCCACGAGCTCTACGGCAAGACCCTCGGCGTGATCGGCTTCGGCCGGATCGGCCAGCTCGTCGCCCGGCGCGCCCTGGCCTTCGACATGGACGTCCTCGCCTTCGACAAGTTCGTCGCCCCCGATCGGTTCCGCGAGCTCGGAGTCGAGGGCGTCGAGATCGATGAGCTCTACGCCCGCGCCGACCTGGTCACGATCCACCTCCCGAAGACGCCGGAGACGATCGACTGGATCGACGCCGAGGCGCTCGTGAAGATGAAGGCCGACGTCCGGATCGTCAACTGCGCCCGCGGCGAGCTGATCGACCTCGACGCGCTCCGCGAGGCGCTCGACACGGGCAAGGTGGCCGGCGCCGCGCTCGACGTCTTCCCGGCCGAGCCGATGACCGAACATCCGCTCTTCGGCCGCGACGACGTCGTCGTCACGCCCCATCTCGGCGCCTCGACCGCCGAGGCGCAGGACCGGGCCGGCATCGTCACCGCCGAGCAGGTCTCGGCGGCGCTGACCGGCGGCGTCGTCACCAACGCCGTGAACATCACCGCGGTCCGGCCGGAGACGATGGAGGTGCTGGCCCCGTTCGTCCCGCTCTGCGAGAAGCTCGGCCATCTCGCTCAGGGACTCGGCAACGGCTCCGTCGACCGGGTCGAGGTCGAGGTCCGCGGCCGCCTCGCCGAGCACGACACCCGACTGCTCGGGATCGCGACCCTGGTCGGCCTGCTCTCCGGCCACACCGAGGAGCCGGTCAACCTCGTCAACGCGCCGACCGTCGCCGAGGACCGCGGCATCGATCTCGTCGAGACCACCGACACGGTCTCGCCCGACTTCACCGAGCTGATCACCGTCCGGATCGACTCGGGCGGCGAGACGGTCGAGGTCGCGGGGACCGGCGTCGGGCCGCGCAACGACCCCTATCTCGTCCGCGCCTGGGGCCAGGACTTCTACCTCCCCTTCGCGGACCACATCGCAGTCTTCCGCTACGACGACAAGCCGGGGATGATCGGCCTCGTCGGCTCGACCTTCGGCGAGCACGGGGCGAACATCGTCTCGGCTGCGGTCGGCGCCGAGAACGATGCACCCGAGGCGGTCATGGCGCTGACGACCGACGCGCCGGTCCCGCCCGAGGTCGTCGAAGAGATCACCGGCCGCGACGACTTTCACCGCGGCAAGGCCGTGGACTTCTAGGCGCGCCGTCGGTCCAGGACTGAACTGCAGATTTGGGCTCTGTGCGGTACCTGATTTGCAGTTCACCTCGTGAGTGAGCCGATAGGTTCCCTCCATGCGCGCGGTCGTGATCAGCCGCCACGGGGGGCCGGAGGTGCTGGCGGTGAGGGAGCTGCCGGACCCAGCGGTCGAGCCGGGCCGGGTCCGGATCGAGGTTCGTGCGGCCGGGATCAACTTCGCCGATCTGATGGCGCGGTCGGGCCTCTACCCGGACGCTCCGCCGCTGCCGTCGGTCGTCGGCTACGAGGTCGCCGGGATCGTCGAGTCGGTGGGGGAGGGGGTGGAGTCGTGGGCGCCGGGCGACCGGGTGATGGCGGGGACGCGGTTCGGAGGCCACGCCGAGCTCTGCACGGTCGCCGCGCGGGACGTCCTGCCGCTGCCGGCGGGGATGAGCTTCGAGCAGGGCGCCGCCGTCCCGGTCAACTACGGGACCGCCTACGCCGGCGTCGTCCTGATGGGCGGGCTCCGCGAGGGCGACCGGCTGCTCGTCCACGCGGCCGCGGGCGGGGTCGGGATCGCCGCCACGCAGATCGCCGCCGCTCGCGGCGCCGAGGTCTTCGGGACCGCGTCGGCGGCCAAGCACGACGCGATCAGGGCACAGGGCGTCGCCCACGCGATCGACTACCGGACGACCGACTTCGAGGCCGAGGTGCTGCGCCTGACCGACGGCGAGGGGATCGACATCGCCTTCGACGCGATCGGCCCGACGAGCTTCCGCAAGGACTACCGGCTCCTCCGGCCCGGCGGCAGGCTCATCTGCTACGGGCTCAGCGAGATCCAAAGCGGCGAGGGCAGGGACATCGCGGCGGCGGTGAAGGGGCTCGTGAGGATGACCACGGCGACGATGCCGTGGTGGAAGAGCATGGCGATCATGAACGAGAACAAAGGGGTCTTCGGGCTCAACATGCTCCACTGGTGGGACCGCGAGGGCAGCCTCGACCGCGTGGTCGCCCCGCTTGCCGACGACCTCGCCGCCGGGCGGCTCGAGCCGGTCGTTGCCGCTTCCTTCCCGTTCGAGGAAGCGGCGGCGGCGCATCGCTACATCCACGAGCGCCGTAACGTCGGCAAGGTGGTCCTCGTGCCGTGACGGCCGCTGTCGCCGCGGCGTCGATCGGCAGCTTCTTCGACGAGCACATCGTCGACGCCGGAAAGCTGCCCGCCTTCATCTACCTGATCTTCTTCCTGGGAACCTTCGCGTTCATCCGGACGAGCGCGCACATGATCCGCGCCCAGGTGAGCTGGTGGCCCGGCAACGTCGAGGTCGGCGGCACCCACATCCACCATCTCGTCTGGGGGATCCTGCTCCTGATGATCGCCGGCTGGATCGGCATCGTCGTTCACCCTGAGCCGCCGGGCCGTGAGATCGTCGCCGCCGCCTTCGGCATCGGCACCGGCCTGACACTCGACGAGTTCGCGCTCTGGCTCGAGCTCAAGGACGTCTACTGGTCGGCCGACGGGCGGAAGTCGATCGACGCTGTGATCGTCGCCGGCATCGTCGCGAGCTTCGGCGTCCTCGGCTTCACGATCTGGGTCGATGCCGCCGACGACGTCGCGATCGCCGTCCACGCGATCATCGGCTTCATCGGCATCGGCGGCCTCGTCTTCGCGCTCGTCAACTGCGCCAAGGAGAAGTTCGGCATCGCCCTGCTCGGGCTCGTCGTGCCGTTCCTGTCGATGATCGGGGCGCTGCGGCTCGGCCGTCCGACGTCGCCGTGGGCGCGGCTCTTCTACCGCAGCGAGAAGAAGCGGGAGCGGGCGCGGCAGCGGTTCGAGGGGCGGCGGATGCTCGAGCCCCCGCACGTCCCCTCGATGCGCCACGTCCGCGAGTCGCTGCGGCGGCACTCGCCGGGTACGGGGAGTGCTGACCACTCGCCGCGAACGGGGGATGGTCAGGCGGGCTGAGTCCGGGCCTCGGCGGTGACGTTGCCGGCCTCGTCGCCGGCCTCGTCGTCCGCCGCGGTGTCGGCGGGCCGCGGCGGCTGCAGCACCTTGAAGACGACCGCGATCGAGGCGGCGACCGGGATCGCGATCAGCGCCCCGAGGATTCCGGCGATCTGCGCTCCCGCGAAGAGGACGAGGATCGCGATCAGCGGGTTGACCTTGACGGCCCGTCCGTACAGCAGCGGCTGGACGACCCGGTCCTGGATCTGCTGGTAGGCGACGAAGGCGAGGATCCAGACGATCATCGCGTCCGGGAAGGAATGAAGGGCCGCGACGGCGGCGACGACAAGGCCGCCGATCGTCAGGCCGATGAGCGGCACGAGGTCGAAGAGCGCGACGAGGATCGCGAGCGGCACGGCGAGATCGACGCCGAGCAGCTCGAGCATGCCCCAGGTGAAGAGCCCGGCCGCCACCGCGAGCGACAGGTTCACGGTCACGTAGCCGCGCACGACGCCGTAGATGCCTGCGGCGATCTCGTGGCCGCGCCGCTCCCGCTCGCCGCCGATCCAGGCGAGGACCCGGTTCAGCAGTCCCGGTCCTTCGAGGAGCAGGAAGAAGGCGAGGACGAGGACGGTGATCGCGCTGACGAGGTGCTTGAGGAGGCTGACCGTGAACGACTCGAGCTCGCCGGCGGCGCTCGAGAAATGGCTCGGCAGCTCCGCCGCCTGCGACTTCAGGGTGTCGGTCAGGTGGTACTGCTGGTTGAGGCCGCGGAACTCCTCGCTGTCGTTGGCCCACTGCTGGGCGTCGTGAACGTACTGCGGGCCGAGGCTGCCGACCTGCTCGACCTCGTCGACCATCGGCGGGATCACGCTGAGGACCAGGAAGCCGAGCGCGAGGAAGGCGATCACGAAGGTCAGCGAGATCGCCAGCCACCGCGGCGCCCGGTGCCCGCGGATCCGGATCCGCTGGATCAGCTCGACGGCGGGCGACAGGACGAGCGCCAGGAAGATCGCGGTGACGAGCCAGCGGATCGTCGTGTCGATCTTGACGACGACGAGCCCGAGCAGGGCGGCCGCGGCGACGGTCAGGATCGCTACGGCGACGATCCTGAACACGGTCCGAGAGTCGATCTTGGCGCGGTTCATGGGCGGTTGCTTGCCTGGTGGTTGCAGGTTTCCCCGTCTCCGCTAGAGTCCCTCCCGGATGACCTTCCGGCCGACC
>Ga0207678_10005340_pt1 | contig 11506 bp, 13 predicted proteins | sample KBSC63metaG_FD_184319 | JGI IMG/M metagenome (GOLD analysis project Ga0207678, IMG submission 184319) | Corn rhizosphere microbial communities from Kellogg Biological Station, Michigan, USA - KBS C6-3 metaG (SPAdes) (version 2) | ecosystem: Host-associated > Plants > Roots > Rhizosphere > Soil ...
GCGCCGAGCAGGACGATGTAGCTGGTGAGGTAGAGCCACAGCATCAGCACGACCACGCCCGCGATCGCGCCGTAGGTCTTGTTGTAGCTGCCGAAGTTGTTCACGTACAGGCTGAACGCGATGCTGCCGATGATCCAGAGCACGGTGGCGACCAGCGAGCCGGTGGTGACCCAGGAGAAGCGCGGTTGGTCGCGGTCGGGCGCGATCCGGTAGGTGACGGCGAGCGCGGCCACGACGAGGGCCACGAGCAGCACCCACCGCAGCACCTGGGCGAGGATCGTCCCCACCGGCCCGAGGGGCAGGACGTTGAGCACCACCGGGACGACGGCGACGAGCGCCAAGGTCAGCAGCAGGAACACGATCGCGCCGAGCGTGAGGGCGAGCGCGAGGCCACGGACCTTGAGGAACCCGCGGGATTCGTCCTCGTCGTAGGCGATGTTGATCGCCTTGAGGAGGTTGCCGGTGCCGCTCGAGGCCGACCACAGCGCGGCCAGCAGCGAGACGACCAGGCCGATGCCGAGCGCACCGCCGCTCGCGGACGCCACGGACTGGAGTTGGTCGGCGAGGATGGGCTGCGCCTGCTCGGGCAGCGCCGCCGAGAGGTCGCGCACCTGGGCGGCGACCGTCTCCGGGTCGGCGAAGATCCCGTAGAGGGTGATCGCGGCGATCATCGCCGGGAAGATCGCGAGGAAGGCGAAGAAGGCCACGCCGGCCGCCAGGATCGGCACGTTGTCGGCGCTGCTCTCCTTGAACGCCCTGCGCACGACCTGCCACCAGCCCCGGGGCGGGATCTCGGTCGGCTTCTCGGCGTCCTTGCCCACGAGTTGTTCGGTCATCTGCGCGCTCACCCGTTCCGACGCTTGCGCCGCAGCACGACGAGGAGCAGCAGGACGACCGCCCCGGCGGCGAGGATGGGCGGACGCGCGGCCGAGCGGAGGGCGGGCGCCTTCTCGGCGACCTGCTCGGCGACGACGGTCTTCGCCTGCTCGCCGACCGCTCGGGCCCGGGCCAGTGCGTCGTCCCGCCGGGCTCGCACCCGGGACGGGACGTCGGCGCGGTGGGCCAGCTCGGTGACGGTGACGCCGAGCTCCTCGCGCAGCTCTTCCAGGTCGGCGCGCTGCTCGCTCTCGGAACGCTCGGTGGTCATCGCCGCACCGCCTCCCGCACCGTCGCGACGTCGTCGCGCACGCTCTCGACGGTGTGCTTCGGCGCGGCCGGGGCCGCGCGGCGCAGCTGGGACCGTCCCGCCAGCGCCAGCACGCCCGCGAGGACGAGCACCACGACGCCGACGACCAGCGCGGCGAGCCACACGGGCCAGACGAGCGCCAGAGCGGCGATGGCCGCGGCGATCAGCGCGCCGAGCCCGTAGAGCGCGACGACGCCGCCCGCCCCGGCGAGGCCCGCGCCCGCGCCGACGCGCTTGCCCTTCGCGGTGAGCTCGGTGCGGGCCAGCTCCAGCTCGCCGCGCACGAGCTCGGACACCTGCGTCGCCAAGCGGTTCACGAGTTCGCCCGTGGGCACGCCCTCGAGTCCGTAGGGCGGTTTCGTGGTCTCGGGATCCATGACGGCGGCCTACCCATCCGACGCACGGCCATTCACTGCCGATGCCGAACCACCCGACGAGCGCATCGGGCGTGCCAGGCTGTGCGGGTGTTCGACGGTTTCGCCGACGAGCGGCTCGACCTCGGCCCCGTGGTGCTCCGCGTCCGGCGCAGCCCGACCACCGGGCCCGCGGTCCTCCTGCTCCACGGCCACCCGCGCACCGCCGCCACGTGGCACGCGGTCGCCCGCCTCCTGCACCAGGCCGGCTACACCGTGGTCTGCCCCGACCTGCGCGGCTACGGCCGGTCCAGCAAGCCCGACACCACCGACGACCACGCTCCGTACTCGAAGCGCGCGATGGCGGCGGACGTGCTCGCCCTCATGCGCCGCCTCGGGCACGAGCGCTTCGCCGTGGTCGGGCACGACCGGGGCAGCTACGTCGCGCTGCGCCTCGCGCTCGACCACCCGCACGCGGTGTCCGCGCTCGCCGTGCTCGACAGCGTGCCCATCGCCGAAGCCCTCGCCCGGTGCACCGACCGGTTCGCGACCGCTTGGTGGCACTGGTTCTTCTTCGCCCAGCCCGACAAGCCCGAACGCGCCATCCTCGCCGACCCCGACGCCTGGTACGGCGGCACGCCCGAGCACATGGGCGCCGCCGCGTTCGCGGAGTACCGGCAGGCCATCCACGACCCGGAGACCGTGCGCGCGATGCTCGAGGACTACCGCGCAGGCCTGGGGCTCGACCGCGCCCACGACGAGGCCGATCGGGCCGCCGGTCGCCGCGTCGCGTGCCCGACGCTGGTCCTGTGGTCGCGCCACGACGACCTCGAACAGCTCTACGGCGATCCGCTCCGCATCTGGGCGGACTGGGCCGAGGACCTGCGGGGAGGGCACAGCATCGAGTCCGGGCACCACATGGCCGAGGAAGCGTCCGGCGAGGTCGCGGCGTCGCTGCTCGCGTTCCTCGGGTCCGTGGAGGACGACGTCAGATGACCGTCGGCGCGTCGTCGACGAGGTCCTCCGCCGCGGTGACGGCGTCGCGCACGACACCGCGCAGGCCGCCCTCCCGGTAGGCGTGCCGCTGGTGCTGCGCGCCCGGCCTGCGACGGCGCAGGTCGTGCCAGAGCCCGCGGACGGCCACGAGGTCACCGGCGTCGGTCAGCGCGGGTGCGACGTGGTCGATGAGCGCGTCCACGACGACCCCGGCAGGCGCGGGGCGCCAGTCGTGCGGCAGGAGCAGGGTGTCGTCGATGCCGGACCGGCCTGCCCGCCACGAGGCGAGCCGCAGCATCTCGATGCGGACGGGAGCGACCGGCCGCTCCGAAGCCCATTCGCGCGCCGCGGTTTCCACGAGGCCGCGGGTGAGCGCGGCGAGCAGGAGGGCGTCGCGCGGGTCGCGGCAGACGTCGCCGACCCGGACCTCGACGGTCGGGTGGTGGTGGGAGGGGCGGGCGTCGAAGTAGAGCATGCCCCGGTCCAGCAGGGTCTCGGTGCGCAGGAGCTCCTCGGTGATCCGCCGGTAGTCGGCGGCCGAGCCGAACGGGTCCGTCGGCCCGGCCGAGGGCCAGCGAACCTGCACCTGGCTGCGGTAGCTGCAGTAGCCGGTGTCGGCGGCCGCCCAGAACGGCGAGTTGACGCTCAGGGCCAGCAGCACGGCCAGCCACGGCTGGACGCGGTCGACGACGCCGACGGCCTCGTCCTCGGAGGTCACCGCGACGTGGACGTGGCAACCGCAGGTGAGCTGCTCGTCGGTGGTGCGGCCGAAGCGTCGGGCCATCTCGGCGTAGCGAGGCCCGTCGGTCAGGTGCGGGTCGACCGGCACCGGGCACGTGGCCAGGGGCACCGCGGCGGCACCCGCCCGCCGGGCCGCGGTCGTGGCCTCGCGGCGGCGAGCCACGATGTCGTCGGCGATGTCGTCGAGGTCGGTGTGCGGGCTGGTGCCCGTCTCGACCTGCTCCGCCTGCAGCTCGGCGGTCAGGTCGCCGTCGAGGTCCGCGCCTGCGCGCAGGACGGTCGAGGCGATCGCGCGGGGAACACAGGACTGGGGATCGACGAGGAGGAACTCCTCCTCGACGCCCACGGAGCGAACCGGCACGTGGGTTAATGCCCCGAATGGGCACCTTTCACGCGGCCGTTTTCGATGCGACCGGCCGAGGGTAACCACTGCGCATGGGGCGACGGGTGCGCGAGACGGAACGCAAGTACGAGGCCCCGGCGGAGCTCGAGCTGACCGATCCGGCGCAGCTGTTCGGTCTCGCCGTCGGATCGCAGGACGAGTTCGAGCTGGACGCGACCTACTTCGACACCGCCGACCTGCGGCTGGCACGGGCCGGGCTCACGCTGCGCCGCCGCGTCGGCGGTGCCGACGCGGGCTGGCACCTCAAGCTCCCGGTCGACGCCGACTCCCGCGACGAGCTGCAGCTGCCGCTGGGTCGCGCCAAGCACAAGCCGCCCGCCCGCCTCGTGGCCCTGACCCGGGTCCACACCCGCGGGGAAGTGCTGAAGCCGGTCGCGAAGCTCGTGACGCGGCGTCGGCGCTGGACGCTCACGGACGGTGGCGCGGACGTGGCCGAGCTGGCCGAGGACCGGGTGCACGGCGTCGCGCTCAACCCCGTGTCCAACGAGGTGGAGTGGCGCGAGCTGGAGATCGAGCTCGTCGGCGACGGCTCGCCCCAGCTGCTGGAGGCGTGCGAAGCCGAGCTGCGCGCGATCGGTGTGCGCCGGTCGGACGCCCCGTCGAAGCTGAGCCGCGTGCTCGGCGACCGCCTCACCGACCGCGCCGAGCCCGCCCCGTCGGGCAAGCGCGCTACGGCGGGCGCGGTCGTGCTCGCCTACCTCCGGGAACAGATCGCGGTCCTGCGCGCCCACGACCCGCTGGTCCGCCTCGACGCGCCCGATGCCGTCCACAAGACGCGCGTCAGCGCCCGCCGCATCCGCAGCGTGCTGCAGGGCTACCGCCGCATCCTGGACCGGTCGGCGACCGCCGAGCTGGTGGCGGACCTGCGCTGGCTGGGCGCGGAGCTGGCGCCCGCGCGCGACGGCGAGGTGCTCGCCGCCCACATCGACGCCGCGGTCGACGCGCTGCCCGACGACGAGGTGCTGGGGCCGGTCGCGGTCCAGGTGACGCGCCGGTTCGCCCGCGAGCAGGCCGACGGGCGCGCCCGAGCGTTGGAAGCGCTGGACTCGGAGCGCTACCTGCAGATGCAGGACCGGCTCGACGCGCTGGTCGACACGCCGCCGCACACCCGCCGGGCCGAGGAGCGGGCGACGGACGAGCTGCCGCGGGCGATCCGGAAGTCCCTGCGCCGCACCGCCGAGCACCGGACCGCGGCCGCCACCGCGGACGCCGCCGAGCGCGACACGGCGCTGCACGAGATGCGCAAGGCCGCCAAGCGGGCCCGCTACGTGCTCGAAGCGGCCGAGCCCGCGCTGGGGAAGGACACCCGCAAACTCCGCAAGCGGGTGAAGGCGGTGCAGTCGCTGCTCGGCGACCACCACGACACCGTCGTCGCCCGTGCGGTGCTGCGCGAGCTCGGCGGCCAGGCCCAGGTCGACGGGGCCAACGGGTTCACCTTCGGCGTGCTGTACGCCGAAGAACGCGCCACCGCTCGGGCCCTCGAAGATCGCCTGCCGTCCACGTGGTCGCGGGTCGCGAAGACGGCGGGCCTGACCTGACGCGCGTGTGGTGGGCGGCGGATCGGGTATGCGCCCGACATGAGTGACCAGTTCGCCCAGCAGGACCCGACCGCGCAGCACGCGGCGCCCGGCAGCGGTGACCAGACCGTCGAGCACCCGGGGCGCACCGACGACATGGACGTGCGACCCGACCACGGTGAGGAGACCTACCGGGGCAGCGGCCGCCTGGAGGGCAAGAAGGCGGTGATCACCGGCGGCGACTCCGGTATCGGGCGCGCCGTCGCGATCGCGTTCGCCCGCGAGGGCGCCGACGTGCTCCTGACCCACCTCGACGCGGAGAAGGACGACGCCGACGAGACCGCCCGCTGGGTGCGCGAGGCGGGGCGCACGGCCGTGACGGTGGCGGCGGACCTGACCGAGCCGCGCAGCTGCCGCGACGTCGTCGAGCGGGCGGTGCGCGAGCTCGGCGGGATCGACGTGCTGGTGAGCAACGCCGCCTACCAGATGTCGCAGGACAACGGCATCGACGACATCACCGACGAGCAGTTCGACCGGGTCATGAAAACCAACGTCTACGCCATGTTCTGGCTGTGCAAGGCCGCCGTGCCGCACATGCGGCCGGGATCCACCGTGATCACCACGTCGTCGGTGCAGGCCTTCCAACCGTCGCCGCACCTGCTCGACTACGCGACCTCGAAGGCGGCCATCGTCAACTTCACCAAGGGGCTGGGGGGCAACCTCGCCGAGCGGGGGATCCGCGCCAACTCGGTGGCGCCCGGGCCGGTGTGGACCCCGCTGATCCCGGCGACGATGGACGAGAAGAAGCTGGATTCCTTCGGCGCGCAGTCGCCGATGGGGCGTGCGGCCCAGCCCGCGGAGCTGGCTCCCATCTACGTCTTCCTCGCCTCGCAGGAGTCGAGCTACATGACGTCCGAGGTACTGGGCGTGACCGGGGGATCGCCCATCACGTGAGGACGCCGGTGCTGCGGCGGCTGCGGCGGCGGGTGGCCGAAGGCCGCTCCGATGCTCCCGACTCCAGCATCGACCTGCTCGGCCGGGTCGGGCTCGTCGGTTACGGGGTGGTCCACCTGCTCATCGCGTGGCTGGCCTTCCAGGTGGTGATGGGGGTACCCGGCGTCTCGGCCGACGCACAGGGGGCGGTGGGCACCCTCGCGCAGACCCCGTTCGGGGGTGTCGCGCTGGGTGTCGGGGCCGCGGGACTGCTCGCGTTCGCGCTGTGGCAGGTCTGCGCGGCGGCCATCGGGTTCCACTGGGTGAGCGGTGGCGAGCGCCTGCGCAAACGGGTGGGCGCGGTCGCGAAGGCGATCGCGATGGTGGCGCTGGCCGCTGTCGTGCTGCGCTACCTCATGGGCCGGGGCGGGGCTGCGGGCAACTCGAGCGCCGTCTCGGTGAGCGCCGACCTGCTGGCGCTGCCCGCCGGGCGGGCTCTGCTGGGCCTGGCCGCCGTGGTGGTGCTGGTGCTGGCGGCGGCGATGACCTACACGGGCGTCCGACGCACGTTCATGGGCGATCTCGACGTGCGACGGCTGGCCCCGTCGGTGCGGCGGGCGATCGCGTCCGTCGGCGCGCTGGGGCACCTCGCCAGGGCGGCCGCGCTGGCCGTGGTCGGGGTGCTCGTCGGGAGCGCCGCCGTGGTGGCCGACCCGCGGCGGGCGGGCGGGCTCGACGCGGCCCTGCGCGCGCTGGGGGAGACCGGCCTCGGCGACACGCTGCTCGTCGTGGTCGCCCTGGGCTTCGCCGCGTTCGGCCTCTACTGCCTCGTGGACGCGGCCACCCGCAGGGCCTGACCGCTACCGGTCGGCCGAACCCCTGGGGGATCATCGGCGCATGGCTGCTCGCGACGTCGTCAACCCCGCCACCGAGGAGATCATCACGTCCGTGCCCGCGGTGGACGCGGCGGGCACGGACGCGGCCGTGGCCAGGGCCCGCACGGCGTTCCCCGGCTGGCGCGACCTCGCGCCGGGGGATCGGGCGCGGGTGCTGCGCCGCTTCGCCGAGGCCGTCGACGGCGACCGGGAGCACCTCGCCGCGCTGGAGGTCGCGAACTCGGGTCACACGATCGGCAACGCGCGCTGGGAGGCGGGCAACGTCCGCGACGTCATCGCCTACTACTCGGGCTCGCCCGAGCGCCTCGCCGGGCAGCAGATCCCGGTGGCGGGCGGCGTCGACGTCACGTTCCACGAGCCGATGGGCGTGATCGGCGCGATCGTGCCGTGGAACTTCCCGATGCCGATCGCCTCGTGGGCGTTCGCACCCGCGTTGGCGGCGGGCAACTGCGTGGTGCTCAAGCCCGCCGAGCTCACGCCGCTCACCGCGTTGCGGCTGGCGGAGCTCGCGCTCGAGGCGGGGATCCCGGAGGACGTGTTCCAGGTGGTCCCCGGCCGCGGTGCCGTCGTGGGCGAGCGGCTCGTCGACCACCCGGACGTCGCCAAAATCGTCTTCACGGGCTCGACGGAGGTCGGCGCGACGGTGATGGCGGGCTGCGCGCGGCACATCAAGCCGGTGACGCTGGAACTCGGCGGCAAGAGCGCCAACATCGTGTTCGCCGACGCCGACGTGGCCGCCGCCGCGGCCAGCGCGCCGTACGCGGTGTTCGACAACGCCGGTCAGGACTGTTGCGCCCGCTCGCGGATCCTGGTGCAGCGCAGCTGCTTCGACCGCTTCATGGAGGAGTTCGAAGCGGCCGTGCGCGGCGTCGTCGTGGCCGATCCCGCCGACGAGCGCTCCGAGATGGGCCCGCTGATCAGCGCGGCGCACCGGGACCGCGTGGCGTCCTACGTGGACGGGGACGTGGCGTTCCGCGGTTCGGCGCCGGACGGGCCGGGCTACTGGTTCCCGCCCACGGTGCTGATGCCGAGCGACCCCACCGACCGGGTGCTGCACGAGGAGATCTTCGGGCCGGTCGTCGCCGTCGTCCCGTTCGACGAGGAGGCCGACGCCGTGCGGATCGCCAACGACAGCGCGTTCGGCCTCTCCGGCTCCATCTGGACCCGCGACCTCGGCCGGGCGCTGCGGGTGAGCCGGGCCGTCGAGGCGGGCAACCTGTCGGTCAACTCGCACTCCTCCGTGCGCTACTGGACGCCGTTCGGCGGCTACAAGTCGTCGGGGCTGGGCCGTGAGCTGGGGCCGGACGCGCCGCTGGCGTTCACGGAGACCAAGAACGTCTTCATCGCGACCGGTTAGGCCAGGATGGGAGCGTGGACCCGACCCGCGAACACGACATCGTCCTGCACGGCGCCACCGGGTTCGTCGGGGCGCTGGTGGCCGCCTACCTCGCGGGCGCCGCGCACGCGGACGTCCGGATCGCGTTGTCGGGCCGGTCGCGGGAGAAGCTGGAGCGCACCCGCGCGGAGCTGCCGTCGTCCGCGCAGGGCTGGCCGCTGGTCGTCGCCGACGCCGCGGACCCGACGGCGCTCGCCGCGTTGGCCGCGAGCACGCGGGTGGTGGTCTCGACGGTCGGGCCCTACGCCACGTACGGCCTGCCGCTGGTGGAGGCGTGCGCGCGGGCGGGCACCCATTACGCGGACCTGACCGGCGAGGTGTTGTTCGTCCGGGAGGCGATCGACCGCTGCGACGCGCTCGCGCGCGAGTCCGGCGCCCGCATCGTGCACTCGTGCGGGTACGACTCGGTACCGTCCGACCTCGGCGTGCTGCTCCTGCACGAAGCGGCCGGTGAGCTGGCCGACGTCCGGCTGGTCGCGACGGCGAAGGGCGGGCTCAGCGGCGGCACGGTGGCGTCGATGCGCGCGCAGATGGACGCCATGCGCCACGACCCGGCCGCGCGCCGCCTCGCCGCCGACCCGCACGCGCTCAGCCCCGACCCCGCGGCCGAGCCGGCTCCCGTCCAGCCGCCGGACGCCGGGCCGCCGGGTCGGCTGCAGGACGGCACGTGGACGGCGCCGTTCATCATGGCGGGCTACAACACCCGGATCGTGCGGCGCAGCAACGCGCTCACCGACTGGTCCTACGGCCGCGGGCTGCGCTACGGCGAGCTGATGGGGTGCGGCCGCGGCGTGCGGGGCGCCGCGGCGGCGGGTGGGGTGACGGTCGGGCTCTTCGGGGCGCTGGCCGGGATCAGCGCCGCGATGACCACGGCGCCGACCCGTGCGCTGCTCGACCGGGTGCTGCCCGCGCCGGGCTCGGGGCCGAGTGCGGCGACCCGCGCCGCCGGCTGGTTCCGCTCGGAGCTGCACGCGGTCGCGAGCGGCGGGCGCCGGTTCCGCGCGGTGGTCGCGGGGCCGGGCGATCCGGGCTACGCGGCCACCGCGGTCATGCTGGGGGAGAGCGCCCTGTGCCTGGCCGAGGACGCGACGGGAGACCGCGCGGGCTCGTTGACGCCCGCCACGGCGATGGGCACGGCCCTCGTCGAGCGGCTGCGCAAGGCGGGCCACTCCTACGACGTCCACGCCGAGCCGTAAGCCCGCCGGGTGCCCACGGAGCCGACGATCGGCCTCGCGTTCCGCGGGGCGCGGCGGGCGCTCGGGTTCCCGCCGGTCTCCCGGGCCCGCGACGACGGGCTGCTGGCCGTCGGCGGCACGCTGAGCGCCGAGCGCCTCCTCGTCGCGTACGCCAACGGGATCTTCCCGTGGCCCAGCTCGAAGCGGGCGCCGATCCCGTGGTTCTGCCCCAGCCCGCGCACCGTGCTGGTGCCCGGGGAGATCCGCGCCAACCGGAGCCTGCGCCGCGCGGTGCGGCGCGCGCCGTTCACGACGACCTACGACCGGGCGTTCCCGGCGGTGATCACCGCGTGCGCCCGCGTGCCGCGGCAGGACCAGGGCACGTGGATCACGCCCGGGATGATCGAGGCGTACACGCACCTGCACGAGCTGGGGTTCGCGCACTCCGTCGAGACGTGGCACGGCGACGCTCTCGTCGGCGGGGTGTACGGGGTGTCGCTCGGCGCCGCGTTCTTCGGCGAGTCGATGTTCACCCTCGAGTCCGACGCCTCCAAGATCGCCCTGTACACCCTGCTGCAGCAGCTCGAAGCCTGGCGCTTCCGCTTCCTGGACTGCCAGATGACCACCCCCCACGTCCGCAGCCTCGGGGCCGTGGAATGGACCCAGGACCACTTCCAGTCAGAGCTCCGCCACGCCCTGGAGGCGGAGACGAGGCGGGGACCCTGGTCTGCTCCTGGCCCCGCTGCGATGGCATAGGGTCTGCACCGAAGGGTCCTCGGGAGGTGGCGATGGCTGACGAGACGCAGCGGGTGTACGCGCTGGTGCGGAGCAGCGAGCAGGCCCGCGGCGATTTGTTGGCGGCGCTCACACACGTTCGAGGTGTTCGCGAGGGCGCGTGAGCAGGTGATCACCGAACAGGCCGAGCAGCTCCTCGAGCTGACCACCCCCGTGGTCGAGCTGTGGGAGGGCGTGGTGGCCGTGCCGTTGATCGGCACGCTGGACTCGGCGAAGGTGCTCGACGCCGAGACCGTGGTCGTGGGCGTGCGGCCCGCGGTCGCGATCACGTTGGTGGAGCTGGGGTTGTCGCTGCAGGGCGTGCGCACGGCACTCGACCTCGAACGCGGCCTCGCCGCGCTCCGGCAGCGCCGCGCAGAACGTGAGATCCCCCTGGCGGACGAGTCGGACGAAGCCGTCGAGGCCCCCACCGCGGCCTGGGACTGAGCGTTGTCCGTGCCGGAGCCGGTCGACGAGCTGCCGATCACCACCGGCGATGACGTCGTCCGCGTGCGCCAGGCGGTGCGCGCCCGGGCCGGCGCCGCACGGCTCTCGCTCGTCGACCAGACCAAGCTGATCACCGCCGCGAGCGAGCTGGCCCGCAACACCCTGGTGCACGGCGGATCCGGGGTGGCGCGGGTGGAGACCGTGCAACGCGACGGACGCCCGGGGGCGAAGGAGGTGTGCGGCGACGCGCACGGCACCCGGTCGAACGGCCGCGGCTTCAGCCTGGTGGTGGCGGACGGCTCGGGCCACGGCCCGTTGGCCGCTTCCGCTTCGTCGGCGGCGGTGCGCACGTTCCTCGTGGTGCTGGACAAGTCCCGCTTCTCCGCCGTGCTGCTCCCGCACGTGGTCGCCGACGCCGCCCGGCTCGTCGGGAGGCGGTCGTGAGCTCCCGGGACGAGCAGGCGGCGCCCGGCGTGGTGCTCGTGGTCGACGACAACGCCGCCAGCCGCTACGTCGCCAGCAGCTGGCTGCGCCGCCACGCCTACCGCGTGATCGAAGCGGAGACCGGGGCCGAGGCGCTCGGCGTGCTCGCCGCCGAGCCGGTGGACATCGTCGTCCTCGACGTCGGGCTGCCCGACATGAGCGGCTTCGAGGTGTGCGAGCAGATCAAGGCCGATCCGGCGATGGGC
>Ga0207678_10005341_pt1 | contig 11504 bp, 12 predicted proteins | sample KBSC63metaG_FD_184319 | JGI IMG/M metagenome (GOLD analysis project Ga0207678, IMG submission 184319) | Corn rhizosphere microbial communities from Kellogg Biological Station, Michigan, USA - KBS C6-3 metaG (SPAdes) (version 2) | ecosystem: Host-associated > Plants > Roots > Rhizosphere > Soil ...
TCATGACCGAGGACGAGAAGCGCATGACAGCTTATCACGAGGCCGGCCACGCAATCGTTGCTCTGCACGAGCCGGCGTCGGACCCGATCCACAAGGCGACGATCATTCCGCGCGGCCGGGCGCTCGGCCTGGTCATGCGCCTGCCGGAACGGGACAGCTACTCCTACCACCGTGACAAGATGTACGCGAACCTTGCCGTCGCGATGGGCGGCCGCGTCGCCGAGGAAGTGATCTTCGGCTACAACAAGGTCTCATCGGGCGCTTCGTCGGACATCCAATATGCGACCCAGCTGGCTCGGGACATGGTCACTCGCTGGGGCATGTCGGATGCGCTCGGTCCGCTCCAATATGCCGAGCCCGAGGAGGAAGTGTTCCTCGGCTATTCGGTCAACCGCACCCGCCACATGTCGAACGAGACCGCGCAGGCGATTGACAAGGAAATCCGCAAGACGGTCGAAGACGGCTACGAGCGCGCCAAGCATCTGCTCGATGCGCACCGCGGCGAGCTCGAGAGCCTCGCTCAGGCGTTGCTCGAATATGAGACGCTGTCCGGCGACGAGATCAAGAAGATCATCGCCGGCGAGGCCATTGACCGCGGCGGACCGAAGGGCCCGGCGCTGCCCGCAGCCGGCTCCTCGATCCCGAAGGCCAAGCGCCCCAAGGCGGGGTCGATCGGCGGGCCCGCAGCGGCCGGCGCGTAAGACTTATTCGAACGCGCCAATCGCGACGAGCAGGCTGGCGAATAAGCCGATTGCCATGAAGGCGAAGACCGTCAGCACCGACGCGCGCCACGCCGCGCCCCATTTGCCGAGGGCATAAGCGCCGCGCAGCTGCCGGTACATGTGGACCGGCGGAACGAACCACAGCAGGCTGGCGATCGACGCCGAGACGAGGCCGATTACCGAGCCCGCGCTCAGCAGCAGCATCATGAAGCACAAAGAGTAAGTGACGAACACGGTGTGGTCGTAGAGCCGGAAGCGGCGGCTGAACGGGAACAGCAGCCACACGAACGGCACGGAGATCGGGATCAACGCCCAGCTGAACTTATAGGCATTGGTCTTGATCTTGTAGAACAGCAGCTCCGGGTTCTTGGCCGCATCGCCGAGGCCCGTGTTGAGCCCATCGAGGAACTCGTTCTGGAACTTGAAGGTCGTGGCATCGATCTTGCCGTCCTTCAACGCCTGCAATGCGGTCATCTCGCCTTTCACGTCGGCGATCTTGTTGTCGAGCTTGGCGGTCGGCAGGCCCGCCTTGGCCGCGGTGGCGCGCTGCTCCTGAAGGATGCCGAGCTTGGTCTGGTCCTTCTGCAGCTCCTTCGCAGCATCCGCGGACGCCTTGGCGGTGTTGATGCCGTGGCTGGTCAGCCCAATTGCGCCGAACATCAGGAACACGCTGAACAGGAACAGAGCGATCGGCGAGACGAAGCGCGCACGCTGACCGTCGATGTAGCGGCGGGTGAGCTCGCCCGGCTTCCACGCCAGCATCGGCAGCGTCCGCCAGATCTTGCCTTCGAAATGCAGGACGCCGTGCGCAAAATCGTGGAAGAAGGCACTGAGCGTGCGGTGGACATGAGCGTGCTGCCCGCAGGCGAAGCAATAGGGACCGACCAGCGCAGCGCCGCAATTGAGGCAATTGGCTTCGCGCGTGTGGCTGTCGCCCTCGCCGGCGGCCGGCTCGACCGCCCGGCCGACCAGCCCGCCCGTGACCGCGTCGGCAATCGCTTCCATTTCGCCCATCGGCACCCCCTTCGCTCGACATTAGGCGGGCTTCGGCGCTCATGCTAGCTGCCGGACATGCGCATCGGCCTCCTCGGCGGCTCCTTCAACCCGGCGCACCGGGCTCACCGGCGCATCAGCCTGGAGGCGATACGCGCGCTCGGTCTCGACGAAGTCTGGTGGCTGGTGTCGCCCGGCAACCCGCTAAAGGAAGGCGCCAAGGACATGGCTCCGTTCGAGGCCCGCTTCACGTCGGCGCAGCGGATGGCGCGGCGTGCGAACATCCGGGTCAGTGATTTCGAGCGTCGCGAGGGCAGCCGCTACACCGTCGACACTGTCCGCACGCTCCAGCAGCGTTTTCCCCAGCACCGCTTCATCTGGTTGCTTGGAAGCGACACCCTGCCAAATTTTCACAAATGGCGTGATTGGAGGGGGTTAGCACGTGAAGTGCCGATTGCAGTGATTCGGCGGCCCGGTTATGATTCAGCTGCCCGCGCGGCGTGCGCGATGGGCTGGCTGCGAAGGTTCGTCCATCCTTCGGGCCAGGCAAGACACTGGACGGAGTGGAGTGCACCGGCGATCCTGTTCCTTCGCCTGCCGCCCGATCCGACCTCCGCAACCGCCATTCGCGCGCAAGACCCCCACTGGTATCGCCGATCCCTCCCGCGCGCTCCGCGCGTGAACGCATCCCGGCCTGCCCTCGTTCGCCAGGAGACCCCTTGACCGAACATCCCGTTGAAGCCGCCGGCGAGGCCGGAAAAGCTCCCTTCGATGTCGACGATCTCCACAAGCTCGTTCTGCAGTCGCTCGACGACGACCAGGCGCAGGAGGTCGTGACCATTCCCTTGACCGGCAAGTCGAATATCGCCGATCACATGGTGATCGCTTCCGGCCGCTCGACGCGGCAGGTCGCGTCAATGGCGGTTAAGCTTGGCGACAAGATCAAGGAGCGATTTGGAAGGAACGTGCGGATTGAAGGCTTACCGGCTGCCGACTGGGTGCTGATCGACGCCGACGATGTAATCGTGCACATATTCCGGCCCGAGGTTAGGAATTTTTACAATTTGGAACGAATGTGGGCGTTCGGCGACGATTCTGGCGCGAACGCTGCGGCACGCGGGTAAGGGCGGGGTTATGCGGTTCATTGCGTTCTTTCTGTCACTTTTGGCGCTTGCGGCGCAGCCCGCCGTCGCGGCCTCTTCGCCCAGCCTTTCTTCACTCGAGCAGCAGCTGAGCGACCTCATCTCGAACAAGTCGGGGGATGTCGGGATTGCCGCGCTCGACCTCAACACCGGCGAGACGGTCAGCATCAAGGGCAACACGCCGTTCCCGATGGCGAGCACGGTCAAGGTCGCCATCGCCGCGCTCTACCTCGCGCAGGTCGACCATGGCCGCCGTTCGCTCGACGATACGATCAACGGCGTCTCCGCGCGCAATCTCATGAAGCGGATGCTGATTCACAGCGACAATCACGCGACCGACATCCTGTTGAAAGACCTTGGCGGCCCGAGCGCGGTTCACGACTGGCTGCAGGACAACGGCATCACGGGCCTGCGCGTCGACCGCACCATCGCCCAGCTTCTGAGTTCGAAGCGCGACCTGTGGGACCGCAGGGACTCGAGCACGCCGGTCGCAATGGTCCAACTGCTCCAGCGCATCTACAAGGCCGAGCTGATCAAGCCCGAAAGCCGCAATTATCTGCTCGACCTGATGGCGCAGTGCCAGACCGGCAAGAATCGCATCAAGGCACTGCTGCCGTTCGGCACGCCGGTCGAACACAAGACCGGAACTTTGGACGGCCTCAGTGATGACGTCGGCTTCATCACCCTGCCCGATGGTCGTCGAATCGCGGTCGCTATCTTCGCCCGGGGCGGCACCAACCGCCCGCGGACCATCGCCGAGTCGGCTCGTGCGATTTACGACGGCTTCAAGTCGGTCTTCGCCTGGCCGTTCGGCGCACCCGCCTACCAGAAGTAGGTGCTCTTACACATCGTCGCGCGAGGGAAGATCGGCCGCTCTCCGGAAGCCGAGCTGGTTGATCGGTATCTAAAGCGCATTGCCTGGCCGACGAAGATGACTGAGCTGCCCGATCGCGGCGGCAAAATGCCGGAGCTGCCGACGAACGGCGTCAGCATCATCCTCGACGAGCGCGGCACGGCGCTGCCGTCGACCGGCCTTGCGAAACAACTGGAGGCCTGGCGCGATGCCGGCAAGCGCGAAGCGCGCTTCCTGATCGGAGCCGCCGACGGACATGGCGAGGAGCAGCGGCACAACGCCGATTTGCTGCTGTCGTTTGGGTACGCGACCTGGCCGCACTTGCTCGTCCGGGCGATGCTCGCCGAACAATTGTATCGCGCGACCTCGATCCTTGCGAACCACCCCTATCATCGGGAAGGGTAGGCCATGGTCCGCATCTCGATCGTCTTGCTGCTCTGCCCGCTTTTGGTCGGCAGCGCACTTGCCCAGAGTGGCGGACAGCCGATGGACGCCCCGCTACGAGCTGCGCTCGCCGAACAGGCGTCGGCCGAAGCGCAGACGGAGAAGCTCCAAAGGGCTGCGGAGCAGGCAAAAGATGAGGCTGACCGCCTGCACGCGCAGCAGGCAGCCGCGGCGCAGGCGATCGATGCGGCCGAAGCGCGGATCAGCGCCGCCAATGCGCGGCTCGCCCTTGCCTCGGCTTATGTCGCTTCCCACCGCCAGCAGCTTGCGGCGGAGCAGCAGCCCGTCTCGTCGCTCCTCGCCGGCCTCGCCACCATGGCGCGGCGCCCGCCGCTGTTGGTCCTCGCCAGCCGCGGCGGCACCGATGAGCTGGTTAAGGTGCGCCTTCTGCTCGATTCCACTTTGCCCGCGATCCGCCGCCGCACGAGCACATTGTCGGCGCAGCTCGCCCAGGGTCAGCGACTGCAAATGGCCGCGCTGGCAGCGCGCAGCGAGCTCGCGCGCAGCCGAGGCAATCTGCTCGACAAGCGCCGGCAATTCGCCGCGCTCGAGCAGAGAGCGATGCGGCAGGCGCTTGCGTCGGGCGGACGGGCACTGAGCACCGGAGACATCGCGTTGGCGGCAGGCGAAGACGTCGAGCGGCTGCGCGGCGAACAAGCCAGCAACCAATCGGTCCGGGCCGTTGCAAGCCTGCTGGCGAGCGACGATCCGGCGCCCGCGAGCCCATTTGTCCCGGAAGGAAATGGGCCGCGGCCGCCGTTCGCTTATCAGCTGCCCGCGGCGGCGTCGGTTACCGATGGCCTTGCTTCAGTCAGCGCCAGCGGCGTGCGCTCGCGCGGACTGACGCTCGCTACCAGCCGCGGAATGCCGTTGACTGCCCCGGCCGACGGCGTGGTGAAGTTTGCCGGGCCGTTCCGCGACTATGACGGCGTGCTGATCATCGATCACGGCGGCGGGTGGCTCAGCCTGATCGTCAACGTCGCCTCGACCCTTCGTCCCGGTGACAAGATAAGCCTCGGCCAGGACATCGGCCGGGCGCTTGGGCCGCTACAGGTCGAATTGTCCCAGAATGGGCGTCGAATCTCGCCTGCTCTCATCGCAGGTTCATCTCAAAACCTGTCAAAGGCCGCCAAAGGCGGCTAAATGCTGGAGTGAAGCCACGACCGCCGCCGGTACAGGACGCGACTGCTATGAAATTCAATCCCAAGCTTCTGCCCTCCTTCGCGCTCGTCGGAGCGCTTGCCCTGGTCCCAGTGACCGCCAGCTCCTTTGCTGCCGCGGACACGACCAATTACCAGGAGCTCGAGAAATTCATGAGCGTCTATGAGCGGGTGAAGGCGAACTATGTCGACCAGGTCGACGACCACACGCTCATCAAGGGCGCGATCGACGGCATGCTTGCCTCGCTCGATCCGCACAGCTCCTATGTCGAAGCCAACGACTTCGACCAGTTGAAGGCGACGACTGACGGTAATTACGGAGGCCTCGGCCTCACCGTGTCGATGGAAGACGGCGTGGTGAAGGTCGTATCGCCGACCGAGGACACGCCCGCGTGGCGCGCCGGCATCAAGTCGGGCGATTACATCACCCATATCAATGGCGAGTTCCTCAACAACCTGACGCTCGACGAAGCCGTCGCCAAGATGAAGGGCGACCCCGGCACGTCGGTCAAGCTGACCATCATTCGCCCCGGCCGCGACAAGCCGCTCGACGTTTCGCTGGTGCGCGAGAAGATTGAGCTTCACCCGGTGAAATGGGAGATCAAGGACGGCATCGGCTATCTCAACATCAATACCTTCACCGGCAACGTTGCCGACGCGACCAAAGCTGCCTTGATCGGCATCGACAAGGCCACCGGCGGTCATCCGCTCGGCTATGTCGTCGACCTGCGCTCCAATCCGGGCGGGCTGCTCGACCAGGCGGTCGACGTTGCCGATGACTTCCTCGAAAGCGGTGAGATCGTCTCGCAGCGTGGCCGGACCAAGGACGACATCGAGCGTTACTATGCGCGTCCGGGCGACCTTGCCCACGGGCTGCCGGTTATCGTCCTCACCGACGCGGGCACGGCCTCCGCTTCGGAGATCGTTGCAGGTGCCCTGCAAGACCATCGGCGCGCGCTGATCATGGGCGAGAAGAGCTTCGGCAAGGGTTCGGTCCAGACCGTGGTCCAGACCGGCCCGGAAAGCGCGCTGAGGCTGACCACGGCGCGTTACTACACGCCGTCGGGCCGTTCGGTGCAGGCCGGCGGGATCGAGCCTGATATTGCCGTGCCGCAGCTCAGCGACCCCGACTACAAGGACCGCGTGATCGTGCGTGAGGCCGATCTTCGCCGGCACTTGCTGGCGCAGGCCAAGGTTCAGGACAAATTGCTCGAGGCCGACGACACGCCCGACCCGCGTTTCACTGCCAAGGCGGAGGAGCTGGAGAAGAAGGGCATCAAGGACTTCCAGCTCTATTATGCGCTGAACACCATCAAGCGGCTGTCTTCGCCGACGACGATTGCTTCGGCCGCTCCGGCCAAGAAATCGCGCTAGGACGCAGCCGGTGAGCGACGCGGTCGCGTTTGAGGGGGGACGCTCCGGCCAACCTTCCCTACCCGCGGTGGCGCGGTTGATTGCGCTGCTGCTGCCTTTGACGTTGCTTGGCGGAGCGCTTGGGTCGCAATATCTCGGCGGCCTTCACCCGTGCGAGATGTGCTACTGGCAGCGCTGGCCGCACGGCGCCGCGATCGTGCTTGCCGCGCTCGCCTTCACCGCGCCCGCGGGATCGTCACGCTCACGAACGCTGACCCTGCTGGCAGCGCTAGCGATTGCCATTTCCGGCGTCATCGGGGTTTATCACGCGGGCGTCGAAGCGAAGATTTTCGAAGGCTTCACCACCTGCACGGCGATGGGCAAGGGCCTGAGCACCGCCGATCTGCTCAAGCAGATCAGCCGTGCGCCCCTGGTCCGCTGCGACGAGGTCCAGTTCCGCTTCCTGGGCATTTCGATGGCCGGCTGGAACGCCATCCTGTCGCTTGGCGGCGCTGCGCTGATCCTGATCCTTAGCCTCAGGGCCAAGCGCGCATGACCGGCTGGCGTCCCGGCGACCGTCGCGCTGACAGCGCTTCGATGCTGCGTGTCGACCAGGCCGGCGAATATGGTGCGACGCGGATTTATGCCGGCCAGCTGGCCGTGCTTCGCCGCAACGCACCCGAATCCAAGCTGATCGCGCGCATGGCTGCGCAGGAGCAACGGCACCTCAATCGGTTCAATGAGCTGATGGCCGAGCGCCGCGTCCGCCCGACGGCACTGCAGCCGCTGTGGAACGTCGCCGGCTTCGCGCTCGGTGCTGCGACGGCTTTGCTGTCCGAAAAGGCGGCGCTGGCCTGCACCGACGCGGTCGAAACCGAGATCGACAAGCATTATTCCGCGCAGTTGAAGCAGCTCGGGAGCGACGATCCGGAGCTTGCCGGCGACATTGCCGACTTCCGCGCCGACGAGCTCGAACACCGCGATACGGCCCGCCAGGCGGGCGCTACGCAGGCGCTCGGCTATCCGCTGCTGACTGCGGCAATTCGTGCCGGTTGCAGGGTGGCCATTGGCTTGTCCAAGCGGATTTGAGGAACGAAACGCGGCCTCAGCCGCTGATTTACGGTGTTGAAAGGACGCGCTGAACCATGACCAGGCTGATGATCACCCTCGCCGCCGCAGCGGCCGTGACCGGCGGCCTCGCTGGGATCCCCACCGCGGCTGTCGCGCAGCAAACGAACAGCGAAATCACGGTGTACGGTACCGACCCGTGTCCACGATCGACCAACGGCGAAATCTATGTCTGCAACCGGCGCCCGGAAGCCGAGCGCTATCGCTTGCCCAAGAACCAGCAGCTTCAGGGCACACGGCAGGAACGACAGTCATGGGCGCGGCGCTCGGCGCCGCTTGCGACCGTCGGCGCAACCGGGCCGCAAAGCTGTTCGAACGTCGGACCGGGTGGTTTCACCGGCTGCCTGACGCAGGAAATCAACCAGGCCCGCCGCGAGGCCAACGAGCAGCAACAGAGCGACACCCCGCCCAAGTAAGAACGCGCCACGGCCCGCCCTGCGACCGAAAGCCACTGTCGGCGCGCGGGCATGGCTGTTAGGCTCGCGTAACGTTCTTGAAGGGGGGAACCAGGGCTTTGAGCAGCGCGGCGGCGATTGCGCTCGGGGAGCGGCCGGGCCGAGCCTTCTTCGGCCATCCGCGGGGACTATTCTTCCTCGCCTTCACCGAAGCGTGGGAGCGTTTCTCTTACTACGGCATGGCCGCCCTGCTGGTCCTGTACATGGTCAACCAGCTGCTGCTGCCGGGCCATGTCGAGCATGTCGCCGGATTTGCCGCCTTTCGCGGAATGATCGAGGGCGCATTCGGCCCGCTGTCGACACAGGCACTCGCTTCCGAAATTTTCGGCCTCTACTCGGGCTTTGTCTATTTCACGCCGGTGCTCGGCGGCTGGCTCGGCGACCGCATCGGGCAGCGGAGCGCGGTCGTGCTCGGCGCGCTATCGATGAGCGGCGGGCATCTGGCGATGGCGTTCGACCGAAGCTTCCTGCTCGCCCTGCTGTTGCTGGTGATCGGCTCGGGGCTGCTCAAGGGGAACATCTCGGCCCAGGTCGGGAGCGTTTACCCGCCCGACGACGAGGCGCGGCGCACCCGCGGCTTCGCGATCTTCAGCACGGCGATCAACTTCGGCGCCGTCGCCGGGCCGCTGGCCTGCGGCTATTTGGGGCAGCGCTATGGCTGGCACATCGGGTTCGGGACCGCGGCATTGTTCATGCTCGGCGCGCTTGCGACCTACCTCAGCGGCTACCGCTACTTGCCGGCCCGTGTAGAACGGAAATCGCGAGCGGCCGCGACCCCCCTGAACCGCAATCAACGCAAAGCTGTCGCGGCATTGATCGCGACCATGGCAATCGTCGTCTTTGCCTACATTGCTTATTACCAGCTCGCGAACGTCCTGCCGATCTGGCTCGAGCAGCATGCCGACCTCGACGCCGGCGGCTTCGCGATCCCCATTCCGTGGTTCTACTCGATCGATCCGCTGGTGAGCATCCTGTCGGTCCCCATGCTGTTCGCGCTGTGGAGTTGGCAGGAGCGGAGCACGGGCCGCGAGCCGCCCGCGCTGAGCAAAATAGCGACCGGATCGATTATCGCCGGAGCGGCCAACCTCGTCCTCGTCGCAGCGATCCTGCTCTCTCCGGGCCGCGTACTGTGGGTCTGGCCGGTGCTTTACTGCGCGATCCAGGGCGTCGGATTCATGTATTTCTGGCCGACGCTGCTCGCGCTCGTCTCTCGCGCAGCGCCCGCGAAGATCAATGCGACGATGATGGGCGTCAGCTTCCTGACCCTGTTCGTGGCCAACAATCTGATCGGCCGCATCGGCACCTACTACGAGAAGATGACCCCGGCAGCTTTCTGGTCGCTGCACGCTGCAATCGGCGCCGCCGGCGGCCTGCTGATGCTGCTTTTCGGCCGCGCGATTGGACGTGCCCTTGAGCCTGAATCCCCCGCCGATGCATTAGGAACTAGCCGATGAGCGTTGCCGAAGCCACGCCCGACCTCGAGCAGGTCGACCGCAATGACCGGGCGTTCCTCGGCCACCCGAAGGGCCTCGGCTATCTCGGCTTCACCGAAGGGTGCGAACGCTTCTCTTATTATTCCATGCAGACGCTGCTGGTGCTCTACATGGTCAATTATCTGCTCGTGCCCGGGCGCATGGAGAAGGTTTTCGGCCTCCAGTGGCTGCAGGCGCATGTCTATCACGGCATCTCGGGCCAGCCGCTCGCGTCCGCGATCTTCGGCACCTACACCGCACTCGTTTATCTGACCCCGATCTTCGGCGGAATCATCGCCGACCGCTGGCTCGGGCGGACGACGACCATGATCATCGGCGGCTTGCTGATGGCACTTGGCCATTTCCTCATGGCGATCGAACCGGCCTTCGTGCTCGCGCTGCTTGCGCTGCTGCTGGGGGTCGGCGCCTTCAAGGGCAATATCGCCACTCAAGTCGGCGCGCTCTACGGTCCGCAGGACCTCAGGCGCGCCATGGCGTTCCAGATTTTCTACATCTTCATCAACGTCAGTGTGATCATCGGCCCGCTGATTTCCGGGACGCTGGGCCAGAAGGTCGGCTGGCACTGGGGCTTCGGCTGCGCGGGCGTAGTGATGGTGCTGGGACTGCTCATCTATCTCTCGGGCAGACGCTTCCTTCCCGCAGAAGACCGGCCGGTCGCGCGCGAGGAACGGAAGCCGCGCGAGCCCTTATCCCGCGGCGACTGGCTGTGCGTGCTCTATCTCGTGATCCTCATCCCGGTGCTGGCGGTCTCGCTGCTCACCAACCAGGAGATCTTCAACGCTTACCTCACCTGGGGCGACCAGCACTTCAACTTGAAAGTGATGGATTTCACCTTCCCGAGCAGCTGGCTGATCACCATCGACAGCGCCGTCAGCTTCACCATGCTCGTCGCCGTCGCCGTTTTCTGGAAATGGTGGGGCGCCCGTCATCGCGAGCCCGACGAGATCAGCAAGATGATCATCGGCAGCATCTTCACCGTCGCCGGTGGCCTGTGCCTGTTCATGGCGGCGTTGACCCAGCCCGCGGGCGGCAAAATCAGCCTGTTCTGGCCGATGATGTTCGAGCTGATGAACAGCATCGGCTTCGCCCACGTCCTGCCGATCAGCCTCGCGCTCTTCTCCAAGATCGCGCCGCGGCAGATCGGCGGGACGGTGATCGGGCTCTATTATCTGTCGTTCTTCGTCGCCAACGCGGTGGTCGGCTACGTCGGCGGCCTCTACTCGAGCCTGCCGACGACGACCTTCTGGCTGATCCACGTCGCGAGCGCCGCCTTCGGGCTCGTCGCGTTCGTCATCTTCAAGATCGTGCTCGGCAAGCGGATGACCGGCAGCCCGCAGGAGCAGGCTGCGGCGCTCAGTTAGGAACTATCGGCAGCAGAACCGCACTGGCGCTCGGGCCGCCATGATACACGCTCTGTGTCGCCGGTTTGTAGTCGCCCGCTTTGGCGTTGAAGATGTTGGGCACGAAGGTCTGCGGATTGCGGTCGTAGAGCGGGAACAGGCTCGACTGAATTTGCACCATGATCTTGTGGCCGGGCAGGAACACGTGGTCGACGTTGGGCAGACCGAAGCGATATTCCTCGACCTTCCCGGGCTGCAGCGGCGCCGGCTTGGCCTTGTCGTGGACGTAGCGGCCGCGGAAGATGTCGATCCCGATCGGCAGTTCGTAGCCAGCCATGCTCGGCTTTGCGCCCTGCGAGGCGCCTTCGGGAATGTCGTTGGGATAGACGTCAATCAGCTTGACTACCCAGTCGCTATCGGT
>Ga0207678_10005343_pt1 | contig 11502 bp, 9 predicted proteins | sample KBSC63metaG_FD_184319 | JGI IMG/M metagenome (GOLD analysis project Ga0207678, IMG submission 184319) | Corn rhizosphere microbial communities from Kellogg Biological Station, Michigan, USA - KBS C6-3 metaG (SPAdes) (version 2) | ecosystem: Host-associated > Plants > Roots > Rhizosphere > Soil ...
GCCGTGACTATGTCGGCGACATGGCCGAGACGGTTGCGTTGCTGTGGCCGAAGGCGCCCGGCGAACCGGCGGAGGTCGACGACGCCACGATCAGAATCACGGATGCGGTCGATCGGCTGCGCTCGGCGTCGCGGATGGATGCGCCGCGGGTGCTGGCCGGGATGCTCGATCATCTCGATGCGTCAGGACGGTTCGCGCTGCTCAAGCTGGCGACCGGGGCTCTCCGGGTCGGCATCAGCGCGCGGCTGGCGAAACAAGGGTTCGCCGACGCCTTCGGGCTCGAGGTCGAAGCGGTCGAGGAAGTCTGGCACGGCCTGAAGGCTCCGTTCGCCGAGTTGTTCGACTGGGCCGAAGGACGCGCCGAACAGCCGACAGCACGCGATATCCCGGTGTTCCGCCCCTTCATGCTCGCGCATTCGCTCGAGGAGAGGACGGTCTCGCTCGCCGACTATGCGGCTGAGTGGAAATGGGACGGGATCCGAGTGCAGCTCGTCCATGCGGGCGGTGAGACCCGGCTCTACAGCCGGACGGGCGACGATATCTCCGGCAGCTTCCCCGACATCGCCGAGGCGTTCCGCACTCATGGCGTGCTCGACGGAGAGCTGCTGGTGCGCGGCTCGGATCAGGGCGTCGCCGACCTTCACGGAGGCGCGGCGGCAAGCTTCAACGCGCTCCAGCAGCGGCTCGGCCGCAAGAATGTCAGCGCCAAGATGCTCGGCGCCTACCCCGCCTTTGTCCGGCTCTACGATATCCTGTTCGACGGCGACGAGGATTTGCGTGAGCTGCGGTGGGACCTGCGACGGCCGCGCCTCGAACGCTTTGCCGCGAAGCTCGACCGCGAGCGTTTCGATGTCTCGCAGCTCATCGAGGCGAGGCGCTTCGAGGAGCTCGAAGACCTGCGGCTCAGCGCGCGCGACGCAAGCATCGAAGGCATGATGCTCAAGCGCCGCGACAGTCCCTATGTCGGCGGCCGGCGCGCCGGCTTGTGGTACAAGTGGAAGCGCGATCCGCTGGTTGCCGACTGCGTGCTCATGTACGCGCAGCGCGGCTCGGGGAAGCGCTCGAGCTACTATTCCGACTACACGTTCGGCTGCTGGGCCGACGACGGTCAGTTGCTGCCCGTCGGCAAGGCCTATTTCGGCTTCACCGATGAAGAACTGAAATGGCTCGACCGCTGGGTGCGCGGCCACACGGTCCAGCGCTTCGGGCCGGTGCGCGAGGTCGAAAAGAGCCTCGTGCTCGAGGTCGCGTTCGATTCGATCCACCAAAGCACGAGGCACAAGTCGGGCCTCGCGATGCGTTTCCCCCGGATCAGCCGAATACGGATCGACAAACCGGCGGCTGAGGCCGACCGAGTGGCGGCACTCCAGTCACTGGTAACTTGAAGCGGGCGCGCGGGGCGTTAAGCCTCGTTTGCGAACAGGGGGAATTCGAATGCTCAAAGCACTGCTTGCGGGCGCGGCCGCGCTCTCGGCCACCACCGCCGGCGCCGAGACCTATGCGATCCAGGCGGGCCACCTGATCGTCGACGCAGCCCAGCCGCCCCGCGGAAATTCCACGGTCATCGTCGAGAACGGGCGCGTGTCGCGGATCGACAGCGGCTTCACCACGCCGGCCAATGCAACCGTCGTCGATGAACGCGCTCGCACGGTGATGCCCGGCATGACCGACGTCCATGTCCACCTGACGATGAACAGCGGCGAGCCCTGGTACGCCAGCTTCACCCAGAAATATTCGAACCCCTATGCGGCGACTGTCGGATTGACCCACGCGCTCGACATGGCGCGGGCCGGCTTCACCACCGTTCGCGATCTTGGCGGCCCGACGGCTGCCGTGATCGCTGTGCGCGATGCGGTTGCTGAAGGCCGATTCCCGGGGCCGCGGATCAGGGTGTCTGGTGAGGCCCTGTCGATCATCGGCGGGCATGGCGACGCCGCGACCGGCTTGCCCCCCGAACTCGCCGAAGCGGTGAACAAGGCGGAGCTCAACCCGACGGTCTGCACCGGCGCACAGCAATGCCAGGAGGCGGTTCGTCGGCTCGCCGCAGCCGGAGTCGACGTTATCAAGTTCCACGCCACCGGCGGTGTGCTCGACCCCGGCGCGATGGGCCTGGAGCAGCATTTCACAAAGGAGGAGATGAAGGCGATCGTCGACATGGCGCACGCCATGCATCTCAAGGCCGCCGCGCACGCGCACGGCGCGCAGGGAATTATTGCGGCGACCAATGCCGGCGTCGATTCGATCGAGCATGGAACCTATCTCGACCAGGCCGGCGCCAATGCCATGAAGGCGCATGGAACCTTTTTCAGCGCGACGCTCATGGCGTTCAGCGGGGTTCAGCGGCTGCTCGGAACCGGCAAGCTGGCCCCGGCATCGGAGGCCAAGGCCAATCAGGTCATGTCGATCTGGGGCCGGGGCCTCAACATCGCCTACAAGACCGGAGTCAAGATCGCGCTCGGGACGGACAGCGCCGTTGCGCCGCACAGCGAAGCCAACAAGGAGGTCGAGCTGATGGTCAGCAAGGGCGGGATGACCCCGCGCGACGCGCTGATCGCCGCGACCAAGGGCGGTCCCGAGCTGATGGGCCTGTCGAGTCAGACCGGCACGCTCGACCCCGGCAAGTCGGCCGACCTGATCGCCGTCGAGGGCGACCCATTGGTCGATCCGACGGCGGTCCAGCGGGTCGATTATGTCATGGTCGCGGGACGACCGATTCCGATGAAAGGCCACTGATGCGCTCATCCCTGCTCGCGATCGCGCTCGTGCTCAGCGCTCCCGTTTTCGCTCAAGGCGCTCCGGCCGGCGACGTCCCGTCCAAGGATGCCAAGGAGGACAGCGCCAAGGCCGACAAGGATGTGGTGAAAGCCAGCGTCGATGAGGACGCGCAGCCGGTGCACCGGTCGATCCCGCTGCGCGGGAGGGCGCTCGCCTACACCGTGACCCCGGGGCACATCACCATCCGCAACGATGACGGCGAGCCGATCGCCAGCATGTTCTACGTCGCCTACACCGCGCCGCCGGCAGGCCGCCCGCGCCCCGTGACCTTCCTGTTCAACGGCGGCCCCGGCTCTTCGTCGATGTGGCTCCATCTCGGCTCATTCGGGCCGATGAAGATCGACGCGTCCTTGCCGGAGATGGTGCGGCCGGCTCCGTTCCGGATGGCGCCCAATCCCGATACCTTGCTCGACGTCAGCGACCTCGTCTTCATCGACGCTCCGACCACCGGGCTCTCGCGCGCCCTCGGCAAGGCCGAGACGAAGGATCTTGTCGGCGTCGACCACGACCTCGACGCTTTCACCCGCACGATCCAGCGCTGGCTGACGGTCTACGGCCGCTGGAACAGCCCCAAATATCTGATCGGCGAAAGCTATGGCACGCTTCGCGCCGCGGGACTCAGCCACATGCTCGCGGACAAGGGCGTCCAACTCAACGGGATCACCCTGGTGTCGACGGTTCTCGACATCGGCTTGCTGTTTGGAAACTACGACCAGGCCTATGTGAACATCCTGCCGACCTATGCGGCCGCGGCCTGGTATCACAACCGTGTCGCCGACAAGCCGCCGCTGGATAGCTTCCTGCAGCAAGCGCGGACCTTCGCTCGCGGCCGCTATGCCAGTGCGCTCCAGATAGGAAACAATCTGGCTCCCGAGGAACGGCAGGCGGTCGCCGCGGAAGCGGCGCGTTTCACCGGTCTCGCGCCGGCGTACATCCTCGCCAACAACCTCCGCATCGACCCCGATCGCTTCCGCAAGGAACTGCTCCGGAGCGAAGGCCGGATTATCGGCCGGCTCGACGCCCGCTTCACGGGCAGCAGCCCGGATCTTGCGGCCGCCGGCGCCGATTACGATCCGCAGGACAAGGCGATCACCGGCGCCTGGGTCGCAATGATCAACGACTATCTGTTCCGCGATCTCGGCTACAAGACGCCGCTCAACTACCGTCCCAACAATTACGGCGTTTTCCCGCTGTGGGACTGGAAGCACTCCGCCGGGGACCAGGGCCAGCAGGCGTCAGCCGATACGAGCGTCGACCTCGCCGCGGCGATGCGCGAGAACCCGAACCTGAAGCTGCTTGCGGTCAACGGTCTTTACGACCTCGCCACCCCCTTCGCCGGAGCCGAATATGACATTGGTCACATGCTGCTTGGACCGGGCGAGCTGCGCAACGTCCGCTACACTTACTATCCGGCCGGGCACATGATGTATATCGACCCGGCGTCGGCCCGGCAGCTCCATTCGGACCTCGCCGCTTTCTACGCCGGCACCCAATAGGAAAAGGGCCGGAGGATCGCTCCCCCGGCCCCTTCCGCCCCTAAGGGAAAAATCTACTCGCTCTTCGGCTGCAGGTTCACCGCGGCATATTTGCCGCGGCGATCGACCTCGAGCTCGAAGTCGAGCCGGTCACCCTCGTTGAGCGTCGGCATGCCCGCTCGTTCAACCGCGGAAATATGCACGAACGCGTCGGGCTGGCCGTCATCGCGCTGGATGAAGCCGAACCCTTTCATCGCGTTGAAGAACTTGACCGTCCCGCTGGCCTTCTCGCCAGTCAGCTGACGCTGCGGTCCACCGGCGCCGCCGCCGGCAGCGCCGGCGCCGCCGCCACTGCTCCGCTCGACTGCCATCGGCTCGCCTTCGATGCGAAGGTTGGTCGCCGAGACCCGCCCGCCGCGATCGACCAGCGTGAACTCGAGCGGCTGGCCGTCGGCGAGGTCGGTCAGGCCGGCCTGCTCGACCGCAGAGATATGGACGAACACGTCCTCTCCGCCGTCATCGCGGACGATGAATCCGAAGCCCTTTTGCGGATTGAAGAATTTGACGACGCCCTTGCCTTCGCCGACGACCTGGGGCGGCATTCCGCCGCCGGCTCCACCGCCGCGAAAACCGCCGCCGCCACCGCCGCCGCCGCGAAAGCCGCCGCCTCCGCCACCGCCGCCGAAGCCGCCGCGGTCACCATAGTTTCCGCCGCCGCCAAAGCCGCCGCGGTTGCCGTAACCGCCACCGCCACCCCCGCCGCCGCCATAACCGGCGCGCTCCTGGTAGCCGAATTCTCCGCCGACACTCTCTTCGCCGAAACTGTCGCGCTTGTCGCGGCCGCGCCCGCCGCGGTCCCCCTTGCGCCCTTTATCGAAACCCATGCACCGTCCGAACTTAATTAGGGCCCGCCTACCCCAGAAACCAACGCGCTCGGGCCACATGGCGCAACCGGTTATGGCGCGTAAAACCACTCACGCACCGTTCATGCCCTTACAAGAAAAATTCAGGCGGCTCTAGTGACTCAAATCGGGACGGGGCTGGCAAGGCAGGCACGAGCCGGACTAAAGCGGTCCGGAGCCTGACCCGGGAGAGAGAATTGGCGGTCCACCTTCACCAAAACGACCTGCCCGCCGAGGTGCGATTCGCCGATGGGCCAATTGCCGTCGATACCGAAGCCATGGGCCTGATGCCCGGCCGCGACCGCCTGTGCCTGGTGCAATTGTCCGACGGCAAGGGCGATGAGCATCTCGTCCACTTCAGGCGCGGAAGCGACTATTCGGCGCCGAATCTCAAGGCTCTGCTGTCCGATTCGAACCGGCTGAAGCTCTACCATTTCGCGCGCTTCGATATCGGCATCATGAGCGCCTATCTCGGCATCATGGCCGCGCCGCTTTACTGTACCCGCACAGCCTCGAGGCTGGTCCGCACCTACACCGACCGCCACGGCCTCAAGGACCTCGTCAAGGAGCTGCTCAACGTCGATCTGTCGAAGCAGCAGCAGACCAGCGACTGGGGAGCCGACGACCTCACAGACGCGCAACGCGATTATGCGGCGAGCGACGTCCGCTACCTCCACCAGCTCAAGGAGAAGCTCGACGAGCGCCTGGCGCGCGAGGAGCGGACCGCTCTTGCTCAGGCCTGCTTCGACTTCCTGCCAACCCGCGCCTTGCTCGATCTTGCCGGATGGCCCGAGCAGGACATCTTCGCCCATGATGGCTAAGGGCGGAACCTGATGGCCAGCGGGGCAACCCGGCAGCGTCCGGCGAACCGGCGCTGGGCCCAGCCCGGCAGCGCTCACGACCGGCTGATCAAATGGACCAAGATCGTCCTGCCGAGCGCCGTCGGCGTGCTCGTCGCGGTGCTCGCGCTCGCGCCGCTCGACAGGAAGGGCGATGTCAGCTTCATCCTCGACAAGAAGAAGGTGCAGAGCGCGCCCGAGCGGATGCGCGTCGAAGAGGCGCGCTACACCGGTACCGACGACAAGGGGCAGCAATTCACAATGACCGCCGGCCGCGCCGTTCAGCCGAGCTCCGACACGCCGCTGGTCGACATCCACGGCATGTACGCGATGCTAAATATGGAGCAGGGCCCGCTGGTGCTCACCGCCAATCAAGGGCGATACAATCTCGATACGCAGCAGGTTGCCGTTGTCGGGCCGATCAACGCGCAGGGCGCGGACGGCTGGCAGCTGAGGACGCAGGACGTGACCGTCGACCTGAAGCAGCGCCAGCTCGCCAGCCACGGTCCGGCGGTCGGCCAGATGCGGCTCGGTCAGTTCCGCGCAAACCGGATCCGCGCCGACCTCGGCACCCATACCGTGGTGCTCGACGGCGGTGCTCGCTTGAAAATCGTGCAAGGGGCGGTCAGATGATGGCTGTGCGCTCAGCTGGCATCATCCTTGCAGTAACCGTCGGACTCGCGGGAGCGGCCGTGGGCCAGGTGCGCCAGCAGCAGCCCGTTTCTGCGCTTAAGGGCCACAACAGCAATGCGCCGGTCGACGTCACCGCCGACCGGATCGAGGTCCAGGACCGCTCCGACCGGGCAATCTTCGCCGGCAACGTACACGTCACGCAAGCCGAGCTGTCGCTCGAAACGCCGCGGCTGACGGTTGCTTATTCGGGTGGCCAGGGCGGGGGCACGAATGTCCAGATCCGTCGCCTCGACGCCGCCGGCGGGGTCGTCGTCAAAAGCCCGTCGGAAACAGCGCGGGGCGACTTCGGGATCTACGACCTGGACCGCAAGCTCATCACCCTCATCGGCAACGTCCAGCTCAGGCGCGAGAACGACCAGGTCAATGGCGCGCGGCTGGTGATCGACCTCGATTCGGGCCGCGCGGTGGTCGATGGCGGGCCGCCGGGCGTCAACCAGAACGGTGGGCGGGTGACCGGCCACTTCACCGTGCCGCAGAACCAGCGCTCCAGGTGAACGAGACCGCCGCCATCGCGCGTCCGCCGGCTCACTCCCGGCAGACGCACGACGGGCTTGAGGTCCGCTCGATCGCCAAGTCGTACGACCAAAGGGCGGTGCTCCACGACGTCAGTCTCGACGTCCACCGCGGCGAAGTGGTCGGCCTGCTCGGCCCTAACGGCGCCGGCAAGACGACGTGCTTTTATTCGGTAATGGGGCTGGTCAAACCGGACAGCGGCCGCATCTATCTCGACAGCGAGGACATCACCGGCCTGCCGATGTACCGCCGCGCCATTCTCGGCTTGGGCTATCTGCCGCAGGAAACGTCGATCTTCCGCGGCATGACGGTCGAAGAGAATATCCTCGCGGTGCTCGAGGCCGCGGAGCCCGACAAGGCGGTGCGCATGGCGCGGCTCGAGCAATTGCTCGGCGAGTTCGGCCTCACCGCATTGCGCGATTCCCCGGCGATGGCGCTGTCGGGCGGCGAGCGGCGCCGCTGCGAGATCGCCCGGGCGCTCGCGGCCAACCCATCGATCATGCTGCTCGACGAGCCCTTCGCGGGGATCGACCCGATATCGATCTCCGACATCCGCGAGCTCGTCCGCGAATTGAAGAGCCGCGACATCGGCGTCCTCATCACCGACCACAACGTCCGCGAGACTCTCGACATCGTCGACCGTGCCTGCATCATCTATGATGGGCAGGTCCTGTTTGCAGGTACTCCCGAAGCGTTGGTCGCCGACCAGGAGGTCAGGCGCCTCTACCTCGGCGAGAGCTTCGCGTTGTAGAGCATCTGAGCGATGGGCCTGGGCCCCTCCTTAAGCATCCGCCAGTCGCAGCAGCTGGTCCTGACGCCCCAGCTCCGGCAGGCGATTCAGCTGCTGCAGCTTTCGAACCTCGAGCTCGACGCATTCCTCGCCGAGGAGCTGTCGAAAAATCCGCTGCTGGAGACGCGATCGGACGAAGGCGGCGACGAGCAGCCCGCAGGCGACTTCGCCGATGACGATTCGGCCGATGAGGCACCGGAAGACCCGGGCGCAGACAATCTGATCATGGGCCAGGCCGAGGACGACCGGCCGCTCGACCGGGACTGGCAGTCGGAAGCGCTTGAAACCGACAGCTTTTCCGACGTCGCGGCGTCAGGTGGGAGCGAGGAGGGATTCGACTTCGACCGGGTTCAATATGCCGCGACGTCGCTCGCCGAACATCTGACCGACCAGCTGCACGGCGCGTCCGGAAATGTCGGCGACCTCGCGCGGCTCATTGCCGAGACGATCGACGAGACCGGCTATCTCAGCGTCCCGCTCGACCAGATCGCCGAGCTCACCGGCGCACCGCTGCCTCTCGTCGAAAAAGCACTGGAGCTGGTGCAGGGACTGGACCCGCCGGGCGTCGGCGCGCGGTCTCTCGCCGAGTGCCTCGCGCTGCAGGCCCGGGCCGCGGACCGCTTCGACCCCGCGATGGCGCGGCTGATCGACAACCTCGACCTGCTGTCCAAGGGCCGGATCGCCGACCTCAAGCGCATCTGCGGCGTCGACGACGAGGACCTCGCCGACATGATCCGCGAGCTTCGCGCTTACGACCCCAAGCCAGGCTGCCAATTTTCCGGGCAGGCCACGCAGGACGTCACGCCCGACGTATTCGTCCGGCGCACCCGCGGCGGGTTCGCGGTCGAGCTGAACCAGGCGACGCTGCCGCGGCTGCTGGTCAATCGCCTCTACTATCAGGAGCTGAAGTCCGGCCCGCAGGACAAGGCCTCGCGCGCGTGGCTCAGCGAATGCCTGCAGAACGCGAACTGGCTGGTCAAAGCGCTCGACCAGCGCGCCCGGACGATCGTCAAGACGGTCAGCGAAATCGTCAAGCGCCAGGAGGGCTTCTTCGAGCGCGGGGTGTCGGCGATGAAGCCGATGACCCTGCGCGAAGTGGCCGAAGCGATCGGCATGCATGAGTCGACCATCAGCCGAGTCACTTCGAACAAATATCTGCTGTGCGACCGCGGGCTCTACGAGCTCAAATATTTCTTCGGATCGGGCGTTGCCTCCGCCGAGGGCGAGGGCGGCGCGGCGGCCGAAGCGGTCAAGGCCGGCATCAAGGAATTGATCGACGCCGAGACCGAGATCCTGAGCGACGACGCCATTGCCGCGCTCCTCAAGCAGCGCGGCTTCGAAGTCGCCCGCCGCACCGTCGTCAAATATCGCGAGGCGATGGGGATCGGCTCGTCGATCCAGCGGCGGCGGCTGCGCAAGATCGCCGGCTAGGGGCTCACGCGCCGTTCGAGATTCTGGCCCAGATCGGCAAATGGTCCGAGGCGCGGCGCGCGGCCGGGCTCATGTGCACGCCGGCGGCCTCGATGTTCAGATCCTTGTGGACGATGATGCGGTCGAGCGCGGCGACCGGGTGGCGCGCATGGAAGCTGGCACCGGTCGGAGCGAGGTGGAACTCGGGCTCGATCTCGCGCAGGCAGCCGGCTTCGGTCCGCCATTCATTGGTATCGCCCATCAGCACCGTCGGCATCCTGTTGGGGCGGCGGGCGATCGCATCGAGGATCGCGCGCATCTGCCGCTTTCGCCACAGGCCCGAGAGGTCGAGATGCATGCCGACGACCCGCAGCGGCTTGTCCCCGATCATGAGCTCGGCGATCACCGCGCCGCGCGGCTCGAGGGTCGGAAGCTCGAGCACGGCGCAATCGAGCACGCCGATGTGGGGCTTCACCAGGATCGCGTTGCCGTGCCAACCAATGTTCCTGGTGTTCACTTTGAGAATCCGGTCGGCGTGCTTGCGGACGCCCTCCAGCTTGCGCTTGTGCCGGACGCCGAAATGCACCGGCTTGTAGAGGCCATGGCTGTCGATCAGCTCGTGCGGGACGGTCGAGCCGCGGCCGCCTATGCGCTTGTCGGCCTCCTGCAGCGCGACGATGTCGGCGTCGATTTCCTGCAGCACCTTCAAGACTCGATGCGGGTCGCGCCGGCCGTCGAGCCCGACCGCCTTGTGCATGTTGTAGCTTGCGAGGGTGATGCACGGGCCGCTGGTCACGTCAGCGCCAATAGCCGTTCCGGGTGAATGGTTCCTAGACGTCGAGGTTGGCGACGCTGAGGGCATTGTCCTGGATGAATTCGCGGCGCGGCTCGACGACGTCGCCCATCAGGCGGGTGAAGATCTCGTCGGCGACGTCGGCCTGGGCAACCTCGACCCGCAGCAGCGAACGGTTCGACGGGTCGAGCGTCGTCTCCCACAATTGCTCGGCGTTCATTTCGCCAAGGCCCTTGTAGCGCTGAATGCTGAGGCCCTTGCGGCCAGCGGCGAGCACCGCCTCGAGCAGCTCCGATGGCCGCGAGACTGGCACTGGCTTGCCCTTGGTGTCCGCTTCGGCTTCGGCCGACTCTTCCTCACCGTCCGTGTCGAGCGCAGTCGAGACACGTCCCTCGACTTCGCTTGGGACAAGCGGAGGCTGAGCGCCGCCCTTCTTGAGCGTACGGAGAACAAGCGGCCTGGCGTAGGTCGCCGACTGTTCGTGGGCGAGCGTATCGAGCTTGCGCGCTTCGGCCGAGACGAGGAAACTTGCCTCGACGACGTGCGCATCCGTCACGCCGCGCCACAGCCGCCTGAGCAGATAGCCGCCCTCCGCCGCGACCTCGCCGCTCCATTGCGCTTCGAGATCGGCCGCCCCGAGCCACTCGGCGACGCGCGAGATGGCCTTCGCCTTGGCGCCCGCGTCCAGACCGGGCTTGAGCGACCCCGACAGTGCCAGCGCCTCGATCAAGGCGGGATCATATTTGCGCGGCGCGTAGCGCATCAGCGTGCGCATCCTGCGGGCATGGTCGACCAGCACCTTCAGATCCTTGCCGCTGCGCTGGCCTTCGGGCGTGTCGAGCACCAGGCCTTCGAGCCCCGCCTCCTCGAGATAATCGTCGAGCGCGGCATCGTCCTTGAGATAGACCTCCGAGCGGCCCCGGCTGACCTTGTAAAGCGGCGGCTGGGCGATGAAGAGGTGCCCGTTCTCGATCAGCTGCGGCATCTGCCGGTAGAAGAAGGTCAGCAGAAGCGTGCGGATGTGCGCGCCGTCGACGTCGGCGTCGGTCATTATCACGATCTTGTGATAGCGCAGCTTCTCGAGGTTGAATTCCTCGTGGCCGATCGACGTGCCGAGCGCCTGTATCAACGTCCCGATCTCCTTCGAGCCGAGCATCCGGTCGAAGCGTGCGCGCTCCACGTTGAGGATCTTGCCCTTCAAGGGAAGGATCGCCTGGTTGTGGCGGTTGCGGCCCTGCTTGGCCGAGCCGCCGGCGCTGTCGCCCTCGACCAGGAACAGCTCCGACAAGGCCGGATCGCGCTCCTGGCAATC
>Ga0207678_10005345_pt1 | contig 11500 bp, 6 predicted proteins | sample KBSC63metaG_FD_184319 | JGI IMG/M metagenome (GOLD analysis project Ga0207678, IMG submission 184319) | Corn rhizosphere microbial communities from Kellogg Biological Station, Michigan, USA - KBS C6-3 metaG (SPAdes) (version 2) | ecosystem: Host-associated > Plants > Roots > Rhizosphere > Soil ...
GTGGATCCGCCGCGAGCTGCGGGAGGGGAACATCAGCCACCGCCAGTTCCTCCGCGCCGCGGTGTGGATGCTCCGCTACAAGCTGGGCTGGGCGTCGATGGACGACGCGCTCCGGACCGCCATCGGCTCGCTGCGGGGTCAAAGCGAGCAGTCGCTGCGTGCTCGCACACGCGCCTTCTACGAGACCGAGGTCCGGATGCTGTACCGCACCGGCGCGCGGCCGGCGCTGGATCGGCACCGCGGGCGGGGAGACGCCATCGTGCTCCTCACGGCGTCGTCGCTGTACCTGTCCGAGCTGGTGGCCGCCGAGCTGGGCTTCGACGACGTGCTCTGCAACCGCTTCGAGGTGGACGAGGCGGGTGCACACACCGGCCGCCCGGTCGGGAGCCTGTGCTTCGGCGCGGGGAAGCTCGGGTATGCCGAGGCCTACGCCCGCCAGCGCGGGGTGTCGCTCTCCGATTGCTGGTTCTACACCGACAGCTACTCCGATCTTCCCGTCCTGGAGCGGATCGGGCACCCGGTGGTGGTGAATCCGGACCCGCGGCTGCGCCGAGAGGCCGAGCGACGCGGCTGGCCGGTCGAGTGGTGGGGGGAGGCCCTGTCCGGGGAGGACCCGGAGTCGTCCCTGCTGGCCGGCTCGCAGCCGGAAGGGTGAGAGGGGCCGGGGGCGGGCGCGTCGTACACCGGAGCCCTGCTAGGCTCGGAAGCTCATCTCATGTCGCTCTTCCTCGCCTCCGTCCTCGCCAGCGCGCTCACCGCGACGCCGGCTTCCGTCGACCCACGCCTGTCCATCCTCGATGCGATGAAGGAGGAGCTCGAGCGCAACCGTACCCGGCTCAAGCTCGGCGAGAACGGGCCGCCGTACTTCATCAGCTACTCGGTGAAGGACCTGACCCAGGCCTACGTGGCCGCGCGGTACGGCGCGCTGTTCGACGACTCGACGAACCGCGACCGGCGGGTGTTTGCCGACGTGCGGGTGGGGAGCCACGAGATCGACAACTCGGTCAACGAGGAATTCGACTTCAACTTCTCGCTGAAGGGGACGAGCTACACGACGCGAAAGGAAGCGCCGCTCGACGACGACCTGACCGCGCTGCGAACCGCGCTCTGGCTCATCACCGACGAGAAGTACAAGACCGGGCTCTTCAATCTTCTGAAGAAGAAGGGCGAGGCGGTCTACGTGGTGGACGACCCGAAGAAGCCGCCCTCGTTCAGCCGCGAGCAGCCCAGCGCGTTCATCGGGCCGGCGGCGAGCTACACCTTCGACCGGGCGCGGTGGATGGCGCTGGTACGGAAGGTGTCGGCGCGGTTCAACGAGGCGGGGAAGATCTTCGACACCGATGTCCGGGTGACTGCGGACAAGGAGGTCCGGTACTTCGTCAACTCGGAAGGATCGCGGATCCTCACCGAGCAGACCTTCTATGGCGTCCACATCTACGCGGTGACCCGCGCGGATGACGGGCAGCTGCTGGACGACTCGCGCGACTACTACGGCTTCCGCGAGGCGGAGCTGCCGAGCGACGACAAGCTGATGAAGGATGCCGAGTCGCTGATCCAGGAGCTGCGCGCGCTGCGGGCCGCGCCGGCGATCGACCCGTACACCGGCCCGGCGATCCTCGAGGCCGAGGCGGCGGGGGTGCTGTTCCACGAGGCGGTGGGTCACCGGCTCGAGGGCGACCGGATGGACAACGACGCCGAGGGGAAGACGTACAAGGGGCAGATCGGCCGCGCGGTGCTGCCGTCGTTCATCACCATCGTGGACGACCCCACGCTGGCGACGCTGGGTGGCAAGTCGCTCAACGGCTACTACCGGTTCGACGACGAGGGCATCCCGGCGCAGCGCGTTCCGCTGGTGGAGGCGGGGGTGCTGAAGAACTTCCTGGTTTCCCGGCATCCGGTGGATGGTTTTCTGAAGAGCAACGGGCACGGGCGCGCGCAGCTGAACCGGCGGCCGGTGGCGCGGATGGCGAACCTGATCGCGTCGTCGACGAAGCAGGTGAGTGATGCCGAGCTGAAGCAGATGCTGATCGCCGAGGCGAAACGGCAGGGGAAGCCCTACGGGCTGATCATCCGCGACATCCAGGGCGGGAACACGAACACCTCGAGCTTCGGGTACCAGGCGTTCAAGGGCATCCCGCGGCTGGTGTACCGGGTGGACGCGCGGGACGGGAAGGAGACGCTGGTCCGCGGCGTCGAGGTCGTGGGGACACCGCTGTCGGCGGTGAGCAAGATCGTCGCGACCGGGAAGACGCAGGGCGTGTTCAACGGGTTCTGTGGAGCCGAGAGCGGGAACGTGCCGGTGTCGACGGTGGCGCCGGCGACGCTGCTGCGAGAGATCGAGCTGCAGCGGGTGATCGAGGGCAAGGACCGGCCTCCGATCCTCCCGAGCCCCGCGGCCGAGCCGCCCCAGCGGGCCGAGGCGCGCTGAGCTCGGCCGTGCCGGTGCGAGCGGTGGCTCTCGCGCTGTGCACGGTGCTCCTGGGCGCAGACGTCGCGCCGGAACCGCAGCGGGTGGTTGCGGCGCGGGCGCGGAGCGGGGCGAAGCTGGCGCGGGCGCTGGAGGCAGCCGGGGTTCCGCATCCGCGGGCCTTGCTGCTGCGGGTCTTCAAGGAGGAGCGGGTGCTCGAGATGTGGGCGGCCGTGTCACCCGGCGGCCCGTTCGTCCACGTGGGAGATCGCGCGGTCTGCGCGTCCTCGGGAGGACCGGGGCCGAAGGCGCGGACGGGGGACGGACAGGTGCCGGAGGGGCTGTACCGGGTGACGACGCTCAACCCGTGGAGCCGGTTCCACCTGTCGCTCCGGCTGGACTACCCGAACGCGGCGGACCGGGCGCGGAACCCTGGCGTTCCGGTGAGCGCGCTGGGCGGGGAGATCTTCATCCACGGGGACTGCGTGACGATCGGATGCGTGCCAATCGGCGACGAGGCGATCGAGGACGTGTATCTCGCGGCGCTCGAGACGCGGAGCCGCGGCGGGGAGGTCTCGGTGCTGGTGCTCCCGGCGCGGCCCGGCGGCGTGCCATGGGAGGGCTTGATGAAGGACGCCTCGACAGTGAACGGGCCGCTCTGGCGCTCGCTCGCGGGCATCTCCGAGCGTCTCGACACGAGCAATCGGATGCCACGGGTGAGGAGTGAAGCTGACGGGAGGTACTCCCTGGAGTGATCCGGGACGGCAGTCGCGTTGGCGTCCCTGAGCCCCTCTCGCGGACGCGCGCTGCCCTCAGGGCGAGAAGGGGCTGCTCACCAGCGACGATTGGTGCGCGGGCAAGACCTCGATGAGCCCTGGACTGGTGGTGGCGGTCACGACCGCCACGTAGCTCGTCCCGGTCGCCAGAACTCCTCGCGGGATGCGAAGGTACGTGCCCCGAACACGATAGTCGCCGACGACCGTCGCGGTGGTGGCGAGCCCGCCTCCGGCCGTGGACTGTGCGCCGAGCGCGAGCAACCGCACCGAGTAGCGCTGCGCGGACCCCAGGGAAGGGGCACTCCAGCTGAGAACCGGATCGGTGCCCACGTCGTTCTGCGCCCGGAGCGCGTCCCGTCCGCTGATCGCCAGTTCCTCCACGAACCCCAGGCCGGGCTCGACGGGCGCGGAGCAAAGAGCTGCCTCATCCAGCCAGGACGCGAGGAAGGAGGTCGCCACGACAACCGGGTTCGCCCCGGGGAGGGCCACCTGCACCCTCCGGGACCACCGCACCAGGGCGAGCGGCGAGAACTGGTCGGCGTACGCCTTCGCGTAGGTCATCAGCCCGGTCGTCACGTCCGTCGATGGGGGCAGGGACGCGAGGAGGAAATCCGCCGACGAGCTGTCGACGATTCCGAGCGTGGTCGGTATCGGCAGGCCAAGGACGTCGAGCTCGGCGATGAGCGTTCCGTCGATCAGCCCCTCGACCGCGGTCGGGAATCGTTCGGCGAAACGAGAGCTACGGACGTCGCAGGAGAGGCTTCGCACGTCGGCGGCCACGGTCATCGTTCCCTCGATGACCTGCTCTTGCCCATCGGCGAGATCGAAGGGCGGAGCCACGAGGTACCGCGTCATGTGCAGGTAGCTCGCCCCGCCGGTCGAGGTCGCGGGCTCGAGCTGGGCCACCACCACTCGATCCTTCCTTCTCGTTCCCTCGATGGGATGGTTCCCCCCGCAGAACTGGTAGTGCTTGAGGTCGATCTGCCAGCCCGTGAGGCTGACCGCCCCATCCGCGATCGACGTCGGAAGAGGGCAGCCCAGTGCCCCGAGGAACGCCCAGCTGTTCGCTCCGGCGGAGACGATCTCCAGTCCCGATTGACCGCTCCACGCAGCGAGGCCTCCGAGGTTCAGGGTCAGCGTGGCCGGCGAGGGGTCGGTGAGATCGTAGTCCCCGAGACCGGCTCGTCCCGGGACGAGCTCGCTCAGGTCCACGGCGTCCGCCGAATCGACGATCGACACGCCTTCGACCTGGAGGAGATACCGTGCCGACGCCGGAATGTTCTTCACCTCGAAGGTGCCGGTCCCTGCGGAGACGGTCAGCGGGGGACCGTAACCGCCGTCGGACGCCTCGAGAAACGCCCTCACCGTCGAAAGCGAAAGCTCTGCCGGGAGGTCGAATCGGTCGAGACCCGGTGGGGAGTACGTCCGCTGGCGAATGCCGGTGACGGTCCGGCTTCCCTCGCCCGGACCGAGGTCAGGTGAGGGAAGGCATCCCGAGATACCGACCGACAGCGTGAGGATGACTGAAGGAAGGAGCGAGGTTCTGGACATGGCGTTCTCTCTCCTCAGAAGAGCCAGCCGAGCTGGAAGAAGCCGAGGAGAGGGATTCCCTTTTCCAGGTACTTGTCCGCGTTCCTCTTGATCTCCGCCGGCGTCCCGTTGCCGTTCGGGGGCGTCAGCGTGGATGCGTATTTCAGGGAGAAGCCGTAGGCGAAATCCATCCCGGTGAAGAACCCGCTCCGCGAGACCCACCGCCATCCCAGCTGCGGCCCGAGATAGGTGCTCTCGACGGTCGTCTCGGAGGTGGTGAGGTCCCCGTTCTTCTGACTGGCGATGAAGCGGTACTTCCCGACCACCCCGCCGATGAAGAATGCGCCTCGGAACGGGAAGATCTTCAGCGACCCCTGCCAGGAGCCGTACTGGTAGTCCACGCCGCTGATGTTGATGCGGGGGACGAAGCCGTACTCCGCGGACAGCCCGACGAGCTGCCAGATCTTCACCTCCACGCCGACTCCCGGACTGGGGAGGGTCAGCAGGGAGATCTTCGGACCGATCAGCACGTAAGGGATGAGCCCGGCAGTCTTGGTATCGGGTGCCGCCTCCTTGTCGGCGACCCATTCCAGGTCGTCACGGCTCTGGGGCGTCGCGCTCAGCAGGCTGAAGAGGATGATCGGAAGCATGCGTTCGTCTCCGGTTCGCTTGCTCCGAGAGCACGAACGGTGCCAGGCGTCGTCACATCCGGAACTCGATCCCGAACTCGGCGACGCCCTTGATGGGCCGACCGTCATCGTCGAGCGCGGGGAGGTACTCCTCGTCCCGAGCACACTCGATCGCCCGCCGGTTGAAATCGCGCGGGCCCGGCTGGATAACGGTGATGCGGCTTGGCTTTCCGCTGGGGAGGATCTCCACGCGGAGCCGCACCACCACTCGACCGATCTCGTCGATTCCCGGATGACTGCATTTCCAGTCGACCTTCGCCAGCCACGCTTTCCGCGCCTTGGAAGGTCGAGCTCCCAGGGAGGCTCCGGGGGCCGAGCCGGCGCCGATCCCCGGACCCGTGCCCGCCCCCACACCACCGCCGCTGCCGCCCCCTGACCCTCCCTCGCCTGTGGCCGCTGCGCCGCCCGAAACCACCGCCGCAGCGATGGCCGCCGGAGCGGTCTCGGAGATGCTCGCAGAAGGAGCGGGTGGTTCTTCTTCCGGCTCGGGTTCGGGCTCGGCCTCTGGCTCCGGTGGAGACGTTTCGGGCTCGGCCACCGGGGCCGGGACGGGGGGCGGGAGCGACGCGGCGACGATGGGCTCCGGCGGTGAAGGTGGCGGCTTCTGGACCCGCGGGCGGCCTCCGCCTCCGGAGACCACCGCGGGCTCAGGAGCGGGTGGGGTGATGACCGGCGCGGGCCGTGGCGGTGGGGGGGGAGGAGGCGTCCGGAAGACCACCGCGACCGGGTCGTCGGAACGTGCCGGAGCCCGGGGACGCATCTCGAGGACGAACGTCAGGATGGCGGCGTGCACCACGACGCCCCAGAGCACGGGAAGCAGCAGGCGTCGTCGCGGCTCACGGAGCTGGAACAACAGGGGTGCGGCGGGGGTGCCAGGCATCGACGCACGAAGGGGAGCAGGCCCGGTGCCAAGCGGCGAGGCGTGCTCGGCCCGCTGACGCGTCCTCATCGAGGGCATCGTGCGCGGATCGCGGCGCGCGAGAGTGTGGCGCCGAGGCGACGGTCTATCGGGCATCGAGCACCACCTCAGCGGCGTGGGCCGGGAGAGAGGACGGACGGTGCGGAGCGGCGCGACGGGGAAGAGGTCGCAGGGGCTCCCCCCGCAAGAACGACGACCCTGCTCCTCCGACGTCGGCCCCGCCTCGACCGTCCTGCTCCCGGCACCGAGGACCGGATGCATGGCCGGTGCCCGCTTGGGCCCGCGGGGCTGACGAGATCGTCAGCGGGTCTGGCTGTGACGCTGCCAGCTACACTGTGGCGGACGTGCCACGGCGGCGGTCAGCCCTTGAGCCGGTGGCGGCGGATGAGGCGATGGAGGTGCACGCGGTCCACCTGAGCCGCGGCGGAGGCCTGGGAGACATTGCCCTCGTGTCGCTCGAGCAGGGCCCTCACGTAGCTGCGCTCGAAGTTATCGAGGAGGGTCCGCCGGGCCTCGGAGTAGGGCACGCTCGCGTCGACGACCGTCAGATGCTGCGCGGGCCCGTCCTCGACGGAGGGATGCAGCACCTGCTGCAGCGCTGCGCAGCGTTCGAGGTGGTTCCGGAGCTCGCGAACGTTGCCTGGCCAGGGGGCGACGCGGAGGCGGGCGAGGAAGCCTGGGTCCAGGAGCGCGAGGCGAGTCTCGTCATCGAGCGAGAGGCGCCGGATGAGCTCCTCGGCAACGAGCGGGATGTCCGAGGGCCGCTCGCGCAGGGCCGGCAGATGGACCCTGAGGACCGCGAGTCGGAAGTAGAGGTCGGCCCGGAACCGGCCGGCATTGACCTCGTTCCGGAGGTCACGATTGGTTGCTGCGACGAGGCGGATGTCGACTGACAGGTAGTTATTCGAACCAACGCGGCGAATCTCGCGCGCCTCGAGAACACGCAAGAGCTTGGGCTGGAGATCGGAGGGGAGTTCCCCGATCTCGTCGAGGAACACGGTGCCGCCGTTGGCCTCCTCGAAGACCCCCTGGCGACGCTCGGTGGCGCCCGTGAAGGCTCCTCGTTCGTGCCCGAAGAGCTCTGAATCGAGAAGCGTCGCCGGCACGGCTGCGCAATCGACGATACGGAATGGCTTGCTGGCGCGCCCACTTCGAGCGTGGACGGCCTCCGCGGCCTGACTCTTGCCGGTTCCAGACTCACCGGTGAGGAGGACGGTGACGTCGCTCGCGGATGCCTTCTCCAGAAGCGCAAACGCCGCGCGAAGCGGAACCGAGGAGCCCACCAGCTCGCCGAAGCTCGTCACTGAGGCGACGGGGAGCTGGTTCTGCTCGGCAAGAGGCTCGAATGCCAGCCGCGCCCGTCCGAGCTGGAGGACAGTGCCCTCGGTGAGCTCGGCCTCGCGCACGCGGGTTCCGTTGACGCGCGTGCCGTTGCGGCTACCGAGGTCCTTCACCCACACACGGCCGTCGGGCGCGACGAACACCTCCGCGTGGAACCGGGAGATGGTCCGATCCCGGATCTGGACCTGGTTCGAGGGGTGCGAGCCGATCTGCAGCCGGTCGGACGTCGACTCGAACGCCTTTCCCGTCAGGGCACCGTCCAGGCCGCGAAGGCGGAATCGCCGGACAGCCGAAGGGAACTCCTCGGTGTCCCCCATCGAGCCGGTCTCCGGCGTGGGATCTTCCGCGTCGTCCGGGGTCTCCGCGGCCTCCCGACCAGTCGTGGGTTTCACCGTTCCCCCTGTTTCCGAGGACATACCACATCGGTGGTGTCCGCTCCGGCGGACGCTTGCGATGGCACTTGCTAGTGCGCCCGCCGCTTGCAGTGATGCCCGCACGTTGCCGGCAGGGGGTGTCGGTGAACGAGTGGACCCCACCGTCGGAGTTCGACGGGTACCGCGTCGTCCGTCCGCTCGGACGCGGGGGCATGGGGCGCGTCTTCCTCGGTCACGATACGCTGTTGGATCGGGCAGTTGCGATCAAGTTCATCGCCGCGTCCGAACCGGGACCCGAATGGCGTGAGCGGTTCCTGACCGAGGGGCGGGCAGTTGCGCGGCTGTCCCATCCCAACGTGGTCGCCGTGTACCGCGTGGGTGAAGTCTCGGGGCATCCGTACCTGATCACCGAGTACGTCGATGGCGAGACGCTGGCCGGGATCGAGAAGCCGGTTGAAACGGAGCAGCTGGTTCGCCTCGCGGTGGGTCTGACCCGAGGGCTGGCGGCGTCTTACGAGCAGGGGGTTCTCCACCGAGATCTCAAGCCCACCAACGCGATGCTGGCGAGAAGCGGCGAACCGAAGCTCCTCGACTTCGGGGTGGCGAAGCTCTTCGCCGACAACGGCGCGTCGGCGACCGGAGTCGTGGACGGAGTGGAGGAGCAGTCCGGGGCGGAATTGTCCTGGACGATGTCCATCAACTCGCCGGTGAGCCGAGCGCTGGGGACGCCGATGTACATGGCGCCCGAGGTGCGTGCAGGTGCAGCGGCATCCCGACGCAGCGACGTCTTCTCGCTCGGGGCCGTGCTCTACGAACTATGGACCGGGAACCGGTTTCTGCAAGAGAACGGGACCTTCGCCCCAGGTGCCAGGACGCGACTCAAGAGCCCGGGCGAGCGCGACGCGAAGCTTGCGGCGGCGATCGATCGCTGTCTCGAGATCGATCCGCTGGTGCGATTCGGGTCGGGTCGCGAGCTGCTGGATGCTCTCGAGGCGATCGACGCGGCGGTGAAGACGCCGTTCCGGCCAACCGGAAATCCTTATCGAGGCCTGAACCCGTTCGAGGCCGAGCATCGCTCGCTCTTCTTTGGCCGCGAGTCGGACATCGAGTCGATGGTGGGACGAGTCCGGCAGGAGTCGGTGCTGGTCGTGGTCGGCGACTCGGGGGTGGGAAAGTCCTCGCTCTGCCGCGCCGGGCTGATCCCTGCCATCGAAGAAGGACAGCTCGACGATGGCCGTTCGTGGATCGCAGCACGGCTGGTGCCAGGGCGACAGCCGCTCACCGCGCTCGCGGAGTCACTGGCTCCCATCGTTGGACAGGATGCCGGGAACCTCCAAACGTGGTTTCGGGAAGAGGCGCTTGCCCTCGAGCGAGCCCTGAAGCCATGGCTGCGTTCTCGGCCGCGCGCCGGCCTGGTCGTCTTCGTGGACCAGGCGGAGGAGCTGTTCACCCAGGCGGATGCCGCCGAGTCCGAGCGCTTCAGCGAGCTGCTCCTCTCCCTGGTGCAGACAGGGAAGGCGACGCGCCTCGTCCTCTGCGTCCGGAGCGACTTCGTCTCGCGTCTCGCCACGCTCCGTGGGTTGGCGGGCGTGGTCTCGCACGCGCTCTACCTTGTCGGTCCACTGACTCGCGAGCGTCTCCGGAGCACCATCGTGTCACCTGCCCGCCAGGCAGGAGTGAGCTTCGAGTCGGATGCGATCGTGGAGGCGCTCCTGACGGAGGCCGAACGCTCCGCGGGAGGGCTTCCGCTCCTCCAGTTCGCTCTGACCGAGCTCTGGGACGCTCGCGATCGAGATCGCGGGCTCGTGACTGCTCAGGCAGTCGAGTCCATCGGAGGCGTGGGAGGGGCGCTCGCCCGTCACGCAGACAGGGTATTGCGTCAGCTCTTACCCGAGGAGCGTGCGGAGGCACGGCGCTTGCTGATGGGCCTGGTGACCGCGGAAGGGACGCGGGCGACGAGGACCATGGAAGAGCTGACTGCCGCTTCCGGGCCGGCCAGGAACGCACTGGAAGCGATGATCCGGGGGCGACTGCTCGTTGTGCGCGAGGTCTACGGACTCACCCAGTTCGAGCTCGCGCACGACGCCCTTGTCACCCAGTGGCCTTCCCTCGCGGAGTGGCTCCAGACGGATGCGGAGCTAGAACGCGCCCGACTGCGGCTCCAGGCCGCGGCGCAGGAATGGCAAAGACTCGACCGTGCGCCGGAAGCCCTCCTTCGAGGACGGGCGCTTCGCGACGCGCTTGGAGGTCGTCCGGCTCCGCCCGGTACCTTGATGCACGACTTTGTGAGGGTGTCGCGACGTCATCGGGCGAGGAGAACACTTGGCGTCGCCGCCGTCGCGTTGCTCGTTCCAGCGAGTCTCGCCGGCGTCGGGCTGGTGACCCGGATGCGTTCGAAGGCAGAGGTGAGAGCTGCTGCAGAGCGCACCCGAAGCGAAGCGGCCACCCTCAACCTCAGCGCGCGAGAAAAGTCGACGCACGCGAGGGACGAGCGGGATAGGGCGCTATCACTCTTTGACGAGCCGAACAGGGACTCAAAGCAGAAGGCGGAGCAAGTTTGGGCCGGGGTGCTTTCACTCGACCGACTCATCGATGGCGAATTCGTTCGGGCGGAGCAACTCTTGGAATCCGCCTTGTTGACGAATCCGGACGATCGTTCTCTCCGGGGAGATCTCTCAAGGTTGCTGCTCGACCGGCTGGAGTTTGCCGACCGCGTCGGAGAGGCATCCCTGGTCAGAGAGATCGTAGAGCGCCTTCGGGTCCTCGAACCCGAATCATCCAGGCTTCGGGCAAGGAGTGCACCCGTCCGCATCCGCCTGTCCAACGTCCCGCCCTCGAGCGAGGTCCGAGTCGAGCGGTACGTCGAGCGGGATGGGCTGCTTCGTCCCGAAGTCTTTCGAGAAGGGCATGGAACTCTTGAGTTTGCAGCCGAACCGGGGAGTTACCGGGCGCTGGTCGGATTGCCAGGTTCGCCCGAGTTCATTGAGACGTTTCTCGTTCGACCAGGCGAAGACGCCGAGATCTCCTTCGACTCGCGAGGCAGAACTCGGCCTCCCACCGGCTTCGTTCTGATCCCTGAGGGAAGCTTTCTCTGGGGCACGAGTGATAGCGAAGTGCTGCGGGCGGTCCAGGGGGCGGCCCCGCTTCATCCTGTGCGGCTTTCAGCGTTTGCCATCGCGCGTAACGAGGTGACGTTCGCCGACTGGGTGGAGTTTCTCGACGGCCTTCGTCCTGCAGAGCGAGAACATCGGCGGCCAATGATCCGGTCGAGCAAGGGCGGGCTTGCCCTCGAGAGGATCGATGGACGATGGCGGCTCAAGATGAGCCCCACCTCATACGAACACGAGGCATTATGGGGTGAGCCATTCCGCTACCCGGGGCGCAGCAGGAACGAGATTCAAGACTGGCGTCGAATGCCGGTGTCGGGGATCGGGCCTGTCGATGCTGTTCGATACACAGAATGG